>ENA-UPAD01000373-UPAD01000373.1-bioreactor-metagenome-genome-assembly--contig:-NODE-373-length-65526-cov-603.702494_pt1 | contig 65526 bp, 59 predicted proteins | sample MGYA00238179_ERZ772710 | MGnify/ENA primary metagenome ERZ772710 (study PRJEB29004, sample SAMN07631245) | bioreactor metagenome | isolation source: Switchgrass digestor | place: USA: Dartmouth...
TGATTTGAGTCACTTCTTTTTTATCATGTTTGGGCAATTAATTTTACAACTTACCAGATGGAACAGTGCATGAAGAACACAAGCCATACTGCGTGGTAAAACTACGGAAGTACAGAAAATTCTTAAGAAATGATCATGCTATTTGTGCCGGCACTGGGACATACAAACACAGCGGGCATTCGCAGGACTTCAGGGATAATTTCAGCCCACTCATCCGTATCATGGGTCAGCGGATCCCAGAATCCGACTTCTGCGATATCCCTTATTGATGAATTGAACTCTTTATCAGAAGTTGTCCCGGCCAAATAATTGCATTCGCCGGTTATGACCAGTGCAGCCGCCGGATCATCCTCATCATTTGCATATACAATGCCCGGCATTATCCCGCTGATAACGGAAAACACGGAAAGTTCATTCCGGGACTTAACCAGGCCGGCTGCTTTATGGTAATCTTCCTGCTTCAGTCTGAACATGCCCGCTCCTTTCTGCCTGTCCCAGGCAGACCATGGATTGCCGGGGAATTCTTTTATGTCCCGGTGTGCCTGACTTAAACATACAACAAAACAGGCAGGACCGGAAGGTAAAGAAAGCCTATAATCGAGCAGGAGGCAGGTGATTATTTCACCTGCCGACCTTCTCAAACCACCGTACGTACCGTTCGGTATACGGCGGTCTACCAGGAATTAGTGTGCTGACAGGTACACGCCGCATGCCGCGCACACATGAAAAAAGCCGCTTTCGCGGCTTTTTTCAGATCATTGCTTATTATAAATCCTGTACAGTATAGATGCTGCTTCGGCCCTTGAAACATTTCCGCGCGGGTCGATATTCGGCCCGTCAATTTCAATCAAGCCTTCCATTATTACCGCAGCGATACCTTCAACTGCATAACCGGCCACCTGTGACCTGTCGGCAAATTTATCCAGGACTTTGGAATTACCGGTTGTTTCAATTCTGCCGAGCAGGCGCAGCGTCCTGTTGATCAGTACCATCATGTCCTGGCGCGTGATCGGCTCATCAGGCTTGAACAGGTTGTTTCCGCAGCCGAGAGTTATTCCCAGTGCTTTTGCAATTGCTATTTCCCTGTAATAGTATACATTGGGACTGATATCATCAAAATTGTCTTCGGCCTTTGCGTCAATATTCAGAGCCCGGATCAGGGAGTAAAGGAAATCAGCCCTTGTTATGCTAAAGAACGGAGCAAACCTCTCTTCGGATACACCCGCCAGTATTCCTTTGGCTGCAAGAACCTCGATCGCATGCTTAACCTCTTCCGGTACATTTAAATCATTAAACGTTTTGCTTACATATACAACGGCAAATCTGCTGAAATGAGTAACGGTAAACGTAACCATTCCCGTTTCGGGATCATACCTTGCAGAGGTCACTGCATGCACTTTGCCTTCACCGTCAATATACCATACAGTAATAAGCTCAGGATTTTCCAGTTCTTCCTCTGTAGGCGAATACGGTATGCTTACTGTAACCGGCGCACCAGGGTTATTCCATGCCAGGGTCTTGCCGCCGATTTCCATTTCAAGGCCAATAACCGGCCTGTCGCCAATCATGCTTCGTGTATCTTCATCAATGCCCGAAAGATCGGCCCTGGAAATCGCCAGCGCTACCTGCCCGTCTTCAGCACTTTCAATATCGTAACCTGTTAACATGTTCCCCGGCAGTATTACATCAGCGTAAGCGGTTTTAACCTTCAGTTTTGTATCGTCTGACTGTGCCGTAAGTATTTCTGCCGGCATTGCAAGTTCGTATGCCTCTACGTTCCTGATCTCGGGTATTACCACCTCAACGGTCTTCTTTCCGTCTTCATCCGCCTTGGCTCTGTTAACGGCCAGGTCGTATGCTTTTGGATCTATGGACGCATAAGCACGTCCGGAATCCAGTCTGGCAGACGGTGAAATCCGTCCTTCCGAATCTACGGGCAGCGTTACCGGTGAATCAGAAGGCGAGGACGGAGACGAAGGTTTATCGTCGCCGGGTTCGCCGGGTTCTTCCGGGGTTTCTTTTACCAGTGCAAGAATACCGAACACTGATGGATCCTGCCATCCGTTGCCGGTTATGTCATTCCATGTGGCAATGCTTATCCTCGAGCCGTCTCTGCCGTCATTGATCTGCAAATCAAAGCCAATTTCAGTACCCGCTTCCGGTGTGATTGACCTGAACGGTATTTTTACTTCCACGGTATAGCTTGTTCCCGACACCTTGACCGCAGATTCAAAACCTTCTCTTATGCTGTCCGGGTTGAATGATGTTTCGTTTTCATAGTTCACCCTGTACTGTCCGTCATCGGCTTCGTAGTATGTTGTCTTCGCATTGTTTTCATCCACGAACACTTCTATGGAATCCTGCTCCCACGAATTCGGGCTGCCCTTGTCAAGCTCGGTATCATTGACATGGATAAGGACATACAGGTTGTTTTCATCCCACAGGACCCTTCCGGTTCCCGCAGCACCGTTCCATGCCATCTGGTAACGGTTTATCTGCAGGACTTCGGTTTTATTCCATATTTCATCCATTTCGCCGTCAATAACCGGCGTACCGTATTTTGCCGTTCCACGGTTCGCTTCGGTCGTATCGGGCTTGTTTTCCTCAATGTATTTGTCCGGATCAATTACGGCGTAATATGCCGGCTTGGCTTTCAGGCTTCTGCTGAACAGCAGCGGGCTGTTTTGAGATCTCCAGCTTGTACTGTCGTCCATTCCCCAGAATGTCACGCGTGCAATATGCTCTGAATTCTCCCTGTAGAGCTTGAACAACTGTGCATACAGGTAACCCTGGGCCTTTGCATCATTTTCGGTCAACTGGGAATTGCTTCCTGCCCCGACATCAAGCTCGGTTATGCTTACCTCCACACCGAGGTCAATAAACCTCTTCAGTGACAGTTCCACGTTTACGGGATTCGTATTAACATTATAGTGTCCCTGCATACCGATACCGTCGATCAGCAGTTCACCCGGATGTTCTTTCTGGTATTTCTCGTTCAGTTCCTTTACCATGTTTGCTACTGCCGCGGCTTTATTCTGATTGTCCAGGTTATAGTCATTGTAATACAGCTTGATATCCCATCCGTTCTCGTCAACCACTTTTCTTGCGGCACGGTATACCAGTTCTACGTAATCCGGTCCTATAGCATTATACCATGGGCTTCTGCGCAGTGATGCCCTCCAGTCACCCGGATTGGGCGGATTATCACTCATTGCCTCGTTCAAAACGTCCCACGAAATTACCCTGTCGCCGAAGTGTTCTATTACCGCTTCTATGTGTTGTGTTACGTTTTCAATGGCCTCATCTTGGCTCAGCGGCGTACCGTCTTCATTCGAATGCATCCAGCCCGGCGTCTGCGAATGCCATACCAGGGTATGACCATGCACCTTCATTCCGGCTGCTATTGCCGCATCAACAAAGGCGTCTGCATTTTCATAATTGAAAACTCCTTTTTGTGGCTGCAGTGATTCCGGTTTCATTGAATTTTCAGCGGTTACACTGTTGAAGTGCATTTTCAGAAGCTCAGATCTTATGTCGCTCAGATCCCGCGGATAATTAATGGCGGTTCCGATGAGGAAATGATCCTTATAGACTTCTTTTACAGGTATTAAGTCTCTTTCAATATCATCTATCGGTTCTACAGGTACCGATCCGATTTTTACGAAGTTAATGTCATCTATGTAGAATGAAGGGAATGCAACATCATCATTTACACTTTCAACATATATTGTTACATAATCGCCGCCTTTGCTGGTGTAAGTAAATGTATCTTCGAGCAATACCCATCCATCTTCGACAGTGACAGGTTTTGACTGAATGTTATGATAACTTGCGCTGCCGCCGGAGCCTACCTGGGTCGACAGTACCAAAACAGCGCTCTGCGGTTCTATTAGTTTAACCCATGCCGATATCCGGTATTGTCCGCCGATTTCAATGTATTCTTCAACTCTTAACTGCGGTCCGTTCCATGATTGAGTTCTGCCTTCAACCTTCAGGGAATACTTGCCGCCTTCGGTATGGTTTACTTCATCAGTTACCGTCAGTATCTCATTGCCGCCTCTTCCCGTAAAGCCGTTTCCCGTTCCGTCTTCAAAGTCAATGGGCGTAAACGGTACTGCAGGCTCAGGTGACGTCGGCTCTGTGTCATCAGGATATACCATTGTTGTTATGCGTATATCTCCTATGCAGAAAGGAACACTTGCGCCTGCATCATTGCTTTGTACACGAATAGCCCTGTCTTTACCGGTATCGACCTTTATATTCCCGGTAAGGATAAAACTTTTGCCCGCTTCGAACTTAGCTGCGCCATACCATCCATAACTGTCAACGGTCTGAAGAAATGCCTCAGCCCCATCAGGGACTTCTGCATTTTCATCCACATATCCTGTTACAGTAACATAATATTCTTTGCCATTTTCCAGGCCAATGCTGCTAAAAGGAAAATCGGCGGCATCCCAGTTGTTGCTTCTGTTACTTAAATATAATGCTCCTCCGTCCTCATTACCTTCAAAATACTTGCCGGTAACATGTGTCAGACTCACGCCGCCTGATTGTACTGCTGCACCCTTACCGTCCATGAACGTCTCATGGTAAACTACTTCTTCAATTGGAACCTCCTCATCTTTTTGGTCCGGGGGTTCAGCAAACACAGCGTTCATCGGCAGGTACACAACGGTAATTGCCATAACCATCAGTACCGCCAATGCTCTTTTAAGTTTACCTCCTCTCAGCATAAATCCAACCTCCTTTTGATATTTATATTTAAATTTAATAAACCAGGGCTTAAAATAAAAATTGCCATAAGTTGACAATGCTGAATACCATAAGAATTGCACCAAACTTTTTATCGCTTTGGCTGTAATTATGAGTTGTCTATGGTTAATTTTAACAAATTATTATGCAAAAGTAAACATTTAGATTTACATCTTGCTAAATAATACAGTATCTGGAAAACTCGGCCGTACTGCCCGGTAAAACTGCGGAACTGAAAAAACCCTTTTTAACGGAAGGTAGAGAAAGCTATAACGAAAAACTGCTGCGCGGATGCGCAGCAGTTCGTGCAAGACCTTTATCTGACAGGCGGGCCCTTATTTTATAAGCGCCCTCAGTTCTTCCTCGGTAAAATAATACTTCTTATTGCAGAAGTGGCACTGCAGTTCAGCGCCGTGCTGCTCGTCGGCCATCTTGCCCAGTTCTACCGCGCCCAGGCTTACCAGGTTCCTTTCCATGCGGTCGCGGCTGCAGGTGCACTGGTACCTGCATGGCAGCCTGTCGATTATCCGGAGGTCTTTCTCGCCCAGCAGGCTCCGCAGTACGGCTTCGGCGTCCATCCCGTCCGACAGCATGCAGGTTATGGAGTCCGCAAACATCACTTTTTCTTCGAGATAATCGATTATTTCTTCGCCTGCATCGGGCATAAGCTGGATTATATAGCCTCCAGCCGCCAGCACGTTCTCGTCCGGGCCCACGAGGACTCCCACCGATACGGCCGTCGGTACCTGCTCGGAGGCAGCGAAATAGTATGCAATGTCTTCTCCGATCTCGCCCGATGCCAGTTTCACATAGCCTATATACGGCTCCCTGAGGCCAAGATCCTTTATAACGTTCAGATACCCGTTTTTACCTACGGCTGCGGACACATCGAACTTGCCTGCGGGATTAAGCGGCAGATACACCTGCGGGTTGTGGACATATCCCCGGACATTGGAAAACGCATCGGTTACGACCACTATCAGTCCCAGAGGACCGTCCCCCCTGATCTGAATGGTCATCGTATCCTTGTCGTTTTTCAGCATCCTTGCCATCATTGCAGCCGCCGTAAGTGTCCTGCCAAGCGCTACGGTGGCGACTCCTGAAGCTTCATGGATCTTATGGGCGTCCTGAACCAGGTTCGTGGTCACAGCGGCAAATGCGCGCACATAACCGTCCGCTGCCGTTGCCCTGACTATATGGTCTTCCATATCCCGACTCCTCTGCCATTAAAATCTTCAACAAAACGATTTTGCCCGGTCCTTGCAACTAAAAACCCCGATATTTGATATCGGGGCTTAGGTGCTGACTGGATTTATGTTAAAGTTGAAACAACTTTAATTACATAACCTTCGTGACGTTTGCAGCCTGAGGGCCTTTTGCTCCCTCAACAACTTCAAACTCTACTTCAGCGCCTTCTTCGAGGGTTTTGAATCCGTCCATCTGGATCGCGGTGTAGTGAACGAATACGTCATTGCCGTCTTCTCTCTCGATGAAACCAAAACCCTTCTCTGCATTAAACCACTTAACCCTACCTTTTTGCATTACGATAAACCTCCTGAATTCTACTTGGGTCTGACCGCATTTCGCTTCTTTTGCCAAACCTTAATCAGTGTAACACACCGGCTCACGAATTGTCAATCAAATAAACCGCATAATCGGCGTTATTCGACGTTTACCATAAACAACCTGCAACTTTATGTTTGCCTAAACACAGGCTTTTTATACAATATCCGACAAGAATATTATTTTTGTTTCCCGCATGCGAAAAATATCCTTTCCGTTTTCGGACCGGGCTTCCCTGATCCGAATGCCCCGTATATCCCGTGGACCGTCAGTCCCGCAGAAAGGAGCATCCGCTGCAGTTCACCGGTCCCGTAGCTTCTTTCATAATGAGTTTCATCGAACCTTCTGTAATACTTGCCTTCCTTCACGAAAAAGGTAAGGTCGAACCTGCACAGTCCCGAACGTTTATCAAATGTGTTCTGCCAGATGTATGAGACATCCTCCGAAGTCTCGCAGAACACGTTGGATGACAGTATCCTTTCGAATTTGTACGGTGAATTGACATCGAAAACAAAGATCCCCCCGGGGTTCAGGTAGTTGTTCACAAGCCTGAAAAGCCGCTTCAGGTCGTTTTTGTATGTAACGTAGTTTATGCTGTCCATAAGGCAAGTAACGGCGTCCACGGTGCCGTAGAGTTCGAAGGACGTCATGTCCTGGTTCAGGAAGAGGATATCGGCATTGGCGCTGACAGCCTTTTGCTTCGCAATGCTCAGCATTTCGGCGGATATGTCGATTCCGATCATGTCAAAGCCTCTCCCGGCCATCTCCAGGCAGAAGCTTCCGGTACCGCACCCGAGGTCCGCTATCATTTTCGGCTCACAGCCGTGCCATTTGAAAATATCCGTCACATAATCGGTCCACATGGAATAGTCCACGTCCCACATGAGCCTGTCGTAATAATATGCAAAATCCCCGTAAATCGCCGCCACCCCGCTTTGCTTCCATGATGCCCATCCGTAATGATACCACAAAAATTCGCGGCAAAAAAGCCGCATGCGGTGATATGCGGCTCCCATACGCCTCCTGTGCATCCGCCTGTTCTTATCCCTCGATACCTTTGCGCACGTTTCTGTTACGTCCCCTGATCACCATTGTGCAGTTCCTTTCTCCTTTTTGATACCAGCCCGCCGATCCTGCCCGTTTCCTTTGCGGACAGGCTCTTCCATCCATACTTCATGACTTTCTCCCTGAGCCCCAGTTCGCTGGCGATCTCAAACTTCAGCTTCTCATTGGGATCCGTTTTTTTCTCCATCTTCACACCTCTCCGTACTTTAGTTGCATTACCCTTAATAGTTTGTGGAGAAAAAAACCTTTTATTCATACTTCTTACTCTATTTCCCGGGCTGCTCAATCTCACCAAGCAATGCCTCGACCGCCGACCTGAGCTGGATATCCCTGTCCCTCGGGATATGCGAAACAGGAAGGTTCCTGTATTCGTCGAATACGCCTACCTCTAAGTCAGGCTTGATTCCGGTCCCCTGTATGCAGACCCCCGAAGGCGTAAAATACCGTGAAATAGTGACTTTAAGGCCGGACCCGTCCTCAAGGAGTTTCAGTTCCTGCACCAGTCCCTTGCCGAATGTCCTGGTACCGACAAGTATGCCCCTTCCGTGGTCCTTGACTGCGCCAGCGAGTATTTCGGACGCGCTGGCGCTGTTGCCGTTGATCAGGATCGCCAGCGGGATGTCGACATATGCCTTGTCGGAATTCCTGTACTCCTTCCTGCCGTTCCTGTCCTCCGTATAAACTATCGTGCCGGCAGGGAGCAGGCTGTCGGCTATTTCCACCACCTGCTCGTAAGATCCGCCGGGATTGTCCCTCAGGTCGATAATAAGCCCTTTTATGCCTTTTTTGATCATGCTGTTGAGATCATTCCTGAAGTATTTGGCTATCTCGCTGTCGAACATGACTATCTTTATATACCCTATATTCCCGTCCAGTATCTCGCTCCTGATATTCGATGCCTTGATGCGTTTGCGTCTTATATCGAATTCGACATACCTGTTCTCCAGGGGTCTGTATACGGTGATCTTCACGCGGGTGTTTTCCTTCCCCTTGATCATGCTGATGATCATGTTCTCATCGCTGATCGACGTCACATCCTTGCCGTCCACCTTCACGATCTTGTCGCCCTGCTGCATGCCCGCTTCCATCGCGGGAGAACCCTTCATAGGCTCGACGACGGTCAGCAGGCCGTCATCATCAAGGTTGACAGTGACCCCTATTCCTACGTAACTGCCCCTTGACTTCTCAAGGAAGGCATCCATATGCTCCTTGTCGAAGTACACCGTATACGGGTCTCCGAGCGATTCCGCCAGGCCGTTTATTGCTCCTTCGAGCATTTTGTTTTCATCGACATCCTGGTAAAAGTCATTTTTAAGGATATCCATGACGCGGTTGAATTTGACCACATTCCTGTAGTCAACAGTATTGGCGTCAAAGGTTATCATATACCTGTTTTCCGCCGTATGGACCGAATAAAAGATAAACGCAGCGGCACCGACGGAAACTGCCAGCGTCACGGCGACGATCACAGCGACCTGCTGGATTGAAAAAAGCCTGCGCATAAAAACACTTCCCAAAAGTTGATTCCTTATATCTTTATGCGGCCGCTGAAATAAATAAACCCGGTTTTTCAACCGGGTTTGACCGCTTATTTATGTTTTTTGCATTATCCTGTCCTGTCGGCGAACTGATATTACTTCTTTTTGCTCAGATATCCGTTCATCGGATCCACCGGCTCACCGTTGACCCTGACTTCGAAGTGCAGGTGGTTTCCTGTGGACAGGCCTGTGCTTCCGACTTTTGCTATGTTCTGTCCTGCCTTGACTTTGTCCCCCACCTTGACCAGCAGCTTGCTGGCATGCGCATACAAAGTGGTGATGCCGCCGCCATGGTCGATGACTACCATATTTCCGTAGCCGCTGCTATCATAACCGGCCATTATTACAGTGCCGCTGTTTGCCGCGACTATGGCTGCGCCCTTGTCCGCGGCTATGTCGACCCCGGTGTGCATCTTGTATTTCCTGAGGATCGGGTGCTTCCTCATCCCGAATGTCGATGTTACCCTTTGTGAGCTTGGGCACGGCCATGTCATCGATCCGCCGACATACTTCTTCTTCGTGGAAAGGTTCTTGATCTGGCTGGCCAGTTTCTTGGACTCTTCGAGCCATTTATCTATCTCTTTCTCAAGCTGCTCTATCTCTTTCTGTGTCCGAGAAATTTCGCCCTCGACCTGCGCCCTGGAAGTCTTGATCTGCTGCAGCCGTTCCTCTCTCTCCGCAAGCTTCTCCTCAAGGAGCGCCTTGGCCTGCTCCTGCATTTGCTTCTTGAGTTCCACGTCCTGCCTTGCCTCTTCCAGTTGCTGCATCAGCTTGTTGTCATTCTCGGATATAACCTGCATATAATGCAGTCTCTCATAAAACTCGACGACGCTTCCTGATGAAAGAAGGGTATCCAGCATGGTCGTACCGGAATTTTTATACATGACCTGGAGCCGGGTCTTCACCAGTTCATCCATCTGGTTGTACTCGGCTGTAGCCTGCGCAAGAGCAAGCTCCGTCTGTCGCAGATGCTCCTGCGCTTCGGAAATTTGCCTCTCTAACTCTTCTATGGCATTTGCTTCTTCATTCTGCTGCTGTGTCAAATTTTTCTTTTGCTGCTCGAGTGCCGCCTTTTCTTTTGTTGCCGTCTGTTTCTTTTTTGTCAGATCAGCTATCCGGTTGTCCGCCGCTGCTTTCTTGTTTTTGGCTTCCGTAAGTTCGTCGGCCATTACCGGACACACAGAACAAACTGTGAGTGCGATAAGCAGAACCGCTATAGTGAATCTCTTCATCCTCACTTATCCTGTCCCCCATGCATTGGATTTTCAGTTTTCACACCTTCAGGTACCTGCGCATCGACAGGAAACTTCCCGACGCCCCGACAACGACGGCTATCGCCGCATAATATACGGCGATCTTACTCCATACATTTTCGATGCTCAGCAGGCTCAGAAGGTTTGTCTGCGCAAAAAACGCATCCTGTGAAAACTTGTCAACCACAGCCTTATATCCGTAAGCAGAAATAATAAATGCCAAAATTGCCCCTGTAATACTAATTATAACACCTTCTACAACAAAAGGCCAGCGTATGAACCAGTCCGTCGCGCCTATATATTTCATTATACTTATTTCTTTGCGTCTTGCAAATACTGTCAGTTTTATGGTGTTTGCAATAATGAACACCGATGCCGCCAGGAATATTATTATCATCACGCTGCATCCAAGGCTGAACCAATGGGATACCCTCGTGATCATCTCAACGGTATCGTGGGAATAACTGACCTTTTCTATACCGGTCACTTTTTCAAGATCTTTTACGACCTCGTCGCTGTAGCTCACATCCTTCAGCCTAATTATAAAGGATACAGGGAAAATATCCGCTCCGTATCCGTCCAGTATGGCCGCTTCCTGCCCGAGCTTCTCGCGCATTCTCTCCATGGCCTGCTCCTTGGTCACTTTCTCATAGGAAAGGATCCTGTCATCGGCCTTTATGATTTCCTCCACGCGGCGTATCTGCGTCTCGTCCAGCTGCTCGTAACAAAATGCCTGGAGCTGCGGCTGCTCCTTCCAGATTTCTATGTTGTGCTTCGCATTCAGCGATATCAGCACAAACACTCCGAATATGATGAGCGACGCCACCACAATGAGGATCGACGCCAGCGACATAAGCTTGTTCCTGTATGAATTTACGAAACCTTCCTTAATAAAATATCTGAGTGTTCTTATCTTCATCCCTGTAAAGTCCTTTCTCCTGATCCCTTACGATCACGCCCTTGTTGATGGCGACGACGCGTTTTTTCATCTCGTCGACGATGGATTTTTCATGTGTCGCGACAATGACGGTCGTACCCCTGTGGTTGATCTCGCTCAAAAGTTTCATTATCTCCCAGGATGTCTCCGGATCAAGATTGCCTGTCGGCTCATCAGCTATCAGCAGGGCAGGGTTGTTGACCAAAGCCCTGGCCAGTGCGACCCTTTGCTGCTCTCCGCCTGAAAGCTGGTGCGGATACATGTTCGCCTTTCTGCTCAGTCCGACAAGCGCCAGTGCCATAGGCACCTGCCTTCTTATTTCCTTGGGCAGCGCCTCGGTTATTATCATCGCGAATGCGACGTTCTCATAGACAGTCTTGTTCGGCAGCAGCCTGAAATCCTGGAATACGACCCCGAGGCTCCGTCTGAGGTACGGTATCTCCTGCCTCGTCATGGACGTGACGTCGTAACCGTTTACGTACACTTCTCCCTCGGTGGCGTCCTCTTCCTTCAAAAGCAGCTTCACGAGCGTGGATTTGCCCGATCCGCTCGGCCCTACCAGGAAAACGAATTCGCCTTTATCCAGTTTCAGATTTATATCTCTCAATGCGACCGTACCGTTAGGGTAGGTCTTTGATACATTCCTCAGTTCAATCAATTCTATGCACCTCGGCTATATATGCAGACGACACGTTTTGTTGAACGATGTCGCCGGTACGCCCATAATTATACATTATGTTAATCATTTCTGCAAAACGCGCTAAATTCCTGCTTTTCTGTGTTACAAGATTGTTTCAAAAGTTCGGACATTTTGGGGACATTCCTCAACCCGCAAGGAATCCCTCTCGCTGAGGAGTGTCCCCTTTCCTTAGATTATATCTCCCTGCATGCTTTCGGCCCTGTCCAGGTACTTCTTGACCAGCAGCGACACCTTGAAAGTAATGGCGTCGTCGAACTTCCTCAGGTCAAGGCCTGTGGTCTTCTGGATCTTGTCCAGCCTGTAAACCAGAGTATTCCTGTGTACATAAAGCTGCCTGGATGTCTCGCTGACATTCAGGTTGTTTTCGAAGAATTTCTGTATCGTCAGCAGCGTTTCCTGGTCCAGCGATTCAAAGGAACCCTTCTTGAACACTTCCTTCAGGAACAGCCTGCACATCGTGGTGGGAAGCTGGTAGATCAGCCTTCCGATGCCAAGGTTGTTGTAATCTATGATCGATTTGTCGCTGTCGAAAATGCTCCCTATCTGCAGTGCCGTCTGCGCTTCCTTGAAAGAACGCCCGATGTCCCTGATGTTATCCACGATGGACCCTATTCCTATCTGCGCTTTTATCATCAGCTCCGTGTTAAGCGTATCGATGATCGCTTTCGCGGTCCTTTCGGCTTCCTCCTGGTCGTCGGCATCCTTAAGTTCTTTAATAAGTACGAGTGTCTCATCGTCGAGCGCTATCACATAATCCTTCTGCTTTTTGGGGAAAAGGCCCGATACCACCTCATGCGGATGTACTTCCTTCGATTTCTCCGTCTTTATCAGGAAAACCACCCTGTAGGTATCGAACGGGATATGCAGTTCCTTTGCCTTTACCTGTATATCACCGGGCAGGATATTGTCGGTGATCACGTTTTTGAAGAAATTCCCCCGGTCGAACTTGTCTTCGTGATAGGTCCTAAGATTTGACACATTTATGGCAAACATCGCCAGCAGCGCTTTTCCGCGGTCCCTGGGAACGTCCGTGAAGACTATGAACTCCAGCCTGTTCCTGATAAATACCTTCCGGAACAGCCATCCACGGACCTCGAATTCGCTCCTGCTGTCGCCCGTCACCTCGTCGATCAGCGGATGCGTGGTGCCGGTAATCTGTTCATCAGTACATCCGAGTATCAGTCCGGTTTCGTCCATTATGCCGAAATTGCCGTCGACACTCTCCCGTATTTGATTTATCAGGTTCTGAAACAGCCGCACAACTATCCCTCCCGCTGTATTCGTCAAAGTGACAAAATATTATCAGGGTTAATTATACTATATTGTGCAAAGATATGGAATAACAGATTTTCGATTGCCGCCTGGCTATGAATAACTGCCTGCAAGCCATGGAAAGCGGATGAAAAAACAAAAGAGGAAGATTGTCGATCTTCCTCTCCTGTTTCATATGTGATCAGTTGATTATCGTCTTCTCGGTATCCTTGTCGAACAGGTGGATCCTGTTGGGATCGATAGCTATCTTGATGACATCGCCGGATCTTGTCTTTGTCCTGGGGTTGACCCTTGCAACGACGCTCACATCGTCGATGTACATGTGGAGCAGAGTCTCGGAACCGAGCATTTCAACGACTTCGACATTCGCAGTGACTATGCTGTCAGGCATGCTCTGCAGGTATGCCTCTTCGTCATGGATGCTTTCAGGCCTGATACCCATAACGACTTCTCTTCCGATATAGTCGCTGTTCTCCAGCTTCTTTGCCTTCGCTTCAGGCAGCTTGATCTCGTGGCTTCCGAATTTGAGGTAGATATCGTCGCCGCGCTTTTCTATCGTGGCATTGATGAAGTTCATCTGCGGGCTGCCGATGAAGCCTGCGACGAACATGTTGACCGGCCTGTCATAAAGTGCCGTAGGCGTGTCGACCTGCTGGATGAAGCCGTCCTTCATAACGACGATCCTGGTACCCATCGTCATAGCTTCCGTCTGGTCGTGCGTAACGTATATGAACGTTGTATTCAGTTTCTGATGCAACTTGGTGATCTCAAGTCTCATCTGGACCCTCAGTTTTGCGTCGAGGTTGGAAAGAGGCTCGTCCATGAGGAATACCTTCGGGTCACGGACTATAGCACGGCCAAGCGCAACCCTCTGTCTCTGACCGCCGGAGAGAGCCTTCGGCTTCCTGTCGAGCAGGTGCTCGATCTCGAGTATCTTTGCTGCTTCATGAACTCTCTTCTTTATCTCGTCTTTTGGAGTCTTTCTGAGTTTAAGGCCAAATGCCATGTTGTCAAAAACAGTCATGTGCGGATACAGAGCGTAGTTCTGGAAAACCATTGCTATGTCTCTGTCCTTGGGCTGAACGTCATTAACAAGCCTGTCGCCGATGTAGATCTCGCCTTCCGTTACTTCTTCGAGACCTGCCACCATTCTCAGTGTAGTAGTCTTACCACAGCCAGACGGCCCGACAAGAATAACGAACTCCTTGTCCTCGATGTCGAGGTTGAAGTCGCTGACAGCCGTAACGCCGCCTTCGTATCTTTTGTATACGTTCTTCAGCTTTACACTTGCCATTTTTTCCCCTCCTGATTTATATAAGCATAGCAACGTTAGTTATAATATAACATGTCACCCGGTTTCTAACCAGTATACTTTTTAACAAAATATTAAAAAGCTATTTAGTTACTTTGCATAATGTATTTGCAGTATAATATTGAATTTTTATTCATCATAATGTATAATTATGAACCAATGAATGTGCTATTATTAAAGCAGACGCATATCGGATCACAAGGAGGCAGAAAATGGTTTACAAGGTATTCGTGGACGGGCAGGAAGGCACCACAGGGCTCGAGATAAACGAACGCCTGCACGCAAGGAGCGATATTGAACTGCTGAAGATATCGCCCGATAAAAGGAAAGATATTAATGAAAGGAAAAAATACATAAACGAGGCCGATATTGTATTTTTATGCCTGCCGGATGATGCGGCAAGGGAGTCGGTGTCGCTGGTGGAGAACGAAAACACTCGCATCATCGACGCAAGCACGGCCCACAGGACGAACGATTCATGGGCTTACGGCTTCCCTGAGCTCAGCAGCGGTCACAGGGAAAAGATCGCCGGGTCCAAAAGGGTCGCAGTGCCCGGCTGCTATGCCACAGGCTTCACAGCCCTGATGTACCCGCTGGTCAGGGAAGGCATAGTCCCGGCGGATTACCCCGTTACATGCCACGCCGTTTCCGGCTACAGCGGCGGCGGCAAAAAGCGCATAGCGGAATACGCTGCGGCGGAACCCGGTGATGAAGCGATCAGGAGCCCACGTTTTTATGCGCTTTCACTAAAGCACAAGCATCTCCCGGAAATGCAGAAAGTTACAGGCCTCAGCCAGCCGCCCCTCTTCACGCCGATCATAGGCTATAATTACAGGGGCATGACGGTGGCGATCCCGCTCTACTCGAGGCTGCTGCCGGAGAAGAACAGCGCGGAGTCGATCTGTGACTTCCTTTATTCATATTACAAGGACCAGCATTTCATAAAGGTATACCCGTACGGTTCAGAAGGCGGCATCGTCGACGGCTTCCTCAGCGCAACCGGCTGCAACGGCACGAATATGCTGGAGATCTACGTCGCAGGCAATGAAGAGCACATCCTGCTGACGGCAAGGCTGGACAACCTGGGAAAGGGCGCTTCAGGCGCAGCCGTCCAGTGCATGAACATAATGATGGGTATTGATGAACGTACAGGACTGGAATAAAATTAAGGAAGCAAGTACGCCCGGGAAGCCAGGCATATATAAGGGACCAGGCATGCAGGCTGTTCAAGGGCATCGTTCGCAGCAAAACGGACGGATCAGGAAAAACCGGGGCATAAGGCTCAAATGTCGGAATATGGAGGTATATGGCTTTGGATCAGAAAATGGAATCGATAATCAGGAAGGCCGAGATACTCATCGAAGCCCTGCCTTATATGCAAAAGCTGCATGGGAAGACAGTCGTCATAAAATACGGCGGCAATGCCATGATCAGCGACGAGCTTAAAAACTCCGTGGTGGAAGACATCACGCTGCTCAAATACATAGGGCTCAATCCCGTGGTCGTCCATGGCGGCGGTCCGGATATAAACAGCATGCTGCAGCGTCTGAATATCAAGACCCGGTTCGTCAACGGGCTCCGCGTCACCGACATGCAGACGATGGAAGCCGCGCAGATGGTCCTCGTGGGAAAGACGAACAAGGAGATCGTATCCCTCATCAACCAGAAAGGCGGCAAGGCGATAGGCATCTGCGGGATAGACGGCAGCCTGCTGGAATGCGAACAGCTCAGGACCGTCGTCGACGGCGTGGAGACGGATATCGGCCAGGTCGGCAGGATCACGAAAGTCAATTCCAGGATGCTCGAACTAATGGCCAAAGACGAGTACATACCGGTCGTCGCCCCCATCGGCATCGGTAAAGACGGCCGCAGCTACAACATAAACGCCGACACGGTGGCCGGCGAGATCGCAGCTGCGCTGAAAGCCGAAAAGCTGATGCTGCTTACGGACGTGGAGGGAGTCAAGAAATCAAAGGACAGTCCGGAAGTCTACTATGCCCTGACTGCAGCCGAGGTGCACAGGCTGATAGATGAGAAGGTCATAGAAGGCGGCATGATCCCGAAGGTGCTCGGCTGCCTCGAAGCCCTGGACAGGGGCGTCGGCAGGACGCACATAATAGACGGAAGGATCCCCCACTGCATACTGCTCGAGATATTCACAAACCAGGGCATCGGCACCGCGATAATGAAGGAAAAGGTGCCTTACTACGAAAACGAGAAGATATGAAGAGCATAAGGTTTTACAGCCAAACTCAGCTTTTTCGAAATGTCCTCCGGGGACATTTCTTTATTTTGATAATTTATAGTTGCATTTTTATACATAGGTGCGTATAATTATGAATAATATCACATAGAGCTTTTTTCCATGTGCAAAGGAGATGGACCCATGGATCTGCACGAAGTAATGGAGATCGACTCGAAATACTACATGAACACGTTCGGACAGCGCACGCCCGTATGCTTTGAATACGGCGAGGGCATATACCTTTACAGCAGCGACGGCCGCAAGTATTGCGACCTTCTCGGGGGCATAGCCGTAAACGCGTTGGGCTACGCACATCCGGCGCTTGTCGAAGCAGTATGTTCACAGGCCAAAAAGCTCATACACTGCTCCAGCCTGTATTATATAGAAGCCCAGGCAAAGCTGGCCAAAATGCTGGCCGGGCTATCCTGCGCGGACCGCGTCTTTTTCGCCAACAGCGGCGCAGAAGCCAACGAGGGAGCGATTAAGCTTGCCAGGATATACTTCAAGAAGAAGGGCATGCCCGAAAAGTACGGCATAATCACTCTCAAGGATTCGTTCCATGGAAGGACCCTGGCCACAGTGGCGGCGACGGGGCAGGAAAAATACCAGAAGCCCTACGCGCCCCTGATGCCGGGATTCAAACACGTACAGATAAATGATATCGAGGCGATGAAAGCGGCCGTCGATGATACGACCTGTGCGGTCATGATTGAACTCGTGCAGGGCGAAAGCGGCGTGCATCCGCTGGATGCAGAGTATGTCCGGGCTGTCCGCAGGCTGTGCGATGAGAAGGGCCTGCTGCTCATAATCGACGAGATCCAGACCGGTATCGGCAGGACGGGTAAGCTCTTTGCATATGAGCATTACGGCATCGAACCTGACATATTCACGCTGGCCAAGGCGCTGGCGGGAGGTGTCCCCATCGGAGCGCTGTGCGCGAAGGGATCCGTCGCCAGGGCATTCGAACCAGGGGATCACGGCTCCACGTTCGGAGGGAACCCGCTGGCATGCTCGGCCGGCCTGGCAGTCCTGAAGACGATGCTCGACGAGGGCCTTCCGGCGAATGCAGGGAAGATGGGCAGGTATTTCATGGATGAACTGAAGAAACTGTCCGTAAAGCACTCCATGATATCCGAGGTCCGCGGCATCGGCCTTATGATCGGCATCCAGCTTGCACAGGACAAAGCGGTCGCATTAAAGGGCAGACTGTTCGAAAGAGGTTATCTCGTAGGCAGTGTAGGAACCAGTGTCATCAGGCTTCTTCCTCCTCTTATTATAACCAAGGACAATATCGACTCGTTCATCAGTACACTGGATGAAGTACTGGCATCGCTGTGATGCCTGCTGCTAACAGTCCACTGCCGAAACAGCATGTATCCGGCGAAGGCTGGTATCACCGGGATACCGGCCTGCCGCCGGACAAACCGACAGATATCGATCATACAAGGAGCGTTGGCAATGAAATCAGTTTTGGTACTGGAAGACGGGACATATTACCCCGGGCTCGGTTTCGGGGCAAAAGGAGAAACCGTCGGAGAAGTTGTGTTCAATACATCCATGACGGGATACCAGGAGATCGTTACCGATCCGTCATATAAAGGACAGATCGTGACGATGACATACCCGCTGGTAGGAAACTGCGGCTTCAACAGGGAGGACAGCGAGTCCGGCAGCGCACAGGTCCAGGGCTTCATAGTAAAGGAGCTTTGCGACCGTCCCAACAACTGGCGTTGCTCCATCGGCGCCGATGAATACTTCAGGATGAACAACATCATAGGCCTCAGGGGCATCGATACACGGGCGCTGGTCAAGCACATCCGAAACAACGGCAGCATGTACGGCATAATTTCAACTGAATGCGGCAATGTGGACGTGCTGCTTGAAAGGCTCAGGGCCGGCATGCAGGATCGCCGCAGCCTGGTGGCGGAAGTCACTGTAAAGGAACCCATACACCTGGAAGGACAGGGGAAAAAGATAGCGCTTCTGGATCTCGGTACAAAAAGGACGCTTGTCGGATACCTTCAGAAGCATGGATGCGATATATATGTGCTTCCCGCATCTTCCTCCTATGAAGATGTGACGGCGTATGACCCTGACGGGATCATCGTATCCAGCGGCCCCGGAGATCCGAGGGATCTGCCGGAACTGCAGCAGCTGCTTGTCCGGCTGATCGGCAGGAAGCCGATTTTCGGCGTCGGACTGGGGCACCTGGTGCTCGGGCTGGCACTGGGAGGGACCGTCTGCAAGCTGAAGTACGGACACCATGGAGCAAACATCTCAGTAAAGGATCACACGACGGGAAGATGCTACATTACGTCGCAAAGCCACAATTATGCATTGAACGCCAATATAAACGACGATGTCGAAATAATGCAGATAAACATAAACGACAACACGGTGGAAGGCTTCAGGCACAAAAAGCTGCCCGTGTCCGGAGTCCAGTACTGCCCAGGATCGGCAGACTGCCCGCAGGATTCCGCATACATTTTTGAAGAATTCCTGAATATTCTTTGAAGCGGGAGTTCGGATATATACCAGAGCATTAATGTCTTTAATGAAGACACCTTTAGTCATTGCACGGAGGTCAATATGCCGAGAAATGAAAACATCAGAAAAGTAATGGTCATAGGATCAGGCCCGATAATCATCGGGCAGGCAGCAGAATTCGACTATTCAGGCTCGCAGGCCTGCAAATCCCTTAAAGAAGAAGGGATCGAAGTCGTCCTTATCAACAGCAACCCCGCCACCATCATGACCGACGGGGATACCGCCGACCGCGTCTACATAGAGCCTATCACCCTTGATGTGGTCAAAAAAATAATAGAACGCGAAAGGCCGGACGGGATACTTGCGTCCTTCGGAGGCCAGACCGGACTCAACATGGCGGTCCAGCTCGCCAACGACGGGATACTCGACCGCTATGGGATAGAATTGCTCGGAACGTCGCTGATGTCGATAAAGAAGGCCGAGGACAGGGAACTGTTCAAGGAGACCATGCAGAGCATCAACGAAAAAGTCCCCATGAGCACCATCGTCACAAACCTGGACGATGCGGTCGCCTTTGCCCGGAAAATCGGCTTCCCGATAATAATAAGGCCGGCTTACACGCTTGGCGGCACAGGCGGCGGGATAGCCAACAACATGGAAGAATTCAAATACATCTGCGGCAAAGGCCTGAAGCTCAGCATGATCCACCAGGTCCTCCTCGAGCAGAGCGTCGCGGGGTGGAAGGAAATCGAATTCGAAGTCATGCGCGACGGCGCGGACAACTGCATCATCATATGCAGCATGGAAAACCTCGATCCTGTCGGTGTGCACACCGGCGACAGCATCGTCGTGGCGCCCTGCCAGACGCTGTCCGACAAGGAGTACCAGATGCTGCGCAGCGCTTCCATCAAGATAATCCGCGCGCTCGAAATAAAGGGCGGCTGCAATATCCAGTTCGCGCTAGATCCGAACAGCTTTGAATATGTCGTTATCGAGGTCAACCCAAGGGTCAGCCGGTCCAGCGCACTGGCATCCAAGGCCACCGGTTACCCCATCGCCCGTGTCGCGTCCAAGATCGCCATAGGTCTGAACCTGGACGAGATCATGAACTCGGTGACACACAACACATATGCATGCTTCGAACCCGCCATAGACTATGTCGTCACAAAGGTACCGCGCTGGCCCTTCGACAAGTTCAAGTCGGCCGACCGTTCGCTTGGCACGCAGATGAAGGCCACAGGCGAAGTCATGGCAATAGGCAGGACATTCGAAGAATCTCTGCTGAAAGCCATCGACTCCCTCGATATAAAGATGAACTACCAGTTAGGCCTGGAGTTGTTCGACAACTATACTGTCGATGAACTTCTGGAAGTCCTCACATCGCCAAAGGACGAGCGTATATTCGCCATATTCAAGGCGCTGCAGAAAGGCGTCCCGGTGGATAAAATCGTTGAAATAACAAAGATAGACAAATTCTTCATCAGCAAGCTGCAGAACATCGTGCAGGTCGCCGAGGACGTGAAGAACGCCGGGATAGCATGGCTCGACTACGATCTCTACATGCGGGCAAAGAAGATCGGTTTCGGCGATTCATACATCGCCAACCTGCTCAATGTGCCGCTGGATACGGTCCTCGAACTCAGGCGGAAATATCCGGTCAAGCCGGTCTACAAGCTCGTCGACACCTGTGCCGGCGAATTCGAGGCACGTACGCCATACTATTACTCCACCTATGAGGAGTATGACGATGTTGTGGTTTCCGACAGGAAGAAAGTCCTCGTTATAGGTTCAGGGCCGATCAGGATAGGCCAGGGCATAGAGTTCGACTACTGCAGCGTGCATTGTGTCAGGACGCTGAGGGAACTTGGCCTGGAGTCCATCATCATAAACAACAACCCGGAGACCGTCAGCACCGATTTCGACACCTCTGACAAGCTGTATTTCGAGCCGCTGACAAAAGAATGCGTACTTGATATCATAGAAAAGGAAAAGCCCGAAGGCATAATAGTCCAGTTCGGCGGCCAGACTGCAATAAACCTGGCGGGTACGCTCCAAAAGGAGGGCGTGAAGATACTGGGCACCTCGGTGGAAAGCATCGACATCGCCGAGGACCGCGACAAGTTCCTGCGGCTGCTGGAGGAACTAAACATACCGATACCCGAGGGAAGCACGGCCCATTCCGTCAGGGAGGCAAAAGCAATAGCCAACAGGATCGGCTACCCCGTGCTGGTAAGGCCTTCATATGTACTTGGCGGAAGGGCCATGGAAATAGTGTACAACGACAAGTCGCTGGAAGAATACATGAAGATGGCGGTGGAAGTATCTTCAAAGCATCCCGTGCTCATCGACAAGTACATCAACGGCACAGAGACTGAAGTAGACGGCATCTGCGACGGCGAAGACGTACTGATCCCGGGGATATTCCAGCACGTCGAAAGAGCGGGCGTGCACTCGGGCGACAGCATCGCCATATATCCGCCCCATACGCTTTCCCGGGAAATAAAAGACATTATAGCCGATTATTCGATCAGGCTCGCAAAGGCATTGAAGATAGTCGGACTGTTCAATATACAGTTCGTCATCGACAGCGCCGGGAAGGTATATGTGATCGAGGTCAACCCGCGCGCCAGCAGGACTGTCCCCATAATGAGCAAGATCACGGGCATCCCGATGGTCAACGTCGCAACCAGGCTGATAATGGGCAGCAAGCTGCGTGACCTCGGATACGAGCCCGGCCTGGCGAAAGAGTCCGCCTTTACGGCGGTCAAGGCGCCGGTCTTCTCATTCTCGAAGCTGTCGACGGTCGATACGTTCCTGAGCCCGGAAATGAAATCCACCGGCGAAGTGATGGGCGTGGATAAGGATTACCGCATCGCGCTCTACAAGGCGCTGGTCGCATCGGGCCTGTCCATACCCAAGGGCGGCAACGTTCTCATCGCGACAGGCGAATGGGACAGGGACGACTGCATCGCGCTGTCAAAGAGGTTCAGCAAGCTTGGCTTTAACCTGATGGCGGTCGAAGACGACTATTACTGCCTCAACGGTGCGGGCCTGCTGGCCGAACTGGTGCCGGAAGACCAGATCCTCGACTATATCAAGGCAGACAAGGTGTCGCTTGTCCTGAGCACGCATGCAAAGGCCGGAGTGCCGGGGAAACTGGGCTTCGCGATCAGAAGGACCTCAATGGAATACAACATACCGTGCCTGACGTCCCTTGACACGGCCAACGCGATACTCGACGTGCTCGAGCACCTCGCTGAATGCAGCGAGCCCGGCATCTATGCGCTGGACGAATATTCAAGGTATGAAGGAAAGACCTGTTAAGAAAAGACCCCTGTTAAGATCCGATAAAAGGCATACTGTTAAGGTCAGGCAGAAAGTATGCCGAAAATAAAAAAAGACCGGTTGATTGTATTGCTGAAACAGCATAGCGGAAAGGACCTGTCGGGACAGCGGCCACACAACCGCCTGGCCGGACCACAGGGCTGGTCTTTTCATTTTTAAGGCTGCCGGATAAAATGTTCATGTAAGGAGTTGTTGCGATGAAGCACCTTATTGACCTTATAGACCTGTCCCTGGAGGACATCGAAAAACTGTTTGCACTGACGGAAAAACTGAAGAAGGAACTAAAGGCTGGGATCCCCCACCCCCTGCTTCGCGGCAAGACACTCGGCATGATATTCTCGAAGTCTTCTACCAGGACAAGAGTATCGTTTGAGGTCGGCATGTACCAGCTCGGCGGCTATGCCATTTTCCTGAGTTCCAACGATATACAGCTTGGCCGCGGCGAAACCATACACGATACTGCCAAGGTTCTCTCTCACTATATCGACGGCATCATGATCAGGACATTCAAACACAGCGACGTGCTGGACCTGGCCAAGTACGGGACCATCCCGGTCATCAACGGGCTTACGGACCTGATGCACCCCTGCCAGATACTTTCAGACCTCTTTACTATATACGAGAAGAAAGGTAAACTTAAAGGGCTGAAGCTTGCATATATAGGCGACGGCAACAATGTGGCCAATTCGCTGCTGCAGGGCTGCGCGATAACAGGGATGGACATCTCGGTGGCTTCTCCGCGCGGATACGAATGCGACGGAACGATTACAGAGCAGGCCAGACATGCCGCTAAAAAGTCCGGAAGCAAGGTGTTATTGACAGAAGATCCGGAAGAAGCGATCAGGGACGCAGACGTGGTGTACACAGACACATGGATCAGCATGGGCCAGGAGGCCGAGAAGGAGCTGCGTCTCAAGGTGTTCACGCCGTACCGGGTCAATAAGAAACTGTTCTCGCTGGCGAAGGAAGACGCGATGTTCCTGCACTGCCTGCCCGCATACAGGGGCTACGAGGTCACCGAGGACGTCATAGACGGGCCGAATTCGAATGTCTTCGAAGAAGCGGAAAACAGGCTGCACATGCAAAAGGCCATCATGGTGGCGCTTATGGCCGACGATCCGGCGTAGCGGGGACGGTCCTGCAGAATATGAGGGACGGTTCTACAAAATGCCGTAGAGACGACAGCCTGATTTATCAGATTGTCCATGTGAGAATTATGAGGGACGGTTCTACAAAATGCCGATATTATGGCAGTCTGATTTGTCGCATTGTTCCTTTGAGAATGTGAGGGACGGTTCTCCGGTATACCGACGATATGACGGACTGGTTGGCCGGTCTGTCACCGGATGCTGACGGCCCTGCATTGTAACATGCTGCTGTCAGGCACGCACAGCAACCCCTGCCCATTTGACGATACAGATTAAAGGTGGTTATTGAAGACATGATCAACTATGCCTTTATAATAAGAAAAGCCGTGGAATCCGACGCTCCTGCAATACACGAGATCATGCAGGAGTCTTTTAAAAAATATATGCAGGACTCCAACCTGACGGAGCCCCTGGAAGCTCTGACGGAATCCGTTGATGATATATTAAGCGACATCAGGACGAAGGAAGTTTTCATCGCGCTCATTGACGGTATTGCCGTAGGCAGCGCAAGAGTGGAGATATTGCCTGACAATACAGCTTATCTGAGCAGATTCGGCGTAAGGCCCGCCTACAACAACATCGGCGTCGGCATTGCGATGATGAGCCTCATTGACAAGATGCTCATCGAAAAAGGGATAAAATGTGTGAAGCTCCACACGGCATCCAAAAACAAGGACCTGGTCAGGTTCTATTACGGCAGGGGCTTCTATATCGACTCCACCACCAATGACAGGGGTTACATCAGGGCACTGATGGTGAAGGAGTACTGAAGACGAAGGTTAAAAACATTCAATAACTGTCAGGCCGTCCTCATCATAAATATCGATTCCCGTACATTCGAGCACAGGCGGAGTTTGTTCAAAATCTACCTTAGATACGTATGCAGCTTGCAAAACGCCCTGAAAAACATCTCCTGTGCCGCTTCTTTGGCCAGTTCCGGATCAAGCAGTATAGAAAGGGCTTTCCTGTATACTTTTTCATAGTTCTCCGAGAATAACACTTCAATGGCATTCTCATAATCTCTATTTTTTTCGCCGCCTTCAAAACTGAAAACCATAGCCGACCTCGTCCGTTATGTATATGATAAAGATACATGCAGTGTTTAAAAAGCTGCACTTTGGCAGGAAAAAACCTGCTGATTTCTCAACAGGAATTACTTACAGCATCATGTTCCGTTATTAAGATATTCTATCACTCTGCAAACCTTAATCCCCCGGCTGCAGTGAAGCAGAACTTTCGCCCATTTACATAAAACGGTCTTGAGGTATCTATCCCCGCCATTTCCAATCCCGCTTTGATCTGTCTATGGGTATCGGGGCTTAACGCCGCTCTCGGCATTTGTCCGTTTGCTACTCGTATCAGGGCATCGAAGGCTTCGCCTGCCTTTCTTATGTATTCATACTGCGTCAATCCGCCCAGTTTCATAACAACTGAATCGTGTTGCATTGCGGTCCTGTTCAGTACCTCCACCTGCGCCCTTGTCAGCATTGATATATCAGGGATCCCGTTTTCATCGACTGCACCGTTCAAAAACCTGCGTATAAGATTATTGACCATTATGACATGTTCGAAGCCAATCGGTTCCGAACCCCAGTACATGCCGACAGAACTGTCCCCGACATGTAATGCTAATTCTTTTCCGGAATACGTGCCCATACGTATAACTGTCCCGGGCGTCAGGATAATGGAATTCTCTCCGGTTTGGGCAGTCGGCGGTATCTCCGGAGTGATATATGGGCCCTTGAAATTGATGGGATTAAACTCACTGGGACTGTAAAATACATCTTTCAGCCTTTTAGATTCATCATTCAGGATCTCCCGGAAGAAAGAATCCTGTTGAAAAAACTCCGACAGTTTTTTGCTGACTGCATGCCTCTTGTATGTTGCCGCCGCTTGTGCATTGCCGGCTTCTATCCTCATGGCCTGTACCTCCGCATTACCTTCAGTGTGAAGTTGTTTCCGGAAAATATATCAGAATTATAAGGAAAATCTTAACATTTTATGTCTGGTTACATATTTGATTGCGATGATGAGCATTATTTATGAGATGTGTATTAAAAAGACATAAATACGTTGAAATCCACACATCATCCAAGAGCCAGGTTCTAAAGCGGAAAGGGTTTTTATATCGGATACGCCGCAAATTACAGAAGGCTGCGACATAATCTGCTATTCTGTCCGGCCGGATAACCATTGATTGAATTTTTCCTCTGACAGTTTCAGGTGCTCTTCATTCGGCAATCCAACGTCAGCTATCATTTTTACCTTTATCTTTCGTTTTGTTAAAAACTCAAGATTTTTATCCATCGTAGTCCCTGGATGAGCATAAATGTCTTTACCGATTTCAACAGGTTCATCTACGACATATAAATATCCATATTCTTTACCATTGTGATAAATTGAATAGTCATCATCGATAGCAAGTATTGACGGTTTATGGGAAAACGCTTCCGCAAGTTCTTTCCACTGCGTAATCGTACTGCCTTCTTCAAGAACTTCAAATACTTTATTTGAGCCATGATACCATATCCCCTGCGGGTCAATTGTAAATTCCATTTCCTTCTCCTCAAATGCAAGCTATCTTATTCACATATTTCTGCAGTTGTGTTCCTTCCATCATCCGTGCAGGTTTGCGGTATATTGAAGTTGCGCATTCGTCAGGAAAAAACCGATAATTCCTCGACGGGCTTTACTTACAGCACAATGAATAGCTAATAAAGACTACTTCCCATGATAGTCGTAAGTAAATGCGAAATGATGTATTTAAATACATTACATCATATTTACAGTTCTCCGCAATCTTCTAAAACGTCCTTCAGAAATTTATGGATGGAAAAGTCCGGATTGTTGTAGCAAACTTCAGGGCATACATAGAAACCATCACATTCTAGCTTACCGGCTCTAATCCGTTCTGCCCGCCTGATGGCTTCCTTCACATCGTTCAATTCAATCCGATCAAGTATCTTTTTAATTACGTCCCTGTTTTTTATATCTGCTTCAGGGTCCAGCCCGTAAACCCTACGCACCTCATCCACATATGCATCAGTTCGCGTAACCGGCCTGGTATAATCTTCTTTGTGAAGTATGAGCCAAAGGTCGAAGTTCACATTACTGTATGCGTGGTATATTCTCTCCCCTTTTCTCTTCTTTTCTTTTGGCTTTCTCTATCAAGCTCAACACAAGTTTTTATATTTCGTTCGAACTCGACCTCATTGAAGTCATGATCAAACAAGACCGCTTTGTCGTACTCAGTATAGTTCCTCCTAAGCAATTCAGCTGAACCCACAGTGGTGTTAAATGTAACAACACGTTCATTGGGCTTCTTGAGCAACTGTGCGAGGTGTTTTAGGTACATTTCCTCCTGCTGGCCGGCACAGACACAGAAATACGACTTGCGATACATCCACTTTACCTCCCCGGCTTCCGTGGTACGCGTCCAGTCGATGGATCCTTCACATCGTCGGGCATATTAAAAAACTTTGTAAAGTCTATATACGGAAGCATGCTGTACTTTCCCTTGAAGTAGTTGATCATATAGTTCTCATCGTTCCTTACTTCCGTTGATCCAAAATCAGCCAGCGAGTGTATGGTGCTTTCATAGGTATCTTTATCCCTCTCAACGAATTTTATCTGGTCGCGGCGGAATATCCTGTTGCTCATATAAATCGGGTTATGAGTTGAGAATATAAGCTGCGCTCCATTTTTGTTAAACGATTGGTCATTGAAAAGAGCAATGATGCCTTTGACAAGTTCAGGATGGATTATTGCATCGAACTCGTCAAGTACGAAAACAGTACCTTCTTCGAAAACTGTTATAAATGGTATGGCAAAATCAAGTAGTTTCAGCGTTCCTCTCGATTCCATCAATTCAGCGGGTATCATGATCGGTTTTTCGAATCCATTCGGCGTGTAAGCCGAATATAATTGCATATCTTCAAAGCGATTTTCTTCTATTTTCTGAGGCTTTAGCATCAATTTCTGGGGTCCAAAATCCGCTGCTTTTATAAAATTGTCCAATAAAGTGTTCCAAACCGCCACACTTTTTTTTGGCATTTCAGAAAATGCCATTGAAATATTCAGTTTCCTCAATGCAAAATCGTTAACCACTAACAACTTGCTTGTAAAGAAATCAATAACGTCATCTGCTATATCGCTGCTTATTAGGGTTTTGAATCCATGTGCAAGAAACAGTTTAGCAGGATCAAGATTTATATTTATCTTGTTCTCGAATTCAGCAAGAAGGTTTTCATTATATTGAATCAATGAGAGAACCTTTTTGTCCCGCTTTATATCAACACGCTGCGAATCACGTTCAAAAACCTGGACCAGCTTATTGCCACAGCTTACCCAAAGCTGTTCTGAAACAATCTTTCTTTTATCTTTTTGAAATGGCTTTACAATTATTTCAAAAGAATAAAGGTAATGCCGTCCATTATTTATAAATTCAGCCTGGAACAGGATCGGCTCAGGTTCAGTATTATAAGCAAACGGATACAGTTCCATATTCATCATGATCGGTGATGAAGCTTCCACTGAACCCCATGTCACTATCTCCTGCATTAATGCCAGTGACATAATGATGTTTGATTTCCCACTGGCATTAGCACCATATATCACAGCAGAGGGCAGAATACGCATACCTGCCTCCCTGATAAGATTCTCATCATATGTGCGCTGTTTTCCGGCTTTCATGTCCAGTACAGCCGTTTCCCTGAAAGAACGGAAATTACGAAAACTATAACTAATCAGCATAAGTAACCTCCTGATATCTGCAAAAACATCTCAATATCTATTATAAATTATATACATTTCCTGTGATTTTTACAACTAATTCGAGAAATTTTCTCAATGTTTTCGAAAATACTCCAAAAAAGAAAGGACACTCCAGTCTTTATCATCTGTTCCGCAGTAGGATCATATTCTCATGTTCCTTCGTCCATTTGCAGGATGTACTGGTATTTCAAGGCTTCATCATAACTTCTTCCTCATAATAATACAGTCATCCATGTACAGCCCGCATCTCTCAAAACCCAATTTCTCATACATCACAAGCGGGCCGTGGGAATCTTTCTCCTGCTCGTGACTGTATGGATAAACTTCCACATACTCGTATCTAGCACTGATTGATGTATTCAGCGGAGCTATTGATCAATTTACTAACGCCGGATCTATAATAAGGCATCAATTCATCGGCTCTTGAAACGTCCTTTATTCATATCGTCGTATAGCAGGCAATAAACAACAAGCACTTTTTTCGGCCCGATCTCTCCTGGCATAACGATCCTTCTATCTGTTTCTGTACCTGAATTTAAAAAGCTCGTAAAGTACAAACGGTATCAAACCCAATAAAAAAGCATATCCCCTGTCAACAGTCCTGGTAACTTCACCGCTGAAACCCCATTGAATCGGCACTTTCTCCGGCAAATAAGGTGTCGTGATGATCATTGCAATCAAAGGTACAAGCAGAATCAACAAGTCAATTATAATGCTTTTCCTGAATTTCATGTAATAAGCCCTTCTTCCTGGCAAATCATATTAAACCAACCCATGCCGAAAACCTTCTATACATAATACGCCACATCAGGCCATTTCTCTCATGCCATCGGTATTTCCAAAAGTCATGCCCTGCAGATCAATCGCAGAATCGTTCCGCTGATATTGCTGATTCGGCTGTATTTCCCATATGTGCGTATATATTACCTATGTGCGCAGCCATCATTTTTCACATGCACATCCGTCATGTCCCGCATGCACGTCCATCTGCCAAAAACTTCGTCTGATCCTGCCAATCCGGTATTATCGCTTCAGCAAGACGGGCATTATATGCCCGGATCTCTTCATTTCCGATCTCACGCACATCCTCGTCGAACCACCTCATGGACTTGTCCATGTTCTCCCGCACCAGCGCGAAATCCCTGACGCAGCCATACAGTAACAGATGTTCCTGCTTTTCCGCAGGTATGTAATGCAGTTTGTTTGCACTGCCTCCCCATGTTATCCTGTCATACGCGGACAACAGCAACGAAGCATGGGTATCCATCAGGGTCCGCAAAATGCCCTCAAGCTTGAAGAAATCCTGGCGGACAAAATACTTTGCCGACATATGAACATGGAACCAGTAGGTCGTAACAAGGCGCCTGATGTCCGCGTGCCACCGGCTGCCGGTCACAGCTTTCGCTATCAAAGCCTGTACGCTGCCGTTTTTGTCGAAAATGACGTCGCAGGGCTTCAAATCGGTGTAGTGTATGCGGCACATGAAATCGTCGATTTTTCCCTGGTTCAGGAGGAAGACATCATACAGGAACAGCTTCCCGCCGTACCTGAGCAAGTAGCCGTAGCACTTGATCGCATCGCTGTTGAAGTTCTCGTCCCAGCGCAGCACGATTTCGTCACAGGCTTCCGAAAGCAGGGAATCCAGCCGTTCATCGATCCGTCCGAAGGAGTCCTCATCCGCCAGAAAAACGATGTCTATATCCGAGTACCCGTCTGCGGTGTCACGCGCCATGGAGCCGAAATACCACGCGCCAAGCACGCCTTCCTGCTGTTCCATGATCTCAACGAATTTACTGTTTACTAAACCAACTCATTCAACATAGGCACGTTTCCTTTCCTGATCCGCCGGCAGATACCTCAATAAACGGACCAGAAGCCGTCATCGCCAACCTGATCCAGCCTTCCGGTTTACTTCTCTGCGGACATTTTCTTCAAATTCTTTTTTAAATATTTCAAGGTTTTGCCGGAGTACTTGTGGTCATCATCCTCGACATAGGCAGACAGCACATGGTCATCATCAGTGACATAATAAAACCCGTACTTGGAATAGAAGTACTTTCCTTCATGTCCGCCAGTCCCTTTTGCGACCGGCGTGACTATCCTCATCCCCGGTTCCGGCTCAGGAGCATAGCCCCTGTGCTGGGCATTCATTACAATAATGATTTCGCCGGGGATGTCCTCCACCTTGCCGGAGCTTTCCCCCGTGATGTTTTCGATGATCCGCACTTTGCACTGCATAAACGACGCGGTGTTCTGCATGCCACGATCTTTCCATTTTTCGTAGAGCTTTCCCTCAGGCGTATCACTGCTTTCGATCAGATTAACAGTATAATCCTGCGATGATTCCACCACTTCGGCCAGTACGAAAGCGTCAGCCCTTTTGACCAAATCTTCGAGCTTCGGTTTATTCATTTCTATAAGCGGCGGGTCCATTTCATATAAAGGATACTTCGCTCTCAGTTCGCTGATCTCGTCTTCGCTCATGGACACGGACGCAGGACCCGACAAAACGGCATGGATCACAGCCGCAGCGACAAGGCACAACAGTACCAGGCATGAAATGCATACAAGTTTTTTGCTTGGCCTGGTTTCACCCGAATCCATATACACGCCCCCCTTGGTATATTTTACTTATTTTAGACCAATGATGCGCCTAAATGGTTTCATTTACTTCTATATTTATCCATCCGGTATCACCCGGGATGTCCGCTTTGCCTGATCCATTTATGGCCATTCGGATATGCTGTTTTCATGGCATTCATGAACCAATCGTATCTCCCTTTGTCCAGCGTGTCCACCGCCGAAAAGATGCTCCCTTAGTTCGTGAAGTAATTTCAATGAATATGCCTCGGTACATCGTAAATAATCAATAATCTTTTTGTTCCATTATAACAAAATTACCGCTTTGCTTCATATTTTCGACCATACCACACTGCCGTCTTTGTCGAATACCCCAACCGTAACTCCATCGCCGTTCCCATGCTCCAGGTAATGCTTCAGCGAATTATATATCGTGACTGTCATGTTTTTAGACAGAATATCTTCTTTCGGGACCCAGTACAGTTCTCCTTCATTGCTGTCCCGGAAATCGCGCCTGTCCGTTTTTGCCACGAAGACATATTGCATGCGGATCTCGTCTCTCGCTTCCCTAATCAGGATATACCTGAAATTTATATCAATAAGGTCGCTTTCTGAGAACCCTGTTTCTTCGGACAATTCCCGCAGGGCCGTCGCCAATGGATTTTTCCACTCATGGCTTTCTATGTGGCCGACAATGACCGACCAGACGCCCGGGTTGAACGCCTTGTCCGCTGATCGTTTCAACATCAGCAGCTTGTCTTCATTAAACAGAAACACTGTCGCCATGTTTCTGAGCATCGTTCCCTCACCCCGCCGTTAAGTATCGCCGCGCATTCATTAACAGGATCATTCGGCTTTCCTCATCAGTATATCGATCAGTCCTGTCCGGCTGCATGGCAGCGCAGCACGAAAAGTCCCTTCAATACCTTGACAGTTCCGCTCTTATATCCTTGAAGTCAATGTTTGCGACATATCGTCTGAACTGTTTAGCATTGTACTGCGATATCCTCCACAACTGCCACGAAAGCGCAGCAGTCGATATACCGGAGTAGTGTTTTGAAGCAGGATAGAATATGACATACGAATCAGGATAATCAGGTGTTTTGTAAATCAAGTCGCGCCTGATTTCCGCTCCCAGCCGGGAATACAGAAGCAATCGTTTCAATGAAAAGGGCTTTTCCATATCCTCAACTTCGGCCAGTCCCAGGATCCCCATGCATTTATAATTTCGTCAAACAGCTTAAGCGTGTCGAAAAAACCCGTGGCAACAGGGAGTTTATGCAGGTCGCTCCTCCTGACCCAGACCATCCTGCCTTCTTCGGATGAAACAAGCCGGCCGGAAAACTTATTTGTCTTAAACAGCAAAACGATATACCGTTCGCCGTTATCCGTTTCAAACTGCTTGATCCCGCACATTTGCGGGTCCTGGATCGTCAGTCCCGTTTCTTCCTTTATCTCGCGGATAATAGCTTTAACAAACGATTCTTTCTTTTCGACATGACCGCCGGGGAACGCAAATCCGCGCCAGTCTTCCTTTTGCCTGTCCTGCAGCAGTAACATGTCCCCGTCATAAATCATGCACAATGCAGTCAATATCACATTTTCACTGCTTGCCATAGTTCCTCCCCGTCAGCAGTACAAAATATAATATACAGTCTATATAGCTCCGATTTATAGATCCGGGCTTAAGCCTCGGTTTATCGATGTGACCGTTAAACCCCGGCTTATCGATCCGATCCTAAACTTCAGTTTATCGATGCGGTGCCGCCGAACAACATCATTATATCAGCTTATATATTTTGCCAGGAACAGGCATGGATTATCTTCATTCCAGTATAAAGGGAACACTTCCAGCGGGTAAAACCCGTTCTTGCGGTAAAAAGCCCTGGTGCGTTCATAAGGTTCATAATCGGCCGAAGCATCAAGCGTTTTTACCGTGATGAACTTGTACCCGTTCTCCCTGCAGTAACGTTCGACCGCTATAAGCATGGCACCGCCCACACCCTGCCTGTGGTATTCTTCCAATACGCCTAAATTGTACATTTCGGCCGTGAATTCATTGTGTGCTTTCAGCGCAATGAACCCGATAGCCTTGCCCCCGTCAAAAGCTGCAAAGAACGGCATTTCCCTGTGCGCAACGGACTTCCTCACAATGTCCTCCGGCGGGCTGAACCACTTCGGAAGGGAGTTCATGATCTCAAGAGTGATATTTGTTTTTAAGTCTTTATCGGTTACTTCTTTGACCGTAAACATATAATCAGCCACAAATCCATTCATAAAATTCTCCATTGTTTTTAAGATTGTAACATATTTCGGAAAACTAAACCATCATTAACTTATTTTATTAAGAGTTGATGATTTTCCGTCAATTAAATGACTTTTTAATATGGAGCCAGGTGTAACTATAGTAAAAGAAAAACCGCATAGTCAGTTTGCAAAAAATACTGTATTTGATTATGGCAGGCATAATAAAAAAATACCTGACGCATGGTAAATTTGCATCAGATATTTTGTTCACTTTCAGACAGGTCACTGGCTTTCAGTTCTATTAGTCTTCCTCAATCTCATCCAATCCGGCAGCAGCTTTACGCGGCCCTTTTCACGCACGGCAAGTATCAGGCTCTGGAGCAGGATAAAGAAGCACAGCATAAGACCGGTCGTGATGCTTTGGTAGTACGGTTTTGTCAATCCCGAAGCGATTACGATATTCGTAATGGTCTTCAAAGAAAGCATGCCGAAAAGTGTTCCGATAACATTCCCGACGCCGCCGGTCAGTAATGTTCCGCCTATGATATTGGAGGCGATCGCCTGCATTTCCGCCTGGGCGGCATTGGCAGCGTCCCCTGCCCCCGTATGCAGCAGATACACATATCCGCCGATCCCGGACAGCAATCCGGCGATCAGGTATGCAAAGAACTTTGTGCGCTTGACATTAATGCCAAGGGTCAGTGCGCTATGGCTGTTTCCGCCTATGGCATAGAGATTGCGTCCAAACCTTGTCCATTTGAGAAGCACAGCAACTATAATCACTACTGCTACAGCCACGACCACCCCGGGCTCTATCTGGGCCGGGATGAAATTGCCGTTCTTTCCATAATAGCCGATACCCGGCAGCGTGATCCGTGCCTGCTTAAGTTTAAGGAACGCTTCCTGCGATGCCGTACGGGGAGCGATACTTACTATGGTTATCATGCCCCTTGCAAAGAACATACCTGCCAAAGTGACGATAAATGGCTGTATGTCGAAATAAGCGACCAATATCCCATGGACAAGCCCAAAGGCGATGCCTATGCCCAATGAAATAAGCAGCGAGCCCAATACGGTTCCGCCATGGTCTTCAAGATAAACAACACAGACCATGGTCACAAGAGCAGTTATACCTCCGCCTGAAATGTCGATCCCCCCCGAGATCATGACCATGGTCAGTCCGCACGCTATTATAAGCAGGTACGCATTGTTGTTGAAAAGGTCAAGAAACTGCTGGGGGTTCAGAAAACCGCCCTTCCAGATGGCCATCGCAAGCAGGTACATGCCGAAGAAGGTACAAACGGTTATCGTCATAAGCAGAGTGGTATTGGATATCCGTTCTCTGCGTATATTTTCAATTTTTCCGGTCAACAAATCCCTAATTTTTCTCATAGCATCCTTTCCCCATTACTCCGTCGGTTTTATGCCAGCCTGGTGGCATTGCGGCAGGCTTCGAATACCGTTCAGGAAGCCTTGATCGGAATTTTTGCATCAACCTGCTTTTTGAATAATTTCTTGTACAGGTTGATGAAAAATTCTTTCACAACCGGCGAACTAATTATGACTATAAGTATGATAACAGCCGCCTTATAGGCCTTTACCGCTGCAGAAGGGACCTTCATCGCATAAAGGGTGACCGTAAGGGCCTGGATTATGTACGCTCCTATCACAGAGCCAAACAGGCTGAATTTTCCGCCGCCCAGGGATGTCCCGCCTATAGCGACAGCCAGGATGACGTCCATTTCCGCATCCAGCAGCAGGGTTTCGTGGTTGATGAGCCCTATCCTGCATACCGTAATGCATCCCGCAGTGGCGACGCAAACCCCGGATATAATGAAAGCTATCAGTTTCACCCAAACAGGATTGATCCCGTTCAGGTGCGCGGTCCCTTCATTTATTCCTACCACCTGCGTATATAATCCGAGAGTGGTCAGCCTTAAGACGATTGAAATCAGGACCAGGAACACAACCATTATAATGATCGGGGTCGGTATCGGGATACCCGGGATAAAACCTCCTATACTCGCGAGAAAATCGCTTGAAACAGTCGGGGTCGCCCCGCCGTTTATCCAGTAAGCAATGGACCGCCCGGCTGAGAACAATATCAGCGTCGCGATCATGGGCTGGATTTTGAATACCGCGACCAGGACTCCGTTGAATAAGCTGAAAAGGACGGAAACCAGGCAGCTTAATAAGAATGCGAGGATAATTACCGGTATCGTGATCTCGTGCGAACGAAGCACGCTTACAAATACGCTGCCCGCTATTGCCGCTACTGCCGCGACGCTTATATCCTGTCCCTTACAGCATGATGTTATCAACGTCATGCCTATTGAAATAATGGCGATTGCCGCTGCCCCGTTGAATATACTTATCAAATTTCCTGAAAGGACACGATATCCCTGGTTGTTAGTAGCAAGACTTATAGAAAAAAATTCAGGATCCCTCAACAGGTTGAAAATAACGAGCAAAAAAAGTGAAAACAACGGTATAACCAGCTGGGACCTCATGAACTTCTTAATGCCGTCACCCATTCTGTTCCGCCTCCCCCGCTATCATCTGCATGATGTTGTCCTGTGTCATCTCCTCGCCCTCCAGTTCGCCGACCATTTTGCGGTCGCGCATGACAATGAGCCGGGAACAGGTACGTAGCATTTCCGATATTTCCGAAGAAATGAATGTAACGCTGACGCCTTCCTCGGCAAGTTTCAGTATTAGCTTCTGTATCTCGGTTTTTGTTCCCACGTCGATACCGCGCGTCGGTTCATCCAGGATAAGGTATTGCGGATTCGTGAGAAGCCAGCGGGCAAGGATGACCTTTTGCTGGTTCCCGCCTGACAGCGATTTGATCGGAGTATCCATTGAAGCGGTCTTTATTCCCAGCAATTTTATGTACTTATCGGCAAAGGCTTCAGCCTCGGCCCTTGAAAATGGCCTGAAGAAGCCCTTCATTACCTGCAGGGCAAGTATGATGTTTTCGCGCACGGACAAGTCTTCGACGATACCGTCGCGTTTCCTGTCCTCGGGCAAATACCCGACGCCGTGCATCATGGCGTCTTTGGGTCTTCTGATCTTAACGTCTTTCCCGTTTATCTTTATTTTACCGCCGGTGATCCTGTCTGCGGCGAAAATAGCGCGCACGCTTTCGCTGCGCCCGGAACCAAGGAGCCCGGTAAACCCGTTTACTTCTCCTTTTGAAATATTGAAATCAAATGCGTTCGGGCAATTAGTGCTGGATAATCCTACCGCTTCGTAAACCGGGAGGGCATCCGGCGTTTTGTCCGGCTGCTTCCGTTTCTGTATTGTTGAAACATCATCCAGGTCTTTGCCCATCATCTTCGAAATCAGTTCTACACGCGGCAGATCCTTTACCTCATATTCGCCTACCAGTTCGCCGTTCCTCAGAACGGTCACCATATCGCTTATCTCGTACATCTGCTCGAGGAAGTGCGTAACGAAGATTATACCGACGCCCCGTGACTTGAGATCACGCATCAGGGAAAAGAGTTTTTCGACTTCCTGTTCATCCAGCGAGGAAGTAGGCTCGTCCAGTATGAGCACTTTGCAATCCATGTCTACGGCGCGGGCAATGGCGACCATCTGCTGTACGGCTATGGAACAGGTGTCAAGCTGCTGGGTGGCCCGGGCAGGGATGTTTAATTTTTCGAGTATCTCTGCCGCCTTCTTTTTCATTGTTCGCCAGTTCACCAGGCTGTAATTGCCCCGCCCGATAAACATATTCTCCGCAACAGTAAGATTGGGGCAAAGGGTAATCTCCTGGTAAACGGTACTGATGCCCAGCTCCTGGGCCTCATGGGGCGATCTCACGTTGATTTCTTTCATACCGCCGTTCAGGCTCAGGTATATCTGCCCTGAATCCTTCGGGTATACGCCTGTCAAAACTTTTATCAGCGTTGACTTTCCTGCCCCGTTTTCGCCCATAAGGGCATGTATTTCGCCTTTCCTGAGCGTAAAATCCACGTTTTGCAAAGCGCGGACGCCCGGAAAGGATTTACTTATATTCCTCATTGACAAAACGGTGTTGTCCTGCATGGCAACCATCCTTAAAGTCTTTTATAACGCATCGTTCAAAGAAAATCCTCGATTATGGAAAATTTTCTTACCTTTGCGCATTTCAACGAGGCGGGAGATATGCCCGCCGAATGAAGGGCAACCGTTACCCGCTGCCTATAGAGGTGCGGGACATCATTCGCCTCGTTATAAACAGCAATGTAAGTATGCGGAAAAAATCCGCATACTTGCATTGCATGAACCGGAACATTTCAATGGACAAGCTGAACGTTCCTGTATTATTCGCCTATACCATAGGTGTCTATATCTGCTTCTGTAATGCTATTGCAGTCGAAATATCTTTCTTCATTGATTACGACCTTCTGGCTCAGCGTTCCGCCTTTTTCAAGGGTCTGGATCATTTCATGGATCTTCTGGGCCTGGAACGGGCTGCACTGGCCGTCATAGTTCCAGTTACCTGCGAGCACTTCCCTGAGAGCCCACTTATTGCAGTCGAAGCCCATTATAACGACGTCGCCGTTTTTGCCGTGTGTTATACCTGCTTCGTCCAGAGCTGCAACTGCGCCCTTGGCCATACCGTCGTTCTCGGCATAGATAACGTTGAATTTTTCGCCTGAGTTGATGACAGATTCTACGATCTGTTTTGCTGTTGCTTCATCCCATGTAGCAGTCTGCTGGATCACCTTTTTCATCGTGCCGTTTGCAAACTGTTCATCCAGTGCCTTTGTACGTCCGATCTGAGCATCGCTGCCCATTGCGCCCTGGATATGCACTACATTGTATTCAGGGAGCTTCTGGTCCAACAGCCACTGGACAGCCATTTTTCCCTCTGCTGCCATGTCGGAAATAACGGCTGCTTCGTACAGGCTCTCGTCAACATTCATCATACGGTCGAAGAGGAATACCTTAATGCCGGCTTTCTTGGCGTTTTCAAGGACATTGGTCCATCCGTCGGTTGCAGCGGCCGAGATGAGGAGGTAATCCACACCGTCAGTAATGAACTGCTGGGCTGCGTTCAGCTGCTCGTCGTTCTTGAGGCTGTAGAATGTAGATACGTCGTAACCGTTTTCCTTGGAGAAAACTTTTTCAAAGTCCGCTACGTTTGCAGCACGGTATCCGGACTCAGACGGCGGGTTGTTTACGATACCCACTTTAATGAGTTTGCCGCTTCCGGATGAAGTGCTCTTCGAAGTGTTTGCAGATTGCTGACCACAAGATGCCAGTGTTGTCAGTACCAACACAGCGACCAGAATCAAGGTCAAGATTCTTTTCATTTTTTATTCCCCTTTCATATTAATTGCTTTATTAACTTTTGTACAAATCGTATAATTTTTACTTGTAATAAACAATATTTCCATAAGAAATGCATAAAATTTTCAACAAAGTCAATTAGAAATCTAACGAGCAGGATGCGTATTATAATAATATTCCTGAAATTTCATATAATTCTATTTCCTATTAAATATTTATCATAATATTTCTAACTTTTTCAATAAAAAAATCAACATCAATATTGATGCTTTAATACTGCCTGATCCATCGGCTATTGGGATTTTCGATATTCATGGCATTCGCAAACCATCGGCGTCATTTTTTATGACCGTGATGGAATCAAACTGCCGTAAATCATGGAGACAATATTAAGGCACGAGGCTTTCGGGCTACATTCATTTGCCGGCGTCTCGGATTCATTTGCTGCCGTCACGGCCCGGATTTGATACAGCATGTGCCTCGCCTTTTTCAGACAGGACATATGTGAGTATCGCATTTATTATCCCCGGACTTACCGGTTTGCGTATGACTCGCAGCGGATGTACACACATTAACTCATATGTATTGTCCATTGAAGTCACGAAAACGATGTTGCATGCAGGTTTGCATCCGGCTTGTTCCAGATGCCTGATCCTTTTTGCAGTTTCAAGGCCGGTAAGTTCTTTCATGTAATAATCAAGAAAAAGCAGATCGAAACTGGCATCTTCCATACTGATCAGGTCGATGAGTTCTTCTCCGCTGCCGAATTTCCGAATGTTGAATGTGATATTGTTTTCCTCACCATACTGCAGGATGGCTGCTTCTATAACTTCGCAATTGATGGTAATATCATCGCAAATACCTATATTCATCATTCCTCTCACCAGGCATTGGATAGATTTATAACCATAAGGGTACTTATCCATTTTAACCTACATAAGCACTAATTACAAGTGTATATTTACCTTTATGATTGGTTAAGTTAATCGATCATAAATGATACAGTAAAACAGGGTGGTAATGGATGGGTATAGACTATAAAGCGCTTGGAGAAAGGATCGCAAAACGCCGCAAGGTGCTCAACCTGACACAGGAAGACGTGGCAGAAGCTACAGGCCTCAGCAATAACTTTATTTCGAATATAGAAAACAGCTACTCGATCCCCAGCATCGATTCATTGCTCAAGATCTGTGAAGCTATCGATACGACCCCGGATTACCTTCTGCTGGGCAGCGTTTCATACTCGGACGCGGAAGAAGAACTGAGGAGCAAAATCGACGAAAGGCTCAAACTGTGCAACCAGAAGAAGCTCAGGCTGATTGAACGGTTTGTTACTTGGGTGATAGATGAGGATGTGTAAGTTATTTACTTCATGAACTTTTATAAGATGCTACTGCTGGCACGTAGTGTCCAGCAGTAAAACTCAAGAATCGAAAGCGACGGATTTATAAGATCAATGATAAGGGAAGACTTCATCGGACAATTCTACTTGTAAATGCTCTTGGAAAAGTCGAGAAACAAGATGCTCTGCCAACCGTTCATAGTCTTTTCTATAGAACAGTTTATCAATGAACTTGCTAGTTGTCTTATATATTTATGTAAAATATTATGAATGACGTATTAAAATATCTTTTGGACGATGAGTCCTTTAGATCATCGACGCAGTGTGCTCTTGATAGCATGAAAAAGTCCTGAAAATGCATGCAACACTTTTTAGGCTTAATTATTTTTCAGCAATGACAGTATCATTGTTAGTAATCGTTATTGTTATATGGTAAAATTTATTTAGGTATTTAGTTTCAAGACCCTAAGTGAAGAATTTAGCGCTTTACCACAGAGCCAGAACCAGGGAATATTTGCTGTCTAATTGGAACTTGTATCTGTGAAAACTGGGTTGATGAAAGATAGAGGATTGAACAATAGCCTTTGAAAATGTGTCAAGTAATTCCAATAATACTGGGAGTATGGGAATTACATCAAAAAATAATGAGGAGTTAACAAAGACTAGTCAAATTGGCAGGAAGTTTTACAAGAGAATTCTATATTGTGTTTAGCTATATAGTAGAATATTAGTTGAGAGGAGGAATAGATAATGATTTTTGATTGCGGAACAATGTGGCTTAGAGCTGATTTCCATCTCCATACCAGAGCTGATAAGGGAAGATTCAGATATGAAGGCGAGGAAAATAGTTATATTACAGAATATATACACCAGATGATAAAAGAAAAAATAAATCTGGGAGTTATAACAAATCACAATAAGTTTGACAAGGATGAGTATAAAGCGTTGGCAAAAGCAGGTAAAAAATTTGGTATATATTTACTCCCTGGTGTTGAGCTATCAGTTGATGATGGAGCAAACGGCATTCATACATTGATAGTATTTGACCCGGAAGATTGGCTTAAAGATGGTGTGGATCACATAAATGCTTTTATTGCGTCGATGTTTGCTGGAAAAGCGAATTATGGAAGTCCAAGCATCAGGACAAAGTATAACCTGATTGATACAATCAAGCATTTGGATGAATTTGCAAAAGATTACTTTATAATAATGGCGCATGTTGAGCAGAACAATGGCTTCTTCAAAGAATTAGAGGGCGGACGAATAATAGAGCTTAGTAATCATGAGTTGTTCAGGACGAACGTGCTTGGTTTTCAAAAACTAAGAACCAGAGAGTTATATGACAATTTAAAAGTGTGGTTTAAAGGAAGAATTCCAGCACTTGTTGAAGGCTCAGATCCAAGTTGCGTAGAGGAGATAGGAAAGGGAGAAAAAATATACATAAAAATCGGGGACTTCAATTTCAAAGCTGTTAAGTACGCATTATCAGATTACGAGGGAAGGATAAGCAAGACTTTGCCACCGTTGAATAAAGCATATATCCAGTCAGTATCTTTTGTAGGTGGTAAATTGGACGGTGAAAGCATTTGCTTTTCGCCCGAAATGAACAATCTGATTGGTATTCGTGGTAGTGGGAAGTCAACGATAATCGAAATTATTCGATATTGCCTTGATATTCCGCTAACCGAAACATCACAGGATATACAGTATAAAAATAGAATTATAGCTAATGGATTAGGCAGCGGTGGGAAAGTAGTCATCAATGCGGTTGACAAATATGGCAACAGCTATAGCATCGAGAGGGTATATGGGCATAGTGTCAAGATATACGATGAAGATCATAACTTAAAAAACATTTCTGTAGATTCAATCATTCAAAACCCCCTTTATTTTGGCCAAAAAGACTTGTCCAGTCCCCGTGAGGGATTTGAGACTGATCTTATGGATAAGCTTATGGGTAAAACGCGGACAGGTATCCTTCAAAAGATAGAGGGTAAAAAGACAGAGGTCATTTCAAACATTCAGCAATGGATGAATTTAAGAAATTCTGCCGAGCTGAAAAAAGAATTTGAAGCTCAGAAAGCCGATCTTCAGCATAAACTGAAAGTTTACAAGGAAAGGGGTGTTGAAGAAAAGCTTAAAAGACAGGTAGCATTTGAAAGAGATGACTTAAAATTAAGCGAAATACTTAAGAACCTGTCAGCATTCAAAGATGCGTGTTATAGATTCTATGAAGAGAATAAAGCAAAGCTAGATGAAATCGCAGCAAAGTACGAATCCGCTGAAAACCAGAATACATTTGACAGGATATTTAGATACCTTAATGAACTAATCAGCGAACTGGAATTATTACAGAAGACTGGCAGCAAAACGGAAGAATATATAAAGAAAATCAAGGCCGAGATTGCCGATTTCAAAAACAAGAAAAATAGTTTAGAAGAAGAGTTCGCCAAAATACAACGAGAAATCAATATCCCGAATCTTAATGCAGATGAATTTGTAAAAATAAATAGAAGCTTGAATATACTCGAGGTGAAGCTTGCGGAAGTAAATAAAAACCTAACTAAAAGAGAGGAATTATTTGAAACTATTAAGAGAAATCTTGCAGAGCTTAATGACCTATGGCTGGAAGAGTACAAACTCTATGAAGCAGAAATCAAGAAAATAAACGATGCGCAGAAATCCTTGAAGATAGAAATCAAATTTAAGGAAGAGAGAGGACGCTTTAGGGAGCACCTGAAAGAAGTATTCAGGGGTTCCGGGCTTAGAGAAAACCACTATACCTTTATAGTGGAGAATTTCATAGATTATATAGAGGTGTTTTTCGACATAATTAAGAGAGAAGGCAGTAAAATCAAGGGTTACATTACGGATACCACATATGCCAATTTTGTTACTAAATTTACGGAATACATTTGTGACTTGTTAACCTACAAAGTCCCGAATAAAATTGAAATATTATATCATGGCAAGCCGCTTATGAATCATTCACTAGGGCAACGCGCTTCCGCGCTTATACTTTTCATTTTGGCGCAAAAAGACAACGATTTGGTAATAATAGATCAGCCTGAAGATGATCTTGATAATCAGACTATTTATGAAGAAGTCATTAAAGTGATAAAAGAGGTAAAGCCTGAAGTACAATTTATTTTCGCCACACACAATGCAAACATTCCTGTTCTCGGTGATGCTGAAAAGGTAATTGCATGCGAATATGGAGAAAAAATCAGTGTCTTTGGCGGCAGTATTGATATGTGGGAGATACAGAGTAAAATAATAAGTATCATGGAAGGCGGGAAAGATGCTTTCAGGAGAAGGAGGGAGATATATAATCTATGGAAGTACTAGAACTTCTCGAAAGAATCGAATTGGGAGAGAACAGTACAACGCAGTTCAAAGAAAACGTTACTAATTCTGAACAATTGGCTCAAGAAATGGTAGCATTTTCCAATGCTTTGGGCGGCTTGATTATAATTGGAGTGAAAGATACAGGAGAAATTACTGGATTAAGTCCTGAAGACATAAGAAGATTGAACCAAATGATTTCCAATGTTGCTTCTGATCAGGTTAAACCTTCAATACATCCTCTGACCTATACAGTAAAGGTTAATGATAAAACTCTGCTTGTTATTGATATCAAGCAGGGCATTAATAAACCGTATTGTACAAGCAGCGGCGTATATATTACTAAGTCCGGTGCAGATAAAAGACGTATTTCACAGGAGGAGCTTCAAAGGTTATTCCAGGAATCTCAAAGATATCATGCCGATGAGTTTATAGTGCAGGATACTAAGATTATTAATGATCTAGACAAGAATTCATTTAGCGAATATTATAAAAAAGAATATGGGGAAGATGTAACAGATCTGGATATTGACATAAAACAGATATTGGAAAACCTGTATCTGGCAAAAGATAATAATCTTACTTTAGCCGGACTTTTGCTATTTGGGAAAAAACCGCAGACTAAAAAACCCATGTTTATAATAAAAGCAGTAAGTTTTGTTGGGAATGATCTTTCAGGAACTGCTTACAGGGACAGCGAAGATATCAAGGGAAACATACTTAAGCTTTATACTGACAGCATGAGTTTTATTACCAGAAATTTGCGTAAGGTCCAAAATGATAAGGACTTCAACACTGAAGGCGAATTGGAGATTCCCAAAATTGTTTTAGAGGAGCTTGTTGTTAACGCTATAATACACCGAGATTATTTTATCGAGGCACCAATCAATATTTTCATTTTTGATAACCGTATTGAAATAATAAGCCCCGGAAAACTTCCCAACAATTTAACTATCGAAAACATCAAGCATGGGATTTCTGTGATTAGGAACCCGATCATAACTTCATTTGCTGCGAAAATACTTCCGTACCGAGGTATAGGAAGTGGTATTGTCAGGGCTATCAAACACTATGACAAGATTGATTTTATTAATGATACGGAATCTGAAAGATTTAGTGCAATCATTCATCGAAGCTAATGATTTATATGAATCAGAATTATACCATATGGTAAAGTTTTTCTGGAGGGGCAACCCGGCTCATTAATAAGATCTGTAATCATTGCGCGATTTATGGAGCTCAGAATGGTAAGTGTATCATTGGTGATCATATAGTGAAGTTGGTCATACAGGGAGAATCATCCTGATTCTCCCTACTCTTAGAAAGGGCGTTGCGCTTCTGTAACGTTCGGAAACTGAGACTGTTTCAAGTTTTGTGTAAACTCAAAAATCTGAGATAAGATTTTGATATTTACTTAAGTACTTAAGGGCAGGTGCCGTATTTCACGGTTTCTGCCCTTATCTTCATTATACAGTGAAATAAGGGCATGTCAATAAAACATGCCCTTAAAGACTGGTTTTTAAAGGTTTCTGCCTGCCAAGCGTTCTTTAAAATAAATCTCTAACTGGGAGTGTATCTGCCCCCAGTCCTGACGGTGCCCTGTCCATGTTAATGTCAATCTGTCAACGACGGTATATAATTGACCCCGAAGTAACGGAAAGAAAATGACCCACCCCTGGCGAATTATCCCTCTGATAAACCAAAAGAATCGGAGGGAAATAAATGCTAGGGAGTGGATCAATTATCATGTTACATGAATTAGAAGCAAAGGGCAAGAGCATTCGGGCAATATCAAGGGAAACCGGACTTTCAAGAAATACTGTAAGGAAATATTTAAGAGCAGCTGGTATTCCAGAAAGAAAACCTCATCCGCAAAGAGGTTCAAAGCTTGATCCGTACAAAGATATTATTCAGGAGATGATAAACTCAGGCATATTTAATTGTGAAGTCATTTACGAAAGGATAAGGGATGAAGGCTATACAGGCGGACGTACTATCCTGAGGGATTATGTAAGGCCGTTCAGACCTCGGAAACAAGTTTTGGCTGTACCGCGCTATGAAACGGGTCCCGGCCGGCAAGCCCAGGTGGACTGGGGTGAATATACATACATTGACGAAGTTACCGGTGAAGCGCATAAGCTTTATGTTTTTGTCATGATATTGAGTTATTCCAGGGCCATATATGTAGAATTTACGAAACGCTGCAATGTGCGTACTTTCATTCGATGCCTCATTCACGGATTTGAGTACTTTGGCGGGGTAACGGATATAGTACTCACAGACAGAATGAAGACCGTAATACTTGGTACCGATGAAAACAGGCAACCGATATGGAACGCGGTTTTGAAGGATTTTGCGGTGACTTTAGGGTTTATTCCCAGGGTATGCAGAGCACATCGTCCACAGACCAAGGGCAAAGCGGAAAGTGGCGTAGGATTTGTTAAAAACAACTTTTTGCCTGGAAGGAGGTTTGCAGACTATGGGGACCTGAACCGCCAGGCGGTAGAGTGGTGCGATAAGAAGAACAGGAGGATACACGGTACGACAGGAGTGAGGCCGGTTGAGCGTCTGAAAGAAGAGAACCTCAAACCCCTGCCTACCCCTGACATATACCAAAAATTCATTGATGAAGAGAGGCAAGTGTACAAGGACGGCCTTTTAAGCTTTGACGGTGTGATGTATGGCATACCGTGGAAATACAGCGGGAGGAAGGTGATCGTGAGGGAGAAAGATGGCAAGATAGGGATCTTTTGCGATGGGAAGGTCATAGCTGTTCACGAGAAGCGATACCGTTCAAAGGACACGGTTTTCCTCAAGGACCAATACAAAGGGCTTAAAGATGCCGAGGGCGTGATATACCCAAGGCCGGCAGCAATCAGGGTATTTCCCCTGGAAGTCGAGAAACGTTCGCTGGGTGTTTATCAGAGTCTGCTGGAGGCTGATCAGTCATGATCGAGTTTGAGAAAGCACGAGGACATCTTGAAGAATTAGGGCTTTCAAACGCTGTGGTTTATCTTGACGCCCTCCTTGAGAAGGCCCAACGGGAAAACAGGACATATATTGATTTTTTAAATGATCTTCTTGAGGCCGAAGTTGCTGAAAGACAGAAACGCAACATGGAGGTAAGGACAAAGCTGGCACGGCTGCCATACAGGAAAACATTAGCGGAGTTCGATTTCAGTTTTCAGCCCAGTATTGACGAAAAGCTGGTAAAAGAACTTGCGACCATGGCTTTTATATACCGAACTGAGAACGTGATACTTCTGGGGCCTCCTGGGGTAGGTAAAACACATTTGGCCATTGGACTGGCCATAGAAGCATTGTCGCAGGGGATATCAGTGTATTTCAGCAGTCTTACAAGGCTTATTGATGACCTCAGGAAGGCATATGATGAAAATCGGCTGGAGAAACGCATGAGGATATATATCAGGCCAAAACTCCTCATAATCGACGAGGTGGGATATTTGCCTCTGGACAACAAGGGAGCAAACCTCTTTTTCCAGTTGATAAGTGCCCGTTACGAGAGAGGGAGCATAATCCTGACAAGCAATAAGGGCTTTGGAGAATGGGGAGAACTTATGGGCGATCCTGTACTTGCTTCGGCAGTATTGGACAGGCTATTGCACCATGCTCATACAATCAACATACGTGGCAATAGTTACCGCTTAAAGGATAGGCTGAGAACTGGGTTCTATGCCAGCCCTCACAGCAACGTTTGATTTTTTTACCGGGGTGGGTCAAATTTTATCCGTTGTTGGCGGGTCAGATTTAGTCCGTTATTGACACTGCCATCACAAAATGCAACAGCATATCCATTTTTAATGTCTTCTTTAATGGCTTCTATAATAATATCTACATCTTCTAAATACGCTTCTGCTTCTTCTTTAGTACTAAACCTCTTATATTCAGCACCAGGAAACCCATTAACAGATTCCGAGCAATCTTTCCAATTGTCAAAAATACCCTCTGTTCTGCCCTTTTTTACTGCATAATACATAATGATCCCCCCTCATATAATAGTTCTCGTAAGGTTTTAGTTAACATTTTTCCAGTTATAAACCTTAGCGGTATTCACTCCAAACTCACTGGAAATTGATCTTAATATCCACTTCGAAGGCTCTCTCAATAGCCTTCTTCAAAGCCCATCTTACATAGACATACGCTTACTGCGTAGTAGTAAGCGGCCGCCCCGCCTTCACCGGCCATGTACTTTGACAATCTGCATATTTACCTTTTCATTTGCCTGTGTAACAATGGTATTAGAGGCCATTGCGGACAGTTTTGCCACCCCTTGCGGAGCCATGTGCTACTGCTAAAATAGTCTGTTCCCCGGGCCTGGCGTCAGCTTCGAACCACTGGGTGTTTATTCTCATGTAACCTGCACCCTTTGGCAGACGGGTGTCGTGCATAGGTTACCTGTGAATCGGATTCTGATTGCGAGGGCGTCGATGCGCCTGGATCCACGGGCATTTGTTAAGGTCAATGTGCCTCATACCCTATCGGGGAAGGAGGTGATCCCAATGCCCGGCTCGTTACTGGTAGGAATCGATGTCAGCTCCGGCGATAACAGGGTCAGGTTGTTGGATTCTTCAGGCAACAGCATTTCAAAGTTCTCCGTTCCCAACAACCAGCCAGGCGCTAAAACTCTTGTTTCCAAGATTGTCAGCGCTATGACCTCGAATCGCTTCGACTCCCTTGTAATTGGTCTTGAAGCTACCTCTGTATACGGCGAACCTCTTGTCCTTTTCCTGAAACAAGACGCCGATATCAGTCCCTTCAGACCCAGAATCCATGTACTTAACCCCAAGCAGGTCAATGCTTTTAAAAAAGCTTTCCTCGATTTGCCAAAGACCGACGATGTTGACGCCTGGATAATCGCCGAAAACCTACGTTTCGGACGTATCAACCAGGAGGTTTACATGGATGACAGGATACTGGCTTTAAGAAAGCTTACCCGTGCCCGTTATTATACGGCACGCAACCTTACAAGGGAGAAAAACTATTTCCTCAACACATTGTTCCTGAAGTTTTCTTCTCTTGCCCAGGAGAAGATCTTCGCGGACAGGTTCGGGGCTACCTCCCTTGCCATTGTTGAGGAGTTCCTCTCTGTCGATGAAATCGCCTATATGCCAATTGAGGAACTATCTGCTTTTGTTAATGAAAAAGGCAAGGGTAAGTTCGGTACCCCGGAAGATATCGCCAAACTCATTCAAAAGGCCGCCCGCAGTTCATATCGGTTGCCTAAGACCGTTAATGACTCTGTCAGCCAGATCCTGGCCATTTCTCTTGTTTCTATCCGTACTTTGAAAGACCAGTTGAAACTGTTTGACAAAGCCATCGAGGAACAGATGAAGGTGATTCCTAATACTCTGACCTCGGTCAAAGGCATAGGCCCGGTCTATGCTGCAGGTATCATCGCTGAGATCGGCGATATCCACCGTTTTAAGAATCAGGCTGCTTTGGCTAAGTTTGCCGGTATATGCTGGAGCAAATATCAGTCCGGTAAATATACCGCTGACAATACCCACCTTATTTCTTCGGGTAACCGGTATTTAAGATATTACCTCATGGAAGCTGCGAACAAGGTGCGCATGCACGACCCCGAGTTCAAGCGCTTCTATGAGCTTAAATACCGTGAAACGCCAAAGACGCCGCACAAAAGAGCACTCGCACTGACTGCCAGGAAATTAGTCCGGTTGGTCTATGCTCTGCTACATGACAACCGGCTATATATACCTCCAAAGGAATAGCCGTTCCTTTGCCTGGGATGCCCTCTGTTTTTTCCAGCAAAAACGGCAGGGCTTATTGAGGATTCTCTTTTTGTGCCAAAACAGCCCAAACAATATTCATTTTTCGAGGATCTTTTTCCAGTTAACCTATTGACATCTTACCGCTGGACTATTCTTTCAAATATACGCATTTTCTTCAATTCATCATAGGCTTTCCGGATTTCTCCGATACTGAAATATGGTTTTAACTCCTGGACATTCTCCGCGATTTCATCTTTGCCGATTTTCCAATCATTTTGTAAATATGTCTTATACAAATAAATAATCGTGGACCTGAGTTCCAGTTCCCTGGCGGTCATACCTCCAAATAACTTAATTACTGTATTTATGCTTTCTTCATTCTCGGAAAGAAAGCTTTCGGATTTTTTAATATACTCATCTGTTCCGTCTGTCGGTCTGATACTGTATCCTCCCATTCCTGCGTCAACCGGGCAAATCCTCACCCCACCGAGGACTTCTGTATAGTCCAGGTCTGATAAAACATCACTGCAATATGGTCCATATGTATAAAGTGAAAACCTGTATCCCAATGGTACATCGAATACTTCCTGAAGTATATACATGTATTTCATCATAGCTGTCTTGCCTAATTGAGTTCCGGTATCTGCGAGTTCCTTTGTCAGTTTGGTAATCAAACCCACTCTGTTCCACAATTCATTAAAAATTTTCATATCATTTCTTCCCTTCCAGATACTTTTTAATCTTCTTCCTCACAGGTACGCTTTCCTCATTCTTTGCATAAAGCCTTCTTTGTTTTATCGGCTGCATGGCCCTGACAATTGAGGACTTTTTCGACAGGGGCTCAAGCCTCTCATCTCTTTCATTGGGGTCGCAAAGAATTAATATATCCTCTTTCCCTGTTTTATACCATGATTTCTCCGGAGAATCATCAAAACTGATTTCATCTTTAAACTCATTCCAAACTTCTTCAAACCTCTTAAGTTCAGACTCATCAGGAACTTCGCTCGTTTCGTGCACACACTTGTCATGTACCCTTTCCAGGATTATCTGTCCGTCATCACCTCCCGTCCCTTCTTTAATTAAACCATAGATCTTCCAGTCATCATAGTCAATGTATTTTATCAGGTTCTCACGGTTGTCAGGCAACGGGAATAAGCCGCTACCTTCATTTTTCAAAAGTATTGCCTTGATAGCGTTTTCAATATGATGATCATATGCTCTTCTTGTTTTATGGAAATACACCTGCGAAAACATTTGGTATCTGGCTATTACCAGGCTCTCAGCCACATGCCAGCCACCTTCTTCGACAACCAGATTAGTTCCATAAGTCTCCTGGTCCTTTGCAATACTTACAGTATTAACAAGCCGGTCTTTGTCGTATATACCGTATCTTATTCCGAGATGCATTGAGTCTCTCAGCAGGTAGTCTGCCCTGTCGGCATCAAGTTGGCTTGATATTATTTCTTTCCAAATAAGACTTCGTGTCGGCTTGACAGTTTCGTCACCCAAAAGCGCAGTTATATCTTCAACCTTTATATTATAATTGTCATTTTCCCTATGCTGCTCGATTACATCCTTAAGGAAAGTTTTATTATTTCAATACTATAATCTTCATGTGAAAACCTCTTATTTTTCCCTGCCACGTATTTGCGGTGGTCTTCCGGTATCAAAGGCATAAGCTCTTCCCCGGCATGCGAAAACGGCGAATGGCCTATATCATGCAACAGTGCTGCAAATCTTAAAATCTTCCTATCTCTCCTGAGCCCATCATCATTAAAACCCAATTCGCTTTCAAGAAAATCTTTTCTCTTTTTAACAATGCTCTCAAAAATCAGAGACGCGAGGTGCATCACACCCAAAGAATGCTCAAACCTGGTATGGCCGGCACCAGGATATACCATATCGGTCAGTGAAAGCTGCCTGATTCTTCTTAATCGCTGAAACACAGGATGATTGATAACTTCCCGTTCCCAATCGTCAAATGTTATGAATCCGTATATTAAATCTCTAGATTCATATTCTTTCTTTCTCATAACACGACCTCACTGCTATATGTATATTATAGCGAACATTTGTTCCTTTGTAAATGATTAATTTTCTATCATATAAAGCAAACCGCAAGCACATAACTACCTTGCACATCATTACAGATCATCAAACTAAAAAAACAACCCCGGCTGCGCTTTGTTGCACACCGAGGCAGACAAATGCGAGACAATATGTCACATGCTGATGTAATCTTCGAAATTCAGGCCGTTCGTCTTGCAGTACTTCATGACTGACATCAGGATCTTCTTGCCGCCGCCCACACCTGTGTTGATGAACCTGTACAGGTGCGAGGGGTCGACGCCGAGTTCTCTTGCAAAGCGGTTGTAATTCCCTTCGCATCTGGTTTTCATGAGATCGCGTATTTTATGCCTGTTCACTTCCATCTTACAACTCCTCCAATAGCAGATTCGGGAGTCTGGCAAAATCTGTCGACGTTGGCAACATTTTTATTATATTTTAGTACAGGTTTAGACTATTGTCAATATATTTCCATCGTCCGCGCGTCTCCGTATCCGCTTTGCCGCCGTTATCCGTACTTCATATGAACTTTTTAACGAACAGGCTTATCCTCTTGTAAACAAGGAGCGTCAGCAGCGAATTTGCGCCGGCCTTGATGAGGTTGAACGGTATTATCGCCGGGACCAGCAGGCTTTTGACCGTTTCAATCGGGATCCCGTAAAAATTCGGCTGTATGACCAGGTTGACAGGTATCATCACCAGCGTCATTGCCAAAGTGCCTGCCACAAGCGCTATAATAGCTCCGCTCAGTTTATGGTATCTTCTGTATATCACGCTGGAAGTGATGACAAGCGATCCCGTGGCCATGACATGCATGACCAGCCCTACCCAGCCGTCAGTACTGAGAGCGAAAGCCTGGATGACACAAACGATGGCTGTTATGATAATACCTGCTGCCGGCCCGAACAGAAAACCGCCGATCAGTATCGGCACATCAGCCGGTTCATAGATCAGGTACGGCGCCGCCGGCAGTATGGGGAACCTGATAAGCAGCATAAGTACGATTGAAAGCGCTGAAAGCACTGCGATCGTCGTCATTTTTCTGATATTCACATTCATTTTCCTGATACCCACATTCGTTTTTCCACTCACATCCATTTTCACGACCTCCTCAAAATATACTCCCTCGCAATATTTTGCCCAATTGCATGCCGATACCCGCCGCACAAATAGCGGGAAGCATTTGCAGTCCCGATATAGCACGCATTATCGGAAAAAGAAAATCCCTGGAATATAATCCCAGGGACTTGCACTCAAACAAACGAATCTTCTCCCATCCAGACTGTACTGTCGGCTCCGGGATCTCACCGGGATCTGCTTGCGCTCGCGGGCTAACGGCACCTGTCCGTATCACCGCCGGTCGGGAATTTCACCCTGCCCTGAAGATTATATTCTATTCAGTTCAAGCAATATATTAACACCTTACTCTTGTCCAAGTCAATACATTGCTTCAGCCAGGTCAGATTTTTAAAGGTACGGGCGCTCACTCATAAGTAATGAAGCCCTCCCCAAGCACTTCCGTAACATCGCCCAGTATCACGAACGCTTTGGGATCGATCCTCCTGACCAGCGATTTGAGCTGCTGCACCTGGTTTCTGTGGAGCACGCAGTAAAGTACTGTCTTGTCGGTCTTTGAATACATCCCCGTCCCCCTGAAAGCGGTCACTCCCCTGTCCAGTTCCTTCATGATCTCCTGCGCGATGGCGTCGGCATGGTCGGAAATAATGAAGACGGACTTGGCGAAATTCATGCCTTCGATTATCACGTCGATCACTTTCGTGGAGATATAGAGTGCGAGTATCGAATACAGCGCCAGTAAAAAGCTCCTGAATGCTATGGCGGCAAAGATGACGACCGCGGTGTCTATGAGCAGGAGCGCCCTGCCGACGGTGATCCCCGGGGAAAAGTGGTTTACAATCCTTGCCGCAAGATCGGTGCCGCCGGTCGTTGCGCCGGATTTGAACACCAGGCCGATTCCAAGGCCCATGATGAAGCCGCCGAAGATCGAATACAGCAGGTAATCAGGCCTGTCCGCCATCTTTTCCGGGCTCAGCATCTCGACGAACTTGCCGGCCAACGGCTCGGACACGTCTATGAACAGTGACATGAGCACAGTGCTTATGAGGGTCTTTACTATGAATTCGCGGCCGATGAATTTATATCCCAAAGCAAACAGCGGAACGTTCAGCAGCAGTATTAATACGCCGACGGGTACCTTTTCCCCGAGAAGATAAAAAAGCACCGTAGCGACACCTGTGATCCCGCCCGGAGCCAGTTTGTAAGGTACGAGGAAAAAGCCTATCGCGACCGCTGTGATCGCCGACCCCAAAACAAGCCACAGGTAATCCTCGGCTTTTTTCCTGAAACCGTCCCCTTTTGCCATGCCCATACACCATCCTTTGATTCATTATGTAAACAACGCCGGCGAATATGCCTGCTTTCATACAAACAGGGCACAGTCTAATTTTCCCCTGTTTTGCATGCATGAAACATCTGCCGCCGCGGCAAGTCAATCATAGACCAACCCGCTGCCGCAGTCAACAGGTGTGGGAAATCCTTCTGCTTCTTTTGACAAAAAAGCTGGGTTATAATATCATCATATTGTCGCTGTTAACTTCAGTTAACGTAAAATCCACCGCAGTTAATGCCAGAGTTGCCGCAAGGAGATGCCTGGAAATGAGAAAAACCGTCGATATACTGGGTATACCCGTGGACGCCGTCACCATGAAGGAAGCCGTGAAAATCGTTGGCAGGTTCATCAGTGAAGGCGGCACACATGTCATATATACGCCCAACGCCGAGATAATAATGCAGGCACAGCGGGATCCTGAACTGAAAGAGATCCTGAAAAAAGCGGACATGCTTACGGCCGACGGCGCCGGTGTTGTGCTCGCGTCCCGGATACTCCGCACGGAGCTTCCTGAAAAGGTCTCGGGTATCGACCTGGTGCAGGAGATTTTCAGGGCATACGCCAAAAAAGGCCTGAGATGTTTCCTTTTCGGCGCCAAACCCGGTGTCGCAGAAGAGGCTGCGGTAAACATAATAAAAGACCATCCCGGCATCGTCATCGCCGGCTGCCGCAACGGATACTTCAGCGACGAAGAGAACGACGGGATAATAGCCGAGATAAACAGGTCGTCTCCTGACATACTGCTTGTGGCTCTTGGAGCGCCGAAACAGGAAAAGTGGATATACGGCAATCTTGACAAACTGGATGTGAAATTGTGCATTGGCGTCGGCGGCACCCTCGACGTGCTGTCGGGCAGGGTCCCTAAAACTCCCGAGTTCCTCAGGAGAAACGGCCTGGAATGGCTCTACAGGCTGTGCAGGGAACCGCGCCGGGCAAAAAGGATGCTGGATCTGCCGAGATTCATGTTACGGGTTTTCCGCACCAGGCTCACCGGCAGAGGAAAGCTCACCGCCGGCAGAAAGGCTGTCGTCCGCAGAAGGCGCAACAGGAGCAAATAGAGTCTCAGGTAAGCTGCCGGGAATGTCTTTCCCCGTATAGCAGCGGATGCTGTACGCGCCTATATAGTAAACCATATCCATGGTTATCGTTTCCGCATTGGTTTCAAGCTTTTCTATCCTGTCGCGCAGTACGCGGTTTATGAGGTTCTTTTCACACAGCTGCCTGTAAATGCTGTCCGGATCGTCCTCTATCCCATAGAGCGCTCCGACCATCCTGACCATACTGTCGAACGTGAGGTTGTTGTCGTTTACGAACGGCCTGAGCTTCGCGTCAAGTTCCGGTGTATAGCTGCTCCTGTCTGTCCGGTAAATGCCGTTGATCAATATGTAAGCCAGGTCCTTCTGCCGCGCCTGTGCGGTATACCTCATATCGTTGTCGGGGCCGCCCGCCAGGAGCCCCAGCGAAATCAGCTGCTTCGCGGCTTCGGCCGACCAGTCCTTTCCGAGGTCCAATGCGGCGGTTCTGTCCGGCAGGTTCATTTTCTTCGCTTTCAGCGTTGCCGCGAGTTCTTCGAAGTATTCGCGGTCCTTGTCCAGGAACACAGGATTCTCGTTCCTGGCAGCACACAATACGGCCACCGCTCCTGCGGCTTCTCCCTGCGCGATGCATGTGCCTATGGCACTGGCGCTGCTGGCAGCCAGGGACGAGAACGAGATCCTCGGGCCAACCATGAGCAGGTTCAGAACCCCGTCTGGCACGAGGCTGCCAAGGGGTATTGCGTATTGGTCCGGATCTGCGGCGATAAAGGTGCCGCTGGCAGCGAATTTGCTTATCATTATCGGGTGGGAACCCATTGCGACTGTATCGTCAAAATACCTGCCGCCGAGGATGTCATCGACGCTCAGCACATATTTGCCCTTGTAATGCTTTGATTCCTTTACTCTCAGGCTGGGCGCCGCTTTTGAGAAGACATGGTCCTTCAGTTCCACGTAATTTTCGGAAAGCCAGCGGCTCAGGTTCTTCGCTTCCTCAACAGCGGTCCCGTAAGCGCGCTGCATGCTGTCACCGTCCAGCACGTCGACCCCCGCCACCTGCAAACCCCTTATGATCACTTTGCCGTCGGAAAGGAAGCAGATCCGCGGATCTTCAAGCCTGATGTTTTTATTCAGCGGTTCGTATTTGACAGGCCCGTCATTGAATACGGCTGTCCTGCCGGCAAGATTTTTGCCGTCGGCGGCGCTCCCGGCCTTCAGTTCCATTTCGAAATTGAGGCTGACAGGCATGAACCTGTTTTCCAGTCCCAGGTCGGCAGAGCCTGTGAAGTACGGCACCTTGCACAGTTCTAGCAGCGCCCCGCTGTCTGACGCGTCTATGTACATCCTTGCCGAAAGGTCCGCTTTCCCGTCCTTCGTCAGGACTTCTATCGAATCGATATGCCTGCCGGTCATGTTCACGCCCGTTACAACGGAACCTGCAATGGCGGAAAGGTCGCTTTCCGCCTGTATGAGTTCGTTTACCGCTTCCGTATATTCCTCCGGGCTGAAGCAGTCGCCGGTTTTTTTATACAGCTCTTCAAGGAACCCTCCGTTGAGCATTTTGCCGCTGCTGTCCAGGGGCACTTCAAGCTCCGGGATGAGGCACCGGGTTATTATGCCTCCCATGTCGTAATCTTCGCTTATGAGCAGTGTGCGCGCCCCGAGCCTTGCGGACGATATGGCCGCAGCGATGCCCTGCGGTTCCGCTCCGTATACGATGACGTCATAGACAGGCCCCTCTTCATCGGGCAGCAGTTTGGACCAGTATTTCCTGTCCGCCTTTATGTTTATATCCTCGCTCCCCCTGTTGAATATCGGCCTGAATCCGAATTGATATATCAGAAAAACCAATGCCGCAACCAAAACGACCCTGAATACTTTTTCCTTATCCATATCAAAAGATCCCCTCATATAGCCCGGCATCGCCTGCCGTGCCGCTGCGGCAGTATGTTTCAGATTTAAGGCTTGTTTTTGTATGTATAGCGGGTTTCCTTCACATTTCCTGCATCTGCGCCTTATGCCGCCAATTTATATATCGGCCAGACCAAAGCTTATGCTTAGCGCTTCATTAACTTTTTCCATCAGTTCGTCGTCCAGATGCCCTATACGTTCCCTGAGCCTTTTCTTGTCTATGGTCCTGATCTGCTCGAGCAGTATCACCGAGTCCTTCTGCAGCCCGTACTCCTGCGCGCTTATCTCGATGTGGGTCGGCAGCTTCGCCTTGTTGATCTGCGACGTTATGGCCGCCGCTATCACCGTAGGGCTGTACTTGTTGCCGATGTCGTTCTGCACTATCAGTACGGGCCTGACTCCCCCCTGCTCAGAGCCGATCACGGGACTCAGATCGGCATAGAAAATATCACCGCGTTTTATTATCACGTTTACTCCAACTCCCCAAGTCGTTCCTCATATTTTAGCTGCTGTTCGCTGTCCGCTTCCATGCACATCTCGGCCAGCCTCATGTTTATCTCGGCCATTTCCAGGTAACCTTTCTTAAGCCTCTCTCTCATCTCTATCTTTCTCTTTTCCCGCAGGTACAATTTCATCGCTTCTCTGACAAACTCGCTTCTGTTGGTCTTCTCAACAGACACGATATGGTCTATTTCTTTAAGCAGATTATCAGGAAGGCTTATAAGTATTTTTTTCAATTCTGCCAAAATAAATCCCCCATTTTTCGATCGAATTGCAATCCGTTCCTGAGAAGATACCGTCCAGCAAGGCAGCGTACAACAGCAGCACTAAATAATTTTTTGCTGCCCTCGCCAAAAATATGTGGTAGTATATACTTCATTATATACGATAGTATATACCCGGTCAAATTACATTACTGTTACCGATATACAGTTGCATATCAATACTGCAGAAACAGCAAAACTCCTGCTGCGATTTAAATGCAAGCAGTTATAAACCTGCTGCTGTAATACATGCGGCAGGAACTGCTATTAAAATATTATTCAGGACTAAATGAGATAATTCAGGACGCTGCAGATTTTTCCGTTTTTAAGGTAGACGCGCGGTATCCTTTTGCCTATGATGCAGACCAGTTCGTAATTGATGGTCCCCACCTGTTCCGCTATCTCGTCGACGCTGATGCATGCCCCGTTCTGTTTTCCGAATATGACGACCTCGTCCCCCACGTGCACTTCGTGCTCCAGGTCGGTCACGTCGAGCATGCACTGGTCCATGCAGATCCTGCCCACGACCGGCGCGAATTCGCCGTTCACGAGCATCTTCCCCTTGTTGGACATGAGCCTGGTATATCCGTCGGCATATCCGATGGGCACGGTGGCGATCCTGCTTTTCCGGGCGGTCCGGAATGTCCTACCGTAGCTGATGCATACGCCCCTGTCAACGTCCTTGACATAGATAACTTTGGCTTTCAGCGTCATTGCTGGCTTCAGATCTATTTTCCAGTCCACGTCTTTAGAAGGGTACAGTCCGTAAAGTATGATGCCGGGCCTGACCATATCAAGGTGCATTTCCGGGTATTGCAGAATGCCGCCGCTGTTGCATGCATGCCTTACCGGGATGTGTATCCCGGCTTTCTCAAGTTCGTCGTAAAGGCTCATGAAGCGCTCGAACTGCATCATCGTATAGCTTCTGTCGGCCTCGTCGGCCGAAGCGAAATGCGTAAAGATACCTTCGATCACGATACCCGGCATCTTTGCTATCTCCATGATGCTTTTCACAGCAGTATGCCCCGGCATGAAGCCCACCCTGGACATGCCGGTGTCGACCTTCACATGGATCTTCGCTTTCCTGCCGAGCCTGACGGCCGCAGCGGACAGCGCTTCGGCGAGATCCAGGCTGAAAACTGTCTGGGTGACTTCGTTCAGTATTACTTCATCCGCCCTTGCCGGGTCGGTATAGCTCAATATAAGGATGGGCACGCCGATGCCCATTTTCCTGATCTGGATGGCTTCATCCAGCATCGAAACGGCCAACTGGGTAACGCCGTTGTCAAGCAGCGTACTGACCACCTCAAGCACCCCGTGCCCGTACGCGTCAGCTTTTACGACGCCCATCATCTCCACGTTTTTGCCCGTCAGCTTTTTTATCTCCCTGGTGTTGTAGGCAATCGCGTCCAGGTCGATCTCCGCCCATGCCCTGTTAAGCTTGTACTCCATGGTGTCCCGTTTATATACCATCATGTCCCGTGTCCTCCGTCCAACATTCTCCAGGTCTCTTTCAAAACCTCTTTGATCGTTATCGGCAGTATGTCCACAAGGTCGCCCGCTACCATTCCGTGCATCCCCTTTAGTTCGGCGGCAGCGTCGCCGGCAAGCCCGTGCAGGTAAACTCCCGCTGCTGCGGCGTCGCCGACAGGCACTCCCTGCGCAGCAATGCCTGCTATCATGCCGGTGAGCACGTCACCGGTACCGGCAGTGGCCATGCCTGCATTTCCCGTGGTGTTGATGAGCACCCGGCCGTCCGGGTATGCCACTATGGTCCTGCTGCCTTTCAGCACAACGGCCACGCCGTATTGCTGTGCGAAATTCAGGGCTGTGCCCATCCTGTCTGACTGCACCTGTTTCGTATTTGTTCCCGTGATCCTTGCCATTTCTCCCGGATGCGGCGTCAGTACAGCATCCGTTTTCAGCTTTCTTAGCACCGACGTGTCTGCCGAAATGGCATTGAGCGCATCTGCGTCGATCACGAGCGGTACTTTGCTGTTTTCGATAACTGCCTCGACGATCTTCCTTATATCATCGCCCGCCGTCAGGCCCGGACCTATTGCTGCCACATCCATTTTATCCATCAGGCCGAGGATGTGTTCAACGCATGAGGCCGAAAGGCGTCCGGTGCCGTTGTCTTCAAGCGGTATCACTATCGGTTCGGTCATTTTCGAGGAATATACCGGGGCAAGGCTCTTCGGCACGCCCGCGTACACAAGGCCTGCGCCAGTCCGCAGCGCCGACATGGATGCAAGGCAGCCAGAGCCGGTCATGCCCGTGGAGCCCGTGATGATCAGTACCCTGCCGTAATCGCCCTTGTTGCTGTCAGGCTTCCGCCGCGGGATCATTGCCGATACCATGTCAAGGTCGATGGTTTCGGTCTTTATGTCCTGCTTCTCCAGCACACAGGCCGGTATCCCGATATCAGCCGTGATCAGCTCCCCGGTGTACCGGCAGCCCGGATGGAGTATCAGGCCCAGCTTGGGCAGGCCAAAAGTGACAGTGGCGTCAGCTTTGACGCACACACCTTTAATGCTTCCGTCCCTCCCGTCGATACCTGACGGTATGTCTATTGACAGTACAGGCCTTCCGGATGCGTTGATGCGCTCGATTATCTCTGCTGCAAACCCCGTGATATCCCTGCTGAGACCCGTGCCGAACAGTCCGTCCAGTATGAGGTCGGACACGGCAAGGTCCGACACGAAACCGTCGAGGCCTGTTTCTTCCGTAAGTTCTGTAATTCCAAAGCCGATCCTTTCAAGGATCTCCATGTTGAAAAGCGCGTCGCCTGACAAGCCCTTCTTTTCACCCATAAGGTACACCCTGGCGTCCGCTCCTTTGCTGTGGAGCAGCCTGACTGCCGCGAATGCGTCGCCGCCGTTGTTGCCTCTGCCGGCGACTACTGTAACGAGCCTGCCGGCGCAGCCTCCCATCATGGCCCTGGCCTGCGCGGCTACTGCCGCAGCGGCATTCTCCATAAGCAGTATGCCGGGGATCCCGTACTCGTTTACCGTGCATTCATCGATTTTTTTCATTTGCCCGGGTGATACGACCTTCATCACTCAGCCTCCATTCGCAGCTACTCTATGGGCGCCTGTCTCCGATCGTGATCGCGGATTTCGATCATGTTTCCTGATTCAGATTATGTTCCCGGACTTCGACCGGCCTTTAAATCATGCTGATACGGCCGAATATGCGGCACTCAACGTCGTACTGCCGATGCTCATCATCGCGCCCCTGCTGTTGTTTGAAAACATCGCTCCGAATGCCGTTTGAGAATATTGCTCCGAATTTCATCTGAAAAACGCCGCGCAACAGCCGCATCGCATCCGAAAGATGTCCCGTATCACTTGAAAAACATCCTGTCTATCTTCTCAAGCTCCTCCCCGCCAAGCAGGTCATGGAAGTACGAATATATGTCCGAGTCATCCTGCGACAGCGCTTCCTTCTCGTCGATATATTCCTTCAGCTTCGCCTTCGTCTCTTCTATCAGCTTCTCCAGTTCCTCGACTCTTTTTCTGCCCGAACGTATCTTATAATATACGACCATAACCGTCAACTCCAGAAGTTCGATGTTTGCATCCCTGATCCTTGACGGTATTTCTTCAAGTTCCTCTTCTATCCGTTTTGCTCTCGCATTTATCCTTTTTATCTCCTGTTCCGAGGCTTTCATCTCATCCCTGGCGGCTTCGCTGCCCTTTTCGAAGGCTTCCGTCGTGAGCTCCATGATCCTGCTCAAATGATGCTTCTTGGCAGCCGCGATCTCCTTCTGCTCTGCCAGAAGGCGGGCTTCTTCCTTCATGAGTTCCCTGAGCTTCTGTTCACAGCGTTCGATCTCCGGAGTTTTCTGCGTATTGGTAAAAAGCTTGTTCCAGCGCTCGTCAAGGATGAGGAGCGATATGTCGTTCCTTCTGAGCGTACCTGCGTCAAATTTCAGCTTCATTCTCATTTGTCTTAATTTCTTCGGGAATATCTTCGGCAGCGGCAATCGTCATCACCTCCCGGTTAAAGCATTTTTCAGGTATGACAGCGATTCTTCCCGCTTTTTCTGCAGTATTTCCCTGACCTTCAGATAATCGATGGCGCCAGTCTGGCCGCCCAGCAGCTTCCTGAAACCGTCAGAGCCTGAAGACAGATGATACAGTCGTGAAAGGAGCCCCGTGACCTCAAGTATGTTGTGCTGTCTCGAACCGACAGCTTTTGAAGGATCCCTGGAAGCCTCGAAGGAGTAGAATTCCTTTTCAAATACCAGGGAGAAGACCGTCCCATGGAACGAATCGGTCAGGACCGCCGATGCCCCCGCAAACAGGCCCAGGAACTCGCGCGGCCCGCAATCGAGCCTCTTGTATTTCGTCTGCGGGACGACCCTTCTGGAACCGCAGAGCGATACGACGGGCAGGCCATATTCCCCGGCGACCGCCCCGACATAGTCCGCGTATTTTCTCGCATCCGTGATGAAATAGCAGAGGATGTAGCCGCCGCCTGCATTTTGGCGGCCGCTGTCCGCCTTCGCAGATTTTTTTCCTGTACCCGGATATGCGCCGCATGCTTCCGCGGCCGACGCGATTTTGCCCCATTCCTCCGCCGGAAGGAGAAGTGTCGGGTCGAGTACCGTAACCGCTTCCCGACCCGTTATTTCCCTGATTATCTTCTCGCCCTGCTTTTCCCGCGAAGAAAGGCTGTCGAATTTCTCAAGGTACCGGGCAAGCTCCTCCCGTTTGTCCTCCGGTATCGAACTTACGCCGAAACTCGGGGCATAGGCCACACGCCTGCCGTTCACGGCAAAATCGGCAAAGAACGCCGGATCATATGTCTTTTCACTGAAAATGAAGGGGTTCCATATCTGGTCGCTGCCGCATACATAAACGTCATACGCGGGCGGATCATCGCAAAGCTCTTTATATGAGCCGTAGAATTTCCCGGAAAGTTTCATTTCATCGGCAACAAAACTGTCGAACCGGTCGTGCCTTTTTTTGAGGCTGCCGTAATGCAGCAGTGTGTCCGCATTTGAAAGGATAGATGCCGGCGACAGGCCTTTTTTGAAAAGGCTGCTTCCCTCTATGTTGTCCTTCCTGACATAGTCGATTATTTCGCAATCCACGCCAAGAAGCTGTATTGCCCGCATTAACGCGTATGCCTGCAACTGGGCCCCGTAATGGTGCGCATAGTGGAATGTCAATATGCCTGCTTTCATTCCGTTGATCCCTCCGTCAGCCGGCAACGGTCTTTACCCGTTTTCCGGCCGATTCACAAATCCCGCCTGAATCTTCCGCCGGCCTTTTCATCTCCCGGTCCTGTTCCTGGCCAGCTGTCTTACTCTTTCATAAACTGCAGCTGCCGTTTTTCTCTCCATCAGTACGTTTCCTGCGCCGATGACCAGCAACGCCCATATCCCGACGGCCACCGCATATAACGCCCATTCGATATAGCTCCCGGTATTAATATCGGCAAAATATACCGCCGGGAGCACTGTGATAAAGAACAGCACGACAAGCCTGATCACCCTTCTTATCGTCATAAACGGGCTCAGCTTCGTCACTGTTTTGGGTATGTAGAAAAACAGGTCGATGTCACGGTAGAGATTCGATAGTATGGCGCCGGTCAATACACCCACGATACCGAAGTACGGCGCCAGCAAAACTGAGGCCACGACTATTATCAGCGCCTGTATAAGCGACTGAAGCCTCGTTTCCCTGTACAGTCCCGCCGATATAACGAGCATGCCCTGCGGGTTCTTTATGTTCGTTATTATCCCGGTCGCCACGAACATTGCGGCTACCGTCGGCCTTATGTATTCGGCATCGGTAAACCCGGCCGTATATATCTCCATGAATGGCATGATCATCACTGCTGCGACGGAGTAACCCCACGCCACCAGCGCATAATACAGGTATTCGTACTGGTGGTACGCCTTCTGCAGCGTCGGCAGTTCGTTCCTGGCCAGCATGTCGCCGAATATGGCGCTAAGCCCGTTGCTGAACGTGGTCAGCAGCGCAAGCACGCTTGTGAACACCATGTTGTAGGTGACGAATACGCTTGCCTCGCTGAGGCTGACAAAAAGGGACGTGACGACAACAGGCGTGGCAGTCGATGCCGCTCCGAGTATCTGGAGCACCAGGGCGTCCCACCTCTTGTCCAGCGCCTCGTTTTTGGGCGGCGCGCTGAAGTCTATGTCCTTGTACTTCAGCCTGCCGTAGATGACATAAAGCGCCGAACGGGCGAAGAAGCTGGTCAGCGCTGCCAGCTGGACGATCACTATATTCAGCCGGAAGCTTGCAAGGATCAGAATTATCACTGCGTTCATAGCCACGGCCGCCGCATTTATCAGCGAGATCACGTAGCTCTTCTGGTCCGCAGTGTACAGCACTTTGTATTTGCCCACCGCAAAGAACTCCAGGGCGCCGGACGCACCGATTATCAGCACAAGGGCGGCAATGGTGAACACATCTATGCCCTGGCCGGATGTGAGCATCGGGTAGATGAAAGCGGACACGACCACAAGCGCCGAGAAAATATAGCCGGAGATGTTGTAAAACCGGTTCGACGCGGACAGTATCCCGTTTATGTCGTCGCTGTTCTTCTCGGCCAGGGGCTTGTACAGCGCATAGACCGCAGCCCCGGCCAGGCCGGCTTCCACGAGGTTGAAATAGGAAATGAACTGCCTTATGGATGTCACAAGGCCGTTCACATTTGAGCCGTATACCGTTATCATGACCCTGGGCAGGATCAGGTTTACTATAATGTTTACGAGCTGAAGCGCCACGGCGCTTATCGAGTTGTAAAAGGACAGCTTTGTCCGCATGATCTACTATCAACCCCTGCCTAAAACTTTCTTTATGATGCACTTAACCTGGTACTTGATGCTTGTGTTGTCCATATACTTTCTTCTCAGCCTGTCGAAGCTGTGGCCGTTTTTCATATCTGCGAAAAACCTGGCCCTTCCCGCCGGCTCCGGCAATGATGAAACAAGCCTCGGGTTGTACCTGACAGCGTCCTCCGGGGCATATTCGACGATATCCGCACGGTCACTGATGCCGAACAGTGCTTCTTCTCCGGCCTTTGTGTGTGTAATAACGAGCGATATACCCCTGTTGTCATCCCTGACCGCCGTGTCATCTTCTCTGGCTCTAGTGTCACCGGCCTCGGGCAATGTGTCACCGTCTATGGTAGCAATATCATCGCCCTTGACCGTCCTGTCGCTGTCCATGAGCATTGTGCCACCATCTGTGGCCGCAGGGCCTTTTCGTTTTGCCAGGCCTTTTAATTTCTCAATGCCCCAGAAATCGGCCAGCGTTATGTCGGCCTGTGAGTTTTGGATCCTGAACCTGCAGTCGAAACAGGACCTCCTGGTATACAGGTTTTTGAAAAAACCCATCAGGTAGAGTTCTTTTTTGACACTTACCACGTACCTGCCGCCGTTTTCAAATCCGATGCTGACGCTGGATTCCCTCCATCCTCCGGATTTGTCGCGGAAAGATACGGACGAAATGCGGCTGTTATACCTTTTTTCCAGGTAATCGACAAACATCCTCCAGACCTTCGGGGACGGCACGCCGAAGCATGCGAGGTCGCACGCCGTCAGGCCGGCATACTCCTTTCCCAGGTAAGCCCTAAGCCCAGCGATCTGGCACGGTGTCCCGCAGAACAGTACTTTTCTGCCTTCTTTCAGGTATTTTTCAGCCTCTTTGAAAGTTTCGCCGATCTCGCTCTGCACATATTTCGACCGGCGCAGATCGTCCAGTTCGCCGATGCTTTCTATACATTTATGCTTTACATTGAATTCGCTGTCAAACGCAGCGCCGAACACGGCTCCGCCGTCTTCCAGCGTTTTTGCGGCAAGCTCGGAAAATATGCCGCCGGACGAGCTTTTTTCCCTTGTCCCGTCGTTTTTCGAACAACAGGCAAAGGCTCTCATTCCGCCGAAATTTGACGCGGAGCCGTCAGTCGATTTTCTGCAGCCGCCATCGGTTTCATCCCGGACAGATTCCGCCGCACTGTTTTCTCTGCTTCCAAACACCGGCACACTGCTTCTGCCTGCGGTAAAAACGGACGTGCCATCCGTGTCAGTAACGATGCTGCCCGTTTTCTCAAACGCGGCATTGACCGGGCATGTCCTCCTGCACAGGCCACAGTCATTGCACCGCTCTCCATTTATTTTCGGAAAAATGAAACCCTCGTCATCCGCTTCCATCGCCACGGCGCCCCTGGGGCATACCTGGCTGCAGGCCGAACACCCCGTGCAGTACCGGATGTTGTAGATTATCTGCTCCATACCTCTTTAAACCTCTGCCATTCCTCAATATGTTTATTATAACACCTTATTCAAAGTAATTTTTTCGGTTGTAGAAAAAATTCCTCACCGCAGCGGCGTTTCAACGAGACGAAGTCTCGTTATAACACCTA
>ENA-UPAD01000385-UPAD01000385.1-bioreactor-metagenome-genome-assembly--contig:-NODE-385-length-63994-cov-7.149768_pt1 | contig 63994 bp, 51 predicted proteins | sample MGYA00238179_ERZ772710 | MGnify/ENA primary metagenome ERZ772710 (study PRJEB29004, sample SAMN07631245) | bioreactor metagenome | isolation source: Switchgrass digestor | place: USA: Dartmouth...
GCGGATGAAGCAGTATACTTATTTGACAGCTCACTGTCAGAATCCAATGCGGCCTTCATAAAGGCTTCTGCCATTGGATTCTGACAGTGAGCTGTCAAATAAGTATACTGCTTCATCCGCTGGAATTTCGGCATTTGATGGTGATACGGCAAGCCCGCAGGCCATTGAGGTGATGAAGGACCTGTGGGGTATTGACTTAAGTTCACACCGCTCAAAGACACTGACAGAGGCAGACATAAATGAATACCACCTCATCCTTACGATGACCAGGTCTCACAAGGGATTCTTAGTTTCAATGTATCCCAAAGCAAAGGACAAAATATTCACTCTCAAAGAGTTTGCGTTGGATATTGATAATTCAAATTCTTCCGGTAGTGAATATAATTACTCTCTTGACATAACCGACCCGTATGGAAAATCAGTACAGGTATATAAAAGAAGTGCGGAGGAAATAAAATACATAATAGATAAGCTGTTAAAAAAATTAAATAAGACCTAAACTTTTTTTGACATATATTCGTCAATACTATAAAATTATTATAAAAAATATCTTGTAGAATATTTAATAATATATTTAGCGTACTTTTTACATGATTCGGAGGATGATGACATGATTGCAATTGGAAGCGACCACGCAGGGTATAGTCTTAAAGTTGAGATAGTAAAGTATCTTAAAGAAAATGGATATGAAGTAAAGGATTTTGGAACCCATGACGGAGATAAATCCGTTGATTATCCAGACTATGGACTAGCTGTGGCCGAAGCTGTAAAAAATGGAGAATGTGAAAAAGGTATAATTGTTTGCGGAACAGGAATAGGTATTTCGATATCTGCAAATAAAGTCTCCGGTATACGTGCTGCTCTTTGCACCGATAGCTATATGGCTAAAATGTCAAGAGAGCACAACGACGCAAATGTACTTGCTCTTGGAAGCCGTGTCATTGGTGTCGGACTTGCATTGGATATAGTTGAGACCTGGCTCAACACTGAGTTCGTTGGCGGAAGGCACAAAACAAGAGTGGACAAAATCGGTGAAGTAGAAAAAAAATATTTAAAATAATCCAGAGAGGTATGCCTATTATGAAAAATGTATTTATATTTGATCATCCATTAATTCAACACAAGATTTCTCTTTTGAGAGATAAAAATACCAATACCAAAGAATTCAGGGAACTTGTTTCTGAAATAGCCATGTTAATGGGGTATGAGGTTACAAGGGATATGCCCTTAAAAGAGGTTGAAATTGAAACTCCTGTAGGAATAGCTAAGACAAAGGTCATTTCCGGCAAAAAGTTGGGTATCGTTCCTATACTTCGTGCAGGCCTTGGTATGGTTGAAGGAATGCTAAACCTCCTTCCCATGGCAAAAGTCGGGCATATAGGCTTATATAGAGATCCTGAAACCCTTGAACCTGTTGAATATTACTGCAAACTTCCTGTGGATGCAGAGGAAAGAGAAATGGTTATTCTTGACCCCATGCTGGCAACCGGTGGTTCCGCATCAGCTGCAATAAGCTTTTTAAAACAAAGAAACATTACCAGTATAAAGCTTATGTGTCTTATTGCATCCAGAACAGGAATTGAGCGCATTAATAAGGATCACCCTGATGTCGGTATATATTGTGCTGCAGTTGATGAGAAGCTTAACGACCATGGATATATCGTTCCTGGACTCGGAGATGCAGGCGACAGACTTTTCGGCACAAAGTAAATGTGGTGCGTAAGCTTAATATGGGGGTAGTGCTATGAGGCCATCATGGGATGAATATTTTATGGATATAGTAGAGCTTGTTAAAACCCGCTCTACATGCATAAGACGCCAGGTAGGAGCTCTTATTGTCAAGGACAAACGCATCTTGTCCACTGGTTATAACGGTGCTCCGGCTGGATGTTCTCATTGCTCAGAAACAGGCTGCATCAGGGAAAAACTGAATATCCCTTCAGGCCAGCGGCATGAGTTGTGCAGAGCCATCCATGCCGAACAAAATGCCATAGTACAAGCTGCTTATTCGGGTACAAGCGTAAAGGACGGTACTCTTTATGTAACTCATCAGCCCTGTGTTATGTGTGCAAAAATGGCAATAAATGCAGGCATTAAAAAAATTGTATTTAGAGGCGATTATCCTGACGAATTATCTATGCAACTTCTGGAGGAAGCCGGAATAGATGTTGTTAGATTATAGGAATGTAGTAACTTCGCTATGGAAGGTGTTTTACATTGTATATAGAATATCTTATAACTTTTACTCTCGCGTTTATTGTTTCGTTCTCCGCTACTCCTATTGCTAAAAAACTGGCATTTAAAATAGGTGCGGTAGACGTTCCGAGAGATAAAAGAAGAATGCATAAAAAACCCATTGCCAGGCTAGGTGGTACAGCCATCTTTTCAGGCTTTCTAGTATCAGTGCTTTTTGCAGTTATTAGTATTCCCAATATTTTCAAGGCAAACCGTGAACTTATCGGCCTATTGGTAGGAATATTGATAATTGAAATAATGGGCATATTGGATGATGTAAAGCAGCTCAAAGCGAGGACAAAGCTTTTGTTCCAGGTATTAGCAGCACTGGCGGTAGTAATTATTGGTGATACACATATTGAAAGCATAACAAACCCTTTTGCTCCATCGGGAATATCTACGCTCAGCGGATATATCTCATATCCTCTTTCAATACTTTGGATTGTAGGCATCACCAATGCTGTCAACCTTATTGACGGCCTTGACGGCCTCGCGGCGGGAGTATCATCAATATCTTCTCTTTCACTGTTTTTTATATCTCTACTGAGAACAGATATTGACATAAATGTAGTGATTTATACTTCAATAATTACAATTGCCCTTGCGGGTGCTACACTTGGATTTCTCCCGTTTAATTTCAATCCCGCAAAAATATTTATGGCAGAAAGCGGTGCTGCTTTTCTCGGCTTCACACTTAGTGTTATTTCAATACAGGGAACCTTGAAGTCCTATGCTACGATATCTATAGCCATACCACTGCTGGTACTTGGTGTTCCCCTTTTTGACACTATTTTTGCAATCTTTAGAAGGATTATCAACAGAAGGCCTATAATGGAAGCTGACAGAGGGCATATACACCATAGATTGATAGACATGGGTCTTAGCCACAAGCAGTCGGTTGTAATGATTTATACCGTAAGTGCAGCTCTTGGACTGTGCGCTATTGTATTGGCTGACAGAGGTATATTGAGTGCTATGATTCTGCTTGTCGCAGTTTCGGTATTTATAATTGGGGGCGCAAAATTTATGAGTGAAGTAGGAAGCAGTAATTACGTCAACTCCCCTATAGACACCGAAAACAGTGATAATGATATTATGAATGAAAATATTCCCGAAGCTGAAGGTATCCCTGAAAAAGACTGTGAAAATTCCGAAGAAAGCAGCGGTGAAGGCATAGATGAAAAGGAAGAAACCAACGCTTTTTCTGAAAATATAAAAAATGTACAGCATCCATAAGTTGTGTTTGTGTAAATAGCAGGCGCATTTGAAAAGAATTTGGAAAGCATTAACTATTTGGAAGGAAAGATAAAATTGCATGGCATAAAGGTAATGACTGTATTTGGTACAAGGCCGGAAGCAGTAAAAATGGCTCCCCTTGTAAAAGAGTTGGAAAAACATGATTCAATTCATTCTATTGTATGTGTCACAGCTCAGCACAGACAGATGCTGGATCAAGTGTTAGAGATCTTTGGAATTGTACCTGATTATGATCTCAATATTATGAAAAACAGGCAGACCCTTGTAGACATTACGACAAATGCCCTTCTTGGGCTGGATTCAGTTCTTGAAAAAGAAAACCCTGACATTGTACTTGTCCACGGCGATACGACCACAACATTTGTTGGAAGTCTCGCAGCTTTCTATAGACATATAAAGGTTGGCCATGTTGAAGCAGGCCTGAGAACCTTTGATAAGTATTTCCCATACCCTGAAGAAATGAATAGAAGGCTTACAGGTGTATTGTCCGATTTACACTTTTCTCCTACACAGACCAACAAGACCAATCTCATTAACGAGGGTGTAGATGCGCAGAATATATATTTAACCGGAAATACCGTAATTGACGCCTTGAAAACAACTGTAAAGAAAGACTACATATTCGAAAACAAACATTTAAATGAAATTGATTTCATAAATAAAAGAGTACTGACAGTAACGGCCCATAGAAGAGAAAATCTCGGCAAACCCCTGGAAAATATATGTACAGCACTAAAGCATATTGCAGATAATTATCGTGACATTGAGATAGTATATCCTGTTCACTTAAATCCTGTCGTGCAGGAAACAGCCGGAAAAATTTTGGGTGGACATCCACGTGTTCATCTTATTGATCCTTTGGGCGTTCAGGATATGCATAACCTAATTGATAGGTCTTATATGATTCTGACAGATTCCGGAGGTCTCCAGGAGGAAGCACCTTCTCTGGGAAAACCTGTGCTTGTGCTGAGAAATGAAACGGAAAGGCCTGAGGCTGTGAAAGCTGGTACCGTAAAGCTGGCAGGAACAAATGAGGAAAAAATAATATATCTTGCCACACAATTGTTAAATGATAAGAATGAGTATTCAAATATGTCAAAGGCCATAAATCCTTATGGAGATGGAAGAGCATCAGAAAGAATAGTTCATGCCCTTTTATATTATTTTGGTTTAAAAAGCCAAAAGCCTGAAGAATTCAGTCTTTAATGTAAAAAATTCAAGATTTTGCCTTTCTAATTGTTTAAATTAAAAAATTTTGGCTATTGATTGTAAAATTTCACTGTGATATATTAAAAGAAATTTTTTTTTTGAGATTGTTTCGGCTGCTAACAGGTTAATTTAATTTTTGTATATGATATACACTTGTAAAAACTTTATATTAAGTTTTGAAAGGTGTATTTATGCCATGTCTGGTCCAAATGCCGGACATATATTTTTTGAGCAAAATTATTATAATAATATAATTTGAGTACATTTAAAATAATGGTTATATACTATTATAGAATAACCATAGAACTATTTGGTATTTAAAAATTGCTACAATTATTAAGGTAATTTTTCATAAGAAGGTGTAGTTAATGCATATAGGTGAGGAACTTGCGCAATCTATTCAGCCATATGAAGTTTTTAGTTTTAATTTATTTGGTCTGAGAATACCTGTTACAGATACCGTTATCAATATGTGGATTGTAATGGCAATTCTGATAATTATTTCTGTCATTTTGACAAGAAAGATGGAGCTAATACCTGGAAACAAACAGAATCTTGCCGAGTTATTTGTTGAGTTTATAAGTGATTTTACAAAAGATATCATTGGACACAATGCAAAATATTTTGTACCTTATTTAGGGACAGTATTTCTTTTTCTTGCATTTGCCAATGCTCTTTCCCTGCTTAATGTAGTTCCTAACTTTGGTATAAGGCCCCCTACACGGGATATTAACGTTACCTTTAGTGTAGCATTGATGTCAGTAATTGTTGTTGCCTATGCAGGTATCAGGTTTAAAAAGTTCTCCGGATGGCTTAGAAGCTATATTGAACCTATGCCTTTGGTTTTACCAATGAAAATAATAGAAAATGTGATTCGGATGCTTTCCCTGTCCTTCCGGCTTTTCGGAAACGTGCTGGGTGCATTCATAATTATGGAAATTATATATATACTTATGCCTATAGCTCTTCCGGCAGGCCTGAGTATATATTTCGATCTTTTTGACGGGATATTACAGGCATTTATTTTTATATTTTTAACTACAATATACATATCAGAGGCAGTAGAATAAGGAGGTGATTTAAATGGCAACAGAAGCTATAATAGCTATCGCAGCATGTATTGCAGTTCTTGGAACAGGTATAGGAGCAGCAATCGGTATAGGCCGTGCAACATCAAAAGCAGTTGAATCAGCTGCCAGGCAGCCTGAAGCTGCAGGTAACATTCTGAAAATTCTTGTCCTGGGTGCATCCCTGGTTGAAGCAACGGCTGTATACGCCCTTGTTGTTGCCTTAATATTGCTTTTGATCAGGTAACTATTGAAAGGATTTGATTATTATGTTTAATTTCGGGCCAACTTTTATATGGACAGCTGTTAACCTGGTAATACTTTTTGTGGTTTTAAGATTAATACTATTCAAGCCCGTAACTGCTATGCTGGAAAAAAGGGCTAATACCATAAAAAGCAATCTGGAAAATGCAGAAAAAGCTAAGGCTGATGCCGCCCAGTTAAAACTGGATTATGAACTTCAGTTAAAAAATGCGGCCTCAGAGGCAGAGCGCATAATAAGCGAAGCCCGTGCAAAAGCACAAGCTGAATATGAGGCTATTATTAAAGATGCAAAAGAAAAGGCAGATAAAATCATTGAAAAGTCAAAGATGGAAATAGAACATGAGCGTCAGCAGATGATTAAGGAGATAAAGAACCAGGTAGCAAGCCTGGCAATTGCTGCTGCTTCAAAAGTGCTGGAAGCTAATATGGATACCGAGAGAAACAGGGAAATTGTGGATAGGTTTATCGATAAGGAAGGTGTGGCCTGATGTCTCCGGTAGAAAGAGTATTTGCAGAAAATCTTGCATATATTTCCATTGAAGAGAATGCTGTTGAGGAATATCGTCAGCAATTACATTCAATCAATGATATTTTGACTGAGCAAAAGCAGTTTATGTCTTTTTTGTTTGACCAGGACATAGATCCGGAGGAGAAAAAAAAGGTTATCAGAAATGTTTTTTCAGGAAGAATAAAAACAGGCTTGCTTAGCTTTATGGTGATGTTAGTTGATAAGAAAAAGATAATTAATTTTAATAAGTTGGTTGAAACTTTTGATGAGGTGGTGGATAAACTTAGCAACACTTTACACGTAATGATAACATCGGCTACCCCTCTTGACAAATCCCAGACAGACAGATTAGGAGAAAAATACCGCCGGATTTACAACTCTAATGCTGTTAGGGTAAGTGTACAGATAGACCCAAGCCTTATTGGTGGGATAAAGGTCAGAATCGGCGATAGAGTTATAGATGGAAGTATTAAAGCGAAACTTGAAGATTTGAGAAAATCACTTGTAAGTCAGTAAAAGGCTTGCAGTAGCTGAAGGTCAGTAAAAATAACCGATAGTAAGGTTTTATACTGATGCATGGATGCTATCTATAAGATTAAATGGCTCAGGTTTTCTGTGGGATTTCACAAAATTCAATGCGTCCTGGCGAGGTGACAAGGTTGAACCTTAAATTTGATGAAATTAGTGCAATAATTAAAAAACAAATTGAAGAGTATAATATCAAAACAGAAATAGATGACATTGGATATGTTCTTCAGGCCGGTGACGGAGTTGCCAGAATTTACGGGTTGGAAAGCTGCATGGCAGGTGAGCTATTGCAGTTTGAAAACGGAGCTTATGGTATGGCTCTAAACCTTGAAGAAGACAATATTGGATGTGTTCTTCTTGGAAATGCAATAGATGTAACTGAAGGCAGCAGGGTCAGAAGAACCGGTAAAACTGTAGAGGTTCCTGTCGGCAAAAGCCTTATTGGGAGAGTGATTGATCCATTAGGAAATCCTCTTGACGGTAAAGGCCCATTATTTGTTGAGAAATACAGGCCCATTGAATTTCATGCACCTGGTATAGTTGATAGAAAGCCTGTAGACACTCCACTCCAGACAGGAATTATAGCTATTGATTCATTGGTACCTATCGGACGTGGCCAGAGGGAACTTATAATAGGAGACAGACAGACGGGTAAGACGGCAATTGCACTGGATACTATAATCAATCAAAAAGGGAAGGATATTATCTGTATATACGTGGCAATAGGACAAAAAGCCTCAACTGTTGCAGGAGTTATAAACACACTTGAGCAGTTCGGTGCAATGGATTACAGCATTGTTGTATCCTCCACAGCAAGTGAGATGGCAACAGTTCAATATATTGCCCCCTATGCGGGATGCGCCATAGCCGAAGAATTTATGTACAATGATCACAAGGATGTACTTATTGTATATGACGATTTATCCAAGCATGCTGTAGCTTATAGAGCAATGTCACTTTTACTTAGAAGACCTCCGGGAAGGGAGGCTTATCCTGGTGATGTCTTTTACCTGCATTCCAGGCTGTTGGAAAGAGCAGCAAAGCTGAGTGACGAACTGGGCGGAGGCTCAATTACTGCATTACCGATAATAGAGACCCTTGCCGGCGATATCTCAGCTTATATACCTACAAATGTCATTTCTATAACCGATGGTCAGATATATCTGGAATCCGAGCTGTTTTTTGCAGGTCAGAGGCCTGCTGTGAATGTCGGCCTATCTGTGTCGCGAGTAGGTGGAGCTGCTCAGATAAAAGCCATGAAAAAAGTGGCAGGTCCTATAAGAATAAATCTTGCTCAGTACAGGGAGCTGGCAATTTTTGCTCAATTTGGTTCAGATCTTGACAGCGCAACCAGGGAAAAACTAGCCCAGGGTGAAAGGTTAGTGGAAACTCTGAAACAACCTCAGTATTCCCCTATGCCTGTACAAGATCAGGTTATAGTGCTTTACGCAGCTACAAATCCGTATCTAATGGATGTTCCTGTTGATGAGATAAGAAAGTTTAATTCCGGATTAGTAAATTTTGTTAATAATAAATATCCGCAGATAGGCAATTCAATAATTTCGACAGGTGATTTGAGCAGTGAAAACGAGGATCTCCTTAAGAAAGCCATTGAAGAGTATCTGTCAGAGTACAAAAACGAACTGGAGAAATAAGCTGAAAACTTCATGTTTCAATAGAAGTCTGGTGATGATATACAATGACAAACATGCATGATATAAAAACAAGAATAAAGAGTATTAAGGAAACAAAACAGATTACCAATGCCATGAGGCTTATTTCAGCTTCAAAGCTTAAAAAGGCAAGACGCCAGTTAGACGCTACTCTTCCTTATTTTACAAAAGTAAAAAGTACAATTGCTGATATATTAATTCACAGCAGTAATGTCGACAGCATTTTTTTTGACCTGAGGCATGAAAAGGAAGGCAAAAAAAAGGGATACCTCATAATTACCGGTGATAGGGGACTTGCCGGTAGTTATAATCATAATTTGATGAATTTTATTGAAGAAGTTCTTGAGGGAGACCGCAGTTCTGTATTGTTTGTTGCCGGACAAATAGGAAGAATTTATTTATTAGAAAAGGGCTATAACGTGGACATAAATTTTGATTACCATGTACAGGATCCATCTATTTTCATGGCTAGAGAAATTGCTGAGATGTTAGTAAAGTATTTTAAGGATGGGATTCTTGATGAGGTAAATCTTATTTATACAATGATGAATTCATCTATACAGTTTGATCCTCAAATAATTAAGCTTCTCCCTCTTGATCCTCAGGATCTGCTTAAAGATACAGAAACCGGCCTGACGCAGTCAGGCATTGATGATCTACTGATATACGAACCTTCCACCGATGCTGTACTGGAAGTATTAATCGGAAAGTACATCAAAGGGTTTATATACGGAGCATTTGTAGAGTCATTTACAAGTGAACAAACTGCAAGGTTGACAGCAATGGACAACGCTACTACAAATGCCGATAAGATGCTGCATCAGCTCAGCCTGCAATACAACAGCGCAAGACAGACAGCTATAACCCAGGAAATTACAGAAATCGTAAGCGGAATCACTGCTTTAAAATAAATTTTGAAGTTTAGCTGAAGGAACAATTAATTGTGGTAGGGGGACAGTTCTTTGAAATTTGGAATTTGGGGAATTTGGGGACAGTTCTCAAGTTTTGAGCATGATAAAAACGACGGTTATGATAGTGTGAGGACGGTTCTCTGAAATTTAGAGGCAGTTCTCAGATTTTAGATAACATTAACATGAAATAATAGATAGTATCAAGTTGACCTCAAAAATTGAGAATTATTTCCAAAAACCAGCCCCTGAAAACCAAAATCGATAAAAAAGGAAGTGGACAAAATATGGCAGAGCGAATTGGGAAAGTCGTACAGATAATTGGTTCTGTTATAGATATTAGATTTGAAAACACTGAACTACCGAAAATCTATAATGCTATAAAGATTATTGGTGAGAATTGTACTGTTATTGCTGAAGCTATGCTGCATCTTGGCAATGACACAGTCAGATGCGTATCAATGTCACCTACTGATGGCCTGGTAAGAGGTGCTACCGCTATTGATACTGGTTCTCCTATAAAAGTTCCTGTTGGTAAAGAAGTGCTTGGAAGAGTATTTAATGTTCTTGGAGAAACAGTCGATAACCGTGAACCTGTCGTGGCAAAGCAGTATGCTCCCATTCACAGGCCCGCTCCAAGCCTCGAAGAACAGCAGCCCGCTACGGAAATTTTTGAAACAGGCATAAAAGTAGTTGACCTTCTTGCGCCATATCCAAAAGGTGGGAAAATCGGACTTTTCGGAGGCGCAGGAGTCGGCAAAACTGTTTTAATTATGGAACTCATCAGGAATATAGCCACTGTACACGGAGGTTACTCCGTCTTTACAGGTGTCGGTGAAAGATCACGTGAAGGCAATGACTTATGGAATGAAATGAAAGAGTCCGGTGTTATTGAGAAAACAGCACTGGTATTTGGCCAAATGAACGAACCTCCAGGCTCAAGAATGAGAGTTGGACTTACTGGGCTCACCATGGCTGAATACTTCAGGGATGAATTAGGACAGGATGTATTGTTGTTTATAGATAATATCTTCAGGTTCATTCAGGCCGGCTCAGAAGTTTCTGCTCTCCTTGGCAGAATCCCTTCGGCCGTTGGATATCAGCCCACGCTGGCAACTGATGTTGGTGCTCTACAGGAAAGAATAACTTCTACTAAAAAAGGATCAATAACATCAGTACAGGCTATCTATGTTCCAGCTGATGACCTGACTGACCCTGCTCCCGCTACTACTTTTTCGCACCTGGATGCAATAACTGTTCTTTCCAGGCAGATAGCGGAACTTGGAATATATCCGGCAGTGGATCCCCTTGAATCTTCTTCCCGCATACTAAGCCCGATGATTGTCGGAGAAGAGCATTATTATGTAGCAAGAAAAGTTGAAGAAATACTACAGAGATATAAGGAACTTCAGGACATAATAGCAATCCTTGGAATGGATGAACTTTCTGAAGATGACAAACTTATTGTCTACAGGGCAAGAAAAATTCAGCGGTACTTATCGCAGCCACTTTTTGTTGCGGAATCCTATACAGGTTACCCTGGAAAATATGTTCCTATTAAGGAAACTATTAGAGGGTTCAAAGAAATTATAGAAGGAAAGATGGATTCCATACCTGAAACAGCATTCTATATGACCGGTACAATTGATGAGGTATATGAAAACGCTGAAAAATTATAAATTTATTATGGGTTAACAACAGATTTTTTAGTTGCAATTAAGTTTAATAGTAGCTTAATAATAGCCTAATAATAGCTTAATAATGGCTTAACAATAGTTTAATGATAGTTATAAAAATAGCTATAATAATATAAGCTTTAATAAATAATATAGGCTTTAATAACATAATATAAATTTTAATGAAAATAATATGAGTTTTAGTAACATAAGTTTTAATAATATAAGCTTATTAAAGTATAAGTTTATTTTAATAAGCTTATGTTAAATTGTGTAGGGATGTGGTGGTTTGGCATCAAAATTTAAGCTTGAAATTCTTACTCCTGAAAGACTTTTCTTTTCAAAAGAGGTTGATAAGGTAGTAGTCAATACACCGGACGGCGAATTAGGGGTACTCAAAGGACATATACCTTTGGTAACTGTTGTATCCATTGGCGTAGCCAGGATTACTATTGATGATACTACTAATGAAGCCGTACTCTCCGAAGGCTTTATGGAAATAAACCGCAATGGAGTTATTATACTGGTGGACACTGCGGAATGGCCTGAAGAAATTGATATAAAACGGGCAGAAGCAGCCAAGCAGAGAGCTCTGGACAGACTGCACTCAAGACTAAGCAAAGTGGAATACCTGCGCACCCAGGCAGCCCTTTCAAGAGCTCTTGCAAGAATAAATGCCAGAAAGAAAATTCTATAAAGTATATTTTTGTAGAATACATCTTTGTAAAATACACCTTTGTAGAATATATAATTGGCAAACCGTATACTATTAATTTATATATGACAACCTGTTATGCTAGTTAACAGGTTGAATGTATGTTAAATCAAATATATTCCCTGTAATATCTATATCTGATATGGTATACTTTACCGAGTTTGTCCCCCTCCATATGGTAACTTCCATCATATAAGGCTGTCTTAGCCTCTCGTCCTCCCAGGACTTTGTACTATTGGCTAACGGTAGTATGTACTCCCAGTAAACATGGTTATCCTTTTTACTACTGTCAAGAGTTATTACTTTAGGGAAATATACATAATTTAAACCAAAATCATTCTTATAGTCATAGAGATTGCCGTATTTATCCCTGAACTGCATAGCTTCCAATTCCGGACTGAAGCGTATCTCAACCTTTTCAGCATAGCCGGTGGTATAGACATTAATCTTAACTCTTTCCAGGCTTAAAAACCTGTGAGGTTCAACACTCATGCGCTTACCAAATAAGTTTACCTGCCCTCTCCAATGGTTCCAGTACCCTTCTATTGTAACACCTGTAATACCAAGAGATTCAATAGTATATGGACCCCTGTACCTGTAAAAGCTGTTACCCGCCTGGTCAAATACCTCCATATGAAGATAATATGTGCCATCTGTAGAAATCACGGTATTAAATACCTTACTGGTACTTACACTCCATCCCGAAGTTGGCTTTGATGTTGTTGTTGTCCACTTATACCTGACTTCTTTAAAATCATTATCTCCCTTATCATCAGCTGTTACAGTAACAGTTATTGGCCCACTGCTATTGGCACTCGTAGGATTTGCATCAACTGTAGGAGTATTGTCATATAACTTTACGTAAGGCCCTCTGTACCTGTAAAAACTGTTCCCTTGCTTATCGAACACTTCCATATGCAAATAGTAAGTGCCAAATGTATTCATATAAACATAGAATACATTTGTATTCATCCTGGTCCATCCTGAAGCCGGTTTTGCTGTAGAAGCAGACCATGCGTACCTAACATAATCGAAATCATTATCCCCTCTATCGTCAGCCTCTACCAATACCTCAATAGCTTCAGTATTTGACCTGATTGTCTTACTTGTAGGCGTTGCATCTACTGTGGGGTCATTGTCCGGTAACCTTATATATGGTCCTCCCATCTTATAACTGCTATTGCCCCTAAGGTCAAAAGCCTGTACATGTAAATAATATGTGTCATTAACATATGCTGAAAGTGTTGACCTTTGATTTGTGCTTGTGGTCCAGCCTGATAAAGGTATTGTTGTTGATGTATCCCATTTGTATTTCATTTCTTTAAAGTCATTTTCGCCATTATCAGATATATCAACTAATACATTCAATAATCCTGTCTTAGACCTGAATACTTTTGTTTCCGGGTCTATTTGAATTGTGGGAGGCAAATCCTGTTTAAGTTCATAAGGACCCCTGTACCTGTAAAAGCTGTTACCTGCCTGGTCAAATGCCTCCATATGCAAATAGTAAATTCCGTATTGATTAATTCCTGTAGTAAATTCTTTTATTGTACTTACATTCCACTGTGATGTCGGCTTTGTTGTGCTATCGGTCCATTTGTAACGTACTTCTTTAAAATCCCCTTCTCCGTTGTCACTTGCAGTTACTATTACAGTGATAGGGGTTTCTATACTTATCATACTTGTAGGGCTTGCATCAACCGTAGGTGGATAATCTCTTTTGAGTATATAAGGCCCTCTGTATCTGTAAAAACTGTTGCCTGTATTATCAAATACTTCCATATGCAAATAATAGGTTCCGTAACTGCTTAATGTAGTATTAAATTGTTTATTATAATTTGTAGACCATCCGGAAGATGGTTTTGTTGTTGATGTATCCCACTTATACCTTACATAACTAAAATCATTTTCCCCTTTATCATCAGCAATTATTGTAACGGTAATAGGCACAGCCACAGACTCTTTCGTAGGTGGATCTGCATCTACCGTAGGCGCAGTATCATACATCAATATATAAGGACCTCTGAATCTGTAAAAGTTGTTCCCTGCCTGGTCAAATACCTCCATATGGAGATAAAATGTTCCTGCTCCGGATTTTGTATTATTAAATGACTTACTATAACTTGTAGACCATCCTGAAGTAGGCTTTGTAACTGATGTATCCCACTTATACCTCACATAATTAAAATCATTTTCCCCTTTATCATCAGCTGTAATAGTTACAGTTACAGAAGGGTTGTCGGCCTTAACTGTTTTGCTTGTCGGGCTTGCATCAACCGAAGGTATTAAGTCAATTTTGCCGGTGTTTATTATCTTTATACACGGATCACTCCATGCACCTTCCATATCTTTTACAGTCAATTGAACTAAGTAAATCTTGCCTATATGTAGTTGTGCCGGCTTACCCTTTGTCCAAGTAGCTTCATTTTCTTCCTTGTACATCCATTCTTCCTGGACTATACCCTTATTGCTTAAGCTTACATGGTCCAGGTCATATGAGTTACTAATCAGGGTAATATTCCAAACACCGGTCGAAGTGTTTTTAGTTGCCGTATATGAGAAATCCGCAATAGGTTTTCTATGAACATATAAATTTAAAGTTGCTATATCGGGATTACTCCATAATCTATAAGAATCAAAATATGAACTGTTTTTAGGATTGTCCCTGGTTTGATAGCTTATAATATACTTACCTGTTTTATCAAAATATGTAGGTATTGTACTGAGATATACACCAGATAATGAATGAAGCCCAAGATTATTTTCAAAATAATCATATATGTGAGCAAAAAACCATCTGTCAGCATAAAACGGGTCTTTTTCGGCATCATCATAACCTGTGCTATATTCTATCTCTTGATTTACCAGGACATATAAATCTTCCCCTGCTTTTGAAAGCCCTGCAGTACTTATAATATGCAACGCTAAATTCATAAGAGAATTATCAAGATCAGTATTATCTATATAAGTACTAAAGCCTATATCCTGGAACAGCTCAATATACGTCTTGTTATACTCTGTCCCAAGGCCTATAAAATTAATGTTTCCATCACTCAATTTACTCTTTAGCATCTCTCTTCCCGTAGAGGATTTCAATTCCGCTGAGGAATATACAATAGATTTCTCCACTGCTAATGACATATCCTGTACAGCAGACGTTTGAACCACGCTATTATTTACTTTTTTAAATGTAGTACTATTGTTTGTAGTACCATCTAAAAATTGTCCATAAGCATTACTTCCAGTGGCCCACAATGTACCGTCATTCTTTAATAGCAAAGTATGAGTGCCACCTAAAACCATATCCTTAACATCAGTAATATTTATCTTTGTCGGTGTACTTTTACTTGTTTTTGAACCATCCCCTAATTGACCTCCTGAGTTACTGCCCCAAGCCCATACAGTACCGTCATTTTTTACTGCAAATGCATAGTTTTCATGCACATATAACCGGGAAACATCTGTAATACTCACTTGTTTTGGAACAGTAGATGTACCTGAATAACCTAATTCCCCGTATAAACTATCGCCCCAAGTCCATACAGTCCCATCATTTTTTAGCACCTTTGTATTTCTGGAACCTGCAAAAGCAGTTTTAACATCATTAATGTTTATCTGTTTGGGTAAAGTTCTATCAGTCTTCGTACCATCACCTAACTGCCCATAGTTATTACGTCCCCAAGCCCACAATGTACCGTCATTTTTTACTGCTATTGTGTAGTCTGTTCCTAATGATAACTCTTTTACATCAGTAATATTTATTTCTACCGGATTATATGTATTTTTTTTATTACCATTGCCCAGCTGACCATATTTATTCTGTCCCCATGCCCATACAGTACCATCATTCTTTATAACTAAGGTATGATATCCACCTGCATAAACGCTTTTCACATCGTCAATATCTACTTTTCCTGGTACTAAATAATCATTTGCCTTTGAGGAAAGACGCCCTAAATTACCATCAGTATCATACCCCCAGGTCCATACAGTTCCATCATTCTTTAATGCAACAACATGATAATAACCAACTGCTATATCTTTTACATTGTCTATATTAACCTTGTAGGGGAAATTATTATCTTCTTTTGTACCGTCACCATAAAGTCCATAAGAATTATCGCCCCATACCCAAACTGTTCCATCGTGTTTAAGTACGGCCACAAAATTATACATTGTCGCTATTTTCTTTACGTCATGCAGATTAATTTTGACAGGATTTACGACAGTATTATTAGTATTAATCAAGGTTTTAAAGACTTCTTTTTCCCCATCATCAAGATAGATATAATACTGTGAACCTTCCCTTCTCCAATTATGGGTATCAATTGTTTCTTCAATACTTAATTTTTCGATTCTTCTTGTAGGGACATCAGGATGATATAATACATAGGATTTATAAGGCAAGTTGCCCATTTCTGTATGAACCCTGCTTAGTACATCAAAGGTATAAATCTTGCTGTTATATGAATACCAAATCTTTTTATCCGGAGTCATAATATTAAGAACATAGCCAGTTCCAAGTTTTATGTTTGATATGCTATCAGCCTGTTCATCATATTCAAAAAATCCAGCCGGATAATTGCCGTAATAGTCTGCGTTTCCAGCAAAATAAACCTTTCCGTTGTAGCCAAATACACCGCTGCCGTTGCTCTCATGTGACCTGATTTGCCTATTATTTTGATAAATTCCTGAAGATCCGAGAATATTGACATTAAAGAAATACATATTTTTTGTTTTTTCACTCAAATACATTCTATTATTTCCAAACCAAAGGTACAATGTTTCTTTCAATCCCGGCCCTTTTAATTGAGGAGCAACGCCTCCATTACGTCTTGCAATATAATTAACATAACCTAAATTATTTACAAAATAACTGTCAAAATCATATACACTGCTATTGGTACTATCTTTTATTTCTACCTCCCCTGTAGCCATATCATAAGTAACATAATCAACATATGTAGTACCATAAGAGTTTTTATAAGTCCTTGTCAAATGTATCTTACCATCATCAACAACAAAATCACTTCTGTAATTTGGTGTAATATATTCAGGATTACCCAAAGCATCTTTAGTCAGGACTCTTGGAAAGCCTTTTATTACAGGCTCCAATTTATGGCTATCCGGGTCACACCGGTAAATACCCATGCCATCATTGTAATACACATATCCGTCATCAGCTACAAAGGCACATTTTACAGTATTATGGCTTATTATAATATTGTTTTTAGTCAAAGGGTCATATTGATAGAGATAATCATCTGTACCTATGTAATAAAACCTGTTTTCAGGTATTCTTACCCCATCCACAACATGTATATAAGGCTCTATATTATAAGACTCCAACACAGGCTTCAGAACTTCATTTACTTTCTTATTAACCAGCTGAATATCATCATGCTTTGTTTCGCCAATGTTAATGAAAACATCTACCGGTTTTCTGCTGATAGTATAACTTTTCACCTTGTTAAGGGCATTGTCAACCGAGGTTAATTCAATAAATTTACCTCTGGAATAATTATCCTTAATAAGCTGCTCTATTTTTTCCTTTTGGCTAATTGTGTTAACACCTATAAACTTAATGTTGTCATTCAATAGTTTGATTCTCACATTGGTATAATTTGCATCATCCAGTGAATACAAGGTATTATTAAAATCAACATAAAATTTATTTGTATTTGCTCTCCAACTGATATTGTTTAGCACCTGGTCAGAGCTACCTTCATAAAGAGTTACACTGTAGTCCAGCCCTTCTGCCTGATATGCCGGAATTAATATACTGTTAACCTTTGTCTGCATTTGAGCTTTAGTTAGCCCTGAACCGGTCACATTTATTGCAACATCTATCGTCTTAGTCCTGTTTATTTTTTGTGCCGACAGCTCCGCAGTAGGAGCAATATTTTTTACTTCAAACACTTTTTCATTTATGTCTTTATCTGTAGTGTATCCCTTTTGTCCGGGAGCTTGGTAATGTGAATAATCAGAAATTACCCCATTCTTGACTGATGAATAAACTCCATAATCTAACGAAGGTTGGCCATATGATTCCACTGCTTCAATCTCGACTTTGTATGTACCTACATCATTGACATTATAACTATAAGTACTGCCAATAGGAGTATTAAAGGTATTACTGTGTATTTGGGTCCAGCTGGCATTAAAGGTATTTCCTCCGGTATAGTTATCATAACCTGCTATCTTTCCATTATTGCTGTTGTAGTAAATCCGGATTGTTTTTGACTGAATTATATCATCATCAAGTGATGTAATGGTATCATTTATGTTTACAGTAGCCTTATTTCCTTCATCAGGTTTTCTCAACAATGTTTCAGGTATTGTAAAGTCCACTATTGGAGGCAAGTCTTTTTTAATACTCAATATTTTTACATCTGTATCGCTATTTTCTATTGTATTCTCTACATATAAAGTAACCTCATATTCGCCCTTCACCGTAACCATGGCATCAAACTTGGATAAGCCATTTACTTTTACAGCACCATTTTGATATTCCATTTTTTCTTTAGGAACATCAAATACAATATTCTCTATACTAGAACCATTAACAGGCTTAATTAGCCAATAGGCCTTACTCCAATTAATAGGAAACATAGAATTTCCTGTACTGCCTGTACCGTCAATAGTAAGCTTTCTGTATTCTTTTAATGTTCCGCTAAAATCTATATGTGCATTAGGATAGGGCTCCGTTACATAAACATCATACATTGCTGAAGCAGTCAAACCATTACTGTCTGTAACATCAAGATACAATACATAAGTACCCATTGATGTAAACATACCTGATACATCTTTGCTACTTCCACCACGCACAAAAGAATTAGGCGAAGAATTCCATTTGTACTTATCAATTGTAGCACCAGGTTCTTTAGCTGTTGCAATACCGTTATATGTTACATACTCACCCACCTCAACATATTTAGACCCAGCAATATATACTTCAGGGCCTAAACGTTCTTTTTCAACCGTTACGCTGACGCTCTTTTCACCTGTTTTAGTTAAGCCCACATCATCCTTAACAGACAATACTGTATATCTGTAAATACCTTCAGAGCTTTTACTATATGACTTAAAGAAAGAAGAAGGGTTTGTTATGGTATGCTGTGCCTGTATTACCTGAGAAGCTCCTCCACCTCTTGGAAAGAATTCCTCTTTAACCACCCATTCCACAATTTTAGTACCTGAAATTGAAGGCCTGCACATATCAATGATTTGATAGGACTCTCCCGGCTGTACTTTTGCCGGAGAAGCACTAATTCCTATGGAAGGTTCTCCTACAGGCTTTTGAGTATATATGAACCTGACATAAGCTATGCTGTTGTCTTTATCCAAATAAACCGTTCTGCTGTTGCTTGTGCTGTAATCCCCGAAATTATCAGGGCTTGTCCAGGCAATATCATTACCGGCATAATCATAACCGCTGATAGTCTTATTGGAAACAGTTTTATTAATACTTCCTGTAATGGGTATAGTTATCTTTTCCTCTACCCTGGAAGAAATTTCGGTTTCTGTACCATCCAGCTTTCTTCCCACAAACATACTGATAACTTTACCTTCTTTAGGCTGCTGTGGTTCAACTACAACACGAATCTTGGTAAAATACCAGTAGATACCATTAGGCGCATTTTTCCCTCTCCCTATAGTTACATGATTACCATTTGAACTCCAATTCTCACGGTTATTAAATTCTGACTTTGGAGGGGCGTTGTCCTTTACACAAAGATAAAACATCCACGTGCAGGGCTTGGTCAGTGTTATTTCATAATTGTTAAATTGCGCAGGTGTAATTAATTCCTTGGCAGACTGCTGAGAACTATAGTATTGAAAGTCAAATAAATCTAAATAACAACCTGGCTCATTACAATCACTATTATTTAAAAATGTAAGCTTATCACCTACTGTTGCCTTTATTTCAGGAACACTCGGGTCATTATCATCAACGATAGCATCACTGCTAGAAGAATTAACTATACCCTTTATAACTCCATCAGGTCCTTTAACTGTAATAGCAAAAGCAGCCGTAGGTTTATTATATCCGGTATCTTGCCTCCTGTAATCTTCTATAGGGTCCTCAGCAAATGCAGGAATATATATAATATTAAATATGCAGATTAATACAAGTAATGAGCATACTATCTTTTTATTCATGAAACCCCACCGTATTACCCCTTAAATTTAATATGCAAAATCAATATCCGGTACTATGGCTGTCCTGTCATATGTCCTTACTTCAGAACCCCTCTTTACAGTAATTCTAAATTGAATTTCCGTACCTGGTTCTATTTTAAGTGCTTTCTCATGTTCCCTTGTTGTATATCCTTTATTATATAATGTATACATACGACCTGAATTATCTCTTAAATGTTGGTAACTCCACCATTGGTTTATGACTATTGTAAAATAACCTCCCCAATATTCTTCACGTTCATTCAACTGAGGATAATTGATAAAATCAATCTTAAACTCATATTCATCCGTGTAGTACTTGTAATTTTTAATGTAGATATAGAAATAGTGAGGCATCCAAGGGTCAGCATTATTTTCAACAACTACTACAGGGTCAAGGAAATATTCAGGCCTTTCAATAGGCTTTGCAGGTTTTCTCTTAGTTTCATCAATAAGTCTTAAAACCATGGTAGCAGCTTCAGCCCTGGTTGCCGTATCCCTTGCTCCAAAAGTCCTGTCAGGCCTGCCGGTTACTATTCCGGATATATATACCTTCAATATATCATCTTGCTTTTTTTGGTCACTTTTCATAAAATCTTCTATCATATCTATATAATCTCTTTTGTTTTCAGGTATTGTTACTTCATCCCCCAGGCATCTTGAAACCATCCTGGCAATTTCTTCACGTGTTATCTTCCATGAATTCAAAGTGTTATAATGATTTCCCCAAAAATCATCTTCACACAAATATCCCTTTTCGTAAGCCTTATCTATGTATGGCTGTGCCCAACCCTCACCTTCTTTTTGCTCTCTTACAGAATACCCCTGGGCTATGGTTATCATCTTAATAAACTCCGTTACCAATACTGTATCATCAGGATAAAATTTTCCATCTCCCCGGCCCTCTATAGCTCCCATACGGGCCAATCTTTCGACTGCTTCTCTATACCAGGCATTAGTTGGCACATCTTTAAACATTGACTGAGTATTGCTCTCTTGGTTGCTCTCTTGGGCATTAACCTGTCCAAAAGCACCTATTAAAAATACAAATAAAAATACACATGTGATAAATAAACATATAAACCTCTTTTTCATTTGGCAACATCCTTTCTTACATATTTATATTCTTGCGCTTCCAAATAAGGAAAGCCTAAAATATCTTTGATAAAACAATTTAACAGATCAGTATCAGAATACTGGCTGCTTCGTAGCATTATTTTTAAGGCCTCTGCTTCTTTCTTTACTTCTTTCCACCTTATGGTGCTATAAAAATATACTCGTTATTTGCCAGGGTTATCTTGTCATTGCTTTCTATTCTGTACTCCTCATTGCTGTCTATCTTTACATCGTTAATACACGTTCCGTTTTTGGAATTCAGGTCCTTTATAAAGTATGAGCTTTCCCGGGTAATAATCTGAGCGTGGACCTTCCCTACTGCACTATTACGGATTACATAATCCACATGGCTTTCCAGCCTTCCCAGTGTAAATTCCGGCTTTACAATAAGAATTATCTCACCTGCACATGAACCCGTACCTTTTAGAAGAGGACATTTCGCATCATGTACACCTAAAACAACAGTATCACTATTTTGCTGGCCTGAAACCATTGCTTCACCTGCTTTCACCCATTGTCCTCCTCTGTTAGGTACCTGATGGGACATGCTTCTTCTAACTGCATTTAAAGATATATCTTCATAGAGATAGTTTTCATATTCGAGGACAGTTTCTTTATCCTCTTCCTCATTTTCTTGCGCCTCTTCTTTTCTCACATTAATGATGACTCCATCTTTGAAGAACAGTTTTTTAAAGATAAGAACATCAATAGCTACCATTATAAGGATTGCAGCTCCATAGGTTACGGAAGTATCTCCGTTTAGAGAATTGAGGTGGTCCTTTGTTGCTATAAATATTACAAGCATGATTAGCTGTACAGCTACTGCCAATAATACATTTTTTGAAATCCTGAAGGAGCGGCCGTTCTTTTCTTCACAATCAGGATCATGTTTTAGGTTGTCTTTTGGTTTTAGGCTGTCTTTTTTGTTATTTTTAATACCGTCTTTTTGGCCGCCCGTCAAATCATCCTTCGGATTGCCCTTTAATCTTTCTTTCTGGCTATCTTTTAAGTTGTCCATAGAACTGCTCTTCGGATTGTCTTCCGGGATATCAAGGTCAGGAATTATATCGTCCCAGAATTTTTTACATTCAGTCTTCTCACCGCTGATTAAATGTTTTTTCCTTTTACTCTCTTTGTCACAGCTTAAATCATGCTTTTTCCTTTTTCCCTCAGGCCTTCCTTCAGTAATAGCCCTATTCCTTCTTATGTGTTGCCTGTCATGAATTTCATCCTGAACAGCTTTCCCGGCCACTGAATTCTGTAGTGGTGTATTTCCAGCTAAAAGGTCCATCACAAGCTTATAAAATTCAACCATATTGAATGTATCGGATTTGGCATAACCCAAAATCCGCTGAATAAAGTTATCCCCGTCTCCTTCGTCAATATCTGCAGCGTTTATAATAACATTCATAACAAACTTTCTGAATTCATTGCCAATATCAACATCAAATTCCGCGGGTATATATACAACTGCAACTTCTCCTGATCCTGGATTAATATAAACATAATCGATGTCAAGAATAATATTTTCATCACATAAGAAATAGTTCCGGCTGTCAAGTATTGCCCTGGTTACATCTGCGAAAACTTTAAGAAATTCATTTCTGCTTATCTTCCGCTTTAAAAATTGTGTAAGAGGCAGCATTGAGGTGATATTGTATCGCAAACATGTTTCTTTATTTTCCCGTCTCATGTCAAAAGGCAATATATGCGGTATTTTATTGCAAGCTATCATCTCAACCTGGTAATATATAATTTTTTCCGGCAAGTCTGTCTTAAGAGTCAGGAAACTTGTGGCTGCACCTCTTTCGTATGATACGGAGAAACGTTCTCGTATACTTTTTGACATTACTCAACATCCGCCCCCTTTGATTCAATCTTAAGTTGACCTGGTGTGCCGGCATTTCAAATCAGAAACCCTGGCATTTCAGGTCAGAAACTAATGCTATAAACCGAAAATAAAAATTACTCTTCCTTCAGGAGCATGTCCTCTGCCTACTTTTCTTCGAATAAAATATGTCCCCTTCTTTAGATGAAAAATACCTCTCCTGCGGAATAAAAACATGCCCTCTTCTATAAATGAAACATGTCCTCTTCTACGAATGAAATATATCTCCTTCTACGGATGCTGTGATGTGTAATTATCAATTATGCTCTGACTGTCGATCTGATTGTTTATTCTTTCATTTCCAAAAACCTGGTCTATAATTCTTGTTACAAACTTTATAATTGAGTGCCTGAATATAAGCGCAATTCCTACAAGAATAGCAATTATTATTACAATTTCTACCGTGCCAAGCCCGTCTTCTTCCTCTATAAACCTCATAAATGCATTTGACATTTTGTCACCCCCTCTCCATAGTCTTAGACCAGCACATAATCTTGAATCAGTATTAAAAAATATAAATACATAATTGTCTCTAAAAATCCCTCAGCGCCAGTATTGCAGGCGCAGTTACTATAATAAGAATTGAAAGAAACATCAGCATTAGCGGTAGCAGCATTTTTGTTGATGCCTCTTCCCCCAATTTTTTTGCAGTATTTTTACGCATATCCCAGCATTCACTCGCTTGTAACCTCAGCATGGAAACAAGCTGCGAGTTTCCCTTCCTCAGGTTCTGTAAAATAACTGAAATAGATCTTGTTACCTCAGGGATACCACATCTTTTGGCAAAATCCTCATAAGCTTGCTGTTCAGGCACACCGGCTGCTATGTAAGACAGAGTCATGTTCAGCTCCTCATACAATGGCCTGTCTCTTGTATTATCCTGTGCTATCTTTTCCCATGCCTTTGAAATTGTCATTCCTGCATTTACAAGAAGTGTAAGCTTATTAAGAAACTCAGGAAAATCAATCTGAATCAACAGCTTTCTCTTTTTTATCCTTTCCCTGAGTTCAATATCAGGTAAATAGAAAGCGGCTGAAATCAGCACTATACTAAACACTGCATACATTGTATCTAATCCTGCAGCCGAAACGCCAAGTGAAGTTAGGACCAATCCAAGCATTGCATAGGCAATCTTATTGGCCCAGTGAATCTTTAAATAATATTTTGCGTACCTGCGCCCGGAAATCTGACTGATCTTTATCAACCTTTCCCTGTCATATTTTGAAGCAAATTTATATCCTGTTATGTCCAATATATAGAGGGATACAGGCATTAATCTCTTAAACGGGTATTTCTTCTGATCCACAGGTTTGAGGAAATTGTCATACCTCCTGCCTGCCAAAACAAACAACACTCCAATAGCAGTCACTACAATAAAAAAAATTGCAATCACACTATCACACCTTTATATCCATTATCTTCTTCGATATGAAATAGGCTGCTGCCAGCAATAAAATTGCAATAGTCATTACAAATCTTCCTGGTATAGTTGTAAACACCGGACTTATATATTCGTATGAACTCGCAGATATAATGAACACCATGACCGGTGGGAGCAAGTTCAGTACTTTCCGCTCAAGGTTTCTCTGTGCCAGAAGTGTATTTATCTCATGTTTAATCTCAATTTTGTCATTTATAATATTGGAAGTATTCCTCAAAACCTCAACAATATTACCACCTGTTCTTTTACATATTCGAAGCACATCCACAAAATTCTCAACGTCCTCGAGATGAACACGTCCTGCAAAATCACAAAGTGCTTCTTCAACAGTTTCATTCATATCAATTTTTCTTATTATATACTCGACTTCCCGTATTATTGGAGTATCAGGATATGGGTAGAGTACCTCCAGGTCTGTCAGAACATCCTTGAATGCCAATTCAAGTGACTTACCGGCTGAGAGTGTTGATGACAATGAATACAACATGTCCTTGAACTGTATATTGATTTCATATTTCCTCTTTTCAGTAATACTGCGTGACTTAATTCGAGGATAGAAGAGCGCAAGGGGACAAAGAAGGATGCTAAAAATATGACTGCGGTAAAAAATAAAGGAAAAAATATATATAATAGCAGCCCCCTCAAGAAAATACAATATCTTTTCTTTCCTTGACAATGAATAGGTATTGTAATCAGGCAAGGTGTTGTTTATATTTTTATTCATCTCTTCACCTCATGGATTCAAAAATACCCTTATTGAGAATCATATTGATTCCCTTGTTAAAACCGTCTTCCATATCCGCTAATGTCTTCAATTCCCTTATACATGAAATCTCAGGACTATAAGGCAGTATAAAGTCAGGAGCCTTTTCTTCCATTGCCAATCCCTCCGCCATGTCAACCAGGCTTCCATTGCAATTGTTTATAATAATATTGCTCCCGTCTTTCAAATTAATCCCTTTTCTTTGCTCAAGTATGTCCATTTCACTGAAAAGCGTTTTCAACTTTTTTATTGACAAGTTGTCCTGTCTTACAATAATGAACACCCGGTCACTTACTTCCAAAATTTCTGCATTTCTTAAGACAAAATCTGCAGAGGTATCAATAAAAATAATGTCGTAATAGCCCATACCCCTTATCTGCTGAATGAAAGTTGCATACTCTTCCGGAACCACTTCCCAAAGTTCTGTACCGCTTTGCGCAGGTGCGAAAAAGTGTATATTATATTTCTCATCAACACATCTCAGTGCCTCAATTTTCGCTGCCACATCGGCTCCAGTGTCTTTAATGGAATAAAGTATATCTGAAAGTCCGTGGGCTTTAGAGGATTCAAAAAACATTTTTGTGGTACTCAATGTTTGGAAATCAAGATAGAGCACTGTCGCTCCCCTCATGGCGCATTGCACACTTGAACCTAATGCAACACATGTAGTGCCGCTTCCTCCTGAAGGTGAAAAGAATGTAACTACTCTGCCGGTCCGGCTTTTATTTGTATAAACACATTCATTTATTACATTGTTCTCCATGAAATAGGTCTCTATTATCTCTCCCACAAGCCTGTCACCATGCTGGTATTTATTTATATGTTTATACTGTTTGCACCTTGTATCATTTACCGGCTGATTCCCACAGGTGAGAATTATTACTGTTCCTGCTTTATCAAAGGGCATGTCCTCAGTATACATATTGATGTCAACCAAAAGAATATCAATCTTTTTTCCCTCATTTTCAATAAAATCCAAAAGGCAGTCATATTTTGTAAAATAACTGACCTGGAATCTGTTTGAATATTTATATGTAAGAAAATCTGAAAACCTTTTTACATAATCCTCGTCACGGTCTGCAATCACAAGACTCAATCTGGCCATAATGCACCTCTTCTAGGGATTATATATGTTTTACATTTAATGTAATTTGTTTAATAAACATTATAATTAAAAATTCCATAATTGTCAAATTTTATCATATATTTTATTTAATCTGAAATAAAATGACAAATATGGCGAGATACAAAAAGGAGCAGTATTCCCGCCACAAAGAAGTGCAACTTATTAAGTACTGCCCCATTACGCTAACACACATTTTTAGGTATTATTACCCAGCTAATTTAGCCTTTTTAAATGATTTCCCATATGTTTTGACAGTATATGCCACAAATGTTATATTAAAAATAGCTTATTGAGTTAAATTATAAAGTGATAACTAAAGGTAAAGGAGGCCACCTTTTTGAGTAGGAACTATTCCTTTGACATCTGGGAGTTCCTCAATAAGGCCAAGATAAGCTTTGGAAACAGCCGGCAAAATGTAAAGTGCAGCAAATCTTTTTAAGCACAAAAGCACCACAGTCTGTATTTCTATATTAAACCTATTGCATGTTTTTCATAATATATTTAGTTAACTACATTTACTTATCATATACATCTAAATTCAAATTTAATAAACAAACGAGGTGCCATAATATGCAAACTTATTTGTTAATAAGCTGTTCTGTTGATATTCTTCAACTCCTTATAAGGCAATATGAGCTCCGGAAAATAGATCGCAAATGCTTCTATAACAACGCAAAATTAAAGCTCCAATTCATTTATGAAAATCTTGACTGCATAGAATCCCAGGAAGAAAGAGAAAAAATACGCGAAGTAATTAATAAATGCAATCTCATTCTTTTCTGAATGCGTCTTTCTCAATAATGGTATCAGAAATATGCAATTCATTTATGTAACCTTTAAGTTCATACATATAATCTTTCCAATTTAAAGGTTCACCGCTCTTTATGTCGTAAATTTCTCTTATATTATTGTCGTAAAAATATCTGTCAGTAATCACAGATCCGTTTCTTAAGACAGCATATCCTTCGTCAGAGTTGAGTAAATCCTTCCCAATGGCAAAAGGAGCATCAAATCCCATGATGTTTGCTATAGTAGGAAAAATATCTATTTGTCCTCCGGTGATACTTTCAACCTCTCCATTTCTTAATCCGGGATAATGAATTATTAAAGGAACCTTCTGAAGCTTTGCCCACTTAATTTCACTGTAGCTTATATCAAGGAATTCCATCAATTCATCCGCCTGGTGCTTTGGAACAGCTGAATGATCACCATATAAAACTAACAGGCTGTTATCAAATAACCCACGTTTTTTCAGGTCATCAATAAATTCACCCAAGCATTTATCAGCATAACTTGCAGCCTTTATATAATTGCCTATATAAGTACCCTCAAACTCTCCGGCATCAAACCCGTCATAATCTTCAAAATAGTTAAAAGGATGATGGCTTGAAAGGGTGACCAAAAAGCTGTAAAATGGCATACTTGTATCAATCTTCTCTACAGATTGCCTAAAAAATGAAGAATCGCTCAATGCATTACTTTCCCATCCTGCAAACTCATCCAATTCATAATCTTCTTCGCTCACAAATACATCAAAACCAATGGCTTTATACATTTCCTGCCTGTTCCAGAAATCAGGTCTGAAGCCATGCATTGCATAAGTAGTATACCCCTGCTCCTTCATAGCTTTCGGCAGTGAATAATAGAAGTTTTCAGGATATATGGCATACACTGCTCCTTCCTTTGCAGGATATAATGAAGTATTGCACAAAAACTCCGCATCAGAAGTATTGCCACCGGCTACTTGGTAGTAAATATTATCAAAATATAGGCTTTCTTTAATCAACTTGTTCAGATTTGGTGTAATTTCCTTTCCGTTTACACTGCGGTTTATAACAAATTCCTGCATTGCTTCTATCTGTACAACTATCAAATTCTTTCCCTTTGCTATTCCCCTGTAATCTTCGGATGTTTTTTGCTTTGAACTGAAAAATTCTTTTAGTTCCTGTTCTTCTTTTATTGAAAGCTCATCTTTGTTAAAAAGAGTGTTTTCAATATACCTTTTTGTAGCATCAACATGGGAATAAAGCACTCCAAGACTTTTTGTAACATAATTGCTGTTATGAGCAAAGGCATTTATATCAACACTGAAGAATGTTGTTAATACAGCAGTCAAACCCACTGTAATGCTTAACACGGAAGCAATAACCTTCTTTTTGGTGTTTATCTTCTGTACACCTTTTTTATTAATTAATATAACTCCTGCAATCATCACAGGAATATCCAGTATGTAAATCAAGTCCTTAATTTCAAACAGGCTGAATATACTTTGGTCAACAGAATTAAGCAGCCTGATATTTACATGAAATAAAACAGGTATGGTAATTATCCCATAATAATAGCGGTAAAAGTTCGTATCAGCTATAAGCAATATGGTCAGAAGAAGGTAGCAAATAAACATTGCAGTTATTCTTCTCTTATTTGAAACCAGCATTACAAGGCCCATTATTATCAGGAGCATCCCAAAAGATGCAGTGAGCATTAATATATTTTGCAATGAGAAAAACGGTCTTAAGTTTAACTGGGTGGTAAACTGATAATAAAAGCATTTAATCATAACAGACAAAAAGCACATTAAGCAGTATATAGCTTCACGCAAGCTTAAATCACCAATTATCACCTTATTATTTTTAACTAACGATGAATTAAACAATACAACAAACTCCCTTCAAACTTTAATAGCAAAATAGAAATAAGCCGGATTTTGCGAAACACACAGTTTTCGCAAAGTTAACAACTTCTAAATTATAGTGGTATCCAGCTTTATAGCTTTCCCAACAATTTCAAATTTTCCAATTCCGGCAAGAGCAATATATATTTTTATATATTATAGCATAATATTCCATAAATTATAACATTAAACAGTAGCCAAGCAATTAAATGGCCCAGCCGGAATTTCCTCAAAGGCTTAGAACGGAAACCCAGTTTGTTATGCCTCTTCGGAAAAGGCTCATGGCCAATGATACTCAAGCTTCACTTTCATATTCACTTTTTTACAAATAATTCCGATTGAGCACCACCTATAATATTATCCCAAATTAAAATAAAATAAAAGGAATAAAAACTTAAGAATTTATTAAAATTTCGCAAATATTTAAAAATATAACAAATTAACTGCCTATGTTGTGGCATTGGGTGATAAATCCTGCAAAAGCGCGACAGGAAATATTAATAAAAAAACACCCTGGCAGTTTTGCCAGGGCACTTAGGGGGTTAAAATGTATTTGTGAGGCACTATTAATTTTCCCCCCTTGTGTAAAATATATACATAAGTCAGCTAATTTTTTATATTATATTGCAAGTCTTATTAATAATTGCGATATGACCATTGAGACCTTTTCTTGCGCTTTTTTAAAGCTGCAACTCTCAATATAATTATCAATACGGCCAGGGAAATAACTGATATCGCAAAAACTTTCCAATGACTTACAACAAAATATCCTGCATTAAGAATATGGTCAAAGACATTAAGTTCCATTGAATCTTCTAAAGCTAGCAAATCTGATTCAACAATTGTCTTGTCATTTAGTGTATATATTACCTTACCTAAAACCTGTCCCTTTGTAATAGGTCCGAGCAGCCTAACATTGCCATGTTTTTCTTCATATTTTTTGTCGATGAGTTCTTCATTCCATACTATATCTTCTTTTATATTGGGGATGTCGTTCTTGTTAAATACACCTGTATAGTCCTTATCACTCACAACAGTAATATCTTCCGTCTTGCTCCGGAAACGTTTCCCCACTTTAACATTGCATATTGCCTGGTCTTTTTTGAGGACTGTATGATATCCAAAGTTTTCAAGACCATATTTTAATAAGTTTTTTGAATCCTCCCACCTTGCTTCATCAGAAGGTGCATTCATCACCACGGCAATAACGTTTAATTTACCGTTTGAAGCGGAAGATACAAGACAATACCCTGAGTCTGAAGTATATCCCGTTTTTATGCCAGTAGCAAGTTCATAATAATATTTGCTGTTTTTATTTAGCATCAGGTTTCTGTTGTACCATTCATGATGTACTCTCTTAATGGAATCTTCTCCGTCAGCACCACTTGATTCCTCAGTAGAGTATGACCGTGTTTTTACAATATTTCTGAATACTTCATGCTTCATTGCTTCTCTTGCAATAATATACTGGTCATAAGCAGTGCTATAATGATTTTCATCATGATAACCATGAGGATTGACAAAGTTGGAGTTTTGTGCGCCAATTTCCTTTGCCCGCTTGTTCATCATATCATAGAAATAATCCAATGCCTCTTCTATAGGAAGAGACGGGTCACCTGTTACTTTGCGTGCTACCTGCACTGCAACGGTATACGCAGCATCATTCCCTGACGGTATCAGCAAAGCCCTCAGCAAATCCTCATTTGTCATCTGTTCCCCTCTGCGTAAACCCGCACTGCTTGCATCAAGCTCTTTAAGATTAATTTCTCTGCCAACTGTAATAACTTCGTCCATATCAAGATTTTCAACAGCAAGCAGCGCTGTCATAACTTTTGTCATACTTGCTGGGTACATTTTTTTATTTTCATTTTTACTATATAGTATCTCGCCACTATCAGTTTCAACAAGAATAACCGCTTCACTTTTTAAATCCGCAGGATCAAAAACCTCCGAATCAGAAGGTGATTTTTCAGCAAAAACGCTGATAGGTTGAATCAAAATAAAAATTGTTAACAATACACACAAAATACGTTTCATTTCCTAAACCCCTTGCATAATATTTTAAATCTTTATCTTCCGCCCCTTATATCTTTGAAAAACTTTTTCCTGTTCCGGTGTACCTGTCTTTTCATTTTTATAAAGTCAATAAAATCTTTGCCAAAGAAAATTATAAAGTTAATTATTGATGCTATAGCTGCAGCCTTACCTGGCAAAGGTTCTGTAAGTACAGCATATGCAATAAATGCAATGTTAAGCCATCCCAGGTACTTTACCTTAACAGGAATGAAAAAGAATAACAATATCTCGTAGTTTGGATACATATAAGCAAATGCCAAAAACAATGACAGGTTCAAATATACGCCTGTAGCACCTTTTCCAGTAATAAATGCTGCTATTGTAGTCCCTAACATACCTATTAAGTAATAAACATTAAATTTAAAACTACCCCATTGTTGTTCCAAGCTAGTACCAATCAGATAATAAAAATACAAAACAAAAATAATAAAAAGCATAGAAGATTCAGGCGGTATAAATATATATGTCAAAAGTCTCCATATCTCACCCTTTAGCACAAGAGAAGGTATAAGCATTAACTTTGACATTAACCATCCTGTCCTGTCAGTGAGCATTATCAGGTATACAGCCATATTTAGAGCTATTATATACATCATCAGATTCTTAATGGCATAACGCCCGATTTTTCTTTCCAGCTTGTCCAACCATCTCATAAGCAACCGACTCCTTAAAAGCTTTACAGAGTAGATGTTTTCCTTATTTGCGTTAAAGAATACTCCTCATTACGAAACTCCATACATCACCGTTTTACAGGAGATATCTCCCTTGTCATCGAACCTGTAGTCAAAATTTCCTCAATCTTGTATTTTCCCATACTCCTGGCATAAAGGAATCCATCCCATGCAGCCTGAGCAAACCTTCCATCTACAAGGTAATCCATAATCCATTCTCCGCAGTATTTAGCGTCTACCTGTGGTATTCCCGCACCAATTTCCTGAAGCCACGCTTTATTTGCAGCTTCGTGGGGACCTATACAGGGAGCCATTATTATGGGAATACCTAATCCACAATAGAAACTCAGCTCTGATGGTTTTGTCCACAAAATATCCGTAGTATGCAGTATATCAGAGAACTTCGAAAAGTAATTATCAAAACTGTTATCATGTATAATTCTTACAGCTTCATTATTACTTAATCCCACTTTGTTGAGGAAACTCTCAAAATTCTTTCGCACATTCTCCCTCACGCCAGCCACCAGGTTCAGTTTTACCTTTCCGGCTTTAATCTGAGGCATGAGCCCTCTTACTACGTCCCGTGCGATTTCTGTCTGGGCACCTGCCCCTCCTACAGCATATGTTATAGTTATATACTCCGGCGTTTTTGCGGAGTATTTTGTGTGCCCCAGGTAATACGCAACTTCTTCTCCATGTATTATACTAAAATGACCTGTCTGGTCAAGACGCTCCAAACGCTGGGCAAGGTCGCGTTTTAGTATATGCATTGACAATCCGCCTACATTTTCATCTGGTAACGGAAACCCCGTGACAAATATTCTGTTGTCAGGTACCCCATATTGTTTTAACCTCCGCATTGCGCGTCCACATGGTACAAAGTAAACTATTCTGCTCTTTTTAGGGTCTTTAGAAACCCATACTCTGTTTATGTCCGCATCACAAATAATGCAGTAAACCGGAAGATCAGTCAGTTCCTCCACAGCTATTGCTGCAGCATAGAAGGAAGTAATTACTGGCAGCCTCTTTGAAGAAAGCAAATCGCTAAGGCCGTGACCCATTCCTCCTTTTATGAGCGAATATAGTGATTTAACCTGGAATGAAGGCTGGGATCGATCCTTAAAAGGGTAGTATGGAGAAATATTCTGCAGTCTCTCCAATATGCTAAATAGTGGAGGACCAGCCAAAGGAATATTTCTTGTCCGTGACAGAAACTCATATGATTTTTGAAAAATCATCCACAGTCTTTTTTCTTTCGATGAACTAACCAGATCATCTCCAAAAAGACGGATTCCATTATGAGCAGTATCTCTTAACGGATAAACAGCACGCTGATGCCCCAAACCCATATTCGCAGATATCACCCATGCTTTGTCATAGGCCATGAGCTACCTCCTGAAGACTAGTTTTTGTCGTTATTTTAATAGAGATTAACATACCTAATAAAAATATTAAATATAAATTGCTTTTATTCATGCAAGTTGAAATACCGGTCTGCACACAAAATCAATGCTGTACTTAAAAATCAATGGTATCATCTAATTATATATTAAATTTTCACCGGTTAGCATGTAACATAATTTTAGTACGATAATTACAATTATAACAACAAATATTTGATAACACAATTAGTTTACATAATTGTAACAATTGCCACTCCCTTTCATATACTAATACTAAACCACCTAATTATACAGTAAATAAATAATACTCCAATCCTTTTTACACCGGCCAGCTCAGAATTAAACATGGAGACTATGTAGAGTGCCCAGGGTACCGGGAGGAAAAGCCTGAAATCTATGCAAAAGTTTGCGGCAATCTTAAAAATGGGGCACAATTGGGGAACAATTGAGGAAAACTTAAAATAAGGCGAATCAAGTTCACTTATCAAGACCTGATTTGAAAATATGTTGAAAAACATAGAAAGGGACATATTATTCATATATAGTATGTCCTTTCTTCTTCATTAGGTTTTGTTTGTAGTATGTCCCTTCTTCACTTCGATCGTCATTATTGGCATATCAAACACTCCTTTTCAACAATAAACTTTGAACATGATCACGTTGCTTATTATAGCTCATATTTAACGCTCTATAAGGACGGTAGGGGAACAGGTCTCAACAATTAGCAAAACAGAGATACAGAGACGGGACATGGGGACAGGCCCCATAATAAAAACAAAAACGTAGACAAATTGCCCTTGACAGGCACATATTTATTTTATCGCAATAGAATATATGAGGATTAGTTTTACTTAAAAACACGTCGTGTGGTGATGGTTAGATATGGAAACATTATTTCGGGGATCTACAGGCCCTGACGTAAAACTTGTTCAGAGCCTTCTTAATAAAATTGGTTATAATGCCGGCTCCATTGATGGTATATTTGGCTCAAATACGCAACAGGCTGTAATAGCATTTCAAAGGGACAATAATCTCGTTCCTGACGGAATTGTAGGCCCTGCAACATGGAGCGTATTCGAAAGGCTTCTTAGGGGATATGATGTATATACCATCCGCCAGGGCGACACTTTATACAGTATCTCCAGAAGATATTATACTACCGTAAACGCCATATTAACTGCAAATCCTGGTATAAACCCACTTGCATTATCTATTGGGCAGCAAATTATTGTTCCTTACGGAATAGACGTTGTCTTTACAGACATTGACTATACCTATGAAATTCTTGAACTGCAAATTCAGGGTCTTAAAGCAAGATATCCTTTCCTTGAAACAGGAACCATTGGCACAAGTGTAATGGGCAAGAACCTGTATTATATACGGTTAGGCCGTGGCGCGCGTGAAGTATCATATAACGGAGCGCATCACGCAAATGAATGGATCACCACCCCGGTATTAATGAAATTCATAGAAAATTATGCGAAAGCATACTCAACCGGCGGAAACATCCGGGGATATAATATAACAAATATATTTAACAGCAGCAGTATATACATTATACCTATGGTAAACCCTGACGGGGTAGATCTGGTAACACGGTGGCCTAACTATACAAATCCTACCTATCAAAATGCATCACGTCTGAACACTTCGGGACTGCCCCTTCCGAGTGTCTGGAAAGCCAATATAAGGGGTGTTGACCTAAACCTTAACTATCCTGCTGCATGGGAGGAAGAAAAGCGTCTCGAACTGGAAATGGGAATTACATCACCTGCACCAAGGGACTATGGCGGTGAAGCACCTTTATCAGAGCCGGAATCCCTTGCAATGTACAATTTTACAAGAAGACATAATTTCAGGCTGGTCATTGCCTATCATACACAAGGCGAGGTAATATACTGGGATTTCATGAATCTTGCACCACCCGAATCACCTGCAATAGCAAATATCTTTGCACGGGCAAGCGGATATACTCCTATAGGTATCGCAGGAGAGGCTGCTTACGCAGGCTATAAAGACTGGTTCATACAAGATTTCAGAAGGCCGGGATTCACCATAGAAGTGGGCAGGGGTGTTAACCCATTGCCGATTACCCAATTCAACAGTATATATGCCCGTAACGAAGAAATTATGCTTCTTGGAGCTGTGGTATAAAATGAAAAATGGGGTTAAAGGCTGCATGCTCTTTTCCCCCTCTTTTTCACTTTTTCTGTTTAAAATTTATAAGCTGTTCAGCAACACAAGCTATTCTACAGGTCCATCATAAATTCAAAAATCATATCACCAAAATCCGGAAGGTCCTCATGTCCAAAGTCCGGATAAATAACTGTCTTCTTTTGTGAAGTTATTTTATTAAAGGCAGCGAACCAGGTAGACGGCGGGCAAACTGTATCCATAAGGCCAACAGCCATCATTACCTCTGCCTTCTCTTTCTCTATATATGTAATAATTTTTAAAAATTCTATTAATATTTAAACATGTTGTTATGTCTAAAATTTATATATTATGTTTAAAATTTATTACTTTTAACAATTCTTATCGCAATCACATATAATTTTGCCATGGTCCACAAATCAACAATACAAAATATTTTTCGTATAAGTAATACTTATATCTATACCAGATATTTCTTTGCAATAGGTATATGTGAAAGTAATAAATACACTATATAGCTGCATAAAAAGTTAATACCTGCCAGGACAGGAATTGAAACCAGACTGGGTAAAATGCTTACAGTCAGACCTATTTTTTAAAAATGTAAATGAAGAATATATGAACCAAATAGATACAAAATGAAGCATTGGATATGCGGGTAACAAAACTGCCGCCTTTAGTGCCTGGCTTGGCAAAACAGGTAACAAGTCCGAATATTCCCACTGCCATCAGAGCTACACACGGAGACATTCCTTCAAGGAAAACCTCATAAAGAGAACCTTGCTCAACGGACATGATCCATGTTCCGGCAAATACACCTGCGAAACCAATAGCCAGTAACAGGAAATACACCTCTTTCTTGCGTATTGCATATTTTTGCAAATAGTACCCCAGAATGCCATAACCTATTGAGGCATAAGCCATGTTCATAAGCCACTGGGAAGGTATGCCTGAAAGTAATGTAAAGGGCCAAAAGTGTTTAGCTGTAGGATATATAATACCCAAAATAAACCATAAAATAATAAGATATTGAAGTTCACGCCTGGTGGCATTCCGAGTCAAAATGCGGGTGACGGGAAGAAAAACATATACAAGAATAATAATGTGCAGATAATATAGGTGGGATTCGTGTTTAAAAAGCAAAACTTCTTTAATACTTTGAAACAGGTTTTGGGTGGTCAGTGAATTCGATGTAACAAGTCCAAATACTTTATATGCCATTGCCCAGAAGAACAAAGCAATCAAAATACGAAGAAGATTTTTTGAATAAAGTTTGCGGACAGGTAATTCCTTCTCCGGGTTAAGCAACAGCACTCCACTACACATTAAAAAAATGGAAACGCTTGCCCTTGTCAAAGACCCCCAAAAAACAGCGGAAGACCAGTTAAATGTTCCAACTCCATAACTATAAGCACCAGAACATGAATGTATTATCAAAACTCCGAATATTGCAATAACTTTTAAAATATCAACAGCATGATTTCGTTCAATTACAGTGCCTGCTCTGCCCAATTCTCCGGAGGGTTGCAGTGAACCATTAATTTGGCCGGATTTGCTTATCACGTTTGATATGTCCAAAATTCATACCCCCTGTAGTCTACAGATCTTTTAAGTAATTAACTTATACGGTTAGCAATGAAAATTAAGTCTTATAACGCGAATAATAAGTCTTGTTAAGATTTTAAGATCAACTGACATCTCCTTTTATTTATTTCCAATTATTATATCACAAAAATTTACAAAAGTTTATAATGATCAGAAAATATTCCTAGATTAACTTGTTGTGCTAGTATTTCGATAGCAGGAGTTCCGAACTTAAGAGCTAATAAGCCCGTTACGGGGCAAATCAATTCGCTTGTGTTAAAGGATACTTCAACTGGCTCTAAAGCTCTCCACAATGCTATCTCAAACCTAGCACATCAAGTTAAATTCAGATTTTTATGAAGAGATTTTGGAGAAAGAAAATATAAAATCTGAAAAGATATCGAAAAACATTCTATAGAAAAATTATATAAAATTAATATAGAAATATTTGAGAATGTAAAAAATTTTGCTGGTGAGATAAGGAAATAACTCCTTCTTGGCAAGAATGAACAATAAATGCCGGAAAGGAGTTATTTTCATGAGAACAATACAAAAGAATATATCCAGAAATATCTACCAAGATATTCCGATTCAAAATTTCTTGTCCGGGAAAGATATCCAATTACAAACAAGTAAAATTACTTACATATCATTCAATAAATGTTAACGAATAGTCTCCCACCCGGTTTTTCGTAAACTCCATATTCATGAGCTGTCTTATACATCGCAAGCACATTCTCAGGAGGAATTGAATCTATAAGTGTGTTGCATGTACTTAAAATATAACCTCCTCCGGGAGCTGCTACATCTATGGTACGTTTAACTGTTTCCTCCACCTCCTGAGGCTGTGCAAATGTCAAAACATAGTCAAGGTCTATATTGCCGATAAGGCATAAAACATCGCCGTAATCCCTCTTTATGTTGGCAATATCCATCCCTGCTGATGGCTGGAGAGAATGTATACCGTCAAATCCAACCTCCACAATTCTATCCATGACCTTTCTCAAATCACCGTCTGAGTGAAAAAACACAGGTATATTCTTATGTTTTTTTATGTCTTTAATTGCTGTTTTATAAAAAGGATACACGATCTCATCCATAATATGTGGTGGGAGGAATGGTCCAGAATTAAAGGCAATGTCATCTGCTATGAGAATTGCATCAGCCCCATTGTCAATAAATAGTTTGGCCTTTAATATTTCGTGCTCCATTACTTTTTCTCCTAAAATCTTAATTTCTTTAGTATTGGTAAGACAGTAAACCAAGTAGTCTTCCATGGGAAACATCTCATCAAGCATACTGACAGGTCCGCCTATCTGGCCGAATATGAAGAAATCCGTATTTTTACTGAAATCAGAAATTAGTTTTCCTGAAACTTTTCTAATATCGGGAACCTGGTATTTGTCTACATCTTCAATATCCTCCAAAGGCGGTCTTATGATACATTTGTTTTTCCCGCTGTAGATATAATCATAGCCATAAATGCTCCTGAATACCCTGTTGCCTTTGTCATTAATTCCAATTTCCTCTGACGGCCAGTCACCAAGATTGATAAAATCAATATTAAGCAGTTCCCGTACTGCTTTATCCCTTTCATAATGCTGATAATCAAGGGGGTAGTCTTTGTTAAGCAACTTGTTTGCCAGTCGTGCTTCTATACATGTTTCCCCCTTTGGTATCCTGTCCCCTTCCCTATGGTTTATAGCAGTCAAAACACGTTCCTTTTTAGTCATCTTTTTTTCATAATTTATCTGACCTACCTCCAGGCCTCATCTATCATGGCTAATATATTTTCTTCCGGTGTTTCACGACCCACCTGGTCACCTGTCCCTATAATGAGCCGGGCTGAACCTTTAAAAGCCTCTTTGATTTCCTGAACTTCCCGCCTCACATCATGTTCTCCTCCCCTTACAAGAGTTTCAATGGTATGCACGTTTCCATTCATCGTAACTTTATCATTAAGCAACCGCCGTACCTCCAACAACCCCTGAAGCCCATTTACATCACCCCCTGGGCCTCTTTCAAACGGGCAGACACAGTCGATGCCTATTTGGGCAAAATCAGAAGCAGTTTCAATGGATTTGCCATGAAAATGTACATGAATCAATTTCCCCAGGGAATGAAGTTCATCGGCTATTGCTTTAATATATGGTTTATCCCACTTTCTCCACATGGCTGGCCCTATCAGGGAATTGCAGGAATAGGAACAACCTATAACGAAAGATTCATAGCATGTATTTTCACAAACTTTTCTGATAAATTTTTTCTGATATTCTATGTATCTCTCCCTTAAGCTTTCCAGCTTGCCTTCATCCTCTGACATAAAGTAGAATACGGTTTTCTCAAAACCCATAATTTCTGCAATAAAGTCAAAGAACGGCATTCCCAACCACACTTCAAGTAAATAATCGTCTCCTACTTTTTTATATGCATCATTCATATCGCTAAAGTCAAAAGTATTTTTTTCTGAAAGAAGCATGTCAATGTAGTCATAAAGTCTGATTTCTTCTTCCACAGGACGCTTTTCCATCCATGAAGGCTCATTTTCATCATATATTTTTGTGTAAATAAATTCTTTTCCTAAATAGTTAATTTCAACTCTTTCCCGATAACTGGTACAGGATATTTTTTCAAGCTTCACAGACTTTTCTATATCCTCATTTTCAACTTTAGGAAAAACAGCCCCCCAACCCTCTGTCCCATATTTTTTAAAAACCGTTCGGAGGGATTGCCAGAAAGGCAAATCCCTCTCAAACTCTATCATGGTTACTCCGAGGATCTTTGCAGGGTAATAGTACCAGAATTCGGGAGCAACTGGATAACGGTCGGAAAAAATACCCCTGTATGCGTTCAGCATCCGCTGTTTGGGTGTATACATATCTGCCCTCCTGAAGCTATTCAATTTCTACCCTTCCAAATCTATATATCCTTCAGCCATTATCCTATATTGCATTAATAACCAATTCTATAGTTTCAATTTTATTACTCCCTATCTCTACTTGTATACTATGCTCTTCATTAACAGCAATTTCTTTTAATCTTTCCTCGTTAAGATTAGTCACATATGCTTTTTTAACGGTGGAATAAATATTTATATTACCATTGATTGGCCTGTCGGTTGGATTATATACCCTTAATATAAAGGAATCCCTGTCTTCTGCCTTTTTTAGTGCCGACATGATCAAATTTGATGGTGTGATTGAAAAAAGGCCATGTTCCGTTGGTAACTCTCCCATATCATGTCTTGCTGTCTGAAGCAATTTAGGAGGTAACATAAACCTCTCAGCCTCAGCATATACCTCAGCTTCACACCAGTTACCTTTATGTGGGTAAATCGAATATTCATATTTTTGTTTCCCAAGACTTTGCCCGCCCTTTTCATGCGCAAACACACCCGCAGAGCGAAATTCCGCGCAAATTATATTTCTCACACTCCTGAAAAGGGTTATAGCAATCGTACCTTCCGTGTTATCCATCGCTTCATATTCAAAAAAGCAATTGCTCAAAACGGCAAACCCAGCATTCCCATCAGAAATGTCAACGAAACTCTGCATGGGTAATGTCTGCATCTCAGGATAGTACTCGCCATTTTCATCTTTCAATGGAGAAACATGTCTTCTGTCAACAGTAAAATGTCCGGCTGCATCCGAGTATACAGCTTTTATACCGGTATCAAACATCAGTCTCAGCCTGTGATCTTCAGCGGTATTTTCAATTTCCACACTTACATCAAGACGTTTTGAACCTTTCTTCAAGGTATAGTAGCAGATAATTGCCAATTCTCTTTCTTCGTCGCTTCTTATACTTTCACCTTTTACTGCGTTTTCAGGCCTATGTGCGTAAGCAGGAATTGTCATCTTTATCTCTGTCCCGATTGTTGCAGATAGAGGACCGTTATCCTCCAGCCAAATTCTTGCTTGTGAACCTTTACTCGTGTATATTCTGTTATTGTATGGTGGGTAATATACCCAGTAATCCCCACAATCACCGGTATCTTCAAAATAATTCAGATTAGTATAAAGTTTATTTGTGCTTTTATCCAGCAGGCTGATTGTACCGTCCTTCTCAACTTTCACTTTCAGATACTCATTTTCCATTGTATCAACAGATGACGCAATGTCATTTCCCTTGCTTTTCCTCATCTCAGGCCAGAATACGGTTTTCCTGTTAAAGCTGCTTTTGGGAACAATTTTTAAAACTTTATATCCACATGCAGGAATGTCCCCTGTATCCACATAGAAACAAAATCTGTCAGCATAATAAGGCCATGGTCTTGAATTAGGATCATGTACCGGAACTATTACCTCTTTTCTTGATACCAATTGTTTGTCTATCCTGTTACCGTTACAATCCTCAAGGTCAAAATCCCAGATATTATACTCCTGTGGTATATCCATATATGCCTTGACAACATGCCTTTGAGCAGTGGGCGATGGGTTTATAGCTACCAAAATAATATCCCTGCTGTTGAAATGGCTTAAATTAATCCGTTTTATCATTTCACTGCAAACCATTTCACTTACCGCTTCACTTATTTCAAGAGCCTGATTCAACCTGTTTACAGTATCTTCCGCCGTTTTGTCCTGTGTAACCCCATTTATGGAATCATGAGGTTGAGAGAGAAGCATATACTTAATAGCCAGGTCAATGAATTCTTTTTGGTATTCGATTCCCATCATACTTCCAATGACGGATAACGGCTCTGTATAACGAAGGAGCGAGTTTTCAACCTTTCTGTTCAGTCTCTTTATATATGACCTTGTTGCAAGGGCATTACTTGAACAACTGCTGGCAGGACCGTCCCTGAGTTCACCTTTGACAACTTTCAGCTTCTCATAATCCACCAGTTCTTTGAGCTTATTTGTATACTCTTCAAGGGAACTGTGAATAAATATCTTATTCTCGAACAGCTCATTTGCCAGCTTGATTATTTCAGTCAATTCACGTTGAGGCATTGTAAAATCACTGCCGTTCATAAGAATGCGATGAGATTTCAGAGTTGTCTCATTTGTCCCGTCCCAGGCCTTCTGTATGGCTTCCTTCAATACCTCGCCATGTATTTTACTGTTGCTCCGGAGCATGAAATGGTCTTGAAAATGATTTTTTTCATCCGCCTGATGATATGTTAATCCTGATTTATCATGTTCATACCTGTAATCATCGCTCAAATAATCCATACCATGCATAATAGCTATGTACGAATTCATGTAAAAGTTAGCTCTTGCGTGTTGGCCCAGCCTTGTTGTCAGAACTCTGGTACCGTCCGGTGCCTCCCATATAAATTCACTATCCGGAGCTCTGTCCTTTGATACGTTTTTAGCTGCAATAATAACATCGAAGCCAAAGCCTTTGTAAATCTGAGGAAACTGGGCTGTCTGTCCCCATCCGAAGGAATTGTAACCGACTTTCAGATAACCACCCAGACTCTCAGAAAAGCGAATTCCTTTTAATAAGTTTCTTATCAGGGATTCACCGTTAACGGGATACAAGTCCGGAAGTGTATACCATGGGCCTATTGAAATTCTTCCATCCTTTATATATTTTATTATTCTTTCTCTGTCTTCAGGTCTGATTTCAAGATAATCCTCAATAATTACACTCTGACCGTCCATGACGAAGTTTTTATAATCAGGATCTGTGTCTAAAATGTTCAGTAGTTCCTTTATAAACTGAACAAGCATCATCCTGCTCTTCCATAAGGGATACCGCCATTCCCTGTCCCAATGCGTATGAGACACTATATATCCAGTATCTTTTTTTTCCTTCATGACATACCCTCCCGCAATTTGCAGTAAATGAATAAACATGCAATATTAATAATTCTTATCCTTTCTCCCTATCCTGATGCCTTTTGAAGCATCATATCTCCAATAGTCCTCTTCTGTTTCAATCCGGTTCTTCTTCCAGCCCGGAATCATTTCCAGTGTTTCTTCCCATGTCTTAATTCCGCTTATTGCATCAAATACCCTTACATTCTGTCCACCAACAGCACATGCAATGCGGATAGATTCTTCTATAGATTTTCCGTTCAGGTAAGCAGCCAAAAACCCTGCAATACTGCTATCACCCGAACCGGTTGCAGATGCTACATCCGGTACGTAAAAGCTTTCTTCATGGAGCTCTCTTTCCGACCAGTTTTCAATATTCGCTGGTTTGGCTTTTCCCATTGTTTTTAATGCCTCGCTGTTTTGAGTTCTTATATAGTAACCTTTTACACCACATTTGATAACTGCTATTTTAGCCCCGTATGAAATAAGTTTCTCGCCTAATTGCGGAAGCTTTCCAAGGTCCAGGTTTTCCAGAATATCGTGTCCTTTTGCGTCTCTGTTTAATTCTTCAAAATCATCCCTGCTTATCATAAACATTGTCTCTTCCACACTTGGAATATAAATATCCACATAGGGCAGCAGCTGCTTCAGCATCTTTTCCCAATCTACCTTTCCAGATTCTGAAGCTGCATCGGGAAGTGACATGTCCAAAGAAGTGGTAACACCCATTTCCTTCACTCTCTTGAAAATCTTCACAAGTTCCTCGCCGTCATTTTCATATATGCGTCTCATAAGGGGGGGATAGCCGAAATGAAAGAGTTTTGCCTGTTCAACCAGGTCATAGTTTATATCTTCCGCGCAGTAAGTATTGTTTGCCCCCGGATTATGAAGGAATATCCTGTCAATTCCCGGCGGTGCTAAAGCTACGGTATAAGACGTTTCTTCTCCATCCACAATAACCATACCGTCATCTACATTTCTTTCCCTCAGAATTTTAAGAACACCTTCTCCGAAATAGTCGTCCCCTATCTTACCCATTAGCTTTGTATTTATTCCAAGTATGGAAAGCGCTATTCCAGTATTTGAAACAGGTCCTCCTGTGGATACATTTACACTGCCAACATTAATTAACTTTCCCGGAACAAAAATCTCATCTATTTTTTTATCAGTTTTTTTAAAAGCAGGAATAATGTCAAGGCAAATATGTCCTGCAACCACCACCTGTAGTTCTTTGTGCATTTTACATTCCCCCAATTTTAATACTTTTCTTGTCACATATTTTTTGTCATACACGCCTATACTTTCAATCTATCAATGGTTTCTAATGCTTTTTATACTGAAATCTCTCCCAACCAAACCTCAAATATAGCAACAGTATTCACAAGGCCGAAGACTTTTGGCTTCGGCCCCGAATAGATTAACTGAATTGTTTCAGTTGTTGTGAGAACATTTATTACATACTCATAACCTTTCGATTGCTCGGTAGATCTTATACATCATATATCTCTCCAATCAATGTCAATACTTCTTCGCTCTGCACTGGAACGGTACATATGAGATAACAGAGTGTCTACGTTATAACCGTCTATATAGTTTGGAGCCCCTTGACGCCCCTCTTCCAGCCAGGTATTGAAATGTACCAGTTCAACATCAAAGGGATTTTCAGCAGGAAAGCGGTACTCGGTACTGGTCTCGGTTTCATTATCATAATGAACCAATAAAAGTCCATTGTTTTCAGGATGATCCCACATAACTGTGTACAGTTCCAAACGACCGTTTGTACCAGTGATTTGAATACCTTCATCCCATGAGTTCCTCTCATAACCGATACGTTTTAGAGGATGAGCATAGGTCTCAAATTGAACGGTTTTATCGTCGTTGTATTCAAAAATAACAGTTGCCTTGCGATCAAACTTCGTGCCAGGATAGTAGTTCAGATTTGCATAGACACTGTCGGGACGTCCAAACAGATAAAGAATTAAATCCAGAATATGGCTGCCGGCACAGTTAGCTACAGCACCACCGTATCCACCCAGAATAGCATCCAGATCCCAGCCGTGTTCAGGAATGTAAAAGTTACCCCAGGCCTGGTAAGAGCGAGCAGATACAGCAAATACCTTATCAAGGCGTGGCAGTAGCTCCTTCAGCTTTTTCACTGCGCTGAAGAAACGCTTCATGTAGCAAACATAGAAAGGAGTACCCTTCGCTTTTACAGCCTTGGCAACCTCGTAAGCCTCATCCTGAGAGGTGGTCATGGTCTTTTCACAGATGACAGCCTTGCCTGCATCAATAGCGGTCAAAGCAATCTCCTTATGGGCAACACCTGCACAGGCGATAGTGACAACATCTACATCATCTGCATAGACCAAGTCATGATAGTCCTGGACTGCCCGGGCACCGAATTCGGCAGCCCGTGCCTGTGCGGCTTCCAGTTTTATATCAGCCACACATGTAATAGTGGCGCCTAATTTCTTCAAAGCATCAAAATGAAAGCGGGAAATATTACCGCAACCAACGATACCATATCGAAGCATAGTTATTCCTCCTTATTTGTTAAACATGACGCACTTTATGCCATGCTCCAAGTCCTTAGTGAATTCTAAAACTGTCTCTCTCAGATTATCCAATGTGCAACGGTGGGTAATGAGAGTAGCTGTATCCACTGCACCACTTTCAATCATACGCAGACACTCAGGAAAATACAGAGCAGGAGATGCATTTGAAGCGCGCAGTTGCAGTTTCTTCTCATGGATATAACAAGTGTCTAAAGATACCATTCTGTCATCGCCATAAGCAATTGCCAGGAAGGAGACAATACCACCACGGTTGCAGATATTAAATGCAGCAGGTAGAACAGAAGGATGTGCAGTAACCAGGACATGGTCAACGCCACCTGCAGGAAATGGATAAGATTCTACCTTATCAGGTTCAATGACTTCATCGACTCCCCATTTCTTTGCTAGTGCAATCTTTGCTTTGCAAGCAGGCAGCTCAGTAGCATAAACATAACGTGCACCACATAGCTTTGCCATACGTGCAGCCATCAGACCGATAGGGCCAAGGCCCATAACAAGAACATCTTGAGTCAGTTTGATATCAGCAGTCTTAACCAAATCTAAAGCAACACCCATAGGTTCAACCAGAACTACCTGTTCATCAGTCAGATGCTCAGGAACTTTCACACAGCACTCACATGGACAGATCATGCTATCAGCGAAACCCATGTTGTCATCGCCCTTGATCCAGAAGTTGGGCCCACGGTTATTCAGGTCAACACGGCCATTGCGGGCTTCATCAGAAAAGCGGTCGTACGTACCGCTTTCAAGAACAACACGGTCACCTACTTTTACATTTTCGACCAAACGGCCAACCTCGGTAACCGTACCGACAATTTCATGTCCAAACTGCTGGAGTTCCGTAGCTGCATAACGCATCAGGATAAGATCGTGACCGCAAACACCGCATGCATGGACGTCCAAGCGGACTTCTGTGTCAGTTAAAGGTCTCTGGTGAACATCTTTTATAACGATTTCGAAAGGGGCCTTTACATATGCTGCTTTCATTACACTTTACCTCCATATTTCAGAAGAATAATATTTCGCTAATCATATAATTTTATAGTAAATACCAAAGGCAAAACTTGCAATTTCAAAAATTATAGTTAATGTTCACAATTTGCACTTTGATGAAATTTGCGAAATACATGATACTTTATATAAAGGACTCCCTTGTGACAAAAAACTCTAAGCCCATCCTTAAAGCTTTCATTAAACATTCTATCATTTTATATGTGATATTATGAAGTGTGTCAGTGCATTGTAAAAGTCTATAGAATCAAATCCGTGAAAACCGTCTGGGATTTCCAGGTACTCCACACAATTACCGGCACTACATAGGGCTTCTTTCAGCCTGCGGCTCTGTGCTACAGGGACAAGCGGATCCTTCTGTCCATGAACAATCAGAAAATCAGGCGCATTTTCACAAACCCAGCAAATAGGAGAAGCTAGCTCCATCAGACTTACATCTTTACAGACCAATGCATCAATTTCTTTTTGAAGGGTAGGCAAGTCGCGCAGGTCCGCAGGTCCAAACAGATCCACAACCGCCTGCACACAGGAAGAAAACTCCATGTAAGGACCCACATCAAAAACCTGCCGGTTATTGGTCAGTCCCACTAGAGCAGCCAAGTGTCCTCCTGCGCTGCTGCCACCTATAATAATCCTTTCAGCATTATAGCCATACTTATCTGCGTTGGCTCTTGCCCATCGTATAGCTGTTTTACAATCTTCCAGCTGTGCCGGGAATGGTGCATCCTGACTCAACCGGTAGTCAATAGATAAAACAGCGCATCCATGAAAAACGAAACGTTCAAACTCATTAAAAATACGCTTTTCCCCTCCACACCATCCACCGCCATGAATCCATACAAGCAAGGGAATTTCAGATGCGTTACCATCAGGTACGATCAAATCGAATGTACGGGTAATTTCACCAGGGAAGGTATAAGGAATATTCAAATAAAACTGCATTGTGTTTTCCTCCGTTATTTTTCTGTGGTACTTCTGGATTGTACAGGACACTCCCCGATAAATTTTTTATAAAGAGTGGAAAAATAGGCGACATTCAAAAATCCTACTCGTTCTGCGACCTCAGCAATACGAAGTGGCGTTGAAGCAAGCAGGTGTTTGGCGCGCTGAATTCGTATTCTGTTAAGATAATCGAAGAAGAAAGCACCTGTTTCCAATTTGAATTGCCGGCCTAAATATGCAGAGTTAACATCTATCTTGTGTGCCAATGTCTTCAAAGACAGATCAGGATCATTGTAATGACGGTGTATATATTGTACCACATATTGTATTCTTTGAGAGTAGCCTTCTATATTCAAACAGTGAATTTGCTGGCAAATACCCCACAGCATATCAAAAACGGATTGTTCCAATTCTTTGATATAATTATTGCTCTTGATCTTTTCATATATTTGTGTTTTTAACTGTATTAGTTCTGTTTCTGCAATACAGCATTGATTCGCAGCCTGTAAGGCATATGTGATTAGCTCAATAACATAAAACTTTACCATCATAGGACTAAGGCCATAGTGAATGTTATTATGAAAAAATTCATGCACATACTGCCTGACCTCTGCTTCATTTCCCTGCTGAAGCAGTTCCACCAAAGAATCTATGTTAATCTCTGGTGTATATTTCTTTTGAAGGAAAACGAGCTCGTCCGGTTGAATTCCGATCTCTCCCCACATCAGGGAGGCCTCAATTGTTCTGAGTGCTGTCTGATAAGAATTTGGAAGCTCTTTATAGGACCTTGCAGCAGCTCCAAGAGTATACAGACAGTTAATATGCAATTTGTTTTGGATTTGCGAAGCACAGTCTGCCATAATATCCAGAATTTGCTTCTCAGAAATTTCGCCGTTTGGATTTTTAATAATTATTGCTATGTTATCAAACTCGTCAGCGGCTGGATAAGCGGTAAAATGTGCATTTAAACTCTTGTGGCAAATATCCAATGCGTCAAATATGATATAGCGTAATGACAAATCCGAGTTATCAAACAGCGGGCGAATGATACCGACAGACATATTGTTGCATCGCAGCGAAATATCCAGAAGTTGACATTTCTCCCGTAATTCGTGGACTTCAATGCGGTTGGTAAGAAGCCGGTTCAATGTGTTGTTAAGTAGTATCTTCATGCTCTCATTAAATTGCTGCTTTTTACATTTCTCGTCATGTAAAGTTGCTATAGTTTCAGTTATGGTGGATTTTAATTCTTCCTGGTCTACCGGTTTCAGAAGGTAATTTAAGGCACCTAGACGCATGGCCTTTTTGACATATTCAAACTGATCATAACCACTAAGCATAATGCATTTAGGAGGAAAAACCAACTTGGTGGTCGCTTCAAGAAGCTGCAGCCCATCCATTTTTGGCATACGAATATCCATAATAGCTATGTCAGGATTGCTGTTTTGAATAAGGTCCAATGCTGTTTGCCCATTGTCAGCCTCTCCAACGATTTCGATACCATATTCATCCCATGGTATAAGAGACATAAGTCCTCTTCTTATCTGAAGTTCGTCATCGACTAAAACCATTTTGTACATTCTATTCCCTCCTTACAATATCCTTTCGGTTAGAATACGTCCTCTGCGTTTTAAAGCACATCTTTAATAATCCGTGCAACCAAATTTATCTGGTTTCTTACTATTCTTCCTTCTCAACAAGTTTCTCCATCTTTTTTTTCTCAATGGCTGGAATTGTGATATGCACTGTTGTACCAGCACCAACCTTACTTGAAATTGAAATACCATACTCAGAACCAAACAACATTTGAATACGGGAATGGACATTTCGCAATCCGATACCAAAACAGGGAAATTCCGCATCGCCGGATATATGCCTTTGCAAATCTTGCAGTACTTCTGGCTCAATACCACTTCCATTATCATTAACTTGAATATGCATTACAGAATCTTCCAGTCTGATTATTACTGTAATCTTGCCAACAATACCATTTTCATCAAGGCCATGAAGGAGTGCATTTTCTATAACGGGTTGCAGTGTGAATTTTGGTATACCTAAATACAGTGCTTCATCATCTACAATTAATTCGCTTTCAAAACTATCACTGTAACGAAGCCTTTGAAGATTTAAATATGACTTGTTATACTCAATTTCATCCTCCACGTATACAATTCGCTTGTCAAGCTGAATCATCCATCTAAAAAGCTGACCAAGCTGCAATAACATTTCAGATACATCAAAATCCCTGTTGTTAACAGCTTGCATCCTTATACTTTCAATAGTGTTAAACAAAAAGTGGGGGTTAATCTGTGCCTGCAATGCATTTAATTCAGCTGTTTTTCTTCCAATTTCGGCTTTATATTTCAGTTTAATCTGTGTATCCAGCCGTTGACACATTTCGTTAAGCTGCTTTGCAAGCCTGCCCAGCTCATCATTATGATAGATAGGCATAGGTTCAAATGTACCACCGGTATTGTAATCATGCATAGCTTTGCCAATATAATCAATTCTGGTTTGATACCACCGGTTAAACACCAAGATAACAACAAGCATAATGATCATCGAGGGCACCAAAATAAGGAGCACCGTGCTGACCATGCGAAAAGTCGCCACATTTAAATGTTCCTGCGGGATAATACCAATGGTCCGGAGGCCAGAGGTGCCCACATTGTATACTGAAACAACAGCATTATCCTCCAGGTTGCTGTTATATGCTTGATTAATCCAACTCTGATCAGTGGTGAGAATCACTGTATCGGCAGAATTTGTGACATATACCGTACCGCCGGACAGAGAGCCTAAGTTGTAATATGCATTATAAAAAACATCTGCCGGGTAGTTGATCAGCAAATAACCTACTGTTCCCTGATTGGACTGATTAAGGTTAGTCATATTTTCGATTTTTATAGCAAATGTAACAACAGGAAAAGAAACAGAAGCATATGGCTGGATGTCAGAATAACCTACAAAAATTTTTTTTGAAGATGCCTGTAGTTCCTGAATGATCGGAAGTGAATTGTATGGATATGAAGCCTGAATTTTCCTGCTGTGATTAACCGAATGAGAGAATACTTGATTTGAATTCGTGGGAATGACCAGCACATCAAGAATATCCTCATCCGCGAACAAAAGCGAGATCAAATATGTATTAATAAAAGAAATACTGTCGTATATTGTTGTTGGATTGCTTGACTGTTCCAACAAAGCTAATTTTTCTGATACATGACCCTTGAAATGCATTATTTTTGCCTGGTTGAAAGCAGCGGTGTATTTCTGCATTACCATATCGTTTAGCTGGCGGGTAGCCTCATTAAGCAACAATTGATCTTTTTTTAGGTTGGGATGGATAATCGTTTGATTTAACAGCATGCATGAAATTATCAAAATGACTATCACAAGCAAAATATAGAATAATGAAGCTTTTGTGAACGTGCTGTTGAAAAAATCAAACTGTCTGAGTATATTCTTTGATTTCATGACAAAAAAAGTACTCCCTTCCCTTCGCAAAAAGTGCTTGTCTTCCTATAAGAATTAAACACACACATTCACAACCTGCTACTTTTATTATACACTGTTGTTATACATCTATTATATACTATCATTATACATCAAAATTTATAATGTAGATACGGGACTATTTATTTTGCAAAAAATGTACAGTTTTTGAAATTGATTGGCCCCCGTAAGAGGTAATAGAATGAAGTTGGTAAAATCATTTGTAGTTCAACAAATATTTTTAAGGGGGAATATGGATGAAAAAGGTTATTGCGTTATTTTTAGCTCTTGTCATGATGACGGGTTTGGTTGCTTGCGGAGGCAAGTCTGAGTCTGGCGACAACAATTCTGCCAAATCTGCACAATCTTCCCAATCATCTGAGAAGAAGGCTAACGAGAATGAACAGGTCACCATTAGCTGGGGTATTTACGAAACCGACAACCTGACTGCAGATAAATGGGATGCTGTCATCTCTTCTTTCGAAGCAGATAATCCCAATATCAAGATTAAGAAGGTTGTAGCTGTCGGTGATTCCCGTCCTAACTTCTGGATGACCATGGCAGCTTCCGGTACATTTCCTGACATTGTCACAGAGGCAGAACAGTTAGTAGTATATGAACCAAGCATTTTTGCTGAAGTTCCGGCTGACATTCAGGATCTCTTTGAACCCGGAGCTATAGCTACCTACGGCGGTAAGGTTGTTACCGTTCCTTACATGAAGCAACTGAGAATGCAGTGCTATTACAACAAGGCTGATTTTGAGGCTTATGGTCTTTCCGAGCCCAAGACCTTTGACGAATTTCTAAATATATGTAAAACACTTAAGGATGCCGGCAAGATTCCTTTAATCTGCGGCGGTACTGGCGACGTCTGGGCTACTGGCGAGCCTTGGTGGATTTCTGTCACAAACCAGTCCATCCTCAAAAAGTACCCCAATTTTATTAAGCAGATTAACAGCGGTGAATTGACCTGGACCGATCCTGTCATTATTGAAACTTTGGGAGTTTGGAAGTCACTAATCGATGCAGGTTATTATCATCCCGGTTGTATGTCCTGGAGCTATTCACAGGCTGCTGCCGAGTTCCAAAATGGAGAAGCTTCAATGATGATTGATGGTTCCTGGGCTGCTGCAGGCTTCGACGCTGCAGGAAATGAGAATTTTGGCGTGTTTGTCATTCCTAGTCCTGATGGTGCTGATGGTTACTGCTGTCCTGTTTCATACTGGGGTGTTTCTGCTAAATCACAGCAGGAGGAAGCAGCTTGGACCTTTATCAAGTGGTTCTTTACCAACAAGGAAGCTTATGGCCTCCTTCTGAAAGCTGATGGCTTGAATTCCACTACTAAAGATCCTGTTACCTATGAGCAGGGTCCTGTTATGACGAAATTTGTAAAGAACCTGGAAGGCTTGGAACTGTACCCTGAAATAGTTAAGGCCGTTGGTGACAACTCGCTGCCCGGTGGAATTGAAAATGCACTCTGTAAAGCAATGCAAATGATATTCACAGGTATGGATATTACCGAAGCTATGCAATCTGTTCAGAACGAGCAGGAAATGGCAATGAATGAAAAGTGATGGTATCAATCAAAATAAACTGACATGTTTTCTGAACTTCATATAGAACGGGCGGGATCTCCGCATCTCGCCCTTACTTTTATATTAGAAATGATATTTAAGCGTAAATCAACCTAAACGAGGAGAGTGGCAATGAAACATTCAAAAGCAAGTGTAGCTTTTGCTATACCTTCTATAATTGTTTATTCGGTACTTCTTGCTGTGCCGATTCTTATTGCTTTACTTTTAAGTTTTACAAGCTGGAATGGCATTGGTGAAATTAAATATATTGGTTTTAATAATTTTCTGCGTATATTTAAAGATAAAAGTCTTGGTATTGCAATTGAAAATACGGTACTTGTTACTGTAGTACAGTTGATCATTTGCAACGTACTCGGTCTGTTTATGGCAATGCTCGTCAATCGTACTGATCGGCTTACATCAATATTACGTACATTTTACTTCATACCTTATGTTTTAAGTAGTGTTGCCATCGCATTCGTCTGGAAAGCAATCTTTGCATATAATGGCGTTATTAATACAATTCTGAAGACAGTAGGGTTGGAAAAATGGATTACGGCATTTACTTCCAACCGTAAGGGTGCATTAATATGCATCATAATTGTTGGTATTTGGAACACCCTGGGTTACTACATGATGATTTATCTTGCAGCTTTGCAGTCGGTACCACAGGAGCTATATGAAGCTGCTAAAGTAGACGGCGTAAACAATTGGACGAAATTCTGGCACATAACACTGCCTTTGATCACATCCGGTACCATGATAAGCGTGCTTATGGGTCTTATCAATGGGTTGAAAGCCTATGATATCGTTAAGGTCATGACTGACGGAGGGCCAGGCAATTCAACGGAGACCATAGTTTACAGCATTGTACGTTATGGTTTCAGCAATAACATGATGGGATACGCTTCTGCATTGGCTGTTGCCCTCTTCCTGGCAATTGCGGTCTTTACTCTGATTGTATTACGCTTCTTTAGGAATAAGGAGGTTTATTAAAAAATTATGTTATTTCGTGCTAAAAAATGTTTACCGAAAATAGTAAGAATGATTTTCCTGCTTTTGCTGGCATTATTCTTTTTTGTTCCTCTGTTTCTGATTCTTGTCAACTCTTTTAAACCTGGCGATAAAGTTATGACTTCCCCCTTATCGCTCCCGATACCTCCGGTTTTTGACAGCATAAAGTCTGTATTGCAAAATAAAAGTAATAATGTTTTTTACATGTATAAAAACTCTCTGACATTGCTGGTTTTTGTTGTGCCTCTGTCCATAGTATGTAATTCCATGGCATCTTTCTATCTGGCAAGAAACAATAGCAAAATGTCCAAGTTTATGCGCTTTTATTTTCTTGCCGGTTTGATGGTTCCCTATGTTATTGTATACATTCCCATAGCGCTGGTTGCCAGAAACCTTCATATTCCTTTTGGTATTCCACTGTTGATTGCAATCTTTCTTGCCGCAACAGTTCCTTTCACCACGTTTATGTACACTAATTTTATTAAGACCGTTCCCGTTGAACTTGAAGAAGCCGCCTCCATCGATGGTGCCGGCAAATTTTATACCTTCTGGAAAATAATATTTCCTCTGCTGAAACCTTGTACTGCTACCGTAATTATTTTTAACGGTTTGGGTGTATGGAATGACTTTATGACTCCTTTGCTGATGGGTCAGGTTAAGACTATCACTGTGGGTATTTACTCTGCGATCGGCCCCTATTCTGCGGACTGGAGCATGATCTTCGGCTATCTGCTGTTTGCGGTAGTACCGGTAATAATTATTTATCTGTTTCTTCAGAAGCAATTTATTGCAGGCCTTACTGTTGGTGCAACAAAAGGTTAAAATGCCAATATTGGTGCTAAAAAATCTGTTTTGTATGGAGGCTAAAAAAGATGAAATTCGCACAGCGTATTCATTTGAAACAACTTATACTGGACAGCGACTATGAAAAGTTGGTTGCATTTTTGGAAAAGTATCGTTCATGTTTTGACGAACTCACTTTGTTTACCGGTTTTTGTCACCATGGTGCAATTCCTCTTGAGGAACTCCGGCCTCAGGCTGAGATATTGAAAAAACGCATTGCACACCTGAAATCACTTGGTTTTGCCAGCGTCGGTTTAAATATCCATACTACTTTCGGCCATATTGATGAAGGATATGATGATTATGGCCAACCCTTCCATCCAATGGTTGGCTTCGACGGTTCATACTCCAAAGCTTGCTTCTGCCCTGAACACGAAGATATGAAGCAGTTCCTGCGGGATAAATATACTATGTATGCCCAGACAAATCCCGACTTTATGTGGGTGGATGATGATGTGAAGTTCTTCTGGAACGGTGTCAAGTTTGCCTGCTTCTGTCCCAAGTGCATGAAACGCTTTAACAGGAAAATGGGCACTTCTTACACAAGAGAAGAGTTGGTTGCCGCCATGGAAGAGCCAGATGCGATTGAACTACGTGCAGCCTGGGTTCAGGATATCAGCGACCGCATTAAGGAGCTGTTTGCCATGATCAGGCATACTGTTGATCAGGTCAATCCCAAGATTCGTCTTGGTTTTCAGACTCAGCATCAGGGTTGGAGTACCTATAACGGCATGGATTTCACAGAATGGTTGCCAGCTCTGGGTGCCTGCATGGGACGTCCCGGTGAAGGAACTTATGATGATAAGACTCCTCTTTCTGTCTGTACAAAGGCCATCTCCTGTGCACGTCAGGCATCTGAGTATCCCGATTCTGTTACGGATGTACAGTACGAGATTGAAAATTTCCCCAACTACTCACCGCTGCAGAAATCTGTACGCTTTAATGTTTGCGAAATTACACTGGCTCTGGCACAAGGTATTAATGGTATTCTGGCAAATACCTTTTATCCATGCGGTGCAATGAATGGCCTTGAATTGGGGCCTTTGTATGATACTATTGCCAGGTTACGTCCCAGCTGGGATAAAGCTGAATTATATAGCCGGGGTATGCACAATGTAGGTTTCTATACTGCAATATCTCATATGCATGACCGCCGTCGTCCTCTGCACAATGGTGAAAGCTTCTTCCACACCTATGATGAAAGCCCAAGGCATAACGTTATGCAAACTTATACTTTAGGACACATTGGACTTCCTCTGTCTGTTGATCCTTTGCATGCATATGGCGCTGTATTTACCGGCGACCTGGTAGACGGATTCACAGATGATGAACTGTTGTGCTTCCTGAAACGCTCAGTTATTGCTGATGCTGATGCTCTTCGTGCATTTCAGCGACGTGGCTTGGGCACGTATTTGGGAGTAAATTGCAGTGATAAGGTGTACACCGACAGCATTGAGGAAGTGCTGACCGACCATCCTGTGAATGCAGGTTATGTAGGCGTAGTCCGTGACATCCATCCGGCATTCTACGGAGGTAGTGCAACTATCCTGGAACCCTTGAGTGATCAGGTTCAGGTAATCAGCACCTTAAATGATATGCATGGTAAATATCTGGGAGCTGTAGGAACCCTGTACGAAAATAAGCTGGGCGGAAGAGTCTGCGTGCTTGGTTACGGAGCATATCAGCAAATCTACTCTGCGGCAAGACAATCACAGATGCGCAATGTAGCCACTTGGCTGACAAAGGATGCAGAATTGACCAAGTTTATTGAGCCTTGTCTTGCACAGCAGTTTGTCCGTACCGATGGTAAGCGCACCATGGTCACTATTGTTAATCTTTCTCTGGATATTATGGAGTCTGCTCCCTTTGGCGTGCGAAACGGCATAAAGGCCAGTATGCTCTATGACGGAAATGAGTCTGTGATTACTGCAACTAAACATGGCAGCTGGGGCATATTCCAGCTACCCAGGCTGCTACCCCTTGAAACATGTACATTATTGGTGGAGTAGACTTTGAAATGAATTTGATAGAAGCCCCGGCAGAAAGCCGGGGCTTCTATCTTGGTCATCTGAGTATCTGCCTTGTAAAGTTATTATTTTTACCCATTTCTATTTCAAAATTGATGACAACCGGCTTGTCTGTTGATTCCAAAGCCCTGGTTATGACAGGTTCTACTTGTTTACTTAACCATAACATTTGCAAATCCAACTTTACAGCCACGCTCAATTCCTGTATAAATCCATATTTCTTCATACTTAGAGATATCCAGCTCAAAGGATTTTACTTCTCCGGTAGGAATTCCGCTTAAGTCCTGTAATTGCAAGTCAATGACATTATATGCCCCAGATACGCAAAAGAGACCTACTTCACGTGATGATACCTTCTCAACCCATGCATCAAGATAAAGAGTTTTATATTTCTTACCCGGATTACTTATAACCATATATACTTCTCCCCCGGGGAATATGCTATCCTCTTCCAAAGATACCGTAACTGCTTTATTAAATGTCTTACCGGCATATTTATAGTTGTCAACTATATCAAAAGAACCATATGAAGCTGCCATATGCCATTGGTTTTCATCATTAATATTCAAAAGGGATGTTCCTGATTTTGCAGTTTCTTTTTGTTGTTGTGCAGCTTCCTTTTGTTGTTGTGCAGCCTCTTTCTGCTGACGCTCTGCAGCCGCTTTTTCTTTAAATGCTATAGGGTCATCTTTATATTCCTTGATTCTTAATGCCATTACCGCTAATTGTGCTCTTGTTGCTGTCTCACCCAAGCCGAATATTCTTTTGTCTTTTCCTAAGATTGTAGTTCCTTCAGTAAGATATTCCTTATATGCAGCATTAATATAGGCTGCATCCTCTGGCTTTACATCCTGGAATATTATCTCACCTCCATCATATGGCTCTATACCAAGGGCTTTACAAGCGTATTTCATCATTTCCTCACGGGGTATTGCTTTTGTTGGGTCTATAACCTCATTTTCATCTACTATGCCTAATTCTCTTGCCCGTTGAATATACTTGTCATACCACTTTCCAGTTGCTGATTCGTTCTCTATGCTAGGGTCTACAATTCTTACAGTAACAGTAAGATATTGAGCATAGCTTATAACTTCGTTAGGAGCATATCTGTTGTTACCTACTCCCCCTACTAAGCCTATCTTTCTTGCTTCCTTTACATCATTGTAAAACCAATTGCTGGCCTTGACGTCATCAAAATCAGCCATACTTCCTTCAGCAACAACTGCATTAACCTGCAACAATAGAAGGATTAGAATTGATATGGTGATTTGCACCATCGCCTTTAGTTTTTTACTCACTTATTTACCTCCTCTTCCTATAGAAGTGACCTTGAAGCATTCAATGATACTAACATTAAACAGAGCTCGTTTTGCTAAGTTTACATATTATATTATAATAGTAATTTATGTAAAATATCAAGTAAATTTTTCCTTCTACTCTGTTATATCATTAATCATTATTTGCCAGTTCTTCAATCATTAGTTGATAGTATGTATTTGTGATATTAATTAAACTTTTTATGTATCTTAAAACATGGCAATGCAGTTTTATACTAAACATTTACGTTTCTTTTACCGCTCAAAGCCTCCAGGAATTTATACTTAACTCAGTTAACTTGTTGTGCCAGATAATGAGATAGCATTGTGGAGAGCTTTAGAGCTAGTTGAAATATCCTTTAACACAATCGAATTGATTTACTCCGTAACGAGCTTACTAGTTCTTGAGCTCGGAACTTTTGCTATCGAAATGCTTGCACAACAAGTTAAGTTGTGTTTTTATTAGATTATATTTTATTTTAATAGCAGTAATTTGTATGATAATTATGGTACCAGTTTCAATAAATCATAAGTCACTGGATAGATACTGGTCCGAAGATACGAAGGTAAATATCACACAGAAGAAAAAATGTCCTGCTGAACACATGGTGAATATAAATAAAAACAGAACCCATAAAAATGATACTTACAGGCTCTGTTTTATCTTGGTGCGCCCAGTAGGATTTGAACCCGCAGCCTTCTGATCCGTAGTCAGACGCTCTATCCAGTTGAGCTATGGGCGCATATTTATTTTTCTAGCAATATTTAAACATTTATATAACCTCAATATAACTCTTGCAGAAGTTAATTCTAACACTATAAGATCAAAAAGTCAAGGAAAACCATATATTTCCATATCATATCATGCCATTCCATTACTATACAGGTCCTTTTACTTTTTCCGGGAATATATTAACTATTCCTTTATCAGTACAGGCACTTGTGTTGAGGCATTCTGTAGCATAGATTATCGGGCACGGTCCTTAAGCCACAATGTGGAGTTTTTGTTGAGAACTGTCCCCCATAAGTTGTCCTATAAGTTACTGTCCCCGATGTGGCCCTCAATAAGCAGTTGTCCCCAATATGCCTTACCCTATAAGCTGCTTCCCCATATACCGATATAACTGACATTACCGCAAGCATATGTCTTGAGAGTACTTTAATTCAGTTGCATATCTGCCTAGCTGGGTATAATACGAAATAAAGCAATACACATTATTCATTTTGTAATATGATAATGTTATATGATATAATTTGTATGCAATATGAACAATATCCTAAAGGGGATTTCGCAAAGAAGGGTGCGTAACATGATTTTTGAAGCTTGCAAGTCAATTTTATATTCTGATACACTTGTGCCGGACATATTCATCACCGAGTATTTGCCTTCAATGAACAGTGAATATGTAAAAGTGTATTTATACTGCCTGTTTCTCAGCAAGCACGATAAGCAGGTTTCTGCAGAAGATCTTTCCAAGAAACTTGAAATAGATCTGAACCAGGTAAAAAATGCTCTAATATATCTTGAAAATGTTGGCGTTATAGTACGTAAAAACGACCGCATACATATGGTAGACCTGAAAGAAAAGGAAATAAACAAGATGTACAGGCCAAAGACCACTTCAAGTCCGGAAGATGTGTCATTGAGTATTGAAAGGAACAAGAAGCGCAGTAAAATAATTTCCGCAATAAATAACTCATTCTTTCAGGGTGTTATGTCACCCTCATGGTATACTGATATAGACGCCTGGTTTGACAGGTACGGTTTTGAAGAAGATGTAATGTATGCTCTGTTTCAGCATTGCTACGACCGCAAGGGGCTGGCAAAGCAATATATTGTAAAGGTTGCCGAGAGTTGGTACAGCAAAAACATTAAAAATTCCTTTGACCTGGACAATTACTTTATGGAATATGAGAAGCTGCGCGATATCAAGTATAAGATTGTGAAAAAGCTCAATAGAAGAGGTCCGCTTACTGAATATGAAGAAGATTACATAGAAACCTGGGTTATGGAGTACAATTATGATTTCAGCGTAATTGATTTGGCATTGAGAAAAACCACCTCAATACCCAATCCAAATTTTGAGTATATAAATAAGATTATTACCACTTGGCATGAAAACGGCTTAAAAACCAAAGAAGAAGTAGTTGCATTTGAAAAACTCAGGAAACAAAAAAGTACCGGAAACAAAAGCAGCAACAATCAACCGGCATCCCAACCGGCACCGGTACCCCAGCGTGGCAACTTCGATCAGCGGAAATATGACGAAAGTGATTTTGAGAAACTTTATAAAGAAGTTTGAATACGCTTTAGGAGGAGCATATGTCAGGAGTAAATATTTACAATGCTATAAAGACGGAATATGACAAGAGGCAGAAGGCAGCTTATGATGCTCTTGAGCAGCGTAAAAGCATTGTTTATGCGAAAATACCAAGATTGCGGGAAATAGATGAGGAAATACACACACTTGGTCTAAAATACAATAAAAAAATATTGTTAACAAGCGGTTCCAAAGATCTGCTGATTTCGGACTTAAACTTCAGGATTGACAGCCTGAAAGAAGAAAAATATCATCTTCTTGAGCAGGCTGGATTTCCCAAGGATTACCTTGAGCCTGTATATCAGTGTTCCCAGTGTAAAGATACTGGTTTCATCAGTACACAGAACGGGGACATAATGTGCGCATGCTACAAACAGCAGCTTATTAACCTTCTTTACAGCCAGTCAAATTTGAAATTGGCTGACTTTGAGAACTTTTCCACTTTTAATGAGAATTATTATCCCGATGTGGTGGATGAGCAAAAATACGGAATTAAGAAGTCTCCACGCAGGCATATACTGGGTATAAAAGAGGACTGCCTGAAATTTATTGAAAACTTCCGTTCTCCTGATACCAAGAATCTTTTTTTCTGTGGCCCCGCAGGTGTTGGAAAAACATTTATGGCAAACTGTATAGCCGTTGAATTGCTGAATAAAGGTATAACAGTACTATATCAGCCTGCACCCATACTCTTTAATGCCATTAATGAATATAAACTCAGATCATTCAAAGATGATACTTATCAGGATGCAGGCTACAAAAGCATATACGACGTAGAACTGTTAATAATCGATGACCTTGGCACAGAATCACCAAGTGCGGCTCGATACGCAGATTTTTTGACTCTCCTCAGCATGAGGCAGTCAAATGATTTTTCAAAACCCTGCAAGACTATCATATCAACAAATATAGATATTAAAAAAATGTATGAATACTACGACGAAAGAATAGTATCAAGGATAATTGGCTATTTTGATATATACAAGTTTGCAGGCGAAGATATAAGAAAGCTGAAAACTCTCATGGGTAAATATGGCACACCTAAAACTAATACGAGAACAACTGATGCAACTTAGCTACAATAGTATTGGCACAAACAGTTACAATAGTAATATCAAAACCTGTTGTGCCAATGATTTCAGGAAGTTTATTGCAACATCAGTATCTACACGTAGTAATTCCACGCCCTGGGCATAATATACAAAGCCTATGATTGCCGCTGCCGGGAGAAACCATAGTGCTCCTTTCAGGCTCTTACCCCTTTCGGGTATGATCTTTTCTGCTTTGCCTTTGTTTATTCTGATCAGAGCAGTGACAAGTCCGGCTAATACTGCCGAGCAAAAGAGTACCATAAATGTTACTAAAAAAATAACTATAACAAGCATTTCCGAAGGCAGGTTTTCAAAAGCAGAAAAATCCATGCCTGTACTATAAATGTTGTTCATCTCACTTAGTTCAGATGTCAGCCTCTCATCCATCTTGATAGCAGCAAAATTTGCAAGTACAGCAATGGTGTTATTGGAAAAATGCGCAAACATGCCGCTGAAAATGGAGTTCGTCTTATACACAATATAGCCTATGAGCGTCCCAAGCAGAAATGTTCCGAAAAGTTTCTGGAAATCAAGGTGCATAACCGCAAAAAGGAATGCAGTAAATAAAATTGATTTTACCGCTCCTAATCTCTCAAGCCCTCTCTGTATTACCCCTCTAAACATTATTTCCTCACATATGCCCGCAGATCCGCCAATTATCAAAATGCTTATAAGAAGCCCTCCTACAGTTTCTGCAATAGGGGGCTGTGATATGGCAACCCTTCCAAACACTTTAGTAACAATCCAGATATTTGCAAAGTTAACGATGCCAACAACCGGTATTGCAAATAGCATAATAAAAAATATTAGAAAAAGGCTTTTTATGTTTACTTTATTAATTCTGAGTATTTTTTTTACGTCATATTTGTAAATGATAAGCATAAGCAATGCAGGAAGCATTATCAACAAGAATTCTGTTATCAGAAGTCCCGAGTATATTTCATTTTTTTGTACTGTAGAACCTATAGTAAAAAATAATATTACCGTAATAGAAAAAATAGCTGCAACCTGCGCAAGACTGGGTTTGCGTAGTTGCTCATTCTGTAGACTGACCTCTGTTACATTAACCCCTTCAAAATTATCTTCCATTTTAAAACCTCCAACATACACATCTCTATTTAATTTAATATTATAGTATTATTATAATACTCAAATTTACAAGAATATACAACATCAAGCCATAATTGGAGGACAGCAATTGGGGGACAGTTCTCAAGTTTTAACAGATACAAATTATTACCACATTGTATTGCATACTTTACTTATTATTTTTTATTAAACATTTGTCAATACTGTCCCCTATCTCAATTGTTGAAAGTTGCGCCTATAAATTACGGACCATTTTTGGGTATTGTCTTCGTATCTCTATTATTGAGAACTGTCCCCATGTCTTTTACCATGCATCCCGATTCTTTACATTTCGCTCAGACTCATAGCTATTTCACATTGTAAGAGTTCCGTTTGGAGTGTTTACAATCATTAGTACGTCTTCTTCCTTCCCTGTTTCAGCATTTATGTAAACAAGGAAGTCATTATCATTTACTTTGCCTTTAAACTCATAAACAAATAATTCAGTTTTATAATCTGTAGGAATAATTGCAAGCCCTGAACTTAAAATTTCCATTCTGGGGTTAATCTTTGACCTGGCTTCCTCCTGCGTAATCTTAGGCTCAGGAATATCCCTCTCTCTGTGGGAATAGAGATATCCCTTGCTCTCAATTCCTATTATCTCACCATCGTCAAGGGCTATCTTCAGCTTCACCAGGTCCGGATATATAGTGACATTATCCTGTTGATAAGCATAGTTTATAGTAGCAGTATTGTCCTCTGCAAGATAATAAGTATCGACCATTCCCTTAAAGCCATGCTTTTCCAGAAATTTTTTACCTAACTCCTTAGCCTCGTCCATTTCTATCTTTTTTTCTGCAACCGGCTTATTATAAAGCATCCATAGAACATGACCGCCTTTTTGCGTTATACCTACAGTTGCAATCTGATCATCAGATGCATTGTTAAACTTAACACTGTAACTGAATGTCCTTAAGGGGTCGTTATCATTCTGGCCTGTGAGTTCCACTGCCTTTACCTTATCTTTTCCAAAAAGCTTAATAACACTCTCCTTTGCCTGTTCAGCGCTCAGCATATCTCCTGTTATACCCTTTGGCTCAGCTGTAGTTAGATGGTCTGAAAATGGGCCATCATATATTAGTGTAGGATACTCCTGAAATGTCTTATCTATTGTTTCAAACTGCTGCATCTTCATCTCCTGGGATGTTTTTTTGAACAGCCTGGTTCCTTTGTTGGCCAGTTCACCCCATTTCAGTCTTCCGTTGGCTAGCTGGCTCTGTAAGTCATTCAAGCTTTTGTTCAACGATACCGCAAAGCCGTGCAATTTTTCTATCAAATTGTATTGATCATCTTTAAGAGGTTTGCCGTCCAAATTTTGATTGTTCAGGGAATATGCCAGGTCTCCGACTTGTGTTAAGAATTTGGATGTATTGGCAAGAACCGGCTGTGAAACCGGAAGCTGTCCAAGGTTCGTCTGGGCAAGGTTTGCCTGCCTCCATGCCTCCTGAAGGATCGAAGCAGTTTTTTCCGGTGTCGATGTAATCATGGATTTTACAAGCAAAGTCTCTACATTATTAACATATCCAATCATATCATAAAATGCCCGGTTGTATTGATTGTCCAGTTCCTGTCGCAGATCTGCAGCCTTTTTATACTGTGTTATTCCCCATATTGCGACTGCCGCAATTACGACAATTACAATACTGTACATTTTTCTGTCTGACAGCCTTCTTTTAAAATCTAAAAGCTTTTCCCTGATACTCAATTGTTCTCCTCCTTACAACGTTATATTAAAGAGTTTTTCAGATTATTTGCCAAAATAGTGTTTTCC
>ENA-UPAD01000386-UPAD01000386.1-bioreactor-metagenome-genome-assembly--contig:-NODE-386-length-63981-cov-13.550965_pt1 | contig 63981 bp, 64 predicted proteins | sample MGYA00238179_ERZ772710 | MGnify/ENA primary metagenome ERZ772710 (study PRJEB29004, sample SAMN07631245) | bioreactor metagenome | isolation source: Switchgrass digestor | place: USA: Dartmouth...
ATTTCTCTGTAGAGAAACTCGCTTCATGCTCAACAGGCTAAAGCCTATAAATTAAGCGCCTCTGCAAATTGGCAAAGGCGCTTACTGACTAGAATTTCTTCATGATGGTGGAGGGATACCCTGCGGCAAGTTTTATTGCCGCTATAAGCCCGGCGGCAGACCCGCAATGGTTGCTTTAACAGTTAATGATTGTTTTAATCGAGTTCACTTTCATCTATTTGCTGCAGCAGCTTTTTCAGTTCCATCACTTCCTCCCTGCTTAAGGTAATGCCCCTGCTCATCTTCTCATGATTCTCAGCCCAGTCCCTTATATCCACTTTGGGTCTCTTGTCATTCCACTTGATGATATTGACCTCTTTCTTCCAGCCTTTTGTGCCCTCCCCAAGCACACCGACATTTCTTTTTATTTCATATTTCAAATCTGACATATTATGACCTCCTCTGTTTTGATTTCAGCCTTTTGCTATTCATTCTTCGGGTATAACCGAAATCTCCAGTCTGCCGTTGCCTTTGGCAAAGGCGAGAAACTCACATTGCCTGTCTGTCACTTCAAAAGAAATGTATCTGGGCGTCACCTCCCTTTCATAGTTTTTAAGCTGCCTGCCTTTTTCATCTATGAGCGCTGCTACTCTTACACTTCTAAGGATTTGTATGCTGCCTGCATATCCGGATTGCCATTCAGTGCTCGCCTTCGCTTTCTCATTGGGCACAAATATTATATCTACGTGCTGTCCGGCTTTCAGTTGCCAGCCGTTGGCCTGATCTCCCTTGAACTCCACCGAGAACAACCGGCTGTTCTTGTCCTCCACCCTTATACTTTGCATATCTCCTTCTGATACCAGTTTGCCCGCAAGCATCATCTCTCCCTCTTCTATATCCATCCTGGCCCTTTTGCCCACAGCATCCTTTATGTTCCTCACCGAACGCCTGTGGGCCACGCTTATATTTACTTTTCGCTCCTGAAGCATGCCTTCCTGTATGACTGCGCCTTCAGGAATATGTACTTTTGCATATACTACGCTGATCTCAGGCTCATATTTCGCGGCGCTTTTCACTATTATCACTTCAATGGCCAACAGCATTACCGCCAATAGAAAGGTTAAAACTATAAGCTTTATTCTTCTCAGCATCCGAAATCTGTCTCCCCCAATGCCTAGTTATTCACAGGTATTTCCGAATCTACGTGTACCTTTAACTCAATATGCTGCCTGCCCAACAGGTCCAGGATAATCCTCCTGTATAATGCGGGCTTTACAGGCACTGTTATGCAGCTGTGTACAGACGGCTTTTCAACATATGTCCCCTCAGGACAGGCTAATGGAAACCCTCCCGTGTATAGGATTAAAGATTCTATATTGACTGTTCCTTCAACTATTGAATTAGGCTTGGCAGAAAGGGTATCATCCAGATGCAAATTTTTTGCAAGAATAAATCTGTAAATTTCGTCAGCCTTGTCACTGTCGAAGGTTACCGCATTTCTGCCCAGATTGCCGGCGTTAATCGCGTTATATGCGGAGATGTTGGCCATGTCTACGGCATCTTTAATAATCTGGGCTTTGTTTAATACAATATACCTCTCTATCACTGCAGAAAATACAGGCAGTACAACCAGCACAATCACAGCCACCCCTATTACTACATCTGCGGCCGCACTGCCCTTTGAACTTCTCTGCCACATCATCAGTTTACAACCCTCCTTGAGACGGAAGTCTTGTCATAAACCATCCTCTGGACAGCAGTCGACCTTATAAACAATCCGGTCAGCCTGCTGTATATGTAATCCGCTTCAACGCGAAGATTTATTTCTTCTCCCTGCTTCCCCCCGCCAACACCTTCTATATCTATATTGACGAAGCCCCTTTGGGCAAGCTTTGTATGCAGGTCAAGCTTCGCCTGGTCTGACAGTTCCCCTTCCATCTCCATTCTAAGCATTGTGCTCCGGCACCAGATGTTCATGTCGGACTTGGCAGAAAGGGGCAGGAAAAATTCCAGGGCGACCACCAGAAAAGCCGTTAATACTACCAATATGATGCCTGTAACTACAACTCTGGCAGGCATATATGCCCCCTCCTTGTCACAATGTTGCCTTAGTCTTAAATATCTCCTCGGATATATTGTTCCACCACTTTCCAAATTGCTCCATGACATCTTTGGCAAAATCCGTCAAACCCGGAATTATCACAAAAGCCGCGATTATTAGAGCTGCAGCTATACCTAAAAACTCATTCAGCCCAAACCCGCCGTTTTTTCCGGCCATTCTTTGCAGCTTCCGGACATGGGATTTAATGTCGGTTAAAGGCTTCTTCATAAAAATTAACCTCCCTGAAACACTAGTTTATAAACACCTTGCTTACAGCATCGGTGACATCGTTAAAAAGGGGTACTATTATCATTATTACGATTACGGCAGTGAACAAGGCAGCAGCCAGCACACCCTTCGTCCTGCAGCTGTCCGTCTCTGCCTGGATATAGTAAAAATACTTTTTAAACATGATCTCTTCCTGTCTTGCTAAAAGTTCCTGATTGTCTCCCGTCAATATTCCCTGCTTTAGCGCAACACAAAGGGTCTCCGCTTCTTGCAGTTCGAAGCTTGATCTAAATTCCTCAAGGGCTGCGTCAATGTCAAGAGTAAGCTCATAGTGGGCGGCAAAGCGGATTAAAATTCCTCTCAGCTCCCTGTCGTCAATAACCTCGTATACCGTTTTTATGGCGTCGTTGACCCTGACCCCGGATGATATCTGGTTGTGCAGGTATTTATAAATCTTGTATACGTAGCGCTGAAACTTCAATTGAAGCTTTCTCCTCCTCCCGGCTACCACCGTCTCGATAATAAAAATATTTGACGCCGCCAAGATAAAGGCTCCCGAAACCTGCGGAAAATTGGTGACAAAAGCCGCTACAAAAAGGGCTGCCGTGGCTGCATATTTCAAAAACAGGTATATAGCTGCCGCATACTCACTCCTGTAGCCCGATTTCTTCATCTTATCCTTGGCTTTCACATAAATGCCCGCTTCTCTGTCTTTCCTTTCGTATTGCTCAATTGATCGGCTTACAAACAGCTTGCATTTCCTGTATAAAGACTTCTCTTCGTTTCTCCCTCCCATCGCCTCACCTGCATGCCTGTTCAAATGTATGCTCATTTTCTGTATAAGCATGCCGGCCAGGGTTGTGTTTAATATAAACATTGCTGCAGCAAAAATTTTATGGCTTGCTATAAATAAAAGCGTCTCTCCCATTGAAGCACCCCTAATGGTTGAATTTTGTAATTCTGAAAGTCAGGTAAAAACCTCCCGCATAAAGAAGGCTGAAAAGCGTCAGCAGAGACTTGCCCTGCACAGTGCCCAGATAAAACTTTTCCACCCTGTCGTTAAGCTTAAGAAAATAATAACCTGCCAAAAGCACCGCAAACATCACGAAATACAACAACAGACGGTCCCTGTATGTGGATATCCTGCGCCTGTTATATTCCTCCTCGATCTTATAAAACTGGTTTTCCAGGTTTGTCAGCAGCACTCTTATGTTACCCCTGTGTTTTATGTTCTGTTTGATGTTTATTATAAAATCCTTAAACTGGGGGTTATCCACCTTCATCTGAAGCATATTCAGCGCATCAAGGGGGTCGATCCCCCGGTTCACTTGAATGACCATATCCCTTATGAAGGTATTCAATGGCTCTCCTATTCCCGACTCCAACGACTTTTCAAAAGCATAAAATATGTCTTCCTTTACAGCACACCATCTGTTCAGCACCGAGATGAATTCAGCAAGCTTGCGGCGGATGTTCTCAGAATTGTATCTTCCCATCAGGTCCAGTAAAAACACCGGTGTGAGAGAAAACAGGAAGCACACCACCGTGGTAGAGGGTATAAAGAACAAAATCCTGTACACAAGGTTAAAGGTTAAAGCAAAAATCAGAAAAGATAAAAGGCACAGGGAATAAAAATTCATAAAAGGGAGGTATCGCCTTATATTTGACTTATCGATGAGAAACAGCTCCACCTTTTCCGCCAGGCTCATCTTAACGGACAGGGTCCTTGAATATCTCCTTACCTCCCGTTGAAGCCTTCTCTCCCTGTATTCTTTGCCAAGCCGGTCCAGTCCGGAGTATATTATTCTTTTAAAGCTGACGCTGCCGGCAATAAGGTAGGCTAATAGGACTGTAACGGCAAAAAGCAAGGCTGAATTAATAATCATTGCGTAACTCAATGCCATTCCCCCTACCGAAAAGCCTTTTATATTCAAACTTGTCAGCTTCAGGGCTGTATCTTTGAACCTGCAGGATGTCCACAATTTTGAAATCTTTCAAATAGAATATGTAGTCGATGCTTTTTGCCAGCATTTCTTTGATCGTTTTCTCGCTTTCCCCGATATTAGCTCCCTTGCTGAGCGTGAGCAGCCTCCCGAAGGCATCCTCTGCGCTTTCAGAGTGGGTTGTGGCGATGCCCCTGTGGCCGGTAAACGCCGCTTTGACAAATTCCCACGCTTCATCTCCCGTTATTTCCCCTATGCAGTAGGTATCCAGCGACATCGTAAGGCCATCGCGCACCAGATCCCGCAGCGTCACCTGCCTGCCGCCTTCATTCTGCTTTTTTACCCTCTGCTCAATGCAGTAAGGCTTGGTTGGGTATATTTCCGCATCAGACTCTACTATGAGCACTCTCTCCATCTCCGGCAGGGAATTCACAAAGGCCCTCATCAGAGTTGTCTTGCCGGCTGCTCCCTTACCGCAAAAAATCACCGTCGCGTCGCTGGCTGCCAGCCTCTTTATCAGATTGAAAGTATCCTCATCCATCATCCCAAGACATAGAAGATCATGGAGGGTATAACTGTTCATTCGGTGCTTTCTGATGCTTATAGCCGGACTTGATATGTTTCTGGGTTTTATGGAAACATTGATCCTCAAGCGGTACCTTTCATCCGTTACTCTGCAGTGGCTGTCATTCTCGTTGAGTATTCCCCCGTTTCTTATAGCAATAAGCTTACAGTAAGTATCAAAAATCCTCTCGTTTCCAAAGTTTATATCCACCTTCTGTCTCACGCCGTTGCGCTTTATGACAAATTCATTGAATTTCGTGCCATCTATATCCGATATGGATTCATCCTCGATATACTGCTGCAGCTCACCATAGCCGAACATGAAATCAAAAACCTTTCTTATGAGCTGCTCCCTAAAAAGGCCGAAATGGTATTTATGCCTGTCTATGTTTTTTATGACAGCCTTCTCGAGCACAGCCTTTTCCACCAGGCCGTTTGCCACGTCGGCAACCAAGCCGGGACAATCCTTCAGAATGTCAAAGGTTATATTTGAAACCAGAGTGTTTATGTCACCGCTGTTTATGTCCCGCAGGCATTTTTTATTTTCGCTCAGGACAAGCTTATGATGAGTATCTATTACCGGCATTTCTTAAAGATCCTCCTAAAGCCAAATCTTTGATTAATTCTCTTATCCTTTCCATAAGCGGAACTTTAGGTACGATATTAAACCAAGAAAGTATTTGTGCATATTCTTTCACAACCTCCTTTTCCATGCGCCTTGCATATGGTATCTTCATATTTCTGTACTTGGACCTTCTCCTGCTGTACCTTATGCTTCCCAGATAATTATGTTCTGTTATGCCCTTTAGCATCCTTTCGCTTAAATTTATGTCCTGTTCAAACTCAAAAGCCACGAATTTGGTCTTATTTAAAGGAATTTGCTGCTTTTCCCTAAGGAATACAAGATAGTTGTTAAATTCCCTCATCCTGTCTACATCCGCCCTGACCGGAATTATGTTGAAATCCGATTTAAGCAGCGAAATTACCGTATATGAATCATAAATTGACCTGTTTACCAGAAGTATAGTAATGTCAAAGCTTTGATAAGACTTTTCTATCAGCTTCACAAGGCTGCCATCGCTGTAGTATTCATAGTTGTCAAGTTTATAATTTCCGGTAAGAATAAATAAATTTTTTACTTCACCGCGCTTCACGGCTGCCTCTTCCAGCGTTTCCGCCGTAAGACAGCCCTTTGCTATGCAATCCATGGCCGTGTTTAAGCCTGACTTACTGAATATTCCTTCATTTACAACCCCATCAGGAAATTTTTTTATATTAAGGTGCAAGTCTGCCGCAGGAGCCAGCAAGTTAAGGTCGATGAGCATTATTTTGAAGCCTGTCAGTTTCGCCGCAATATAGGCAAGCTCACAACCGAATTCCGCATTGTCCCAGACTGTCAAAACCAGTTTTTTAAAGCCTACAGGCCTGTCCGGAGTTGGATTGTCAAGCAGTGCGCCCTCTTCACCAATACCCTTGTTTGCAGTATTTCGTTTCTCACCGGCTTTAATAATGTCCGTCAGAAGCTCCTGGGCACTTTGGTATCTCTCTCTGGGGTTCAGCCTGGTGCATTTGTTTATGATCTTTTGAATATCTTTCGAAAGCTCACCGTCAAAATACCCATCCTGCTTTACATAATGAGGCCCTTTTGGCTGCCTGCCTGTGACAAGATGATACAGAGTAGCTCCAAGACTGTATATATCGGTTGTCACGTCGGTCTGCCCGGCGCCGTACTGCTCGGGAGCAGCATAACCCCTGGTGCCTATATAAACCGTATCGCTGCCTGCCTCCGCCTTGTATTCCCTTGCGATGCCGAAGTCGATCAATTTGATGTTCCCGGATTTGGTGAGGATTATGTTGGATGGCTTCATGTCCCGGTATATTATAGGGTTTGGCTTAAAGCTGTGCAGATATATAAGGACTTCACATATCTGGCGCGCCCATTCTATCACCGTTTCTTCGGCAAACTTACCCTGCTCCGCCAGCTTTTTATCCAGCGATACGCCGTCAATATAATCGACAATGATATAAATGTTTTCTTCGTCCTCAACTATATCGAAGACCCTTGGCAATGCAGGATGGTCCAGCTTTTTAAGTATGTTCGGCTCGACGAAAAGATCCACCTTGGGGTTGTCTTTTTTGCGTATCTCCTTAATAGCCCAGAGCGTACCCAGCTTTACATTCTCAGCAAGATAAACCTTCCCCATCCCCCCCTGTCCAAGAACCTTCTGTATTCTGTACTTGCCCTCAAACAGCTCCATGTCTTTCAAGCCGATCACCCCGGTGTTCCTAGTAATTATAATTAATGTAATTTTTTACTATTTTAACATATATTTCCATCTATTTCCAGGGTTTTTTACAAAAAAACTTGATTTTTTTCGGCATAATTCGATTTAAAACGCAACAACCTGCTCCCTTTGCAGATATAGATAATTCTTTAACTTTAAAGCCATTTGTTGTGTAATCTTCATTTGTGCTATAATTTCTATATGTGCAATCAAGCTGTTTTAGGAGGAGAAGAAATTGACGTCAGCAAATAATGACCCGGCTCATGAGCTATCAGACGGCATTTCCCACTTCGAACCCGGTAATCTGCAAGATACTGATATACATAGCAGAGAAGAAAAAAGTGATAAGGAAAGCGGCCATCCCAATGCTGAAAATTTCGTATATGACAGAAAAGTCGAATGTCCTGTATGCTTTAGTAACATTAAAGTAAAAGCTGTCAAATCTTCTGCTGTCAGAATAATATCAAGGGACAGCGATTTTATGACCCATTACGGTGAGCCCAATCCTGCATACTATGACGTGTGGTTATGTACAAACTGCGGCTATGCCGCTCTGTCAAACAAATTCGACAATGTATCAGACCTTCAAAGAAAGTTGATTAAAGAAAAAATAAGTTCAAGATGGGTGGGCGACAGAAGCTATCCCAACCTGTACACTCCTGATATCGCAATTGAAATGCACCAGCTTGCTCTGCTGAATGCGATTGTAAAAGAGGCAAGAGAAAGCGACAAAGCTATGATTTGTCTGAAAACCGCCTGGCTTTACAGGCTTAAAAAAGACGAGGCAGGAGAGAAGAGATTCCTTCAGAACGCCCTTGAGGGTTTTATAAACGCCTTCGAGAAAGAGCCCTTCCCTGTTTGCGGAATGGATGGGGCGACTCTTAAATACCTGATCGGAGAATTGTACAGAAGACTTGGAGACACTTCAAATGCACTTTTATGGTTCAGCAGGGTATTGAGTGACAGGAACGCGAAGCCTAAAATAAAAGACATGGCAAGGGATCAAAAAGATTTAATACGGGTCTCAGAAAAATGAAAAAAACATGCTGAAGCATTATGGTTTAGCCGTCTATATAAGGCCCTATTATCTCTTCTTGTCTATAAAATATGACGGAAGCTTGACCGGGCTGGGCATATAGGCAGCGTTAAGCTGCTTGCCCTGATTAACCTGCCTGACTTTGGTGCTCAGGTTTTCCAGCAGTTTTTTAGCCTTCAGGCTGTTTGATTTCTCAAGCTCGCTTATCTCGCGGATAAGAGCCATTATCTCTCCTATGACATCCTGAAGGTCTTTTATGCCACCGACACCCCTGTCTTTAAGGTCTTTAAGCTCAGCCAAGCTCTTAACGCCGAGCACCTGTTTTAAACAATTGAAATCCTCAGCAAAGCCTTCGTCTATTTTGTTTATCTCGTCAATTTTTACCTGTTTTTCATCTATAAGCTTTTCAAGGTTTTCCACCCCGTCCTCCGTAATTGAACGGGACTGGGCCTGGGAAATAAAAAGTATATCCTTCAGTAAGGCACATTTTTTATTTGCGGCTTCCAAGAGTCTGACCACATACTCTTCCGGAGTCATATAAACATTCCCCATCCTTAACTTCAAACTTTCCACATGGCACTACAGCCAACGCCCTATTTATTGACAACGTCCTGCATTTTGCCTGACCGCTTCGCCAGCTTCATGGCCTGGGACCAGGTATCGCGAAGCTCTTTGGCAAATTCCAGCACTTCGTCGAGGATTTCCCCACTCTTTTTGATATTTGCATTTACCAGCTGCCTGTATATATAGTCATACAACAGCATAAGACTTTGGGATATCTCGTATTTCATATCAAGAGTTGACTGTAGATAGACAACTATATCCTCCGCCCTTATTATGCTGTTGTGGGCCTTCTCAATATCTTTGTTGTCTATAGCATGCCGGGCCTGCATTACAAACTTTACGAGGCCGTTGTACAGCATCAGTGTAAGCTCCTCCGGACTTGAGGTATATATCGAATTCTCTTTATACTGGTCATAGGCTTTATTAAGCGACATTAGTATTTCCCCCTCATGTGATGATTATATTTGCCGCCCACAGAGTAGCTCCCTAAACTCAGCCATAATATGAACTGAACTGCATGCTCAGCCAGTTGCTCTGGGCATTCATTTTGGCAATTGCGCTTTCCATCGCCGCAAATTTTGCATAGTACTGGGTTTCTTTTGTAATAAGCTTTTTGGTTAACTCAGCAATCTTTTCGTTATAATCACTAATTTCTTTATAAAGCGCATTCTTGTACTCGCTGGCATCACCGACGGCGCCCGCCTTTTCAAGCAGCAAACCCTTGTTGCCATATTTGTCTCTTGTTGTCCTGATATTGTCCTCCAATATGTCAAACAGCCTGTAAGCAAGCCCCTCCTCCTTATACCGCAGGTTACGCTGCTCCGAGGTAAGGTCGATATTGGAATCAACGCTTGATGATTTTTGGGAAAACAGCTTCATTACCTCATCAGGATTGTTTCTGATGGCCTCTTTCAGCTTTTGTTCATCAATTTTCAACTTCCCTTTATCCTCGTAACTTCCGGTGGTAATGCCAATACTTGAAAGATTGATGGACACACCTTGTACACTGTCTGAAAGGGCTCTTCTCATGTTATACACGATGTTCTGCAGTATTTGATCATTGCGAAGGAGCCCTGTTTTAGCCTTTTCTTCCCACTTCTTGATTTGATCTTCAGTCATTTGCTCCTTCTGCTCATCGGTTAGAGGCTGGTAACTCCTGTCATATTTCTCGCTCAGCTTGCTGTTTATAGTCGATATCATTTCGTTGTACTTATCTACAAAATTTTTAATCCTTTCGTATATTCCGTCTACATCCTGTGCAACTGTTATGGTATCATACGGATTATCTGCAGTATGCTCTTTCAGGAGGGTATAGGTAACTCCGTTTACAGTAAAAGTATTGCTGCTCCTTTTTATGGTCTCTCCGTCTATCGTAACTTCCGCATCCCGGCCCTGCTGTCCTCCGTCTGCCTCAACTATAGGGTTGGCAACATCTATTTTTATGGCTCCCGCAGTTGCGCCTTCACTAAAGAAGGTACCTCCCTTCTGGGAAATCCTAATGTTATCGCCGTCACCCGTCTGTTTAGATGTAATAATGAACTTATCGGTAACTTCATCATAAATAATGTTTACATTGGCAGTCGGGTCGCTGTTTATGGTATTCAACATGGAGGATAGAGTAGTAGTCTTGCTGAATTTAAACTCCTTTGAATTTATACTAAACACCAGGTTGCCGTTGCTGTCAAAAGTTAGTCCCGAAGCGAATTGGGAAGCAAGGTTTTCAAGGGTCTCAGATGTATTAATGCGATTGGAAGCTTTGGAAGTAAAACCCAGGTTTGCCAGCCCGTCACTTGTAGACCCGCTGGAAATGGTGATTTTGCTTGCCCCTCCTGTCGTCGCGAAAGTTATTCTGCCTTCCGCCTCGGTAACCGTAACTTTTCCGCTTCCGAAGGCTGAATCAATTTTAGCTTGCAAATCCGCAGCCAAATCTGCTACAGTGGTTGTTTCGGTATAAGTCCCCAGGGTAATTTCTCTAGTCACTCCATCAAGGGTAATGTTGATTTTCTTACCACTTGCTTTTACTACATCGCTTTCGGCACCGGACGTAATAACATTTACGCTCGTCAGGGACCTTGTAACGGTACCGCTGCTCACCGCCTTATCCGCAGTTGCAAGAGCTTTGACGGTAACTTTGTAGCTACCCGGATTTGCGGAAGAAGTGCCTGTTGCAGTCACAAAATTGCTGTTGGTACTCGTGGTGGTGAATTTTTTATAAGTAGACTGGGAAAGCATATAATTATCAGGCTTTAAGATATCAAAGAACTCATTTTTAAAGCTTTGCAGCAAACTTATTATGCTCCTGTAGTCATCCCTCTTCCATTCCGCCAGTTGCTTCTTCTGTTTTATCTTATTAAGGGGTATACTCTCAACCCTCATCAGTTGGTTTACCAGTTCGTCGGTATCAAGGCCTGTGGCAATACCTCCTATGCGGAATTTATTAGTGTACGAATAAATACTATTTACCGCCATAATTTCATCTCCTTTCGTCTACAAATAATCCTGCCATTTCCCATATTTTCGCTACCATATCAAGTATTTTTTCAGGCGGAATTTCCCTTATAACCTCGTTGGTCTCCGCATCAATCACTTTTACCATTATTTCCTTTGTCTCCTCGTGTATTGAAAATTCGAACCTCCTTACCGAACCCATAATAGCTTTATTTGCTTTCTCTATGGCCTCAATCACTACCTTTTCTGATACAGGAAGTTCTCTCTTTTCGAACTCCGTCATTTGTGAAATATTTCTACGCTGCCACTCGTCCGTTTTTGAATTTGCCATATCTTTCACAATAATGTCACGTTTCTGAGATTTTGCAATCATGACATTTGAAGCTTCCGTGCTTTCAACCTTCATAAAATATCCCTCCGTGATATGTCTTACAAAAATTATATCGGAAGAATATGGTGTAAGGTTTAGTAGCTTTTTAAGGTAAAAAAGCTGAAAATAGGAACTTTAAACTCAATCTTATGGTGATTCGGCATATCACCATAAGATTGACAAAATTAAGCTGCCGCTGGTCTACTTTTGAGTAATATGTTTAACCGTTCCTATGTCTCTAGCATGCTCTCATACTCATCAATTTGTGCCGAAGTAACAGCATACATATTTTCATTTGTTAAGAACGCTTTTGTCCACTCAACAACCATTTCCAAAGCTTTTTCTATATTGAATCTTGTGTCGAAATTCAACAGCTTCCTTGCCTTGTATGAGTCAAGCTTCAAGCAGCCGGTTTCATGGGGATTTTGGCCGGCATCAAGTTTAAAGCCTTTGGTCTCACCCCATAGGCTGCATATCTTATTTATTATCCATTCCACATCTTTTTCATTTTCGGCATCCGGACCAAAGTTCCATGCTCCGGAGTATGCGACACCCCCCTTGTATAATTTCTCTGCAAGGGTCAAATACCCGTGCAGAGGGTCCAAGACGTGCTGCCACGGCCTTACGGCATGCGGGTTTCTTATTATTAGCTGCTCATTATTTATGATGCTCCTTACAAAGTCCGGTATCAAGCGGTCCTTCGCAAAATCGCCCCCACCTATGACATTCCCCGCACGGGCGGTAGCAATCGCAAGTCTATGCTTTGAATAATCCGCTGCATTGAAAAATGAGTTCCCATACGCAGCTACAACCATCTCCTGGCAAGCCTTGCTGCTTGAATAAGGATCATATCCACCTAACCTGTCAGTTTCCCTGTAACCCCAAAATGACTCGGTATTCTCATAACACTTATCGGATGTAATTATAACCGCTGCCCTTACAGTTGAACACGTTCTTAAGGCATCCAACAGGTTTACAGTACCCATTACGTTTGTTTCATATGTTTCCACAGGGTTTTCATACGACAGCCGTACAAGGGGCTGTGCAGCAAGATGAAAAATGATCTCCGGCTCAGCATCTTCCAACGCTTCAGCAAGTGCATTCCTGTCGCGCACATCACCTATGATGGAATTTATCCTGCTGCTTATGTCACACAGCTCGAACATGGACGGTTTTGTCGGCGGCGCCAGCGCAAAGCCTGTAACCTCGGCACCGAGTTTGCTCAGCCATATGGACAGCCAAGAGCCTTTAAAGCCGGTGTGTCCCGTCAAAAATACCCTTTTACCGCAATAAAAATCCTTCATCATGTTACCAAACCTTCCACGGAGCTTTGCCGATTTCCCACATCTTCTCAAGATGATATTTATCTCTTGGTGTATCCATGCACTGCCAGAAGCCGGTATGCTTAAAGGCTACTATTTGTCCCTCATGAGCCAGCCTTTCAAGCGGTTCTTTCTCAAATGCAGTATCATCACCCTCTATATAGTCTATCACCTTCGGTTCAAGCACCAGAAAGCCTCCATTTATCCACGCATCCTGAGTTTTGGGCTTTTCAACAAACTCAAGCACAGTGGAATCATCGTTTATTCCCAAAACTCCATACCTGCCGCTTGGCTGCACGGCCGTCACCGTCGCAAGCTTGCCGTGGGATTTGTGGAATTCCAGAAGCTCCTTGATATTTACATTTGACACGCCATCCCCATATGTAAACATAAAAGTTTCATTTTGCAAATATTCTCTTACTCTTTTCAAACGCCCACCGGTCTGAGTGTTCAACCCTGTATTTACAAGCGTTACCCTCCATGGCTCGACTTCATTGTTGTGCACCTGCATATTGTTACCAAAGCGCATATCAAATGTCACATCAGAGCCATAGAGGTAGTAATTTGCAAAATAATCTTTAATTATATTGCCTTTATATCCAAGACAGATTACAAAATCATTGAAACCATAGTGGGAATACAACTTCATTATATGCCATAGTATAGGCCTTTCGCCTATTTCTATCATCGGCTTTGGCTTCAAATATGACTCTTCGCCTATACGCGTACCATATCCGCCCGCCAGAATTACGACTTTCATAAAATTACCTCCTATTATTAACAAAACTATAAATTTTATCAATAACGTACTCCAACTTATCGTCTGTCAATCCCGGATACACACCTATCCAGAAAGTATTCTTCATAATTATATCGGTATTATTGAGGCTTCCTATTACCCTGTAACAGGCTTTTTCTTTTCGCATTTCGTCGAAACACGGATGCTTTACCAAGTTCCCGGCAAACAGCATTCGGGTCTGAATATTGTTTCGCTCAAGATATTTTACAATATCGTCACGTGTGAACCCTGCACTGTCTCTCACCGTCAGCAGAAAGCCAAACCAGGATGGTTTTGACCCAGGGCAAGCCTCAGGCAAAATCAGTTTATCTTCGAGGTCCTTCAACCCGTCATACAACTTTTGCCAATTTTCTCTTCGCTTTTGTATAAACGATGGGAGTTTCTCTATTTGGGCTGTACCCACTGCAGCCTGCATGTCGGTTAATTTAAGGTTATATCCGAAATGTGAATAAACATATTTATGGTCATAACCCGTAGGCAATTCTCCAAACTGCTTATTGAAGCGGTTTCCACACAGGTTGTCCATACCCGGAGGGCAGGAACAATCTCGCCCCCAATCCCTTAAGGACAATACTATTTTATTTAATAAAGGATTGTTGGTGTAAACAGCTCCGCCTTCGCCTGTAGTTATATGATGCGGCGGATAAAAGCTTGACGTGCCTATGTCACCAATAGTACCGGTATATTTCCATTCATTATCTATAAAATACATTGAGCCCAAGGCGTCGCAATTATCTTCAATAAGCCAGAGGCTGTTTTTAATGCAAAAATCTCTGACTCTATTTAAATCAAAGGGATTGCCTAGAGTATGAGCTATCATTACCGCTTTGGTTTTATGTGATAATGCTTTTTCGAGGTCATTACAATCAATATTATACTGTGGTATTGTGACATCTATAAATACAGGAACCGCACCATATTGAACTATTGGCGCAACAGTTGTAGGAAAACCTGAAGCAACAGTGATTACTTCATCTCCTGGCATAATACGTCTTTCGCCCAGAAGGGGGGAAGTCAGCGCCATAAAAGCCAATAAATTTGCCGACGAACCAGAGTTGCATGTACAACAATATTTTATATTTAAAAATTTTGCCAGAGACTTTTCAAAAGTTTCCGTATACCTGCCTGCCGTAAGCCAGAATTCGAGTGCCGAATCAACAAGATTCACCATTTCCCTCTCATCGAAAACCCTGCCAGCATAAGGTATCCTGTCCCCTGGCTTGAAGCTTTCCTGCTCCTTATAAACCTCGCTGTAATACTGTTTTGTCAATTCTAATATGTTCTTCCTAAGTTCTTCCGCCCTTTTCAATGCAACTCCCCCTACCTGTATATGCCTGCCAATTTATTTATATATAAATTCACTTTTGAATTGGCTGAAAGGCAAAAAACCCTTGTCTCTTTCGGATATTATCGGGTTCTCTACACCCCAATCAACTCCTATGGAATCCCACCGAATACCCCCTTCAAATTCCGGAGCATATACGTTAGACATCTTGTACATCACTATAGAATTGTCCTCTAAAGCCAGATACCCATGGGCAAAGCCTTCAGGAATATATAGCATATTATGCATTTTACCGGAAAGGCAAAAGGTTTCATACCGGCCATAAGTGGGCGAGCCGGCCCGTATATCCAAAACAACATCAAGTATACTGCCGCTTATACAGTAAACAAGCTTTGCCTGGGCATAAGGAGGATTCTGGTAGTGGAGTCCCCGCAATACGCCTTTGCCGGAAACTACCAGTAAATCTTCGTTAAATACATTACAAAAGCCCAGTCTTGCGAACTCTTCACTATGAAAGGGCTTTATTGATGTTCCCCTGACATCATTAAAGATTTTGGGAATTATTTCAACCAAACCTTTTATTTGTGTTTCTTTAATCTCGTACATCATTGTTACTCGCCTCTATATCCAGCATTTTTTTTATGCCTTCAGCCAGTGTGACAGTTTGTGTATCTTTCAAAAGATTTGTTTCCTTAAACATAATCTTCATTACTTCGCGATTCCTATATCCTCTCTTTCCCCAATTTATATTGAGACTGCAACCGCTTACCTGCTGAAAAATTTTTGCAGCTTCCTTCAAGCTGCAGAACTCATTTGGCGCCAGCACGAAAGACTGCTGCTCATGGGGTTTCATTTTCTGCACATATTCTAATGCCAGCATAAAGCCTTTTACCACATCATCTATATATAGAAATCCCATCTCCTGTTCCCCGGGCGACATATCCAAGGCTTCACCGCTTTTTGCTATGCGTTTGAAAAGCGACATGACCTTGGGCCTGGGATCAAAGGGTCCGTAAGTATCTACAAGCTTTAAAGTGACCATTCTCATCTGAGATGTTTCCATATAATATTTTGATATGCATTCAAATGCCTGCTTTGTTGCAGCGTATAAATTGGCAGGGTTATAAGTGTCACCATTATAGTTCTGCCAATGGGTACCTGTATTAATAAAGTATTTCACCCCAGCCGTCTTGCAAGCTTCCAGAAGCTGGGTACCAAAGAGAATGTTGCTTTCTATAAGCCTGTCAACATCCTCTGCCTTGTGTTCTGCAATAAACAGCGCAGCCAGGTGAAAAACAGCCTCCGGTTTGGCGGTTTGAAACACCTCAACAAGATTGGATATTTTTCCTTCAATTATATGAATATTAAGATGATGCTTGATGTCCGAAAGCAGCTCAAGCTTCGAGGAAGGGCGGACGATTATATGGACGTTATGTCCGTCCAAAACAAGCCGCCTCGCTATATTGGAACCGATATATCCGGTAGCGCCGGTAAGAAGTATGTTTTTCATGGTTATTTCATCTCCGGAACTTATTTAAAATAATTAAGCAGCCTTTCGGCATCATCATCCAATACATCTTCTGCAAACATCGCATACTTATATTGCCGGCATTTCCTGCAAACAGAATATTTCCCTTTTTGCCTGAGCAACTGTTCCCGCCTAAAAGCATTATATTTACTGCCTTTCCATATGTCACAGAGGCTTTCAGCATTGCTGTTCCCCGCCACATATGCGGTCTCCATGGCACAGCAAGGAACTACATTCCCATCAGGGTTTATTTGCATAAGGTAAAAGGGTTGTGGACAAATCTCAGCCTCTTGAATCTTCGCTCCATTCTGAGTCACTCGGCTATTGTCTCTTCTTGAAATAGAACGGTAATTAATTTGTGATACCGCGGGCAGTAAATGCTCTATTGCTATTACATCACATATATCTCCAAATATCTCAAAGAATTTCTCCTCCTCATTTTCCTCCAGTGCACAATCGATAATTTTAATATATATCTGTGTGCTGCCTCTATTTTGATACACGTATGCTAAATTCTCAATAAACTTGCAAAAGTCAAAATCTACACTTGCTACATTTTTATATTTCAAAGCGTCCAAGCCCTGAATAGAAATTCTCAGCCTCGTTAACCCGGCACTTACAAGTTCTTTAGAGAGTTTTGGCGTTAGTAATGCTCCATTCGTCACAATATCGATAGAAGAAGCAACTTGCTTGTTCGCCACATACTCTACCATCCTAGCAATGTCCTTATGCAATAAAGGTTCTCCGGTCCCCGCAAAGCGCAGCATTTTTATTTTTTCCGGGAATTCCGCCATGTCGTCTATGCACTTCTTGTATAACTCAAAATCCAGCAAAGATTTATCAGAAATATAGCCTCTCTGAGCCTTAGGTACAGAGTGAATACAGTAATTACATTTGAAATTGCAGCCATATACAGGAAAAATCTGTACTACATATGGAGTCGATAACGGAATCACTTCCGCCAGCTTTGTCCTGGCTCCTCCCGGCGTTTGCCCATCTATTCTTATTGCCTTCAAGCTTTCACACCCTCAATCCTAATTAAACGAATTTTATAACAGCCTTAAAAGCCTTTCCGCATCCTCATCTAAAACATCTTCCGGATGAGATACATCATTAGGAGCACAACAGGCTGCACATCTTCTATTCGTGTTTCTCTCTCCTTTTAGTTGCATCCTCCAAAACTCCCTCAGTTTTTTTCCGTTCCATATATTAATCAACGTATCCTCATGTACATTTCCAAGCACAATTGGCTTATAAATGGTATCGCATGGCTCCACATCGCCATTAGGAAATATGCCTAACATAAAAAACGGTAACGGGCATACTTTTCTTTTTTCATTCTTTCTGCCATACCTGTCATACTCCACACTCATGCCTTTCGTGATGTTTACCCCTTCATAAACAGGCAGCATTTTTTCAACAAACATCCTGTCCGAACAATCGCCGAAGAGTCTGTAAAACTCCTTCTCCTCGCCTTCTTCAAGTGAGACATCCATTATTTTGACAAAAAGCTTTGTCTTCCCTTTACGTTTGTAAAAATACCTTATATTTTCCATAAAGCTTTCAAAATCTATGTTAGCACCGCAAATCTCACGATACTTATCTGAGCTTAGACCTTGTAAAGATATTCTCAAAGTATCAAGTCCCGCGTCTATTAATGCATCTGCTGTCTCCTTTGTCAGCAAGGAGCCGTTGCTTATAAATTCCACTCTCTCTGCAATATCCGCTTCCTTGGCAAGCTTGACCATCAAAGGCAATTCCTTGTTAATCAAAGGCTCTCCCTGACCTGTAAGGGACAGCATCTTTAGTTTATCGGGAAACTCCTTAACCTGTTCTATAATTTTTTTATAAGTCGCCATCGACATATTTTGCGGCTCAAAATCATATTTTTCCTTCATCTTGTCGTAACCTAATGAATGCCCGCAATACACACATTTAAAGTTACAGTATGTAGTAGGGAAGACAAACATACTAAACGGCGTAGCAAGTGGAATAGCTTCAGACAATTTCACCCTGTCTGTGCCACATATTGGTTTAATTTCAGATGCCATGCTGCCCCACGCTCCTATTCACAAATTTATTTAGACAGATCGACTAACCTATGGGCATCTTTGTCAAGGTTTTCAAGCAGGTTATTAATCGCATTAGTTTAATCCTTTCTATTTCTTCAAAGTAGCCTCCATCGCCTTTATATGGATTTGTACATTTTATATGTTCATATAAATTGGCATAATTGTCTTATTATCTCTTAGCAAATATCAAATTCCATGTGTTTTATTTTATAGCCCAGTTTTTCAATCGCGTGTAGAATAGTACTTGAATTTAGTTTGCTCTACATACACAGTAAGCAAAAAAGACAGCAAAATAATATCCTCTAATTTTTTCTATTAGAATCATAGTTCGGCTTTAACTCTGCTTTCATTTTCCTCAACAACCTTTCTTAGCTTCTCGTCATAGTTAAAATATTTTAAATAATGCTTTGCTGAGCCCTTCGTTTCAGCAAAAGCCGTACCTCGAATGTTGTTTTCGTCTCCCATATAACATGACAAAAACCACTCATATGGAGTTTTTCCAAAAACTGATGCAGCATCATGAAAGCTTTTATCAGACTTCATAAGCTCATCATACACCTTGTTAATTTTATTTGTTGTCGTCCTTATATGATATTCTTCAATTACAAATTTAGACGCGTTATTCCCCAGCCTTAAACGCTTATGGGGATTCTCATACAGCCACCTGATAGCTTGGGAATACTCAGAAATACCGTTTACAACAAGCCCGGTTTTCATATTTTGTACAAGATACTTCTCAGCGCACTGGTTTAAAACAACAGGCACCACCCCTGCACCCATAGCTTCAAGAAGTGCATTTTCCGCAGTTCCAGTGTGATCCGGATTGAGGGGATATCCAAACACATCGAATTCAGCCAAATTATCCAGCACATTCAGCGAATATCCTGCAAATACCATCTTATCCCTGATAAGTTCCGAAGCCTGCGCATCTTTTACCAGTTGTTCACCATAAGCCGTATCGCCGACCACTATGAACTTTATATCAGGTATATCATACACACTCTCACAATACTTTACAAATTCAGGGTGAGTTTTGCTGTAGCCCAAGAAGCCTATATATCCTACATTAAAGCTTGTATGGCTTTTCTTCTTTACAGGTTTGTCAATATCGATACCTGAACTGACAACCACATGGCTTCTTTCAATAATTTGCCTGCGCTCTTCCTCACTCCAAAAAGGATTTTCGTAAGAAAAAGGTGTTGCAAAAACAAAAGCATCGGGCAAAAATACAAACCTAGAGGGTATAGCGGGATAATTGCAGCCCGATATATGGCTCCATATAAGAAGCCTGCATTTTATCCTGCTCAGGCAATTTACCATAAACTGGGTAGTCAAAGGATGATGCCACCAATCCACCTGTACTATATCTGCCTGCATGATAATACTATTCAAATCACATTCAGAAGCTAAAAGCACCGTAATGCCGTGGTTTTTGCACAATTCTTCAAATTGGGACATCTGCGTTGCTTCAAGTGTGATAATAGTATGTTCGAACTCACAGCCGGATTTTGAATATATTGCTATGCTCGATAAAATTCTTCCAATCCCTCCGCCCAAATGGGCTGTCACATGCACTACCTTTATCATACCGCTCCTTTAGAATACCTATCTTTCGGGAAAGGCATAAAGAACTGTTTCCAATCCCATAAAACCATAGCTTCTCAAGTAAAATTTGTATCCCTCATAAAAACTTTTTATTAATAACGGTATCTCCCAGAGGTCCGACAGTGAATGATATACACATATGGCTAGTTGTGGATGACATTCGGCAATAGTCCTTCTGGCTCCCTTCAGAGCCTCAATTTCCGCTCCCTCTATATCCATTTTAATAAAGGTAGGGTTAAACCCCTGCAATACGTCATCAATCGCCACGCACTGTATTATGTCATCTCCTGAATCAGCAAGCCTGGCCGCTGACGGAGCATCATTGGATGTTGAAAATTTCAATTTTTCTATCCTCGAATACACCCCACAGGGATAGATAGTTGCCGACTTAAACTTATCCCTATTTTGACGAACATATTCCGCTATCTTTTGGCTTAAGTCATTTTGCGGCTCAAAGACAACCAGGTCTTCAATTGAAACTCCCTTTGATACAAGATTGCGTATAGTATCTCCGTCAAAGCCTCCGCAGTCGACAAAACGTCTGTAGTTTTTCTCTAAAGGGATATCATGGGCCAGGTACTGCATGCTGATATCATACGGATCTTTAAACCTGGTAAAGTCCATAGTCAGACGTGCCCTTAGACATTCAATATAAAGTTTTCTGTCCTGTTCGGCCTCTAAAAGCATAAAAGCATCTATGATTTTATACTTATCCTTACCGGCAACATCAATCTTATTATATGACCCATCAAATAAGTTTTCATAAAAAGCTCCATTATCCATAGTGCCTAAGTTTAACTCGTGCAAAGCGTAAACATTCTTAAAGCCGATGTCTCTAAGCTGTTTTTTTATTTCATTGCATACACATAACGGAAACAGAGCAGATAAAATAATATTGCCTTTTTCTCTAAAATCCAATAGTTCTTTATCCTCAGGATGGTACACAGGCACTTCGTATTTTGAGCGATCTATATTCCTATTTCGGTCAATAAAACACACTATTTCAATTCCATTATCCTTAAGGCTTCTATAAAGCTTTTTTCCGATGTTACCGGCACCATAAAGTATAACCTGTTTAAAATTAAAAATATCCAGCTTATTTTCATCAGCTTCCAGCGTGCCATTTTTGAAGTTTTCCAATAAAGCCTCAAGTTTTTTAACGGTTGTCATCTTTTGTATACCTCACTATTCTTTATTCAGGTGCGCCCTCTTTTTTTCTTTATCTTAACAACGTAATCTTTAACTGCCAGTTTATTAAATATCTGATCGGCATTATCGCTATTTACCTTCGATATCATATCTAAAACAATCTGCTTTGTATTCTCCTCCACCCTATGAAGTTCACAGGACATCTTATCAATATAAAGCTCTTTTGTTCCCAGATAAGCATTTAACCTATTGATGTCTACATGGCTTATAATTTCTTCATCCACGCTTCTGTATTGACCGAGCATATACAAAAAGCTCTTTAAATCATACTGGTTTCTTACCTTAACAAGCAGACTTCCATCCTCCGCCAATAAGCCTGCCATTCTCTCTAAAAGCTTATATGGCGCATCATAAGTATTTAATGGTTTTCCCAAAATAACATAGCCAAAATTGTTAGGTTTAAAATGTTCTGCGATATTTTGTATGCTATCACATTTAACCTCATAGTCACATATGGTACTTAAATCCAGCCAGTATTTGGCCTGGGTTGTAAATGCCGCTAATTTCGTATTGAAAAACCCGTACCTTCTCAGCCTGTTTTTTGCTTCCAGCAGTGGAGTTCCACATAAAACGTCTATTCCCAATACCCTGCACTCACCCTTATTAACAGGCGCTTCTATAAGTTCTATCATTGCCGGCTCATAGTTGTTTATATCATCCCAGGCATCTATACCGTAATACTTGTCCTTGAATACTTTTCTACCCTTTCGCAATGATTCATAAGCAAAATCGCTTCCTTTATCGGTGATTTTGCCCGCGTGGCAAACAAATACGTCTTTACATAAGATTGCCTTATAGCCGGCACGCCTTATTCTGAAAGTAATATCATCATCTCCGAAATCATGCATAAACCCATAATCCGGCAGACCTATTATGTCCAAGCATTCCCTTTTAATCATATACCCTAAAGTTATAAGCCGCAGGCGTTCTTCCCATTTTCTCGGGTCTGAAACATTGTATTCTGCCGCTTTTCTCTGCATATCATCAAAATCAGCATACCCCAAATCTACCGACTGATAATTGCTTACATAATTCGAAACCGGATTGACCATGCCTATTCTATCATCAGACAATGCACACTTAATCATGTTGGAAAGCCAATTCTTTGTAACAAACACATCGTTTGGTACGCCTACTATATATCGCCCGGCTGCATGTAAAATGCTCATATTGCCGCCATAGAACGCACCAATATTTTTTGTGATTTTTATTATTTTTTTTCTCGGATGCTTAACCGATTTAAAGTATTCAAAAGTCCCATCAGTAGAACCATTATCTACCAAAATAAGTTCATAATCCACGTCTTTAGTGTATTTCAAAATGCATTCAATACAGGTTCTGGTGTACTTATCAAGATTATTATAAGCCAGCACACACACGCTCACAAGGGGAGCATCCGCATTAAGCATTGAATGTACTACGTTACTCCTTGCAACATAAATATTGTCACCTGCCGTCGGAGGGATCTTGCTATCCGTGTCTATTATTATGATTTCACCAGACTCCTGCCCATCCATATCCACATTAACTTTTGAGTTTTCACACTGCCTTTGTAGTCTTGCGATGTCACTTTCAGCCTGTTTTATTAATTCAGCCTCCTCAGTCATTGTTAAAACTTTTCTATACATATCCAACGCGTCGCATCTATTTCCTAAACGCTCATAAGTATAAGCCAAGTTATAGCATGCATCAGCATTATTTTTATCAATTTCCAAAACTTTGTTAAGCAAGTTTAAAGCATCAAGGTATTTATCCATCTTTAAAAAGAGCACAGCTTTTATGTTAAGAAAATCTGCATCATCTTCAAATCTATTTTCACTCTCAGTTATCAGTGCCAACGCTTCCTCAAGCTGCTCATTGTTAATTTTTTCAATAATTTTCTGCTTAATGTCCATGCGCTAATCCCCTTGTTTTCACCTTTACAGTTTATATATCGACAAATTTCAATGTTAGTTTACAATTGTGTATTAAACTTTTACTTTTCTCGTCTAGACCCCATCAATAACCTTTGATTTTCTTTTAATATCTCATCATCTTTAGCTTTTACATTTCAGCAAATACATTATTATCAGCCAGATTATATTCAAGCCCATCTACACTCTTATCCTGAGAACAAACTTACGGCATCAAAAGCACTAAGGTAACTCGACCTTCTTTATCGGTACTTCCATCGCACCGCAGTAGATCTCCATTTCCACTTATTTGTTGTCACCCCGTAGGGGCATGAGAGTCTAAATTTCACAGCACCTTTGTATATATCATGTCATTCCTATTGCTGGTTATTTTCAGTTTTATATATCATTTGCTTAGATTGTATATAATATGATTCAGGGTAATATGTTTCCGCAGCCTGCAGTACAGATCTAAGCCCTTCAATATCTCCCAGGGACTCATAGGCCATTATAGCTAACTCATATACCCTATAATCATGGGGGTCATTTTTTTGCGCATCCTTGAAGAAATCAACCGCCAATTCAGGATGCCCACTCCTATACAGGCAGTCACCCATCTTGATCAAAATATCGTTCAACATTTTTAAAGGCAGGTCACCCTCCGCTTCAAGATACCTGTCATAACATTTCACGGCAAGGCCATATTGTTCGTATCCATACAGCATTTCGGCAAGCTCGTAATAAATATTGAATTCCTGTATTTTTCCTACCATATCAAGTAAAAGGTCCAACTTTTTCAGCTCAATGCATTCCTTAAATAGGAGCAATATATCGGCTCTATCCTCTTGCAAAAGTTCTCCGCAGCCGCCGCACAGCCTTTTTGCAAACCTTGCCAATGAAGGTTTCATTTTGCACGACATTTCCTCCAGTAGCTTTAAGTCACTTTGAAGCATTGCACTCAGGATAAGGAGGCGCGCACAAGAGTCGTCATCACTTTCAAGACATAATTCCTTCAAGATTAATGATGCTTCTTCATATTCGCCTTTTAAAAGTTTAAGAATGGCATGCTCTTTTTTAAGTGATGTTTGCTGCCCAACGTTCACTTTGTTCATAAAAAATTCGCCCAGTTCCTTATTGCCTGTTTGGAGGGACGCCTTTAAAAGGAACAAAATGTCTTTTATATTCCCATAATCGTATAGCTTGCCAAAAAAACCAGCTATGCTTTGCGCAGGCTCATATTGGGACAGCATATGCAATAAGCCTTTTAATGACGCATAGTAGTATTTGCCCGTCTTTAGGGATTCCACGTATGCCTGTGTGCTTTTAGCCATTTCATTTACTTTATAATATGCCCGGCCCAAATCCCCAAACATTTCTTTCAGTTCAAAAAGCGCACGGGATTGGGTAATACGCGCGTTGCCAAGCTTCTTGATGCCGGTTTCAAAGGCTTCTATAGCGTCATGGAACCGGTTATCCTGGCAGTAAAACCTTCCCAATAAAGAATAAAAATCGGGATAATTTGGACACTCACTTATAGCTTCTTTTGTCACTTTCAATATTTCATGTTTAGGGTATTGCAGATGAACCATTATATGTATCATGTTCAGATAGTTTTTCTCATATATGCCTAGAAGATTGCCGTTATGGTATTCTACCACTTTGCGGGCAAATTCCAGGGCTTTCTCGTGTTCACCGGCAATATTATAGGATTCGGAAATGTAAAAGCACAAATTGCTGTCTTCCGGCCTTTTTTCCAATTCCTCAAACAGCAATTTTAAATTCCTCTCGGCTTTTTTCTTATCCTTTAGGTCCTCATCCGAATATCCCGTATGTATAATTTGCACCTTTTCCGTCGCGTCCAGCTTTACGGGCTCCCTATCAAACCTTGTTACAAACTCATGGATTGCTCCTCTATAGCGTATGTTCAAATCGTTTCTGAATATGCGTATAACAGGGACGGAAGTTATGATAGCATCCCTTTCCCTGTTATAATTGGTCAGCAGTCCATATATCAGGTCAACTTTTTTCTTTCTGCACAGCTCCAAAAGCGCCGGCAGCTCTTCAACGGTTTTTTTCGTTAAGTATTCATCGGCGTCAAGGAAAATAATCCAGTCTCCCTTAGCCTTCAAAATGGCAAAGTTCCGCGCATTGGAAAAGTTGTCATCCCACTGGTAATGGTAAACTTTAGCGCCAAAAGCCGACGCAATGGCCGCCGTCCTGTCGGTGGAGCCTGTGTCAACTACAATTATCTCCGACACCGCGGGTTTCATGCTCTCGAGGCAGGTCAAAATGTTTTTCTCTTCATTCTTTGTGATGACACAGCCGGATATTCTCATCTATGCCTTCCTTTCATCAATGTGTCTTTGAGGAATTTCCTGTAATAATTATACAATTCTCAATAATTAAAAAATGAGAGCAAGTCTCCTTGCCCTCATCTTTTCTTTTTTCCTTACTTCAGTAACTGCAGCACACCCTGGGGCAACTGATTTGCCTGGGCAAGCATTGCCTGAGAAGCCTGCTGCAAGATGCTGTTCTTGGTGAATTCCATCATCTCCTTAGCCATATCTACGTCACGGATACGGGATTCAGCAGCAGTCAGGTTCTCTGACGCGGTACCCAGGTTGTTTATCGTGTGCTCAAGTCGGTTCTGGAATGCACCGAGCTTCGCACGCTGAGCCGACACATCTTCAATTGCTTTGTTGATAGCCGAAATCGCAGCCTCGGCAGCGCTGGCAGTTGTTACCTTGATGCCATTTACATGCAAGGCTTTTGAACTCATGTCTTCAATAGATACTCTCATGGTCTGAGAGGAGTTGGCGCCGATATGGTAGTTCAATGATTTGTCTGTAAGGTCGGTAACAGCCTGTCTGATGGTAAACGTAGCCTCATCGCCTATGTTGTCAGAAGTCAGGGTGCCTATTGTGAGGATTGCATCGCCAACAGTCACAGTGCCACCAGCAGATGATATTTGAGCGCTGCCAGTTACACCTGTAGCAGAAGTCCACTCTATGGTGTATGTCGAGCCGGAAGCAGATGCTATCCTTACATTGTACGTAGCATCTTCGTCTACTGTAGTAGTCCCGGTAATATTTGTAAATACCTTGGAAATAGCGGTATCAAAGGCTATTGACTGTGCTACAGAAGTAGAGCCTTTAAGGTCTCCGTTCAACAGCTTCTTGGTGTTAAACTCGGTAGTTTGAGCGATGCGGTCGATTTCTTCTATCAGCTGGTCTATTTCTTTCTGGATTTCAGCGCGGTCTGCGTCGGTGTTGGTATCGCTCGCCGCCTGGACTGCCAGTTCACGCATACGCTGCAGTATGCTCTGGGTTTCGTTTAATGCACCTTCTGCCGTCTGAATCAAGGAAATACCATCCTCAGCATTCTTGGAAGCCATATCAAGACCGCGGATCTGGCCTCTCATCTTTTCAGAGATTGCAAGCCCTGCGGCGTCGTCTCCCGCACGGTTGATGCGAAGGCCTGACGACAGCTTCTCAATGGATTTTTGCCCGCTGGAATTGTTAATCGTCAACTGACGATAAGTGTTAAGTGCTGCAATGTTGTGGTTAATTCTCATAATACATACCTCCATGTTATTTGTTTTCAGGGCATCCGTGCCCTGTAAATTTGGGACACATAAAGCATTTCGCCCATCCGGCCGGCCTGGAGAAATGCCTTTATTTATTTTCTAGTGTATTTATCGACATATGGCGCTGTAAACTTTATAGAAAAAATAAAAATTATCTGAAAAAATTTAGAATTTTCTTCTTTGCTAATTACCTATTGATCCCTTTCAATCCCATTTCCAGGTTCCCGTTTAAAACGTCTACCCCCTGCTTTGCTAACTTTAGAGCATTAGCCTCAAAGCCGTTAAGCCACCAGTCAATTATGCCAAGCTGCAATTTGTGTCCGAGCATTTTACAACAAATCAAAAGGGAACACAGGAACCTTCCTTAAACCAGATCCCCATATCCCCTAAGCTGTCTACATTATTATTGGTGTGCAACCCTACTTATTGTTCAGAAAGTTCTTAAGGGGCACATTCTTCACCTCTGCCGCTCTCTTGTTCTCCTCCTGTATCTCTAAAAAAACCTCTTTCCTGTGTATGGATACGTTTTTGGGAGCATTAATGCCTATGCGCACCTGATCACCCTGTATGTCAAGAACAGTTATCTCTATATCATCATTTATGACAATGGACTGCTCCTTTTTTCTCGTCAGAACAAGCATAACCTCCTACCTCCTGTCTTTGGAGTTCTTCCAGAATATAGTGTCTCACACTATATTCATCGGTGTCAAGGATTACCTGCATGCCTTTATTGTTCTTCACATTGATAACCACAGGAGCTTTAAGGTTCATGCTCATTCTTGAAGTATCTTCAGGCACTACGACAATGGAATACACGAGCACGTCCTCAGGACCTTTTATGCCCAGCTTTTCCAAAACAGCATCCTCAAGGGTTATATCATAATCTTTTCTGATGCAAAAAGGGTCGACGACGACAAAAGCAAGCTCAGGTTCATCCACGCTTTGCAGCCATTTAAAAGGCAACTGTTCATCGCTGCCAAGAAGCACAAACTGCCTAACATGCTCAAAGCCCGGCAAACCTTCACTAAAATTGATAATGCCTTTTTCGTCTATTTCTATAGTCCCAAAATGCCTAGTGTCCAACCGCATTTTTATTTCCTCCAATCCGGCTATTGCTGCAAGCCCTATCCGACAGCTCGCAATGCTATAGGTAAGTATCTACCTTTGTCCCCTTATATTCAAAGCTTATCGAATTGTACTGCCTCATGTATATATTGATTTTTGTCGGTATAAAATTAAATTCCACATCACCCGGTATATAATTTGCTTCCACGCCTCTAGGTTCGACGTCAATATGAACCTTCCCCTCCTGCAAACTGATTTTAGGCCGGCTTTTGGGTATATAATCATATCCGAATTCTTTTTCCGGGAAAGCACCCCTTTCCGCGATATCCGCCAGAGGGTTGCCTCCAAGCTCTATTGCGGCAAGCCTATCACCGTCAGAGGCAGTTTTGGCTATATACTGCATAACATTCTGATAGGCCATTTGAACCATCTCTTTTGCTAAATCCCGATAGCTTTTCAAACCGATATCGGCAAAAGCCTCGCGCTGGTCAATTTCAATCTTCGGAAGCTCGGTTTGTATATTGACCTTCGCATTCTTCTGCTGAAGTTCTAATACGGCATTTCGCGTGCGCATTTCCAACCTGCCGGGCACTCTCTCTATACCGATTTTTGCATGGGTTTGATTTATAACCAGGCTCATAGTCCTCCATCCATGGCGTTAGATTCATCCGTGATTTAAATATGGAAAGCATCCTCTTTAAACCGGTGAGGTGCTCCACTTTTAGACACATCCCGGTTTGACTCAATCAACCCTAGTTTCCTAAACCAGGCAAATCACTTTAAAAAATCTACCAGCGTCGGCATAATAATCCTCGCTCCTCCGGCAAGGGAGGCTCTGTAAACATTCTCCTCATTCTTCAGGTTTATTATGGTTTCCGACATATCCACATCTTCATTCTCGCTCATCAATTTTGTAAAGGCTATGTTGTCGCTGCCCAACCTGTTTGCGGTCAGCTCCAGCCTGTTCTGCCTTGCCCCTACGTCGGCTCTGATGCGCAGCAAATTATTTATATCGTCGTCTATATCCGCTATTAAGTTGCTGACCGCACTGTGATCACCATTACCAAGCGCCGTTATAAAATTATCGAAATCTTCTATAAGCTTACCTCTATTGGTGGCGGAGGCGTCCCCGCCGCCGTTGAACAAATCCCCTCCGGTGACATTTATGTTAATATCATCGCCTACTCCTATTTCAAATTTTATAGCCTCGCTGTTGCTTACGTCAATGGCAAAATCGCCGGTGCTCTCATCAATCAAAGGCTTATCCGTCTTGTAACCTGAAAAAATATATCTGCCTGCATAGGTGGTATTTGCCAAGTGTATAAGCTGAGTCCTTAACTGTTCTACTTCCGCTTTTATTTTGTTTGTATCATCCTGTCCCAGTGGCCCGTTGGCCCCCTGCACGGCCAGCTCCCTTGCCCTCTGCAACACGTCGCCTATCTGGCTCAGCGTATTTTCGGTTATATCCAGCCATGACTGGGCATCCTCCACATTGCGCTGATACTGCTCGATTTCCGCTACATCTGTTCTCAGCTTCAAGGCCCTGGCGGCGACTACAGGGTTATCCGACGGTACCGAGATTTTTTTGCCTGTGGCAAGCTGGTTCTGATATTTACTCATGTTATACAGATTCTTACCGATATAGCCAATCATGTTGTTTATAAGCATGTTATTGGTTACGCGCATCGACTTACACCTACCTTAACCCATCCTGTTTATCAAAACATCATAGATTTCGTTCATAGTTGATATCATCATCGCAGCAGAATTATAAGCATGTAGGTATCTAACCATATTCGCCATTTCCTCATCCAAGGATACGCCTGAGACCGAAAGCCTGTTGCTTTCTACCTGGTTCACAATAGTCTCCTGTCTTTCCAAATAATTTGTCGCCTGCTGGGAATCTACGCCTAAGTTGGATACCAGGGACTTCATGAAATCCTCCGGTGCGCCTTCGGAAAACATGTGCTCATCATGCCTCATTTTGAGGAGGGCATTGAGGATATCGATATTTCCTACCTCCGCCCCGTTGCTGGATGCGGCTATGGTATTATAATCCGTCGTTACGTCTAGGCTTACTGCAAAGTTCTTCGCCGTAAGCTGCTTATATCTTTGCTCTATTTCGCTTGGCGTCGCGCTTTCATCTATAAATGCGGCCGAGCTCAGGGGCTGTCCATCCGGACCCAGCATCGTGAAAAACCTTATCCCATGAGACGCAGCGGCAGGGCCATCGCCGTCCGGATCGATCCCATAGCCGTCCGCATGCCCGTATCCGTCCGTCCCGCCTATTATTCCCTCATTAAAAGCCTTGGCAAAGGTCTGGACAAACTCGTTCAGCTTTTTCATATAGTAAGGTATGCCTTTATACATGGGACTTTGTATGCCGTTAGGACCTACCTCTCCCCCGTTTCCATCCCGCACATCAAGATAGCCCCGGAGTTCCCCGCCTTTAACCTCAAGTATGTTCCCATCCGCCCATTTGATCTCATAGAGGCCGGAAATATCCTCCGCATTAACTTTCTCGTCTTCTTCCCTCTGAACTACACTCAGCTTGCTGACATCAAAATGATTGACGAGGGCTTTACCGCTTATGGTGATGATAAAATGCTTGTCCTCCGTTCCGTCAGGAAGCGTACCCACTACAACCTCATTGGCTTCAATATTTATAATCTTTGACAATTTATCTACCAGCACGCCTCTCTGGTCCCTTAAATCATTGGCAGTGTTTCCGCCAAGCTCGGCAATATATATCTGCCTGTTCAACTGTTGTATCTGGGTGGCCAGAGAATTTATCTCCTCCACCTTTGTTCTTATTCTATAGTTCACATCATCCTGCAGCTTCTCAAGGTGGGCAGCCATGCTGTTGAAATACTTCGCCACCGTCACGCCTCTTTGGCTGACCAGGGCTCTCACAGCAGGACTGCTGGGGTCCTTGGCAAGCTCCTGCAGGGAGCTGAAAAAGTTGTTCAAAACAGTCGTAAACCCACTGTCAGAAGGTTCGTTAAACAAGGCTTCCAGATCCGCCAGCACAGACCTTTTTGCCTCCCACTCGCCGTAAATGATATTCTCACCCCAGTACTTATAGTCCAGATATTCATCCCGCATTCTTTCTACAGCATTAATATTAGAACCGGTACCGATCATTCCGGTACCGTTGTATGTGGACATTGGCCGGGCAGCAGTCTGCACAGCATACTGTCTCGAATAGCCGGTCGTATTCACATTGTTTATGTTGTGGTTTACGATATCAAGGCTTTTCTGAGCCGTATAAAGTCCTCTGAGAGCTACGTTAAAGCCGAAAAATGACATATTTATCACCTACCTACCAAACCCATTCTGGCCACTACTGTCTCTGTCATCTGATCTATGATGTTCATAACACGGGCCGCCGCATTATAAGCAAACTTAAACTTCATCATGTTAGCCATTTCTTCATCCATAGAAACCCCTGACAGCGCTTGTCTGGCTGCATCGGTAGACTGTACCAGCTTATACTGGCTTTCATATATTCCTGCAGCTTCCGCCCCACCGTTGCCTATATCCTGTATTATGGATTGATAATACTCATCAAGACTTAGCAGTCCTGACGCGTCGCTGATCAGCGGAACATGCCTTAAATTTGCGATTCTAAGGGCGATAACGTTATCGCCGCTTTCTCCGCTTTCAGAAGCTACTATGTTGTTCAAATCATTTAAGTTGTCATTCAGCTTGATATTTCCCAGCCCTATCGGACGTCCGGGGTTGATGGCAACAAAGAAGTCCTCTCCGTCCGACGGGGGATTGCCAAGGGTTTTCCCGCTTTTATGTAACTTGTTGACCTCTTCAACCAGCGTTCTTATCAGATAATTTAATTTCTTCTTAAGCCCTGAAACAATATCCGTCTCGCTGCTTAATTCCGGATCCGCAGTACCCCTGGACTCCATAAGCCCTTTCAATGTGCCGCTTTTTACAGGTACTTCAATATCCGTACCCTCAAGCTTGGGCACATAAAATGAACTTCCGGGATTACTTTCGCCGGCATATAGCTTCTTTTGAATGTTCTTGGTTACAAGAAGGTATCCTCCAAGAGTTATGTCCAGCTGCCCGTCCTCCGCCTCATACACCTGCACATCCGCAAGCTTTGACAACCTGTCCACCAGCGCATTTCTCTGGTCGCGGTAATCATTTGCATTATCCCCGGTTAATTCGGCAGTTGATATTGTGACGTTCAACTTTGCTATTTGTCCTGTTATTTCGTTTATCTCATCTATACACGTTTTTATCTCAGAATTCAGATTATTCTGCAGCCTGTCCAACTGCTCGCCCACGCTATTTATATACTGTACGAGGACTTCCCCCCTCTGTCTCACGAGGGCCCTCACAGTGAGGCTTCCAGGGTCCTTGGAAAGCTCCTGCCATGCATCATAAAAATTGTTCAACGCATCCTGCAGCCCTGCTTCCATTGGCTCGCCGAGAATAGCCTGGACATCCTGGAAAGTCTTGTCCCGAGCCTCCCAATAACCCAGTACGGTGTTTTCATGCCTGTAAATAGCGTCAAGAAATTGATCCCTTATCTGGCGTATTTTCTGGATGTCAGCACCTAATCCAACCTGCAGCAGCCCATTTTGGCCATAGGTCGTCTGATACCGGCTGTCGGCTATCTCAGCCCGCTGCCTCACATACCCGGAAGTGTTGACATTGGAAATATTATGGCCTGTAACAAAAAGACCCCGTTCACTCACGAAAAGCCCCGATCTTGCTATCTCATAACTGGCAAAACCTATTGCCATACCGTTACCCTCCACTAATTATTAAAATTATTAAAATAAACATTACTTAACACAGCTTGAACAACACAAAACGACCTCTCACTACATATCGGCCTGCTGCCGAAATGTCTTTTGCCTTCCCAATTTTTAAAGCTTCATGTCGATAAAACTGCGCTTTCCTGAACTATTAATCTGCCCGCTGCTCCCGTATGTGCCGTCGGCAGCGTCCGCCGCCGCAAGTAGATTTATTGAGAAGTTTATATATTCAAGAGAATTATTTATCAATTTTGCATTGAGCTCGTTTATATTTTTCAGTTCGCCCAGAATCGCCATCATTCTCTCCTGGAAACATTTAAGCTTTTCTGCCTGCTCTCCCTTTAAATGTCCCAACAAACTTGATATGGAAACCTCTGATGGCTTTAAGCCGACTTCGGCTGACAGCTTCCCCACCACTTCATCACGCATATCCTCAAGCTCGTTTATGCGAAGCACAATGGACTGCTCAATCTTAACAATGTTCTCAAGCTCCGCAACATTACCCTTTACTATTACATCCGTTTTATTCTTAGATATTTTCAAAATATCTTCATACAGCCTTGCTTCCTCATCCAGAACCTGGAGCAACCTTTCGACAACCAGAGTATCCAAAACAAGCACCTTCCTTAAACTCTCCTGTCCATTATCGATTTTAATATGCGCTCTGCAACATCTCTGCCTTTTACATCATACTTTCCTGACTCCAGCTTCTCGGACAACTCCATTACCTTGTCTTGGCGCACGTCAGGGACTTCCTTTAAAGCCTTTAAAACCGTCTGAAAATCCTTGGCCTGGTTTGATATGGACACTACATCCTTTTTTTTTGAAGATATGCCTGAAGCCTTTTCCACCTTGCCAATATTTTTTTGCCTGTCATACACGCCAGAAATTTTGGGAATCTCTCCCCAGATTTTCATAAAACTACACCTCTAAATAATAATCTCAATAGTATTATCGGTATTTCCATAAAATTATTAATAATTTTTTCAAAAAAAAAGGAACTGCCTTTCGGGGTCCCTGTATAAACACTGCGCACTAATCTGTCTTTTTGTCATCTTTGTTTAAAATTGCATCTTTGCCAAAAGCTGTTTCTTTGCTTAAATATCTTATTCCGGAAGTTTTCCTGGCAATTTCAGCCTGAACTCCCTGGCTCATCTGGTCGGCGGTCTGCCTAAGACTGTGGGAAATCTGCTTTTCGCATTCGTCACAAAACCTTCCCGTCGTTATAGCTTTACCACACCTTTCGCACTCAAGGAAAAAGTTCCCCTCTTGATTTACAATTTCCAAACGTCCTTCTCTTAAAAAGCGTTTAATCTTCTCGACACTTACGTCTAAAGCCGTTGATACCTGGGACAGGCTGGCGCCCGGATTTTCATACAAATATTCTTTGACCCTTTTAAAATCTTCTTCATCCGCGCGTTTACACTCCGGGCAAATAGGCGCTCCTCCCAAATAGGTGTATATCTTGCCGCACCTGCGACAATTCCTTATATCTGGCATGCTCCCGACCTCCTAACCTTGCTTAGTGTGCTATATCAACCACAGCCCAGGGGTATACTAATATTTCCTCCCCGAGGCTATCACCGCCCCCACTACCATCCTGGCTCCCGCTGCCTTCAGAACCCTGCTGCACTCGTCGAGGGTGCTGCCGGTTGTGAAAATATCATCAACCAGCAGGATGGATCTGCCGCTGATTTTATCGACATCCCTTACTCTGAATGCATCTTTTACATTTATATATCTTTCGGCCTTAGCCAAAAGGCTCTGGCTGCGGGTGTATCTCACTCTTCTCAGCAAATTTGAACCTTCAGGAATCCCAAGCTGCTTGCTCAATTCCTTTGCTATCAAAAGCGACTGGTTATACCCCCGAGTATCTTCCTTCTGCTTGTGCAGGGGTATACTAATAATTATATCAAAATCAAGAAAATCTGTCATTTTTTTTATTTTATCGCGCAGCAATCCGGCAAAGGCCCTGTAATAGCCTGGCTTGTTGAAAAACTTGAACCTTAACAGCGAGTCCTTGACTATGCCGGAATAATGGCATGCGCATATTATATAATCACAACCGCCTTTTTGCAGGGATAAGGTATCAGGCTTTATAAGAGTGTCATCATAAAAAGGTATTTCATCAAAGCAACTTTTGCATATATCTGTTTCGGTTCCTATGTCCAAAATACTGCCGCAAAATATGCACCTGGCAGGAAAAAGCATATTGATTAAAAGCTTCAAAGCAGGCAGCATACCTTATACCTCCCCTCAAGCCCCATAATTATCCCTGCTCATAATTAGATTAACCTGTTGTGACGGCAAGGCGGAAAGCATTTATTGTGTAGAAGGTAGCCCGCCACTTACCATGGGCAGGCGCTAAACTAACTGTAAGTCTTGGATTTAAAATGTTGCCGCCTTACGCTTAAATTTATAAAAAGGAATGCCTTGAAAATGGCTTCCAAGTACTAATCTCAAACCTTTGCTCTAATTTGCCGGCACTACATAAAGCGCAAGAAATCTAAAATTTCTACACAACCCAAATATTAGCAGCCCGCTGCATTGGCTTATCTAAACATTTTAATTTTAGGGCGGCGTTTATAAAGTTATATGCTTTGAAGCCAGTCGGAATAATCAACACTCCCTGCCAGCTTATCGGCAAGGCCGGAATACCTCAGAGTTTCCCTGTCATTATCCACCATTTCGTACAATACATTTTCCAAACCGACGAGTATTACAAGGTCCCTTGCCCGGGTGACCGCCGTATAAAGCAGATTGCGGGTCAGAAGCACCTGAGGGCCCGGGAACACCGGAAGTATTACCACAGGAAACTCACTGCCCTGGCTTTTATGGATGGTAATGGCAAAAGCCGGTTCCAGCTCATCCAACATGCTGAAATCGTATTCAACGACCTTGTCATCTTCGAACAGGACTTTTAATTTCTGCTCTTCATCATCAATCCTTTGTATTATCCCCGTGTCACCATTGAACACACCCGTGCCTTCCGTATTAATTCCGCTTGCTTTTTCCCATCTGAGACTATAATTATTTTTAATCTGCATAACCCTGTCGCCTTCACGGAACACAAAATCTCTGAAAGGTTTCTCCTTCTTATTTTTCTGCGGAGGATTCAATGCCTTTTGAAGCTCTGTGTTCATATTGTATACGCCTGTCAGACCTTTTTTGGTGGGTGTGAGCACATGTATATGCCTCATGGGATCATAGCCGTATGACGCTGGCAGCCTCTTGCAGCATAGCTCAATTACTGTCTTTATAATGCTTTCCCCGCTGCTACGGGGCAGGAAAAAGAAATCCCCGCCTTTTGTGTTTAAGAGGGGATACTCCCCTTTGTTTATCCTATGGGCATTAACTACTATCATGCTCTCCTGGGCCTGCCGGAATATCTCGGTCAGCCTTACGGTTTTTATTATGCCGCTGTTGATTATATCCTTAAGCACATTTCCTGCACCCACCGAAGGAAGCTGGTTTACGTCACCTACAAGTATAAGCCTTGTCCCGGGGGATACAGCCTTAAGGAGATGATTCATGAGAAGTATGTCTATCATGGACATCTCGTCGATGATTATTACATCCGCATCAATAGGATTTTCCTCATTCCTCGAGAACTGGAGCTCGCTGCCGTTCCCTATATAGCCTATTTCCAGAAGCCTGTGGATAGTCTTTGCCTCAAAGCCTGTCGCTTCCGACATCCTTTTGGCAGCCCTGCCTGTAGGCGCAGCCAGGGCTAACTGGTATCCTTCTCTGTCCAAAAGCTTTATTATGCTTTTTATTATGGCTGTTTTACCTGTGCCCGGCCCCCCTGTAATCACCATCACGCCGTTTGTCAGTGCCTCCCTGATGGCGATCTTCTGCATGTCCGCAAGAACTATATGCTCTTCAGCCTGTATTTCCTCCAACCTGTCCTCAAAGTCGCTTAAATCACCGTCGAAATCCAGGTTAGACAGTTCGAGGAGCTTTCTGCATACACCCAGCTCAGCGTAATAGAAAGGACTTAGGTATACTCTGTTCACCTCACCCTCTCTCTCGATGCACACTGTCTTATCCAACGTAAGGGAGATCAGCTCGTCGCTTATGCTGTCTATATTTACATCAAGCAATCCCGACGCACATTGCTTCAACTCTTCCTCCGGGAGAAAAGTATGCCCGTTAGCCGCAGCCTGAGACAGGACATATTTTATGCCGCTGCTTATGCGGTAGCTTGACGCCGGATCGATTCCGAGGCTCCTTGCTATTCTGTCCGCCGTTTTGAAGCCTATGCCGAAAATTTCGTCCGCAAGTCTGTATGGATTGGCTTTTATTTCGTCTATAGTCTTTTCGCCAAAGGCTTTATATATTTTCGTGGAGAAAGAAGGACTGATGCCGTACTTCTGGAGAAACATCACCACTTCCCTGAGCTCTCTCTGTTCCTGAAAGGCCTGTCCAATCCTGAAAGCCTTGTCCGCACTTATCCCTTTTATTTCAGTCAGCCTTTCAGGCCTAAACTGTATAATATCCAGAGCCTCATCTCCAAACCTCTCTACTATCTTGGCGGCTGTGGCAGGCCCTACGCCCTTTATCACGCCGGACTCCAGATATTTTTCCAGGGCATCTGCAGTTTGGGGAGGTATTTTTTCATAGAATTCCACCTTAAGCTGTTCTCCATAATCGGGATGAGTCGTCCATTTCCCACTCAGCCTAAGGGTTTCGCCCACATTGATAAAAGGCATGTAGCCGACGGCTGTCAATGTGTCCTTTTCACACTTTATCTCACACACCGTATATCCGCTTATTTCATTGCAGAAAATAATTTCTTCTACAGTACCTTCAATCGTAATCAAAACATTCTCCTCATATCGGAATTGTTAATCTAACTTGTTGTGCCAGCAAAAGGGAATATTTATTGTGGAAGGCGGTCGGACCCTTACCATGTACAGGCATCAACCTAATTGATGCAAGGCCGGACCGTCCGGAATAATCAATACACCTGTTCCCAAACCGGCACAGCAGGCACAATAAATTAACCATTTTAAGTATATAACAAATTTATTCACATGAAAAGAGAGTCAACCGTCGACTCCCTCGAAAACCTTTTCTTTTTCTTCCGCCATAAGCACCTCCATGGATTCATACTGCTTCTTGAGCTTTTCCAGTATGACAGGTGTTTTATCCTTTGAACCCATATCGAGCACTGTAAGCATGTGCCCCGACCCTATTTTCCTCAAAAAGTCTCCCATAAACATGCTCCTGATTATTCCTTCGATGGTCTCTTCCTGGTTTTTGACGAGAAGCACCATTTTGACTCCGGAGCTCCTCAAACCTGAGCCAGGATGTACCGAATCAATAATATTGATGATCAGGCTTAAAACTCCATATACTGCAAGAAGATATACGAAAAAATCAATTATGGTTTTCAGCATAGCAAAACACCCCTCAAATCTATATTATGAGGGGTGTCGGTAAATTGTTACTGATATGCGATGACACAAAACTTAAATTAATCCCGCGTCTTTTTTCAGAATTTCCGCCTTGTCCGTCCTTTCCCATGTAAAGTCCTTATCATTTCTTCCGAAGTGCCCATAAGCGGCTGTCTTTTTATATATGGGCCTTCTTAAGTTGAGGGACTGTATTATCCCTGCCGGTCTCAAGTCAAAATGCTTGTTAATAAGGCGTACAATTTCATCTTCAGGTATTTTGCCTGTGCCAAAGGTATCTACTGAAATTGACACCGGTTTGGCTACCCCTATAGCGTAAGCGAGCTGCACTTCACATTTTCTTGCAATCCCTGCAGCTACTATATTTTTTGCTACATAGCGTGCAGCATATGCAGCCGAGCGATCAACCTTTGTGGGGTCTTTACCTGAGAAAGCCCCGCCGCCGTGCCTTGCATAGCCGCCATATGTATCGACGATAATCTTTCTTCCCGTCAAACCAGAATCCCCCTGTGGGCCACCGATAACGAAACGTCCCGTGGGGTTTATCAGGTATCTGGTCTTATTGTCAATGAGTTCCTTAGGTATCACAGGCTTAACTACATGTTCTATGATATCCCTTTCGATGGTTTCATGGCTTATTTCAGGGCCGTGTTGTGTGGATACAACTATAGTGTCTATTCTTACGGGCCTATCATCCTCATACTCAACAGTAACCTGGGACTTGCCGTCAGGCCTGAGATAACTGAGCGTACCGTTTTTCCTGACTTCACTCAGCCTCATGCAAAGCTTATGGGCCAATGAAATGGGCATAGGCATCAGCTCGGGCGTCTCATCACAGGCAAAGCCAAACATCATGCCCTGGTCACCCGCTCCTATGGCTTCGATTTGCTCGTCCGTCATTTCCCCGTTCTTTGCCTCAAGGGCCTTGTCCACTCCCATGGCTATATCAGGCGATTGCTCGTCTATAGAAGTGATTACGGCGCAGGTATCGCTGTCAAAGCCATATTTTGCCCTGTCATAACCTATTTCTCTTATAGTATTCCTTACAATTTTAGGTATGTCTACGTAACACTTCGTCGTAATTTCTCCAATAACAAGCACAAGACCGGTAGTTACCGCAGTTTCGCATGCAACTCTCGCCATGGGGTCTTCAGTAAAAATGGCATCCAGAATCGCATCGGACACCTGGTCGCATATTTTATCAGGATGTCCTTCTGTTACAGATTCTGAAGTAAACAGTTTTCTTGGCATTTCCTTTTCTCTCCTTTTAAATGAATATATAAGAAACACTAAAAAAACCTCTTGCAGCAAGTGAAGAGGTTTGTAATTACTCCTCATCTCTCAGAATAAAACTATTCTGCAGGAATTGGCACCGATACTTTAAAGCCGGTTGCCGGGTTTCACAGGGCCCAGTCCCTCCACCTCTCTTGATAAGGCAAGTCCTATATTTGTTTATTTTTCACCATAAAAATTTATCATATACACCCAATCTAGTCAAGTAATTTCAAAAACTTGGGAATCACCCAATACATAAACGTCTCCGACTGTATCTTTGTCAGGATAGAATTCTATTTACAAAAAACACCTTCATTCTAAAAAAGGAACGGCTCTTGATGCCGCTCCTCCCGGTTAAGCATTGGCAAAGATTTCCTCAAATTCAGCACCCTCGATCTTTTCTTTCTCAAGAAGCACTTCGGCTATCTTATGAAGCTTATTAATGTTTTCCCTGAGTATATTGAGAGTCTTTTCATAAGCCGTGTCTATAATCCTTTTTACTTCCTTGTCAATTTCTGCAGCCACCTCTTCGCTGTAATTCCTTGTATGTCCAAAATCACGGCCTATAAAGATTTCATCGTTCTCATCTCCAAAAATGAGGTTGCCCAGCTTCTCGCTCATCCCGTACTTGGTTATCATGTTCCTTGCCACAGTATTCGCATGCTTCAGATCGTTATACGCTCCGGTGCTTATTTCACCAAGCACTATATCCTCTGCAGCCCTTCCTCCGAGGGATATGATGATCGACTCCTCAAGCTGTGACTTTGTCTGGTAGGTCTTATCCTCGTCAGGCTTGAAGGATGTATATCCTCCCGCCCTTCCCGAAGGGATTATGGAGATCCTGTCAACCCTATCGGTTGAGGAAGCGACTTTCACAGCGATGGCATGGCCTGCTTCATGGTAGGCTGTAAGCCTTTTTTCCTTTTCGTTCATGACCCTGCTCTTCTTCTCAGGGCCTACCACAACTTTGAAAGTAGCCTCTTTTATCTCTTCCATCTCGATACGCTTTTTATTTTTCCTGGCAGCCAGAAGAGCCGCTTCATTGAGCAGGTTTTCGAGGTCTGCGCCGGTGAAGCCGGGCGTAGTCTTAGCAAGCTCGTCAAGCTTTACATCGTCCCCCAAGGGCTTGCCCCTTGCATGCACCCTCAAAATCTGCTCCCTTCCTCTGATATCGGGAAGTCCTACAAACACACGTCTATCAAACCTGCCCGGCCTCAGCAATGCCGGATCAAGTATATCCGGCCTGTTGGTGGCAGCAAGCACGATTACGCCCTCATTTACACCGAATCCGTCCATCTCGACAAGCAACTGGTTCAGCGTCTGCTCACGCTCGTCATGCCCACCTCCGAGCCCTGCTCCCCTGTGGCGTCCAACAGCATCAATCTCATCTATAAATACGATACAGGGAGAATTTTTTTTTGCCTGGTCAAACAGATCTCTTACCCTTGAAGCACCAACACCGACAAACATCTCGACAAAATCGGAACCGCTTATGCTAAAGAAAGGTACGCCTGCTTCCCCCGAAACAGCCTTCGCCAGCAATGTTTTTCCCGTACCGGGAGGCCCAACAAGCAGCACACCTTTTGGTATTCTGGCGCCCAACTCTATAAACTTTTTAGGGGACTTGAGAAATTCAACTATTTCCCTTAGCTCTTCCTTTTCTTCATCCGCCCCCGCAACATCATCAAATGTCACCTTTTTTCTGTCATCGGTGCTCATTTTGGCTCTGCTTTTGCCAAAAGACATCACTCTGCTTCCTCCGCCCCCCTGAGACTGCTGGAGGAAAAACACCCAGAACAGCACAAATATCACGATCAAGCCCACAGTTGGAAGGATGGCTACCCACCATGGAGCTGACGGCGGCGGCTGGGTCCTGAATTTTATCTGACCGGTTCTTATTGGCCCGTTAACCTCATTCATAAATGCGCCAACATCAGGTATATATACAACGTACCTGTTAGACTTCATATTCGGATAAGGATTTTTCTTGAATTCCACGGTAGCCTTATCGCCTTCAAGCACTATAGAGCTTACATTGTTATTCTGTATCCCTATCAACAGATCCGAATAATTCATGTCCGCAGGGGTATCGGTACTTTGATACAATGTCAATATAAACAGTATTATAACAAAAAGCACTATATAAAAGCTTAATCCTTTGAAATACTTCAAATATCTCCCTCCTCATTTACAACTACGCTGACACTCCGGTGCAATGCCGTTTTTCCCCGTGTATTCCGAAATCTTATTTGGCATTGCCAAACTTTATGATAATTAGTATTATTTTCATTACCTATAATTTATATTATATTAACATAAACATAATTAAAACACAACAAAACAAAAATAAAATAGATGCTCCTATTCATCGCTGTTTTTAAGCACACAGACATCGGGCAGGTTCCGGTATTTTCCTGCATAATCCAGCCCATATCCGACAATAAACCTGTCCGGAACTTCTATTCCTTTATACTCAATTTCTATATCCACTTTTCTTCTGGAAGGCTTATCAAAAGCCGTGCATATTTTTACGCTCTTAGGCCCCCTGGTGTTGAAAAGGTCTTTCAGATGCCTCAAAGTAAGTCCGGTATCGACGAGATCCTCTACAATGAGCACATGCTTGTTTGTAATATCTATATCCACATCCTTAATTATCCTTACAACTCCGGAGGACCTGGTGGCAGCCCCATAGCTGGATACCGATATCAGATCCATATCGACAGGGATGGTGATTTCACGCATCAAATCGGCAAGGAACACAAATGCTCCCTTTAATACGCCTATCAAAATGAGGTCTTTCCCTTCATAGTCCTTTGAAATCCGTGCTCCCAACTCCTTAACTTTTTCTCTTATCTGCTCCCTTGTCACCAGAACCTCTTCAATGTCCCCTAGCATATATTTCCTCCTGTTTTCCATCCTGTCTGTTATTCTTCTTATATATTAATTTTAATACAGTTTTAGTATTTTCAGTTACTTTAAATTTATCACTTATTTTATATCCAATGACCCAAACAATTTCGTTTCCCAGAGCCACTAACGGTATTTTATCCCTTTCTTCGCGCGGAATCTTGTTGTCAATAAAATACTCCTTCAGTTTTTTCGTTCCGTTGGACCTATAGGGCTTAAAAATATCGCCCTCTCTTCGGTTTCTTATATTTATTCCCTTTTTCAATTTCTCATAATCAAAAAACTGTACTAATGAATTATACCGTATATTGCTATAATCCTCAATATTTGCCCCTTTATTTTCTATGAAACTTTCTATCGATGAATTTATGGGCTGAATCCATGTAGTACCCGGAATCTTTATGGCTTCGCTAAAGGCAAATGGCTTGTCATCGCATCGGACATGGATTTTTAAAAAGCCATATGATATGCCTGCTCTAAGGCCGTTGGGCAGGTGCGTTTCAGACCCTGTCCTGCCATCCTTGATAAGACTTATTATATTTTCAATATGGACGCTTTCTATGCCTTTTAAATCCCCTTTCACTTCTTTTATGGCATGCCTTACCACTCTTTTTCTTATCGCCGGATGAAATGCCGCCAGTTTTGAAAGGTCCAGGCGCACCCCGCCTTCTCCATCGCTTTCGGCGCACCGTTCATAATGCATTGCAGCGCTGCTCTCAATAAAATCCACATCGTCTTTTATCAATAAACACATCTTATGTATACTTTCGACCATATCAACATGGAATAGCCTGTTTATGCACGGTATGAGGTCAATGCGGACCTTGTTCCTTGTATAAATGCTTTCTAAATTGGAACTGTCCTGCCTCGGGTTAAGCTGATGGACCTTGCAGTAATCTTCAATATCCTTTCTTTCTATATCCAGCAGTGGCCTGATGATCCCATCCCGCATGTATTCCATGCCTTTAAGGCCGTCAAGGCCGGTGCCACGCATTATATGCATCAAAATAGTTTCAGCCTGGTCGTTCTTGTTATGGGCCACCGCAATTTTTGTTGCCCCTGCCTTTGACGCAAAATGCCTGAACTGGCTGTACCTGATTTCTCTTCCGGCTTCTTCTGCAGATATCCCTTCTTTTTTTGAAATCTCCTTAACATCAAAAGCAGCAGTAAACAAGGGGACCCCAAGCTTCCCACAAAGCTCCCTCACATAAATTTCATCCTGCTCCGCTTCTTTGCCGCGAAGCATATGGTTTATATGCACTGCATACAGCTTTAATGCAAGTTGGTCTTTGAGCGAACAAAGTATATGAAGCAGGCATACAGAGTCAGGGCCGCCTGAAACACCTACAACAACACCCTCACCCTTCTCTATAAGATTATGCTTTTTAATAGTGCATAAAACCTTGTCAATCATTTTCTAACCTTGATTTATTTGCAAATTTTGTATACTGCCCCATCCACACAAGCTCAACGGTCCCCGTGGAACCGTTTCTGTGCTTTGATATTATCACTTCGGCTATGTTCTTCTTATCGCTGTTCTCATTATAGTAATCATCTCTGTACAGGAACATCACTATATCCGCATCCTGTTCAATGGCTCCCGACTCCCTCAAATCGCTGAGCATCGGTCTGTGATCGCTTCTTGCTTCCGGAGCGCGGCTCAATTGTGAAAGGGTGATTACAGGCACATTTATCTCCTTGGCCAGTATCTTCAGCGACCTTGAGATCTCGGATATCTCCTGCTGCCTGTTTTCAAACCTCCCCCTTCCCTGCATCAACTGCAGGTAGTCTATTACGACCAGCCCCAAATTTTTTTCCAGTTTCAATCTCCTGCATTTCGCCCTGATCTCCATGACGGAAGCCCCAGGCGTATCGTCTATATAAATCGGAGCCTCAGACAATGGGCCGAGAGCCCGGGCCACCTTTTGCCAGTCATCATCCTCAAGCTGCCCTGTCCTCATTTTATGGCTGTCAACCATGGCTTCACTGCACAACATCCTGTTCACAAGCTGCTCCTTCGACATTTCAAGGCTGAAGATGGCTACGGGGACATGTCTGTGAACCGCCGCGTACTGCGCGATGTTCAGGGCAAAAGCAGTCTTTCCCATGGCAGGCCTGGCCGCTATCAATATAAGGTCGGAATTATGCAAACCTGCAGTTTTATAATCCAGGTCAATGAACCCCGTCGGTATGCCTGTGACTGCTCCCTTATTGTTATACAACTCCTCCAGTTTATTAAAGGTATCTACCAACACATCCTTTATATGGGAAAATCCCTGGCTATTCCGCTTTTGCAGGATATCAAATATGCTTTTTTCAGCCTTGTCCAGGACTATCGAAACCTCTTCAGATGCCTCGTAACCCATATTGACAATTTCTGAAGATGCCTTTATCAGCTTTCGCAGGAGGGATTTTTCCTCAACTATGCGCGCATAGTGCCTGGCATTTGCGGTAGTAGGCACCGCATTGGCCATGTAAGTGAGATATTCAAGCCCTCCCACCTTATCCAGGCTGCCCCTGGACTTGAGCTGTTCCGATACAGTTATAAGGTCTATAGGCTCAGCCTTCTCAAAAAGGTCAAGAATTGCTTCATACACTTCCCTATGGTCTGCTCTGTAAAAGTCTTCTGGCTTGAGCAGCTCGGTAACAGTGGGTATAACTTCTTTGTCCAGCAACATACAGCCGATTACCGACTGTTCGGCTTCTATGCTCTGGGGCGGAACTCTTCCTAAAGCACCAATGTCCATAACTTACACCTGTTCTATTTTTACTGTAATTTTCGTGCTCACTTCAGGATAAAGTTTGACCTCTATCTCGGTAGTCCCTAAAGACTTAAGCGCATCAGGCATGACAATTTTCTTTTTATCAACCTCCAGCCCAAAGTCGCTCTTCAGCTTATCTGAGATGTCCTTGCTGGTTATGGAACCGAATAATTTCCCGTTTTCTCCCGCTTTTGCTTTAATCACAACGGTTATCTCCCTCAGCTTTGCAGCCAATTCCTTTGCCTTGGCAAGCTCCCTCTCCCTTTTTGTCCTCTCTGCCTCTTTTTTTGCATTCATGACGTTTATATTAGCAGAGCTGGCTTCCACAGCCAGTCCCTTTGGGAGAAGAAAGTTCCTGGCATAACCGTCGCTGACTTCAACCAAGCTCTCTTTCTTCCCAAGCCCTTTTACATCTTCTTTTAATATCACTTTCATGCTACATTCCTCCTGTTTTAGCCCGATCCCATACGTTTTACTGTTCCTTGCCCATTTCCTCCACATATTCAATTATAACATATTTTAATTTTTCCTTCGCCTCTTCTATAGAAATTCCCTCAATCTGGGCTCCTGCTACCGTCAGGTGTCCGCCGCCGCCCAACTTTTCCAGTATGACTTGCACATTTATGTCGCCCAAAGACCTTCCGCTGATAAACACTTCGTTATTAATGCTGCACAGCACAAAGGCAGCTACAATCCCGGACAAATTCAACAGCTCATCGGCGGCTTTCGCAGCTATAAGATGGGCATTCTTGACGTTTGGAGGACATTCTGATATGGCTATATTGTTATTTATTATCTCAGCATTTTTTACAGCATCTGATACATTTGAATAGGTTTGCAGGTCATTCTGGAACAATTGCTTCACAGACATGGTATCAACTCCCTGCCTTCGCAAATAAGAAGCAGCTTCAAAGGTCCTGACGCCTGTTTTGAATGTAAAATTCTTTGTATCCACAACTATGCCGGCATAAAGGGCCTCCGCCTCTATAGGTTTAAGTTTCATCTTTTCATCCACATATTGCAGAATTTCGGTAACCAATTCACAGGTGGAGGAAGCGTATGTTTCCTGATATGTGAGCACCGCATCATGTATGAAGTCCGTGCCTTTCCTGTGATGGTCGATAACCACCACCTGATCCGCATATTCCAGAAGTTCCGGAACTTCTGTAAATCCCGGCCGGTGGGTGTCAACAACCACCAGAAGCGTCCTGCGGTCTATCATGTCAAGAGCTTCGCTCCTGCTTACAAACACGCCATTGTGGTCGCTGCTCCGCTCGATTTTTGCCAATAAATTATCTATTGCAACATTTCTGCCGTTTAAAACTATAAAAGCTTCCTTTCCCCTGCTCTTCACAATGCGGTATATCCCCAGTGCAGCCCCAAGGGAATCTATATCCATATTTTCATGCCCCATTATGATTACAGAAGGCGATTGGTCTATCAATTCCCTGAGCGCATGGGCTATTACCCTGGCTTTTACTCGTGTTCTCTTTTCCAGTTCCCTTGTCTTGCCCCCGTAAAAGCTGAAATTATCCCTGTCTTTTACAACAACCTGGTCTCCTCCCCTGCCAAGGGCTATATCTATAGAGGCAGCCGCATAGGCCATGTTCTCCGACAGGGAACTGCCGTTAATCCCAAAGCCTATACTGAGGGTAACGGGTATTTTGTTGCCTACATTGATCTCCTTGACAGTGTCGAGAATTTCAAACTTCTTCTCCTCCAACTCTTTAAAGTATTTATATTCAACTATGAACAGATATTTGTCCCTCTCAAACTTCTTAAGTATACCTCCCGTAAAACCCATCCACTGGACAATCTTTTTATCTATTTCCGCCAACATCTGGGGACGCGCCGTATCCTCCATGCTTTGCATGAGCTCATCGTAATTGTCTATTATTATGTTTCCTGCCGTAATTTTCTCATCCCTGTATTTTTTCCTCAATTCAACAAGCTCGGTGATGTCAATGAAATACAGCAGCAGTATATAGTTGCTTGTATCAGCCATACCCTCAACCTTTACAAAGCTTCCCAGCACCGAATAATGCATATCGTTGATCACGATGTGTTTTGAAATTTTCGGTGTTTCCTTAATAAGCTCCGTTGGATGAAGACCCTCCACAAAAGAGCTGATGGTCTTCTCCAGCAGGTTTTTGCCTTCAAAAATTTTCCTGAAGGATGAGTTGTACCATATAATGGTTCCGTCCAGTTCAATTACCGCCAGTGGCATGGGAAAGTTCAATAAAGTGTCTTTCGTCGCCGTATCAATGTTAAATGTAAGGTTTTCTATATATGCCGTAATCTCCCTTTGCCTTATATAATTGGACCTGAAATAATAGTATACTAAAAAAATCAACAGCAGGTAGCCGGGTATGGCAACACGCCAATCCAGGACTGAAATCACGACCACCAGTATGAATATAATCCAGAGATAAAAGTTTGCCCGCGGTATAAATATGCCCGAAAATTTCTTATTATCCATTTCCGCTCCTCTTTACCCTTGAACTGTTCAAATGTCTGGCCAGCTCCGACAGGTCTCCATAGTGCTTCTCAACGTCGTGTTCTTCAACCAAGCCCAATTTGATTTTATTTTCCATCTTCATCTCTATTGCATTGTAGCTTATGCCCAATCGCCTTCCCAGAAGATAGCAAATCAGTATTATATTTGACAGCGTGTCCGGGACCGATTCGTGAACCTCCTCCCTTGCTCCGTTGACCAAAGTCTTGAACAGGTCGGCTACATCGGTAAGAAGTTCACTTTTAAGCAGCTCTATCAACTTTATATTCCTCGTGATGTCAATCTCCCTGTCGAAAAAAACCATTTTACCACCCCAAGCCATCAAATGTCATCATTTGCCACAACAACTATTATACCATTAAAACAGCTCTTGTTGTTCAATTTCCCGCGAAAAATCACAGATCACACTATCAATATTCGGCTTTGCTCCGGGGGTAGGATCCTAAAAATTTGAAGAACGATGTCTTTCTTTTCACCATGGTAAGCGCATCTCTTATATCCTCATCATCCCTATGACCATTTATGTCGACGAAAAATATATACCTCCCCAACTGGTTTTTTGCAGGCCTTGATTCTATCCTTGTCATATTTATGTCCCACAGGTTGAATATGTCAAGTATCCTGTACAGGCTACCAGGACGGTCCTCCGTCGAAAAGACGATGGAAGTCTTATCATATCCGGTCCTTTCATTATCTTCATTCGCAATAACCACAAATCTGGTGAAATTGTTTTCGCCGTCCTGTATCCCATATGCAAGTATGTCCAGTCCATACGCTTCCGCCGCTTTGACCGAACCGATGGCCGCCAGGCCCTTTTCACCTTTGGCGACCTCCTCCGCCGCTCCCGCAGTGCTGTATACGTACCTTACCTGCACTTCAGGGAAATTGGCACTTATGTATTTCCTGCATTGCCCGATAGGCTGGGGATGGGACAAAATATGTTTTATATCCCCAAAGCCAGTCCCTTTTTTTACCAAAAGATTCTGTTTGATGGCCAGCACCAGCTCCGCTCTAATTTTTAAATCCACTTCCGACGCCAGCATGTCCAGCGTTACGTTGACCGCTCCCTCAAGAGAATTTTCAATAGGCACTACAGCCTCATCAATATCTCCCCTTTGAATGGCGTAAAGCATATCAGGTATCGTGCCGTAATCGTAAGCGGCATGCTCCCTGGCACCGATGTATTTCTCCATAGCCTCGTGGGAGAATGTACCTTTAGGACCTAAAAAACCAATCTTAATCATAAGCACCTCAAGCAAAAAAGTCTGTAGATGCAATCTACAGACCGATTTATTTTATTCAGCTGTGTACGGCAACAACGCTATGTGCCTAGCCCTTTTTATGGCTGTTGTCAGCTGGCGCTGATGTTTGGCACAGTTGCCTGAGATCCTCCTGGGAAGAATTTTTCCTCTTTCAGAGATATACTTTCTTAATTTCGCAACATCCTTGTAATCTATTTCAGTAACTTTATCAACACAGAAGGCACAAACTTTCTTTTTCGCCCTTCTTATTCGCATACCGCTTTTAGCCTCGTTCTTGTCGTATCCGTCCTTGCTGTTTTTTTCCTTCTTAACGCTTGGCATTCCCAAAACCTCCTTTCACCAATGCATATCCAGCCGCCGTTTTCTACCAATTAATTAAATTAAAACGGCAATTCATCGTCATCATCTATGGGATAGAATCCGTCGGCATTATCGGCGTCAGAACCTGCCACTGTCTTCAAAGGTGTCTCTTCGCTTCTTTTACTGTCGGCAAAATACGCCTCCTCGGCTATCACCTCAGTGACATAATGCCTTTTCCCCTCATTATCATCCCAGGTTCTTGTCTGTATTCTTCCTACCACAGCAACCATTCGGCCTTTCGAAAAGTACTTGCTGCAGAATTCGGCAAGCTTGCTCCAAGCTACTATCGGAATAAAATCCGCCTGCCTTTCTTCACCCTGCCTGACAAACCTCCTGTCGACAGCCAGAGTGAAGCTGCAAACTGCAGTATTGTTAACGCTTGTATACCTGAGTTCGGGATCTTTCGTAAGCCTTCCCATTAAAATGACTTTGTTCATAAAATCACCTATTTAAACCGTTATTACCGCTTTTTCTTAACAATCAGATACTTGATTATCCCATCCGTGATTTTGAATATTCTTTCAAGCTCACGAGGAAAATCGGATTGTGCGCTGAAATTAGCCAATACGTAATAGCCTTCAGTTTTGTCACCAATGGGATAGGCTAATTTCCTTTTGCCCCATTCATCAATGTTCTCTAACTGTGCCGAAGTCTCCAGCAAGCTCTTGAATTTATCGACAAGAGCTTTAATGTTTTCTTCTCCCAGATCGTTATTGATGATAAAAAGAGCTTCGTACTTGTTTACCATTCGATTTCCACCTCCTTCTGGACTAAGCGGCCCTGTATCAAGAGTACAGAGCAAGGAATTACGGTAATTTATTGTATCACATTGCCGTGAATTGCACAAGGGGTTTTTAAAATCAGTTATCTTCTATCTTAAAATCAGTTATTTCTTATCTCCTTAAACCCATCTTCTAAATCAACCGGCATCTTTATTTCTTCTTCTGACACAAATTTTACAATCCTCTTCGATGAATTCAATGCAAACCTGTTGATAGAAAAATGGAAATATTTGTCAGGCATATTCATAAGTCAAACCCATGTAGCCCTCTATTAACACCTATTTCTCCCATAATTGACACATACTAAAATTTCTAATATAATTTAAATTAAAGGGAGTGAAATTGCAGTGGAAGATTCTACAGGTTCTGATTTAGAACCTTCTGGTGAGCGATATAATGAATTAGTCTTACTGAGCAAAAAGGCAAACATGATTTATATACACATAACACAGGACAATCTTATATTGTCCTTATTGTTATGTGTTTTTTTATTTCTGCAGACACAAAATAATAAACACTGCCTTTAGAGCTAAGTCTATAAAAACATAGTTAGTGTGCGTTAAGCATATTTTAGGAGGTTATGAATTGAACAGCAATCCTTTGCTATGGCTATTTTTACTTCAACTGGTATTTATATGTTTCAATGCTATTTTCGCTTGTGCGGAAATTGCTGTTATTACGATGAACGACAACAAACTGGCAAAACTTTCTGCTGTCGGTGATAAGCGTGCCTTACGTCTTATTAAACTTACTGAACAGCCTTCAAGCTTTCTTGCAACCATCCAGGTTGGCATTACTTTGGTCAATCTATTAAGCAGTGCTGTCGCCACAGAAAATTTTTCTGACCGGTTAGTAGCATGGTTAGTTGGTATAGGTATTAATATTCCTGTATCTATAATTAACGTCCTATCCGTCGCAATCATTACGGTTTTACTGACATATTTCACCGTGCTTCTTGGCGAACTTATTCCTAAACGCCTTGCCATGAAAAAAGCTGAGCAGATCGCCCTTAGCATGTCCGGGCTTATTTATACGCTTTCAAGAGTGTTTACACCCGCTGTCTGGCTCTTCACCGTATCAACCAACGGGCTTTTGCGGCTGTTAGGCGTTGACCCTAACAGCGAGAATGAAGAAAATGTGGAAGAGGAAATCCTCATGATGTTAGATGCAGGTAAACAGAAAGGAACCATACAGCCGGAAGAACAAAATATGATTCGGAACATATTTGAGTTTGATGATATCTCCGCCGGAGAAATAATGACCCATCGTACGGATGTTTCTCTTTTGTGGCTTGATGAAACTGACGAGCAATGGGAACAAACCATCTATGGAAGCAGACATTCCGCCTATCCGGTCTGCTCAGACAGCCCTGATAATATCGTCGGAGTTTTATATGCAAAAGACTACCTCAGACTTAAAAACAGAACCCGCGACGAGGTGCTGAAAAACGCCGTCCACCCTGCCTACTTTGTCCCCGAATCCGTTCGGGCAGACGTCTTGTTCCGCAACATGAAAAAAACAAGGAATCATTTTGCTGTTGTTGTAGATGAATATGGTGGCATGAGCGGAATCATCACCATGAACGATTTATTGGAAAAACTGGTAGGCGACCTTGAAGACGACATTTCTACACCGGCTGAACCACCCCTGATAGAACGTATAGATTCGAAGACTTGGCGAATACAGGGCACCGCACCACTTGATGAAGTATCAAAGCATCTCGGCGTATCACTTCCTGATAAGGAATACGACACTTTTGGCGGTCTGGTTTTTGGACTTTTAGGAAGCGTTCCAAGCGATGGCAGTACACCGGAACTTGAGGAGTATGGATTGATAATAAAGGTTAAAAAGATTAAAGATCGCAGATTGGAAAGCGCAATCGTATGCTTATCGGAGGCCCAATCACCAAGCACGGCTAAAGCGTAATACAGATCACCGCTATCGCTTTCCAATTGTTGCTTCCACCTGAAAAAAATATTCTGTTTCCATTGCCGCAACCAGCCAAGCACACAGCCAACAGTGAAATCATAAAAATAAATTCTAATTTCATAGCTTCTCCTTTCATACCTTTCTGCCTTATATAGGCATAATTATGTAAAAAAGTTAAAAGGAAGTAAATACAAGTTGATACAAAGAGTTTTTATTTCTGCTAACAAGTATTTATTACCGTTGATTTTTGCTAAAAAATTTTACGCACCGATGCTGCAGTATCAAACAATTTTTTCACAAGCTGTCGGATTTTTTCATCGCTTAGCCTATAAAAAATAACATTCTCATAGTTTGAGTCTTTCCTTGGATATCCCCTTGGTATGCCAAAGCAATCGAATGATTCATTGAAAAATACCGGTAACTCGTATATTTTCGTATCATTCCCTGTTTCCATCTGAACCGTATATTCAATTGCGAATTTATTGCTGCTGGGGTGCTTATTTACTTGCTGTTTACCATTATATTTATAGTTGCTCACATAATTTAGAACTTCGATACAATACATAAATTTTTCCGGGTTTTCTTTGTAATCAAATAAATATAATGTTTCTAACCTTAAATCCATCTCTTTTTTTATTTTAAAAAAGGAGATTATTGTCTGATAGTATTTGCCCTTTTCAAAATAATCAGACACTCTCTTGGCATCATTTATATATTCATTTTTATGGGTTACGCCATAATAAAAAAGTGAAACAGTTGATATAAATACAATAAACAAAATAATAAATATTCTGGTCTTCATAAAAAATCCTCTGACATTAATTTAAAATTAACTTACCATCAATTGCCATAAAATCCGGTTATTTATTTCATTTGTTACTTAATAAGGAAGGGTTATCAACTTAAATAAATTGTGTTGAATTTATCTGCTTGCATTTAAGTTTACACCTATTGTGCCAGAAGTTCCTGCTGCCCAATACAGGCGTAATTGATTTAGCATCTGTGCTTTAAACATTCATGCTGCGCCGCATGCATCAACAGGGTACATCCCTTTACGACCATATGCCATCATTTTTCCGTCCTTTTTCCATCATAACTGACAATTGCAGGTTTTATTTCAAATTTACCTATAACTGTTCTTCCATCACTTTCATATACGTTTATTTCTTTAACGGACTGATTAGCTTGTCTTTCTAAAGCTTCTTCCGGAGTTTTTGGAGCTTCTCCAAAAAAATCTTTTGCACGAACATAGCCAATTTTTCCGTCTACAGTATATGCTTTAATCAAATCCGGCCCTTCTTCATAAGGAGAAAGATCCCTGATAGATCCATATGTCTCACCAAATTCATTCTTAGGGAATTTCTTGGTTTTATCCAACTTGTCCTGTGAATGTCCTCCTTATGTTCAGTTTTTATTATTATGGTTAAATACCAACATTTACCTCCTGCCATATAATAACGTATAGCTAAAGGGTAACAGGATATTCAAAAGTATTTGCAAGAGCTTACTTTTTAGTTAATTTTTCAATTTTAATATTTTTCTTCATTTCCAAAACTTTATTTTTATAATATTCTTCATATTTGGATTGGAATTCATCTTTTTTAATATGGGGGTTTTCTTTCTTGAAATCTTCTTTCAATTTGTTAATATATTTTCCGCATATTAACCCTTTCTTAATGCTTTCTTTCATTTTGTCCCAGTATTCGTCTTCAGAAATATTTTTACCTTGAATCAGATTTGTAAAATCTTCATAAGTTTTACTATCTTTATATTCAGCATCTTTCTGAGCTTGTAAAGCCTGGTTTATTTCTTCTTCGCTTACACTAATATTATCTTTTAACGCCTGTTGATATATGACTTCTTTTTCTATAAGTTTATCAATAATCTCTTCATCTGAAGGGATATTATCTGCAACACTGTATAACTCTTTAAGTATATCAAAAGATTCTTTTGTTATTTTTTTTGTCATCAACCAATGCAACAATGCCAGTATCATTCTTCTTACCAATTTCACTTACTTTTTGCTCTATACTAAAAAATTTATTATACTGAGTTGCAAAGACAGCTATCCCTGTCAGAAGCATTACCATAACTGTACATATAATTATTATGTACTTAGATTTTAAGATAATTTTCATAGTTAACCTCTTGTTTTTGTTATATTCTAGTATCCTCATATTTAATAGTCTAAAATTAATTCTGGCAATCTAATATGTCCCATGATCGTTCACCCCCTTTACTCTGTATTTTTACCGTAAAAGTATTAATTCGCTTCTCTAAAATATAAAACCTCAATTAAACTAAAAACGTGACAACTTTTTGAAAAATTTCTTAAAAATATTTCTGGAATTTGTGCGACATTACCCGTTTATCGCCTCTTAGCTTTTGAATTGCCTTATATTCGGTTGCAGCTTCTTACCTAGTTGTCATTGTCTTCATAAAAAGGATTTGGAATAAAGTCACTTTTTTTAATATAACCATTAAAACCTGCAACTCCGCTAATATAATAAAATGCGTCCATATTCTCAGTTATAATTTCGGATTGTATTTTCGCACGTCCATTATCATATGATATTCCTTTAAGGACATTAAATTTATCATCGTAAATAGGTGCCCCTTTTCTTACTATGCCTTCTTTCGATTTTTCAGGGCTAAATTCTTCGACTGAGTCTTTCTTTATCCAGCGATCCCCCCAGTTACCTGCTTCATATTGAACAAAAACCACGTTATACCAGTCTTCATATTCACGAATGACACGAACCACGCTTCCTTCAAAAAGCGTCAAATCTTTATCTATATCAGGATTATCATCAGGGTTAATATCTATCGGAAATATATACAAAGTTGATTCTTTCTTTATTATCTTATTGACTGGTTTTATTTCAATAATCTTTGAAGTTTGCTCCGTCAAATACCATAATGGAATCCACCCTTCTTTATCATCTTTTTTAATATTTGCATATGCACCTTTAATATTTACAACGGTATATTCTTCATTATCGTTAGTATATGTCGCCTGTAAACTGCTGTCTACCTTAGCAGGTCTTGATTTAAGAACAAACCTTCCCCTGATTTTATACTTTTTCCCAACCTCTATACCAAATCGTGTATCTAACTTCTTCTCATCGGGCATGGACGTTGAATGTGTATCATCTGTTCGCGCAGTTTTATTATCATTTCTTTTTGTATCAACTACTTGTGCGCTTGTTGCATTTGATTTATCATTTATACCCTGACGTCTTAAATTTTTATTTGCACAACCTAAATACAGGCTGATTATTGAAAGCAATATTACAACAACTAAGAATCTTTTCATCTAGTTTACCCCTCCAACAAGATATTTGCATATAACCGCTATGTGCAATGTTATTATAAAATATGTTATAAAAAACTTTTTATAATATAAAACCGGTAAGTGCCCCTGCAAAAGCACGAGACACTTACTAAACAAAATAAAAACAGCTAATTTATTGAAATATTATTTTTTTGTAAATGGCGTATACGTCTGTGCATCGCTTAATTTCCGGCTATGGTATTTTGCCTTTTCTCCACCAGAACCACTAAACGTGGACTCTAATGTACTATAACCGACTATATTCCCACTGCTATCATAGAGGGTATAATCATACATCCAGACATGATCAGTCCTATCAGCAATATCACCTTTTGAAATAAAGTTCCATGATACATGGGTGAAAAGATTATTATTAGGATCAGCAAGCTCTTTAGTTCCATAATGTCGATTTAACCTATATGCTACTGATATAAAACCACTGCAATCCACTCCTGCCGTACCACTAACCCATGAAGGCGAGCTTGTATTTATATTCCCTGCTGTGCTACCACTAGATAAAGCAGACGAAAATGAAGAGAGACCGCAAGCAGCAACATCACCATTTGCACCACCCCAGCAATAAGGGATTCCTTTTACACTAGTTTTAGTAGTGAGCTTTGCTAGCTGAGTAGGAGGTTTCTTAGTAGAAGTTACTGGCGTTTTCATCGTAGATGGGTCATAAGTCCAAGTATAATTTACCATATTAACTGCATTAGACCATGCAGTTAATCTATCAACCATGGCCATAGGCACTACGCTTGTGTTCGGAGCATTAATATTTTGAGGCTTAATACTTTCTACAAGATTGCTATTAATATTGCTTCTGTTTTCTTTTGAAAAATCTAATTGATAAATATCTACAGAATTCTTTTTTAAAATCATTTGGTATACTTTTGAATCTTTTGCTGCATTTATAAATTTATGAGGCACTTTGACATCATAATTGTTCTTTATAGGTAGCGCCAATGCTGTTCCAAGTTTTTGACCATTTTTATATTTTGTCACTCTAGTTTCAACATATATACCATCACCTATAAGTGCTTCATTCTCTTCTATTAGCCTTTCTCCATTGTCAGTAAACAAAAGTGGATAAGCTCCTGCACATGTGTAAGAATAGTCGATATTGATTTTTTGCTCGTCTGAGGTAAGTATCATGCTTTTTTCTGATGATTTTACTATATACCCATCATAGCTATCTTTTTTTGCTCCTGAAAAAAAATCATTATCCGTACCATCCTTCAAAGAGCGGAAAACTACTTTATCAAATTTATCCTTTGCAAGACCGTATAGAATACTTTCATTTTCTTTCATTTCATATTTGTACTGATTTATAAGTTTTCCGTCCTCATATTGGAAAATTTCACCATTGTAATTCAGAACTACAAAGGAATTATTGTAGCTCGCTTCAATATCAAAAAATTGGCCTTTTTCATCTGGAAGGTTTACTGTACTCAAGTAACTCCCTTTGCTGTCAAATATTTCTACTTGATTATCTATAGTGTCCAATATAAAAAAGGTACCATCTGATGAAATAGAAAAACTTTCCGGACCACATTTCTCCACTCCGGGAACATCGGGAGTATAGGCTATCTTACCATCTCCAGCACCTATGTTGATAGAAAACAATTTTGTCGAATAATTTGTTTGGATATTTGCTGTAGCATATATATTGTTCGATAATAGCAAGCCAATTGAAAGTATAAATGTTAAAAAGATAGTTTTTTTTCTCATAGTTAACCCTCTTTTCATTTTTATATTTTATTATCCATATTACAATTAGACTCTAACTGTCAAATATAACTTGGTTGTAGTCTCTTTAGAAGTATCCACGTAAACAAAAGACTTTTCCAGTGTCAAGATGTGAGGATATGCGAGAGCCTTTTCATTTTATCCGGCAATCTAATATGTCCCATGATCGTTCACCCCCTTTACTCTGTATTTTTACCGTAAAAGTATTAATTCGCTTCTCTAAAATATAAAACCTCAATTAAACTAAAAACGTGACAACTTTTTGAAAAATTTCCCAAAAAAAAATTTTTTGAAATTTATGTGACATTTTTCATGTTTTACAGGCCTTATGTTAAATGGGTAAAATTTCTTTATAAACGAAAGGAGATATTAAAATTCACAAGCTTTTGAAAACCGTCAGTATTACTCTGTTAATCGTTCTATCACTCCAACAGATAGCTTTTGCCGCCGAAAAACAGCAAAGGCCGCCAAAGCCGACCACAGGCATCGAGTCCGGCGACCCCAATCACGGAAGCAGCAAGGACATACCCATCATATCTTCTGAAAGCGCTAAGGGGCTTTTGATTGATTGGTCTTACGAAATCACAAAAGACGGGGCAAAATTGGTTGTTGATGGCTCCAGCACCTCTGCATACCCTGTTAAACAGCATAAGCTAACCCTGTATCTTCAAAAGTGGGATGGCACAGAATGGGTGGATGTAAAAAGTTGGGTATTTTATGAATAATGCATTGGGCATAACAAAAAGTGCAACTACTGGGTTTGAACATGGCAATTACTATAGGGCACGAGCTGTACACTATGCAAAAGATGGAACTGCAACCGATACCCAATACTCAACATTTACTTACATATATGTCCAATAGCAAGCAGGGGTGTACGAAATGTACACCCTTAACTACTTCATAGACTTGGCGATCTTAACAATCTCTTTTTCATTTAAGCTTGCATCAATTTTGTAGCTCACGTTCCCACTGTCCCACAAAAGCTTATTGAGGTTTTCCTCATAAGTTACAAGCGTATATTCAATTCCGTCTAACTTCATATGCTTTATCCTAGTGCCGTCGTCTTTTCGTATATTTATCGTCAGATCCTTCCCATCAGGAATGCTTTGCTGCATGATTTGAATAAATTCTTTTTCCTTCTCTTTTTCTATATTTCTATAAATAAAAATAATTATTTCGCGCTCTTTATTATCATTTAGCACATCCACCTTATTTAGCTCGAACCCTTTAGGAATATACGCAGGAATATGCAGCGTAAAGTTGACCTTCTTCTGCGCCTCTCCAAGACGCGGGTCATCAAATATTCTCACTTCGTCTGCTTCTGCCTTTCCATTCCCATTAACTACCGCCTTCTTATGAATTCTGAGGGTATCTTGAGTAAATTCCTCCACACTTTTTATAAACCTGTTGGCAAATGACACGGCAGGTTCATAGAAATTTATAAAAGATAACAATACAACAACGCAAGAAACACACGCAATGGCTATGGGTCGACAACGCCTTAACTTTTCTTTTCGTTGCTGCTCTTTAAGCCTTTTAAGGACATTCTCCCAAACCTTATCGGAAGGTGGACAGATAATACCGTCATATCGCATCTTTAACGCCTCTTTAATCAATGAATCAATATTCTTTTCCATAACTGTCTGCTCCCTCCATGCCTGTGTATTTCTTTATCTTGTCGCTGATTTTCTTTTTTGCCCGCATTACCTTCGTACGTAGGGTATTTTCCTTTAACCCCATCTGCTCCGCAATTTGTGCATAGCTAAATTCCTCAAAGTATTTTAAATAAATGATCAGTCTGTCTTCTATATCAAGCCCGTCAATACACTTTAGAACTCCCCGTATTTCTTCCATATTTTCATATAGCTTCTCCGGCGTATTATTATCACTTAAATTTAGCAGGTCAGCCCTCATATTGCCATCACCACCATACAAAGGAACAGTCTTATTCCTGTTAAGTATCTTTTGTTTTAGCATGTCTTTTGTTACATTGGCAGTAATCGATAAAATCCAGGAGCCAAATTTACTTCTGTCTTTTAAGGTATCAATCCGCAAAAAGGCCCTGTAAAAAACTTCTTGAGCAATATCTTTGGAAAGCTCCGCATCCCGCGTAATAGAAAAGGCCATTTTATATACTCTCTCGTAATTGCTTTCAACTAGCAGTTGCCCTGCCAGCTCATACCATTTCTTGCCCTTTTCATTGGTGAAAATAAAAAACATGCACAAAACTCCTCTTTTATACAGACTGTTTTAGTCCTGATTTTGTCACAAAATTTTGAAGATTTATACTGATATTATAACTTATGCTATGATATTTTTACAAATAAACCCATAAAATGTTTGTTTTGGCATTATTAAATTATTTTAACAAAATGCCACTATGAGAGGTTAAAGGCGTATTATTTATAGGTCAGCTAATGAGCGTTATGCAGTGTGAAGCTTCGCTATTTATATCCATCTTTTAATTATTGCTGTTTTGCAAGTTTGATTTAGCCCTAAGGCCGGGTCTGCGGGGTCCCAAGCCCTATGCATCAGTTCCCGCAGTCGGTTGGGTCTCCAACTGCAGGCTTCAGCAACAAGTTGTAATGCCCTGGCAATTGTAGTAATATTTATTTAGTATAGTTTAAGCACTATCTGCAAAGGGAGGAACAGCAACTCATGCTTTATCCTTTGAAATTCAAGCCTGTATATAAAGATTATATCTGGGGAGGGAGAAATTTCGAGAAGCTCGGAAAGGTGCTCCCTGACGGTATAGTGGCCGAAAGCTGGGAGGTTTCATGCCATCCTGACGGCATAAGCATAGTTTCCAACGGCGAGTTCGAAGGTATTGCCCTTCCTGACCTCATAGGCAGGCTGGGCCGCCAAATAGTGGGTACAGCCCTTCCGCAGAAGGATGTTGACAAATTTCCGCTGCTGGTAAAATTTATAGATGCCAGCGACGACTTATCGGTACAAGTCCACCCGGATGATGATTATGCCCGCTTGCACGAGAACGGCGAATACGGCAAAAATGAAATGTGGTATATAATGTCTGCCCAGCCCGGCGCCAGATTGATATACGACGTCATTCCCGGCACAACCAGGGAAACGCTGGCACAAGCTGTAAAAGACAACAGAATCGGAAGCTGCTTAAAATATGTGGAAGTTTACCCCGGAGATGTGATAAATATACCCGCAGGCCTTATCCATGCCATAGGGAAAGGTATAATGCTGGCAGAGATACAACAAAACTCGAACACCACCTACAGGGTTTATGATTTTGACCGGGTGGATAAAAACGGCAACAAAAGGCCGCTGCACATTGAGAAAGCTCTCGATGTCATAGATTTCAATGCTGCAGGAAGAAAGGAAAAATACAAAGGCCTGGAGGTCAAAATCGGCCCAAGTTCCTCAAAAAGGTATTCGGTTGCAAACCGGTATTTTTCAGTGGAGGAGTATAAAATAAAAGGCAGAATAGAAGAAAGCGCCGATGGAAGCAGGTTTTACATTTATGTGTTCTTGGAAGGCGAAGGCGGAATCGGCTACGGCGATAAAACCCTTGGCGTAAAAGGCGGTGAATCGGTTCTCATACCCGCGGCCTTGGGAGACTATACCATAGAAGGCAATCTTAAAGCTCTCAAATCCTATGTCCCTGATATAGGGCAAAACGTTGTAACGCCTCTTAAAGAAGCTGGATATTCTCTGGAAGAAATATATGAGAACGTGGCAGGATTTAAATAAGAGAAAAACCCCTTTGTAATTTGCCTCACCATCTAGAAAGCTGCATCGCTAAGATGCAGTTTTTGTTATTATATTCATAAATTTCATTATTTAAAAATATAATAAAAAACATGTAATAAAAAATAATAAATAGTATAATTCTGAGCTTTAGTCTTAAAGCTTCAGGAGGTGAGAGATTTGTTCGGCCGGTACCAACCAGTGACCAGCGCTCTAATATTTGCCGTAGCGCTCTTAATCTCAATTAATCTGGCACTCCTACTAACGTACTTTAAAAAGCTGAAAAAGGAGCGCTTATATCTCAAAGAACTTGAAGCTTTAAATAAAAAAGCCTCTGTCGATTTTCTCACAAAGGTTTACAACAGACGCTTTATTGATACATATTTTGAAAGCCTGCTAAAAGCTGCAAATCTTCCCATCCAAACCCCAATCAGCGCAATCATGATAGATATTGACAATTTTAAAAAAATCAACGATACTTACGGCCATGCCGCCGGCGACTATGTCCTGGAGTTTTTTGCACAGCTTATAATGGGATGCGTGCGCAAGTCAGATATCGTTGCAAGGTATGGCGGAGATGAATTTATAATCATCCTTCCCTCAACGGACTCAGAAACAGCGGAGGTCATAGCGGAAAGAATAAGGAATGCGGTTGCGCAAACGCAAATACCGCCCCTTCACGGCTTAAGCATCCCTTCTATCACTTGCAGTGCGGGCGTATCAGCATATCCCGCCCTGTGCGGCAAAGAGGATCTTATTAAGGCCGCCGACATATCTTTGTATAACGCGAAGCTGTCAGGCAAAAACTGCACAAAGGTATACGGCATCTTTTAAGGCAGGAATATTTTTCAACTAATTTATCCGCCAATATTCGAGCATTATTATTGTTGTAAATTTCTTGACAATAATATAAGATTTTAATTAGCTGGGACTTGTCAAATATTTTAAAAAGGGGTGCAGTATGAATACTACGGCAAATATTGATGAGGTTTACAGGGTGATAAACGCAGAGCACCCGGATCCTTTCCATGTGCTGGGACTGCACTGCATAGATTCAGACGACAAAGCCGATAGGAGTTTTGCTGTGAGGGCTTACCTTCCCAACGCCCAAAGCATAAACGTTATCGACATTGAAAGCGGAAATAAATACCGGATGGAGAAAATTCATGACAGCGGCTTTTTTGAGGCCGTAATACGTGACAAGCAAGATTTCTTTACATATAAGCTTGAAGTAACCGACTATTTAAACAATACTTTCACAATCTATGATCCTTACAGTTTCTGGCCTGTAATAACCGACTTTGATTTGCACCTCTTTAACGAAGGCAATCATCATAAAATATACGAAAAACTTGGGGCCCATATATGTGAATTAAACGGAATTCAAGGCACGCTATTTGCGGTATGGGCGCCCTGTGCCAAACGTGTAAGCGTAATAGGCAATTTCAACCAGTGGGACGGCAGACACCACCAAATGAGGTTGCTGGGTTGTTCCGGGGTGTGGGAAATTTTTATTCCTGGCGTCGGCCAGGGGGAAATCTATAAATATGAGATCAAAACCCAATCCAATGAGTTATACATAAAGTCCGACCCTTACGCCTTCTATTCGGAATTAAGGCCGAATACGGCTTCAATAGTTTATGACCTAGACAGCTACAGGTGGAGCGATGACGAGTGGATTAAGGAAAGGGACAGCAGCAATATATTTGAAAAGCCGATATCTATTTACGAGGTACACCTGGGTTCATGGGCCGCAGTTCCGGAAGAGGGCCACAGGCCCCTCACCTACAGGGAGCTTGCGGACAGGCTTGTAAGTTATGTCAAGGAGATGGGATATACTCATATTGAGCTGCTGCCCTTGGCAGAGCATCCTTTTGACGGTTCATGGGGCTACCAGATCACAGGCTACTACTCCGTCACAAGCAGATACGGCACGCCCCAGGATTTCATGTATTTTGTTGACGCGTGCCATCAAAAGGGTATCGGAGTGATTCTCGATTGGGTTCCCGCCCATTTCCCAAAGGATGCCCATGGACTTGCCAGGTTCGACGGCACTGCCCTGTATGAGCATGAAGACGCAAGACAGGGTGAGCACCCCCACTGGGGAACGCATATATTCAATTACGGCAGGCATGAGGTAAGGAACTTCCTTGTATCCAACGCTGTTTTCTGGCTTGAAAAATATCACATTGACGGGCTCCGGGTGGATGCTGTAGCCTCGATGCTTTATCTTGACTATGGTAAAAAGGATGGCGAATGGATACCCAACAAGTGGGGCGGTAAGGAAAACCTTGAAGCCATAGAATTCATACGCCAGCTTAACACTACTGTGTACCGCTACTTCCCCGGCGTTATGATGATAGCGGAAGAATCCACCTCCTGGCCGCTGGTATCAAGGCCGCCTTATGTAGGAGGATTGGGGTTTACATTCAAATGGAACATGGGCTGGATGAACGATTATATCCGCTATATAAGCATGGACCCTATATACCGGAAGTATCATCATAACAGCCTGACCTTTTCAATAATGTATGCGTTTTCCGAAAACTTCATTCTCGTCCTGTCCCACGATGAAGTGGTCCACGGCAAAGGCTCCATGATCAATAAAATGCCCGGTGATTACTGGCAGCAGTTTGCAGGATTAAGAGTAAGCTACGGATATATGTATGGGCATCCGGGCAAAAAGCTGCTTTTCATGGGCGGGGAATTCGGTCAGTTCATAGAATGGGATTACAGGCGCAGTCTTGACTGGCACCTGCTGGATTACGATATGCACCGCAAGCTCCAGAAATACGTTAAGGATTTGAACCATCTGTACAAAAATGAAAAGGCTTTATATGAAGTGGATTTCAGTCATGAAGGCTTTGAGTGGATAGACTGCAGTGATGCAGACCATGGGGTTGTGTCCTTCATCCGAAAAGGCAAGGACCCAAAAGAGGTACTCATCTTTGTATGCAATTTCACCCCCGTTGCTTACAGTGATTACCGTATAGGAGCGCCTTTTGATTCCTTTTATAAGGAAATTCTCAACAGCGACTCAGAAATCTATGGAGGTAGCAACATCGGAAACTACGGAGGCGTCGGCGCTGAACATCAGCCCTTCCATGGCAGACCCTACTCCATAAGGCTGCACATTCCCCCGCTGGGAATGCTTGTGCTGAAGCCGCAATTTGAATAGCTTAATTCAGAAATTGATTCCCTTTATGGCAGCAGTAGTCCTTAAACTGTAAGCTGTAAATACTTGCTCACAATCATAACCACCCGTCTAACGGGTGGTTTGCTCTACCCCTATAAGGGGATGTTA
>ENA-UPAD01000398-UPAD01000398.1-bioreactor-metagenome-genome-assembly--contig:-NODE-398-length-61636-cov-13.322161_pt1 | contig 61636 bp, 62 predicted proteins | sample MGYA00238179_ERZ772710 | MGnify/ENA primary metagenome ERZ772710 (study PRJEB29004, sample SAMN07631245) | bioreactor metagenome | isolation source: Switchgrass digestor | place: USA: Dartmouth...
GCGATTCCTTTGGGAAGACTGCTGTAATCCCTCTGCAGATAGGCGGCCTTGAGAAACTCCGGCTCTATGTTCGCAAGCCGGGACATGAGCCTATCCGAGAGCTCTCCCGTTGCTTCGGACTTCACGAGCACCTTAATGTTGTGGTAGTCGTACTTGAGCCGCACGGCATACACAATGCGCTTATCCGGCACTAGTTCCTCTATGTCGTCGAGCTGCTCCTTGAGGTGAGCGCTGAGCCTTGCCTCAAATTCTTCGGGGCCGAGAGAGGAGAGCTCTCCCCAGCCGCACTCCTCAAGAACCTTGAGGGCCTCGGCGATGGTCGGCGCCTCAAGCATGCGCTCGATGCGCTCTTTATTCAGCAGCTTTGTCTCACGGGCGCGGATGTATGCAGACAGCTGCAGGTAATCAGTATCTTTTATCCTTGTCAAATCGCAGCCTCCTTGCCTCTTGTGATTTAAGCCGCCTCAATTAAACAGAATCTTCGCGACCTCGCCGGCAAGCTCGTTGCGGCAGGATAAGACAAGCGCCTCGATGCTGCAGTTAATCTCTATCCTGCCGTCCTCAAGGATAACCCCGCCGCGTATCGGGGCGGTTTTGTCCGAAAGCCTGAGCCCCGCCGTCCTGCCCTGAGAGGCGAGCAGCCTGTTTGCCTCGGCCTCGACCGCTTTCCCTACCCTCTCCCTGTCCCCGGGCGAGAGCAGGAGCAGCTCCTGTCCGTTTCGCGATGCTTTCGCCGCAAGAGAGGCCAGAAACTCTATATACCTATCCTCGGGCAGCTCGGCAAGCTTTTTCTCGGCAAGGGCGAAGGCCTCGCCCAGAAGCTCCTGCTTCAGCGAAAGAATCTGCTTTTTCGCCTCGAGCTCGGCGCTTCCGATGAGAAGTTCAAAGCGCTTTTCCGCGCTCTGCCGCCCCTCGGCCATCAGCCTTTCGTATTCGGCATCAGCAAGCGCTTTATATTTGCTTTTTATTCTTTCGCATTCGGCAGCCGCTTCCGCCTCTATGGCGCTTACTTCCTTTTTGGCGTCATCCAAAATGCGCTTTGTTATTTTTTCAATGCCGTTCATTCCATCACTGCCTTACTTCCAGATTTTTAGCTTCATTATGCTTCGTTAATCGATTGCGTTGAGGAGCATAATAAAGGACGCAAGCAGTGAGAGAATGGCGTAGAACTCAACGGTAATACAGAGGATAATACCCTTTGACCAGTCGGCGGGCTTCTTGGCAATTATGCTTATCGAAGCGGCGGCAACTCGCCCCTGGTAGATTGCGGAAAGCCAGCCGCCGAGCATCATCGGAATGCAGGCGACAAAAACGCGCAAGCCCTGAACCAAGGTGAGCGGTATTATGTTCCCGGCGAAAACGCCTATCTGAAGCAGGGCAAAAAACCAGATGACAAGTCCGTAAAGGCCCTGAGTGCCGGGGAGAACCTGGAGAATGAGGGTTTTGGAAAACTGTGAGGGGTCCTCGCGGAGAAGCCCCGTCGCAGCTTCACCGGTCATGCCTGTACCCTTTGCAGAGGCGACGCAGCAAAGCGCTGCTGCAAGGCTTGCGCCCAAAAATGCCAATACTAGTCCCATAATAATTTCCTCCTTGATTGTGTAATTCTACTCGTTTATGCAATTTTATTTGACTTCGACGTATTTCGTGTCGACCTTGAGCGGACGGAAGGCCTTTCCGCCGTCAATATAAAACTTACCGAAGTATTCAAGATACTGCAGTCTGGCTGAGTGGACATAGGTTCCGATTATATTTATAGCCATAGAAAACCCGTGTCCTGCTATGAAAATAACCGCAAATAATATGATATTGCCGGTAAGGCTTCCCAACAGATTTATGACGCTGCCTATAACGCTGGTCGCGAGAACAAGCGCCATGAGCCTTGCGTATGAGAGTATGTCGCCAAAATACCCCGTGATGTCGTACAAACTGGCAATCCCTCCGATTATCTTACCCGGGATAGTGGGCTTATTGCGCCCCTGTGTGAGAACGAGGGCTGCAACGCCCGCTATGGCCACCCACCACACACCCTTTAGAGCGCCGACCGCGATGCCGGCAAACAGGAGCCACCAGCTTCCCACGTCAAATAGGGCGTCAAGCGGCTTGCCGTCTCTGATTAGCATGTACGCCTTGATGGCCATTCCGACTATAATCTGAATCGCACCAATAATAAGCGAGCCGACGAGCAGCTTTAGAGGATCCGTCATCGGGTCTATCAGGCGCAGGGCGAGTAGGGGGTCTTTCTCACCCAGGCCAAGCATTTCGGTTACAATCGGTATCGCGTTTCCGAAAAAGCTTCCGAAAGCCGCACCGGCCAGTATCGTAGTGACACCGCAGATAATAAGAAGCCCCGTCATGTAATTAAGAACGCCCCTGGGCTTTAGCTTGGTCTTGGCCAGTATGCCCAATATAAGAAGCACAATGCCATAGCCCATGTCGCCGTACATTATGCCGAAGAATACAGAGAAAAACGGCATGATAAGAGGGTTGGGGTCGATTCCCTCGTAGGCGGGCAGGCTGTACATCTCCGTGACCATCGTAAGCGGTTCCGTGAGCCTGTTGTTTTTCAGCTTAATCGGCACGTCCGGGTACTCCTCGGGCGCGGGGTCGGCAAACTCGAAAGCGCAGGTGTATTTAAGGAGCAGGTCCGTGACCCTCTTTTCATCCGGGGCCGTCACCCAGCCTTCGAGGTAGAAGACGCTCTCGGTGCCCAGCAGCTTCTGAGCAGCGTCAATCTTTGAAATCTCCTGAGCAAGACTGTCGATGCAAAGCTCGATATCGGCCCTGTGGCTGGAAAGCTCCTTGATTTTTTCCGTCTCCTCGGAAATCTCACGCTTAATCGAGGCAAGCTGCGCTTCAATTTCCTCTATGTTCTCCTCGGCGGTGCCTTTAAGCGAGCCGAACACGACCCGGGAAAAACTGAGGTTTCGGAGAACCGACATCACTTCGCTCTCGACGGCTTTATGGAAAATGACGATTATGTAGTTCTGCTCCCTGTCCGAGTTTATCGGGAAGACCTCGAACTCCTCCGCGACCTTGGCCAGTTCTTCCCTTAGCACTTCCGCGGTAACGCTCGGCAGCGTGGTTCCGGCCATTACGCGGACGTTCTCGGTACCTAAAAAATTGAGGGTCATTTTATTAGATTTCCACGGCTCCAGTGAAAGTTTCAGCGCCTCAAGCCTGCTTGCTTCCGCCTGAAGCGTGGCAATTCTGTTCTGATGCTCTTCAATTCGCAAGATAACTTTCTTAGTCCTGCAAACGAGCTCGTCGGAAAAGAGCTCCTCCGCGCCGACCTCCCGCCTTGGAGCAAAGATGCTTGACTTGGCGGGCGCGTACCTGTTCAAAATGCCGAGCGCGGCGGTCGCTTTTGAGTGCAGGTTTCTGTAGTCCTGCTCCGGCGCGTTCACCCTGCTAAGCGACTCGGATAGCGAGGGGTCGAGGAGCTTTTCGCTCTGCGGAATAACCTCGACGCAGCCTAAAAGCATAAGCTCGTGCAGCAGGGCCTCCCTATCCGAAAGCATGGCGAACAGGCTCAGTTTCTTCATTTTTACTATCATTAGCCGCTCACTATCCTCTCGACAATAAATGAAGCTGCTTCGTCCAAACGCCGCATCGCCGATTGCCTCAGCTCTGCCTTTTTCTTTTCCGTCTCCTCGGCAAGCTTAAGCGCAACCGCTCTGGCTCTTTCCTCGGATTGCTGAATCAGCCGCCCGGTCTCCTCGGCAGCACGCCGGGAAGCGTTCTCGAGTTCCGCGCGGCCTTCCCTTTCGGCATCCGCAGCCGCCTTTTTTGCAGCCGCGACGGCGTCGGCCTTCATTTTTCGAGAAGCATCCTCCGCTTCAGAAATGCTTCTCACAGCTTCCAAAGGCATTCTATCCCCCTCCTTCTTTATTGTAATATATAGAATTTTGTAAAATAATTATAATAATATAAAAATATTCCGATTTTGACAAGCATATTTGTTAACAATTAGGGTAATTTTTTTTGCATGTGTTTCCTATTTTACCAGTTAGTTTTCAAACATTATACGAAAAAAATTTTCTCTTTTATAAATATTTATCGATTATTTGTCTTGATTATTTAAGCAAATGCCGCTATAGTTTACTCGGATAGAGAGGAGTAGTAGCTTTGGACAGACAAAAAAGGAAAAGACGTTTTGGCGACCGGAAGGAAGGGCGGAGACTGCGTTCGCTCGACCCGCTGTACGCCTTCACCCCCTTCATCATGAAGACCAGGGGGGACGCCACGAACTATTTCAGCTCCTCGGTTGAACTCGAGGCTATCGAAAAATATATCAAGAAAAAACGCGAAGAGGGCCTGAAGGGCTTTGGAATCCTTCACATTTTTATCGCGGGATACGTCCGCTGCGTTTCCCAGTACCCCGCCGTAAACCGTTTCGTGTCGGGGAAGCGTATCTATGCGCGCAACAACATTGAAATCGTCATGACCGTGAAAAAGCGCATGTCGACCACCGCCGGAGAGACGGAGTTCAAGGTCATCTTCGAGCCCACCGACACTATAAACACTGTATACGAGCGCGTTAACGCGGCTATTGAACAGATAAAGACCGAGGAGGATTCGAGCACCGACAAGGTGGCGGCCGCCCTTGGAAAGCTTCCGCGCCCGCTGCTCAGCGCCGCCATACGCTTTTTCGGCTGGCTCGATTACCACGGCTGGCTGCCCCAGTCGCTGCTTGACGCAAGCCCCTTCCACGGCTCCATGGTGATTACCGACCTCGGCTCGCTGGGAATCCCTCCGGTTTACCATCATCTTTACAATTTCGGCAATATACCGGTCTTTATTGCCTTCGGAGCCAAGAGGAAGGTTGTGGAACTGGACAAGGAAGGCAAGATTGTGGAGAAAAAGTACATAGACTATACCGTTGCGACGGACGAGCGAATCTGCGACGGCTATTACTATGCCGTTGCGTTCAAGCACTTCAATTATATTCTCCGCAATCCCGAGTTATTGGATACCCCGCCCGAATACGTCGTCGAGGACGTCGATTGACGGATAATATGAATTTGGCCGCCTGCGTTTGCGGGCGGTCTTGGTTTAGTAGCGCGGATTTAAGAGCCGCCCTGCTACATATCTTTACCTGCGGACGGCATAGTTTGCCCTATTATCCCTATTATACAGTATTATCTAATTGCAACACAACAGTTTTCCTGCATATATAGTATAATATGTAGGATTTTACAATTAATCTTGAAAGGTGGCACACGGATGAAAAAAGCAGCGGCGCTTTTCCTTATGCTGTCCATGCTGTCAATCCTCGCGCTGGCAGGCTGCGCACCGAGCACCGCTCCCGCCGCGACCCCCACTCCGAGCCCCGGCGCCATAACGGTCAGGGAGGAGAGCGTTGTGATTGGCAAGGGCAGCGAGTACGAGCTCGGGGGCACGCTTACAATCCCCGAGGGCGCTAAAACGCCTTATCCTGCCGTCGTGCTTGTGCACGGCTCGGGTCCGAACGACAGAGACGAATCGCTTTACGGCAACAAGCCCTTCAGGGATATAGCCGAATACCTCACTTCCAGGGGTATCGCCGTGCTACGCTACGACAAGCGCACCTATGCCCATCAGTCGAAAATGGCCGGGAGCTTTGCGGAAATCACCGTCAAAGAGGAGACCATAGAGGACGCCATTCTCGCCTCGAACCTTCTCAAGGCGGACGAGCGCATCGACAAGGACAGGGTCTTCGTCATTGGTCACAGCCTGGGCGGCATGCTCGCCCCGCGCATCGACGCCGAGGGCGGAGATTTTGCGGGCCTTATCATCATGGCCGGCTCCCCGCGGACCCTGGCCGACATCCTGCTCGACCAGATAAGAGCAGCTCTTGAAACGCTATCGGGCGAACAGAGGGCCGCCGTCCAGGAACAGCTTGACACCCTTGAGGACATCTTCTCAAGGCTTGACAGCATGTCCGACGAGGAGGCCAAGAGCATGGCTCTCTCGGGCGCCTCCGCCTATTACTTCAAGGAGATGGCTGCGCATCCTGCGAGCGACTACCTTGCGAATACTGAAAAGCCGGTTTTGATATTGCAGGGCGGGAAGGATTTTCAGGTCTACCCGGACAAGGATTACGTAGAATATCAAAACCTTCTGGGCGATAAGCCGAATGTGACCTTCAAGCTGTACCCCGAACTAAACCACCTGTTTATGACCTCCGTCACCGGCACCGCGGTCGAGTATTTAAACCCGGGCAAGGTCGACGGCGAGGTGCTTAAGGACATAGCGGAGTGGATTTTGAACGTAAAAAGCTAAAGAAAATCGGCGGCCTGAAAAACCGGCCGCCGATTTATCTTGTCTGCATACGAAATCTCTTGAGTAAAACAGCAGTCAATGATTGGGATTTGAGCGCACATAGAGGGCCGCTTTCACGAGCATGTTCAGCACCGTGCTCTGGGGAATATCATTCATGGCGTTGATGACGCTCTCGCTCGTTGCGTCCACATAGACGGGCGCGAGATTGTTGAGCGCGTAGGCCACGACGTCGCGCCTGCACTTGTCGCATTTGCAGAGCCTGAACCTTTTCATGACGGCGTCGACATGCCTGAGCACGTACTCCTCCATGGCGTTGACCGTCGCGACATAAACGCCTTCCTCGAAGTCCTCCCGCCTGGCAAAGAGCCTGCTTCTGAGCGCGGATACGCTCTCCCGTCCCTCGGAGCCCTTGTCCCTCATGGCGCTTCCCGCCGAAAAAGGATTTTCGCTCAGAGCGGGCATGATTTTCTGGAACATCAAGTCCTTATCAAGCTCTCTCTTTGACTTAGACACTATAATACTCCCTTTTCAAACAGCTCGTCCACAAGCCTGATATAGTCCTGAACCGCCTTGTTGTTGGGCGCGTATTCTATAATATCGGCCTGAAGCATGGTCATGGCCTTGCTCAGCACATTGCTGTGCCCCACCGTGGTATTAAGCAAGGGGATGTTAAGCTGCTTCGCCAGCATCTGTGCCGTCTCCCGGGCAGTCCTGCTCAGCGCCTCCCTCGGATAGTACCTGAGCAGGAACATTCCCCCGATTACGAGCTTGGGATTGAGGGCCTCCTTAATTCGCATGACCGTCTCGTGCACCTGGATGACCCCGTGCAGGCTGTAGCCGTCCGAAAGCGCGGGAATCAGAACCACGTCGGAGGCTATAACCGCGTTTGACAGCATGAGGCCGAGCTCCGGCGGTGTATCTATCACGACATAGTCGTAGTTCTTCAAAAGGGGTTCAATGCACTCTTTCAGTATGCTCTCGCTGCCGATTCCGGTGAACTCGCGCTCGACGCTCGTAAGGAGCCCGTTCGAGGGAAGTATGTCTATTATCGGGGTTCTCTGGACAGCAAACTGAGGTTTTATCGTGTGTTTCAGCACATCGTAAATAGTCGGCTTGTCCCTGTTGTCGGCGCCCATGCTGAAGGAGAGGTAGGCCTGAGGGTCAAAGTCCACGCAGAGAACCCTGAAATTCTTGTGCTTGAGGCAAACGGCAATGGCGTTTGCGGAAGTCGTCTTGCCAACTCCCCCCTTTTGATTGATTAGCGATATTACCTTAGCCAATCTTATCACCCCGGAATCTTTTTAGCAGCCGCAGATTCTATTAAAATATTATACTAGCATTCGCCTGTATTTTGCAAGACCGGCTCGAAAACTGTCGAGCTTTGCGACTGAGAAAATATACAAAAAAAGCGCCTTTTCGCCGGCCGATATTTATAAATTTATCCAGCTATTTGCTATTTCATTTTTATAATATTATCGAATAAATATATCGAAAGGACCATATAAAATCGCATCGCAGAACGATGAGCCAAAGGAGTGCGCGATTATGGAAATCCGCAGAATTTATTCGAACTATCTGCACAACACGGATAAGGCAGTAAACAAACCGGGAAAACCGGCCGACGACAGTCTCGGAAAAATCGGCCCCGTCGGCTCGGACAAGACGGATAAAATTGAAATAAGCTCCAGCGCCTCGTTCCGGGCAAGGCTCGAAGAGGCGAAGAGGACCTATGTAAAAAAGCTGAGCAAGGAAATATCCGCGGAGAGGCTGGAGGAGCTCAGGGCCAAATACCAGGGCGACAACTGCCCCGTTCCGGGCGAGCTTGTGGCCGGCGCCATCATGAGGCGGATTTTCGGCCCTGATGAGAGCCGCTAGCCAATCAATTACAAAGGAGCAGTGGCCGGTTTGAACGGGAAAATCAAGGAATTTACGGACTTATTGGGGCAATACGAGCAGCTGCTCGGGGAGATGCTGCTTCAGGAGAAGGACAAGCGGCAGGCCCTTCTCGACAACGAGCCTAAGAAAATCGAGGCCGTGCTTCAGCAGCAGCAGGCCGCCATGATGAAGCTCAAAAACTTCGAGCAAAAGCGCATGGACATGCAGGCCGAGCTCGGCTTTGCGGGCATGAGCGGCGAAGAGCTGATAGGGGCTCTCGAGAAACAGGACTGCGAAAAGGAAACCTTGGACAGGCTGCGCTCCACACTCAGGAATTTAAGAGACACGGCCGAGCAGATTAAGGAGCTCAACAGGATTTCTACCGAGCTTGCCAAAAAGAGCCTTAAGTTCATCGAACTTATGCAGCAGGGCGGCGGCGAGGGCTCCGACGGCACTTACGGAGCGCAGGGCCCCAGGGATTCAAAGTCCGGCCATACGCTTGAAAAAATGATCTGAGGAGGACTTTTTAATGCGTCCAACTTTTATGGGATTCGAGGCCGCAAAAAGCGCCTTATTCACAAACCAGAAGTCGCTCGACATCGTGGGCAACAACCTGGCCAATATCAACACCGCAGGCTATACCAGGCAGCGCGTGGAGCGGGGCGCCGTCTCGTTCTCGGCCTATACCTCGCGGGTATCCTCAAGCAAGATCGGCCTCGCCGGCCAGGGCGTCGAGGCGCTCGGCGTGTCCCAGCTTAGAGATGCTTTCCTTGACAAATGCTTCAGGGACGAGTACGCGAAGGCAAGCTACCACTCCCAGGCTGTAAATATATTAAGTTCCATCCAGAGCGCGCTGACGGACGGAAACGATATCACAAGCGAGTCCGGCATCCAGGGCGCGATAGAGCAGCTTTTCAGCAGCCTGAACCAGTTCATAAACGAGCCGACCCTGGATTCCAGCGCGAACATAGTGATGTCCGCCTTCAAAAACATCTGCCAGGTCTTAAACCAGCTCGACGAGAAGCTACAGGTCGTCGCAAACCAGCAGATTGAGGACCTAAAGGCGAGCGTTTCCAGAGTCAACGAAATCACCGCCGCCATAGCTCATCTCAACGAGGTTATCAGCAAGGACGCAGCCTTGCTTTCCGAAAACGGGCATTTCAAGCCCAACGACCTTCTGGACGAGAGAAACCTGCTTCTGGACGAGCTGGCCGCTTACGGCGACATAAAGGTTACGGAGCTGCCCGACGGAACCATAAACGTGGATTTCGGCGACCACAGGGTGGTCAGCGGGAACAAGGCCGACGCGCTCGCGGTCAGCGTGACGGACGACCAGCTCGTGGGCGTCTACTGGAAGACAAGCGGCGACAACGTAGTGCTCACCGGCGGCAGCATCCTCGCCGACCTGCACTTTATAAACGGGCGCGGCAACAACGTCCAGAACAGCAGCGAGTCCGTCATGCAGGGCATCCCCTATTACCGCGACAGGCTCAACAGCTTCGCCCATGCGCTGGCGACTCTCGCAAACAACTCCGTGCCGGAATACGACCCTGCGACCGACGCGCCGAAGGTCGACGCAAACGGAAAGATAGTATACAAGACCCTCCTCGCGCCATCTCAGTACTCGGGCAGCGCGGGAGGGCAGATAACCGCGGGCAACATATCCCTGAGCGTCGAGTGGACCCAGAACGGGCCCGGATATTTCATCTACAACAGGAACGAGGCAGTCGAGGATTACGCCCAGAAGCTCGCAAGCTCCCTGGTCGATACAAGGTTCACCTTCCAGCTCTACGGCGAGACCTTCACCGGGACCTTCGCGGAATACAATGTTGAGATGCTCGGCAGGCTGGGCGCCGACCTTAAATTCCACGAAGGGCGCCACGAGGCTTTCGCCGCGGTCGCCGACGACTTCCTCGACCGGCGCGACGAGATAGCCGGCGTGTCCCAGGACGAGGAGACCGCCGACATGATTAAATACCAGAAAGCCTACGAGGCCGCCGCGAGACTTATGACCATCCTCGACGAGATGCTGGACGTTTTGATAAACCGCATGGGACGTGTGGGGCTTTAATTGATTGAAAGGGTGTCGTGATTGTGAGAGTAGTAGACCGTTCCACAGCGAGAAACTTCATGAAGTACCTTAACAAGGCAAGAAGCGACTATGCGAAGACAAACGAGAGGATACACTCGGGAAAACGCTTCGACAGCATTTCCGAGGATGTCATAGCCGGAACAAAGGTGCTCAGAGTAAGAACTGACATGTGCAAGGCCGAGACCCAGCTTAACAACATAAAGTCAGCACAGGACGAGCTGCGCACCGCGGAGACCGCGTTGATGGCCATCAACAATATCCTCACCACAGCCAGCGCTGAAAAGATAACCGCGGCGCTCAGCGAGGAGAAGGGCGAAGTCGGGCGCATTGCCATCGCAGACGAAATCAGAGCGATGCTTGACGAGATGCTTCAGTACGCAAACACCAAGCACAGCTCAAGGTACGTCTTCGGCGGCTCGAACAGCAGCTACACGGCCCCGTTCACTCTCAGTTCCGAGGGCAAGCTCCTCTATAACGGAATCGACGTTGACCTCATCCAGCAGGACAGCGACGGCTCCTACTATTACATGAACGCCGGGGTAAAGACAAAGATTTACCTCGACACCGACGTCTTCTTCGATATCGGCCTCGGCATAAAGCTCAAGGGAACCGAGGTCGACCCGAACACCGGATTTAAGATTTCCTACTCGGGACTGGAGATTCTGGGTTTCGGAAGAAACTCGGAAGGTCTCTCGAACAATATATTCAACGTGCTTTCTGAAATCGAGAAGAATATACGCAACTACGATTCGGAAAAACTTAATAAGCTGCAGTCTCATTTCAGAACCCTTTGCGACGCCTTCAGGTCAAACCTAACGAACATCGGCACTCAGACCAAGCTTCTCGACACGATGGAAGAGAGGCTGAACAATTCCATAGACAGCTACAAAGAGCGCATCAAAAATCTGATGGGCATAGACGACGCCGAGGAAGTTATGAACCAGTCGATGAACGAGTATGTCCTGAAGGCAATCCTTCAGATGGGCGCAAAACTGCTTCCCGTCACGCTGATGGATTTCCTCTGGTAGTTAAAACCCACTCCAAAGGGCTCGCAGCAAAGAAGGTGAGAAGATGAAGCAACTGATTAAGATAACAACCACCCCGCCCAAATACGAACTTGAGATTGAGCCCGCTCGCCTTGAATACGTTAACGACCACATCCCCTCCGCCGAGGTAAGCAGGACCCCCTCCGAGCTGAGGATAAAAACGGAAAACACCTCCGTGCGCATCGACACCTACGAGGCTCGCAAATCGCTCGGGCACCTCAACACCGCGGATATGTTCAGGAGGCGGGCCGAACTTTGCAAGGAGCATTTCCAGCAAAAGGTCAGAGAGTACGTCGAGGAAGGGGCCGAGATGGCGAGGATAGAGGACGGCGTCACAATCCCGGAGATTATACGCCAGAAATTCAACACCATGCCGACCTCTGTCACGGTCTTCATCCCGAAAACGGGCGCGGATCTGACCTGGGAGCCTCCGAAGCTGGACATCGAATACATACCTTCGCATCTTAGGTACGACTGGGACAAGCCCGAGTCCTACCTGCGCTACATACCCGGCAGCGTAAAGCTAAAAATAATAGAGCGCGGGAAGGTCGAGGTCGAATACCTCGGGACGCCTATGTACATCCCCCCGAGCGCCGACCCGAACCGCGAGGACAAAACCGAGGACTTAAGCACCCCGGCGGATACAAATTCTTAGCAGATAATAGGAGCAGCGGATTATGAAATACAAAACCAGGGATTTCGGGGAAATTGATATCAAAGACAGCGATATTTTGACCTTCGCGCAGCCCCTGTTCGGCTTCGAGGACTACAGGAGATTTGCGCTTATCTACAACCACGAAATAGGCGAATCGCTGGTCTGGCTGCAGTCTTTGGACGACCCGGATCTCTGCTTCATACTCTTCGACCCGACTCCGCTGTCCTCCTTTTTCAAGCCGGAACTCCCGCACTGGATTGAAGATGTGCTCGGCAAGGGCGACTACATCTGCTGGGTCCTCTGCGCCATTCCGGACGATATACGCAAAACGACCGTAAACCTCAAAAGCCCGATTTTCATAAATCCGAACACTAGAAAAGTAGCGCAGATTATGCTGGACCAGAACTACCCTATCAGATTTCCTCTGATTAAGGAGGATATATAGGGTATGCTGATAATAACACGAAAAGCCGACGAGTCCATCATCATTGAGATTGAGGGCGGAAAGGGAAACATCGAAATCAAGGTGCTCGAGGTCGGGAGCCAGATTCGGCTGGGAATAGAGGCCCCTGCCGGATATAAGGTTTGGAGGAACGAAATATACCAGAACGTGCTTGCAAACAGGCAGGCCGCAAACTCCTCCCTGCCCAATCTGCTCGACGCGGTCTCGAAGCTCTCCGAAAAGTTCAAGTAACAGAATAACAGCACGGGTCTTCGATATTGTAAGCACGCGGCTTGCCGCCGACATAAGGAAAGGTGAATGTTTTGTACGATTTGGGCCAGGTTCTCAGCGCCGCAAAAGCAAGGCTCGACCTTATAATCCAGCTCGAGCAGGAGACAAACGAGCTGCTGAGCGCCCCTCTCGAAGAGCTCTCGGCCCTTCTTGAGCGAAGGCAGTCCACATTAACGGGCTATATCGAGGCGGACAGGCGCCTTAAGGAGCTTTGCGGCGGCAGCGAGGAACTTAGCGCCGCAATCGAGCTGAAATGCGATTTTAGCAGCCTTCCTTCCGATTTAAAGCCGCTTCTGGAGCTCTCGCTGGCCGCCAGGGCCTCGATAAACAGGATATTGAAAACGGAGCCCGAGATAGCGGCCCGGCTTGAACGCGAGAAGGCCGCGATTCTGAAAAAGATTGAGAGCCTGAACGAAAGCTCCATCGCCGCCGCCAACAAATACTACCGCAGCTTCAACACGAGCTTAAGCCGCGAGGCGGCGGCCGAAAACAACAAAACGATTTGATTATTCGTCCAGCCAGGAGGTGCGCGACTTGAATATAAATTCATCCAGCTACTACAGCGTGAGCGCCAGCACAACCAAGGGGTTTGCGGGGCTTGCTTCCGGTATTGATACGGACTCGATGGTCAGGGAGATGCTGTCGGGCACGCAGGCGAAGATTGACAAGCAAAAGCAGCTCAAGCAGCAGACACAGTGGAAGCAGGAGATTTACCAGGACGTCATTAGCACGATTAACAATTTCTACAGCAAGTACTTCGACAGCGCCTTTGACTCAAAGCTCAAGACAAACCTCTACAGCGCTTCCTTCTACGATTCGATGGTTTCCAAAATCAAGAGCGGCGATGCGGTGAATATCATAAGCACCTCTTCCTCCGCAAGCGTGGGAGACGTCAGCATCGTCGTAAAGCAGCTTGCCTCCGCGGCGACGCTTTTGGGCGAGAACAAGGTCAGCTCCGCGAAGAAGATTATTTCAACGGGGCTCACCGACGAGAAGCTAAGCTCGGTGTTTGCTAACGGGGCCACCGTCAGCTTCGACCTCTCTCTCGACGGAATCACCAAGACGATTACCTTAAGCGAGGTTGCCGACGGCTCGGGCAACATCACGCTTGAGTCCGTCAGAGAGGCTATTGAAAAGCAGATTCAGAAGGCCTTCGGCTCCTACCTCAAGGTGGAGATTTCAGGCTCCGGCGACGAGAGGCGGCTCGTACTCGATTTGAACGTCGACCAGCCCGGACACGAGCTTAGAATATACGGGGCCGACGCCCTCAAGCTCGGCTTTACGCCGGGCGACTCCACGCTCGTAAACTACAACACGAAGCTCGGAGACCTCGGCCTGCTCGGCGAGCGCTTCTCGTTCACGATAAACGGCCTTGATTTCAGCTTCGACAAGAACGACACCATAGGCTCCATGATGAACAAAATCAACAGCAGCGACGCGGGCGTGAAAATCACCTATTCGACGCTCTCGGATACGTTCAAGATTGAGGCGACCTCATCCGGGGCCTACTACGGCATAGAGATAACGCAGCAGGAGGGCAACCTCCTGAGCGTCCTCTTCGGCGAGGATAAGATAGGCGCAGGCTCCGCCGTTGCAAGTTCAAAGCTTACGACAGGCTTAATCTCGGGCAATCCCGGCGGGCTTGCCGATGATTTCACCACAACCGACGCAAGCCTTGTCATGTACGTCAACGGAACGAGCTACACCTTCAATCTCCCCGCGACAGCGGGCAAGACCTATGACAAGGCGGAAATCGAGGAGGCCTTCAACAAATGGCTGCTCGATAAGTTCGGCAAGACCGGCGATACGCAGAACATAAGGTACGAAGGCGGGAACCTCATAGTTGAAGGCGGTTTCGAGGTCCGCTTCGACAAGACTACCGTCGACCTCGGCGACGCCGACGCCGTCGCGGCCGCCTCGAAAAAGGACCTGGCCCTCGCCTTCGGCTTCAGCAGGACGGGAGCTTCCAATATCGCTACGGCCGACACTCCGATATCCGAAATCCTGCAGCTTCAGGGGCTCACGATAATGGACGCGGACGGGAACCCCGCGGAGAAGCTCTCCGATATAGCAACAATCAACGGCTACTCCGTCACCTATTCCGATTCGAGGCTGTCTCTCAGCGGCAGCGGCGTAATAGACCTTTCGGGCGAGCCTGAGCTTGCCGCACTCTTCGGCGCAAGCTTCTTTACGCTCTCCAACGGCAGCCTGAGCTCCGGCGCCGTCAAGGCCGGCACCGACGCCATAATCAGCTTCAACGGCACCGAAGTCTACCGCAGCAGCAACACCTTCACAATAGAGGGGCTGACGCTCGAGCTCAACAAGACCAGCAAGGTAATACTCGACGAGTTCGGCACCGTAGTCGGGTACGAGGAGACGGTCGTCTCCACCTCGAGGGATTTGGACGCTATCGTCGAAACCATGAAAAACTTCGTAAACGACTACAACGCGATGCTGGACAAGCTCAACGGCTATCTCGACGAGGAGTCCAACTACCGCAAGTACCTCCCGCTCACCGACGAGCAGAAAAAGGAGATGAGCGAGCGGGAAATAGAGCTCTGGGAAGAGAAGGCAAAGCAGGGTCTTGTCAGAAACGACCCCTACATATCAAGCTTCCTCTCTCAGATTCGCACCATTCTCTACACCAAGCCCGAGGGCTGCAACGTCGGCCTTTACAATATCGGCATTGAGACTATGTCATGGCAGAACAAGGGCAAGCTGGAGTTTGACGAAACGGCCTTCAGGAACGCCCTGGCCACAAACGCCGAGGACATCAAAAGGCTCTTTACGGACAGCAAGGAGGGCCTCGCGGTTCTGATTACAAAAGCGGTAAACGAAACTGCCAGACTAAGCGTGGCCTCGCCCGGTACGCTCGTCGCTCTCGCCGGCGCCAAGGGCTGGAAGGGCAACGAGAAGAATAATACGCTGTTTTATCAGCTCCAGTCGATTGAAAGCAGGCTGAAGGAACTCAACAACAGGTATGAAAAGGAGCGGCAGCGCTACTGGAATCAGTTCAACGAAATGGAAAAGATGATATCCTACTACACCTGGCAAAGCAGCATGATATCCTCCACGTTCTCCGGCTATTAATAAGGGTTGACACTTTGGACGAGGTGAAATATAATGGTAAATAGCAATATTTACAAAGCTTACAAGCAGCAGTCCGTTATGACGATGACCTCCGGCGACTTGCTGATTACTCTCTACGACGGGCTGCTCAAAGAGCTTGTGCAGGCGCAAAACTACTTTAAGCAGAACGATTACGCTGATATCAACAGGGCTCTTAAAAAAGTTCAGCTCATACTGGGACACCTGAAAAGCACGCTCAATTTCGACTACGAGATTTCCAAGAACCTCGCCGCCCTGTACGACTATTTCATAGACGTCGTCAGAAAGGCCAATCTGAAAAAGGACCCGACCGGGCTCGACGAGGTGACCCAGATGATTGCGGAGCTGCGCGACGCCTTCTATCAGGCCAACAAGAAAACGAGGGCGATAGCGTCGAACAGCTGAGCTGACGCCCTGCGGGGTTAAGGAGGCAATATGTTCTACAATTCCAACAACTTCAAGGTGCTTGAAGCAGGCCTTAAGCTGACCAAGCTTCAGCAGGACATCCACCTTCAGAACATCGCGAATATCGAGACCCCCGGCTACAAGGCAAAGGCTCTTGTATTCAAGGAAATTCTGAAAGAGGCTTCAAATCCCAAAAAGATTAAAGCCATCCGCGCCGCCATAGTGGAAAACGAGAACTCCTCCGCCCAGCCAGACGGGAACAACGTCGACTACGAGGTCGAAAGCATAGGGCTTTACAAGACCTATGTCCAGCACAGCATGCTGCTCGACAAGATAAGCGGAGAGTTTGACAAGTACAGCTACGTCCTCAACTGCAATATGAGATAATTCGGGGTGGATTTCATGGCCTTTCTAGGATCGCTTGACATCGTCGGCTCCGCGCTCACCGCGGAGAGGTTCAGGATGAACGTCATCCTGCAGAACATCGCAAACGAGAAGACTACCGTAACGGAAAACGGTGAGCCGTACAGGCGCAAGCAGGTCATTTTCCAGGAGCGCCCTCTGTCCTTTAAGGACGAGCTGAAGAAGGCCAGGGGCGGCGTCCAGATTGCGGCCGTCGTCGAGAGCGACCGCGACTTTAAGCTTGTGTACGACCCCTCTCACCCGCAGGCTGACGAGAACGGATACGTGCGCTATTCGAACGTCGACACCACCGAGGAGAGAATCGATTTGATAGCGGCGAGCAATGCTTACGACGCGAACCTAAGCGCTCTGTCGGTGCTGAAGGCGACAATTGCCAAAACCCTGCAGATGGGCGGCAAGTAATTGAGCATATAAAAACGATTACCCGGTCTAAAGCTCGCGCGGCGTTAAGTCAGGAGCTTTGGGCCTTGTTTTTTGGCATGAAATTAGCTTTATCCCCGAAGGCACAGCCAAAATAAAACACAAAAGCGGGAAGCCGTTTTGAACAGCGCCCCAATTGTTAGACAGTATGATATACTGAATAACGATTGGGGTGTTTTTATGCCAAAAGGAGTACCGAAGAAACGATACACAGCAGAATTTAAGCAGAAAGTAGTAGAAGCGGTCCTGCGTGAAGGACTGAGCTACAAGGAAGCATAGCGGATTTTATGAAGTCGGCGGGCATGACTGTATTCAAAAATGGGAACGCATCTACCTTGAGGAAGGACCGGAAGGACTGGGTGTAGAGCGCCGTGGGCGCGGGAGTACAGGCAGGCCGAAGGAACTGCCTCCAAAGGTAGAGGAGGACCTGCTTGTGATTCTTTTGAGTATTTTAAGGCCGAGCTTATTGAATATCTTGATTACTACGCAGCAAGGCAAAGCTGAAGGGCCTGCCGCCTGCTCTTCACAGGCAACAAGCCCTCTCGGTTGCGTAATCTAAAAAATGTCTAACTTTTGGGGGTCAGTTCATCTAGCTTCCCGCTTTTAATTTTGCAGAACTTAGTATTTGTTGCTGCTGGCCGTTGCCAAGGGCGCGGTTTGCGCTGCCGCGGCTTCTGCCACCAGCTTCTGATTCTGGGTAAGGGCATCCACTTCTTCGGGCTTCAAGAAATCGATTTTTGCGTCTCGATTTCTGAGCTTGAATTTGGATATCAGCTCCTTGAGCATATTGGCCTGTCCGGAGAGCTCCTCGCTCGCGGCGGCACTCTCCTCGGCGGTCGCGGCGTTTGTCTGGACGACAGCCGAAATCTGCTCAACTCCCTGATTTATCTGCTCAATTGCGGTCGACTGCTCAGCTGTTGCCTGGGAGATGTTTTCAATAACATCAATCGTCTCGCTGGTTATCGTAACGCTCGTATTAAGAGAGTTGGCGGTTTCGTCTGCTATCCTCGAGCCGTTGTTCACAGCCTCGATGGTCTCGGAAATAAGCGTTGCGATGTTCTTTGCAGCCTCAGCCGACTTGCCGGCCAGATTTCTGACCTCGTCGGCCACAACGGCGAAGCCCTTTCCGGCAGCGCCGGCGCGCGCCGCCTCAACGGCTGCGTTGAGCGCGAGGATATTCGTCTGGAAAGCAAGGTCGTCGATTATCTTGATAATCTTCGAAATCTCAGCCGACTTGCTCTTTATCTCCTCCATCGCCGAGACCATGTTCTTCATGTGCTCGTTGCTGACGCTGAGCTCCTTACCCATATACTGGGCTTTTCTGCGCGCCTCCTTGGCGTTCTCGGCGGTGTGCTGAATTCTGGATGCGACCTCGTTGATTGAGGCTGAAAGCTGCTGGATTGAGCTGGCCTGTTCCGTCGCGCCCTGCGAAAGCGCCTGGGCCCCGTTTGCAACCTGCTCGGAACTGCTGTCGACCTGCTCGGCCGCGTCGCGTATCTGCCACATCAGATTGCTCAGACCGTTGAGCACCTTGGTCATCTGCACCCTGACTTTTATAAACTCGCCTTTGAACTCCACTTTCGGTTTGATGACGAGGTTGCCCTCTTCAATGCAGGAAAGCGCCCAGACTATCTCGTCTATGTAGGCTCTGTACTGCTTAATCTGCTCTATGGTTGTGTTCAGCGCATTGGCAAGCTGCCCAATCTCGTCCTTTCTTGAAACCGAGAGAGTCACGTCGAGGCTTCCCTCGCCCAGCTCGTTGGCCGCTTTGGTAATTTTCTTCACGGGTCTTGCTATGCTTGTGCTTACTATGTAGGTTATGACGGCGCCGAATACCGCGGCGGCGGCGGAGATAGTCAGGACTACGTGCCTGAGCTTATTTACGCTTGCCATTACCTCGCCGGTCTCTACCGTCACGGCAATGCTCCACGGCTCGCCTTCAATAGGAGCAAAGCCCATGAGGGTATCAACATTATTATACTTGTACCTTCCGCTTCCAACCTGGCCCGCCGCCATGGTCTTAACAAGAGCGCCAAGCTCCTGGAGGGAGCTGTCGTTCTTGGCCTTTTCTAAGATGTTGTCCCTGGCAAGAACCCGGTTCGGGTCCCGATGCCCCACCGTATATCCGTCTCTGTTGATTACAAAGGCATATCCGGTTTCTTTATACTTAATATCCTTAATCGCATTGCTTAAGGTGAGTCCACTCTTTACGCCGTATAATACTCCGGTAATAACACCGCTCCTATTAACCGGCGTTGCATAAATAAGAACAGGCTCATCGATACCGTCAACGTAAAGCAGGTCCGTGGCGACGGTTTTTCCGCTCTTAGCCTCTTTGAAGAATTCCGCATTGCTTACATCCTGCGTGCTGTTGCCGGAACCTTGAAGTATGGTGGCCCTTCCGCTCAAATCGGCTAAAGCATAATAGATATAACCGTTCTTCTCGGCCTCCTGCGTGCAGAGTGCTATCTTGCTGTTTATCCCTGCGCTGGCGTCTATAAACACGCTGTTGCGGGCGAGGGCCTCAAGGTCGCTCTTTACAGAGTTCCTCAGCGCCTTTATGTATTGCGCCTGACCCATAGCCATCTGTATCAGGCCCGCCTCGGTGTCTTCAATCTTATCATCGCTCATTATGGTCGTTGAAATCAGGCCGCTGCCTACAGCTACGAGCATTATAATAAGCGTGAAAATCAACATGAGCCTCAGCTTTAACGATTTCATAGTGGACTCCTCCTTAAAATCTCAAGTGGCATATTTTCTCAGTAGAGCTAATGCACAAGCGTAAATAACTGCTGTTCTTCTATGAGCAGCGCTCTGGTCCCGTCGGACAAATCTCCGAGCGATTTTATATACATGCTGCGGTTGAGCTTCTCAAGAGGGTATTCCTTTTCCAGCCTTCCGACCGTATGGACATTGTCGGTTATCATGCCAATCCTTGAGCTTCCGTTGGAAATGGCCACGCATATCTTGCGGAAGCTCTCGCGGTAGCTCTTAATAGTCAGGTCCAGTAAGGCGACAATCTGCTCCGAATAGGGCTGAACCTCCTCGTTTAGAACTTTCTGCAGACCGTCCCAGTCAAGCCCCTGGCCTTTTAGAGAAAAGCATTTGTGAGCCGATTCGTGGAGCTTTTTGTGGGGCTCGTCTATTTTGGCAAGGGTGGAGCTGACCGCCTGGTTTTCGGATTTAAAAGAGTCGTACCATTTCCCGAAAGCGCAGGCATGGGGGTCGGTCGGCAGGCGAAATTCCCGCCCTTCCTGCAGACAGCTTCTCAGCTCGTTTACCCAGTTTATATGCGCCTGCTGGTAACTGCGGAGCATCGCCTCAAAGGCGGACAGCTCCTCATCAAGCGTTGCCATCCCGAAAAGCTGGCGCATATCGACAAGGGGCAGCATAATCCCGCGCAGGTTTATTACGCCCACTATTTCGCGGCCTGCTTCCGGCAGTTCGGTTATTTCCTGCTGCAGCTGGAATATGGAATCCACATAGTCGCAGTTGACAGCATACTTCTGGTCGGACAGGGATACAGCAAGCCACAGATTGTTCTCATTCTCGTTGTATTCAGTCGAGTCCTTCTTCAAATCCATATTCGGCATCTCCGTTTATCAATTAATCTACAGCCGCTTCCTCTTCTTTTGTAGCTCAAGACGGTGCAGTTTGAAAATCGTAGTATAAAGCGCGTCCTCCTCTTTCTCGCTCAGTCCCACAAAACTGCAGCCGTACAAGCTCCCGCCGCCTCTTGGGATTTGCTCGATGCGGCGGACGATGCAGTCCATCGAAAACGTGGGCGAGTCATCGCATAGCTGGATATCGAATATATGTATAAGGTCATTTACCTCAAATGACGCTTGTGTTCTAAACAGAATACCTGAAAGGCTGATGTCAACTATGCTTATAGGCACCGGCTCGGGCTCCTCCTCGGGGCTTAGGTCCCCCGGGCGGTAGGCCTTGCCGGAGGCGCAAACCCTAACTCTGAAATAGTCGCGCCTTTCCAAATCGTTTATGTTTATTATTTTGTTAACTCGCCAGAACACCGGATTTGCTATATATACATGTCCCCCGATGGTGCGGGGACCGCCGGGGCTTCCAAACAGTATAATCTTTACCGGCAAATCATACGAGGCGGCAGGCAAAGGCTCGAAGTCCGAGGATGTAATCTCCACCGCAAGCGTATTCTCTTCGTTCTTGCTTTCGATTTCAAGAACTTTGCGGATTTTTCCTGTAATCAGAAATTCATTTTCCATATCCCTTACTTCGCAGAGCGAGTTTATATACTGGCTGAGAATTTCCTTCACCTTGCTCACATCTTTCCAGATTTTCTATTAATGCCTCAAAGGCCCGCCCGTAAAAGGGGGCGGGCCTTTAAGGATAATGCATATACTTCCGCTATGTAATCTACGTTTGAAGCGTATATTACTGGAGAAGCTGCAGGATAGCCTGCGGCTGCTGATTCGCCTGAGCCAGCATCGCCTGAGCGGCCTGGGCAAGGATGTTCTGCTTGGTGTAGTTCATCATTTCCTTGGCCATGTCTGTGTCGCGGATGCGGCTGTTGGCGGCCTGCATGTTCTCGGCCGTGGCGTCGAGGTTGTTGATGGTGTGCTCGAGGCGGTTCTGGAGAGCGCCGAGGTTGCCGCGGTTCGTGGAAACCTTGTTGATGGCATTCTTTATTACCTCGATGGCGTTACCTGCCGCCGTCTGCGAGGAAACGTCAAGATCGGCAATGCCAAGTCCGTCCGCGGTCAGGTCGTCTATGGTAACGGTGACGTGGTTGAAGTCGGCATTGGTGTCGCCTACCTGGAGGGTGAGGCCTACGCCGCCCTGTACAACGGTGGGCGCAACGCTGCTGGAACCTGTGGAGGCGGCGGGGATTGTCACAACGCTGCCGGCAGCGCTGGCGCCGGTACCAATAGCTGCTGCAACTGCGGCGGCAATATCGTCAGCCGTGGCGTTCTCGTCGATTTCAATCGCCGTGGTTGTGCCGCTGGTGGTGTCGCCGGTCTTTACAAACTCATAGGTGGTGTCGCCGACCTTAAGGGTGGTGCCGATGACCTTGGAGCCGGTCGCATCCGCGTAGTCCAGCTGTACCTGGGCAGGGGTGGTCCCAACGGTACCGTCATCGCCGGCATTAACTGTGTTCAGGCTTCCGAAGGTGACAGAGCCAGTATTGTCGCTGCCGAAGGTGGGTGCTTCGGGCGCTGAGCCAGGGCCGTTTCCGCTTCCAACAGCGCCTGGTGTCTTAGCGGTGAAAGTCAGCGTATCAGTGCCGCTGTCATAGGTGACGTCGTAGTCATCATTGGTAGCCACTCCTGCGAACCAATTTCCGAAAGCATCAAGGGTGGCAAGGGCGCTGGCTAAAACCTCATTGTCGCTGGGGTCAGCATCTACCACGGTGTAATCGGTGCCGTTAACCGTGATTTTGTCGCCAGCCGCAAAAGCGGTAAATGTGCTATCCAGCGTAATTGTGTACACAGCAGCAACGCCGTCACCGTCGGTACCTGCTACGGTAGTCTGAGTGGCAATAGCGCCGAGGGAGCCGTCAAGCAGCTGGATGCCGTTGAAGTTGGTGGACTTGGCGATACGGGTGATTTCGGTCTTCAGAGCGTCAACCTCGGTCTGGATGGCCTCGCGGTCAACCTCGTCCTGGATGGTGCCGTTTGCTGACTTGGTGGCCAGCTCGACCATGCGGTTGAGCATATTGTGCACTTCGGTCAGCGCGCCCTCGGCGGTCTGTACGAGGGAGATGCCGTCCTGAGCGTTGGCGGATGCCTGCTCAAGACCCTTAATCTGAGCCTTCATCTTCTCGCTCATGGAAAGACCGGACGCATCGTCGCCGGCGCGGTTGATGCGGAAGCCCGAAGAGAGCTTCTCAAGGCTCTTGGAAACAGCGTTCTGATTCGCAGACAGGCTTCTGTAGGCGTTGAGCGCCATTGTGTTGGTTCTTACTACCATTCCCATAGTTCTTTACCTCCATGTTTTTTAGGGAAAGTCCATTTTCCCTTTTATTTCTATTTATTTTATATTTTTCCCCGCAAACTGCGGGCTTGCAAAGGGTTCTGGGCCCATCAAACCCTTCGCTAATGTTATCCAACATTTTGCCCGATTTTAAATAGGGAAAAATAAATTATTTTCAAAATTTGTTGCCATATAATTGGAAAAATGTCTACTTGTGTCTTATGATGCTGGACCAGATGCCGTTGACGTACTCAATCGAGTCGAAATACTCCTTTGCTATTATGTGGGTGGGCACGCCTAGATTCTGGGCAAAGCGGCCCATCTTGGTCCAATGGCCCTTCTCGTAGGCGACGCAGAGGTTGAGAAGCTCCGAGCACTGCCCCGGAGCGCCCGTGAGGCCGGCCTTCAGCTCGTCCGAGAGCGGGAGCTGCTTCACGGCCTCCTCCTGCGGTACATCGAGGAGCACGTCCAGCGTCGAGAACATCCCGAGGAGATAGGCCTCGTCCGAGGAGAGCGGGAAACTCGGGATGAAGCCGGAGAGCTTCTGGCAGAATATCGCGCGCAGGAAGCTCGTCTTGATTAGCTCCTCCGAGAAGCCCGCGTCCGGCACGAAGCTCAGGAGATAAATCCACTGCCGGAGCTGGCTGAGGCCCAGTATCGTCAGAGCCTGCCTTACCTCCTTAATCCGGTTCGGCAGGGCGAAGTAGGCGGAGTTGACCATCTTGAGGAGCGAATAGGTCAGGTTAACATCCATTGAGACCAGCTTCTCGATTCTGTCAAACTCGGGCTGGGGCCTGGATATCTCGGACAGCAGCTGGTAGAATACGGAGTTCAGCTTTTCCATCTTGTAAGTCTTGCCTCTGAGCATATCGGCCACGCTCTCGCCCTGAATATAGTCAAAGCCGAGCGCCAGCGCCTTGCCCCTTGCCTTGGGGCTGTTCACGTTGTAGGCTATGGTCTTCTTATTCAGGTTCTGGGCAAGACTTATGATGTTTTTTGCCTCCCTGGCGCTGTCGTCCAGCTGCTCAAAATTGACCTTGAGGTAGTCTATATGGGGCAGGATGTCCAGATTCCGGTTGTTGAAGGTAAAGCCCACAAGGGCCATCCTGTACCCCCTCTTTTTGTACTGGTGCAGGATTTCCAGCGTCTGGGGGTGAATCAGCACGTTGTCTTCAATCTGCACAATCAGTTTTTTCACGTCGAAAATGTCGGGGATATTCTTAAGCAGGAGGTTAGGCGTAAAGGTGAGAAGAACGTCTCTTCCCCCCAGAAAGCTTGAGCCTTCCAGCTGATTTAAAAAGGACACAATCGTCGATGCCGCGCCCCGGTCGTCCTGATTGTAAAGAGAACCGCTGTCCTGCCTGTATATCAGCTCGTACGCCACAGTCTTCTGCTTCTTCGTGCTGATTATCGGCTGATAAGCAATATAGTTGTCCATGCGGTCTAACCCCCCAAAATACATTTAGTCCTTGAGTCTGCTCAGTCTACTGCTCCCTCTCATCGCTCGGGGCGGCGGTATGCCTCGCCGTATCCCTTTTCTTTCGAGGCGGTAAGCAAAATCTGTGTGTAGACGGACGCGATTATCTGATAGAGCTCCGGCGGGATGTTGGAGCCCACCTCCAGCATGCAAAGCATGGAGGCGGTGCTGTCATCCCTGTAGACGGGGATGCCATGTTTTTCCGCTATGTCGATAATCTGCTCCGCAATAGGACCGTAGCCGGAGGCCAGAACCACCGGCGCCATGTCCTGCTCGGGGTCGTATTTGAGCGCGGCAGCCTTTTTCATAGATTTAGATTCTGACATCTACACCCACCCGCTTGTACGGCAGGGATTTGAAAACGTCCATCAGCGACCTTGTCCTGTCGAGGGACTTAAGCTCCGTCCTGCCGATGCTGTATTCGGTCCGGGCGACGATGCCCGGCAGCGCTTCTATTACCGCCCTGTAGCTATCCCCGCAGCCGGGGGGCGTGTAAAGGGTAAAGTCGATAACCTTGTTCCGGACGAAAAACTCCGCCTCGAACCTTCCGACGGTGTCCACGTCTATTACCATAAGGAAATGGAGGGTCGGCCCGGCGCCCTCGGAAGAAGCCGAATCTCCGCGTTCCTGATTAATCCAGAGCTCCGCGAAGGCGCGCAGCCGCCCTACGGAAAGCGGCAGGATAAAGTGCAGCAGGGGCGTAAAATTGCAGGGTGAGGACAGAAGGCTGTGCAGTATCGCCTTGGTCTTCGCCTCCTCGGACTCGCTCTCCGCGCCCCTCTGCGCCTGATTCGTTATAATCTTTACAAGCGCCTCCATTACCTTCGATTTTATGGCCTCGGGCCTTGAGACAAGGCCCGGCAGCTGCTCTTCCTCAAACTCTTCAAGCAGTTTTGCAAACTTCGAGCGCTCAGTCTCTGGAAGCTGCCTTTTGAGCCTGTATACGGCCTCGCTGAAAAATTCGGGATTGTCGTTAAAGCGCGAAAGGTTGTAAACTATAATCGACACTATTTTACCAAATTTTTGAGAGAAGTAAAAGCTCCCTTCGATATCTTTCATCAGATGGAGCGTTTCGGCCTTGAGACTCTGGAAATTCTCCTTCGCCCCCTCAGATTTGAATTTCCGAATCAGCGTCTCAATTCGCGCGGCCAGGGCGTGGGCCACCGGCATGTTGTTCTTAAGATATGTAAGGTTGTTTGAAACGGCGTCGATAATATCGTTTTGCACTTTGATATTGTTAATCGCCTTGAGGAAGTTTGCTATTGCGTTCTGAAGCTCCGGCTGTTCCTGCTCCGAAGAAAAGCTTATTTCCCTCAGAAAATCAAACAGCTCGCCCTTAAAGACCGTGGATTCGTGCTCCTGCCTTAGCATTTCGGGGGCGAGCTCCTCTGGCTGCAGGACCAGGTCGCGGAACACCTGCTGGATTTCATTCGTGACGGTCTTGTTGTTTGCCGGGAGCAGGCGGAAAATTTCCTCGAGCAGAAAGATGTTCTTTAGATACGTGACCGTGACCGACGGGTCCTTCAACAGGTTCATCAGCAGCTTGGAACCGTCGCCGGCTTCGAGCAAGGTCGTGTTCTGCTTTAGAATTTCGCTCTGATTTTGCGGTCTTATTACCTTTGCCGTATCCTGAATAACGAAGGCGTTGGCCGGATCAATGGCCTGCTTCGGAGAAGTGGGCGCATTCTTATTTATAAGAGGAGTAGTAACTTTTAAAATGTCCGGCACGGGTCGCCCTCCTTTTCTCGACACAATCTCCCTTACTTAAAGTTATAGCACGAAATTTTGAAAAATTAAGGGCAATTATATTAAAAATCCTGCGGACTGGACTTGCATTTTGCCGAAAAAATAGGATAACTAATGTAAGATACATTATTACATACAAAAAGAGAAGGTGGCTTTATGAGCTATATTGATCCCGCAATGAGGGATATGCTGGATACTTTCGTTCACGAGACCGAGACGATGCTTGAGCAGCTCGATGAGATTCTTCTTGAGTCCGAGCGTGCCGGGAGCATATCCGAGGAAAACATCGGCGGAATTTTCAGAATTACGCACACGATAAAAGGCTCCGCCGCAATGATGGGGATTGAAGGCATTTCGAACCTCTCTCATGCGGTCGAGGACGTCTTCTATATTCTCAGGGATGACCCCTCAAAGCTCGACCTTGTCTTCGACACCATATTCGATTTGGTTTTCCAGACATCCGACTTCCTGAAAAGAGAGGTTGAAAAGCTGCAGGAGCAGGGGCTGGACTATGTGCCCGACGACCCCTCCGGTCTTATTCAAAAACTACGCCAGCAGGCGGCCATACTCAGCGGAGAAGGCGCGGCGGGCGGAGCGGAACACTCTCATGAAGAAAACGCTCAGAGCGGAAATGAGAATCTCGCCCGCTATAAGATACATGTGTTCTTCAGCGACGACGTTCAGATGGAGAACCTAAGAGCCTTCATGCTCCTGACACAGCTGAAGGGCTGCTGCGACTACCTGAGCTCCGACCCGGAAAACCCCGAAAACGACCCCTCGCTCAGCGAGGAAATCGCAAAAAACGGCTTTATCATATACTGCAACCCGTCAAGCTCAATCGACGAGGTCAAGCAGACCATCGAAAACAGCCTGAATGTAAAAAGCTATGAGGTCGTGGACCTGCAGGAGCACGACGAGGCGGAAAAGGAGAGCGAGCAGGGCGAAGGCAATGTAAATGCGGACTCAGGCTCAGCTTCTCAGCAGACCTCGGGCGGGCAAAAATCCTCGTCAAAGAACAGCAAGCACAGCCTCATAAGCGTAAATCAGGCAAAGCTCGACCAGCTGATGGACCTTGTTGGCGAGATTGTCACCGCGGAATCCATGGTCGGCAGCAATCCCGACCTTCGCGGCCTTAAGCTCGACAACTTCACAAAATCCTTCCGCGAGCTTCGCAAGCTTACAAACGAGCTGCAGGACATCGTGATGTCGATAAGGATGGTCCCGCTGCAGACAACCTTCCACAAGATGGAGCGCCTTGTCCGCGATATGTCGAAGAAGCTGGGCAAAAAGGCCGAGCTTATTACCGTTGGCGGCGACACCGAGGTGGACAAGACCATAAACGACGCCATGGTCGACCCCTTCATGCACATGATACGAAACTCGATGGACCACGGCATCGAGAGCCCCGAGGAGAGGCTCGCCGCCGGAAAGCCCGAGGTAGGGCGCATCACGCTCTCGGCCAAGAATGTGGGCGGAGAGATAGTCATTGAAATCTCCGACGACGGGCGCGGCCTCGATAGCGAAAAACTCCTCGCAAAGGCCGAGCGGAACGGGCTGCTTACGAAGCCAATGAGCGCCTACACGGACAAGGAAGCCTTCGCGCTAATCATGGCGCCCGGCTTTTCGACCTCCGAGGAGGTGACCGAGTACTCCGGGCGCGGCGTGGGCATGGACGTCGTGCGAAAGAACGTCGAGCAAATCGGCGGCACCATATCAATAAGCAGCGTTAAAGGCCAGGGCACAACCTTCACAATTAAAATCCCGCTCACCCTCGCGATTGTCGACGGCATGAACATCTCGGTCGGAAAGACCATCTTCACGCTCCCCATCGCATCCATAAGCCAGTCGTTCAAGGTAAACGACCCCAAGCAGATAATCCGCAACACCAACGGCACCGAGATGATTCTCATACGCGGCGAATGTTACCCGATTATCCGCTTAAACCGCTACTTCGGCATACCGGGCGGGGCCGAGGATATAACGGAGGGTATTCTGATACAGGTCAACAACAACGACTCGAAGGCCTGCATATTTGCCGACGAGCTCATAGGAGAGTTCCAGGTCGTCGTCAAGCCCTTCCCGATATTCTTCAGCAAGTACGACCTCAAGAGACGTGGACTTTCAGGCTGCAGCATTCTTGGCGACGGCACCATAAGCCTGATTCTGGATTCCAACAACCTTATCTGCGAACTTTAAGGAGGTAATCTTATGAACGACACCATCAATGCCGGCACGAGCTACAGCAGCGATTTGAAGGACCGCTACCTTCTTTTCGACATAGACGACACAAAGTACGGCGTTTCGCTGGAATACGTGCTTGAAATAATCAACGTCCAGACCATAACGACCGTGCCGGGAGTCGCCCACTACATAAAAGGCATAATCAATCTCAGGGGCAAAATAATCCCTATCATCGACGTCCGCTTAAAACTCGGGCTGCCGGAGCGCGAGTACGACGACAAGACCTGCATCATCGTGCTGAACGTAAACGAGGTGCAGGTCGGCGTGGTAGTCGACAGGGTTTCCGAAGTCGTCAACGCCGAGAACTCGCAGCTCTCCGTTCCGGCCGAGGTCGGCGAGGCCACATCCAGATATCTTTCCTCCATACTCGAACTCGAGGACAAAATCGTCCTGATTATTGACTGTGAAAAGTTCTTCAAATCGGAACTTGACTACAGCCAATTCTAACTCCGGGAGAAAGATAAGTGATGCAATTGGATATACTGACCAACCCGCCGAAACTGACCGACAAGGAATTCCTTGAACTAAAGACCTTTGTCTATGACAAATACGGAATAGACCTAAGCCGCAAACGGCAGCTTGTCGAGGCGAGGCTTGCCACCACGCTGAGGTCAAAAGGCCTGACTAATTTTGGGCAGTACCTTAAGCTCCTGAAGGAGGACAAAACCGGCGAAGAGATTACCACCTTTCTGAACAGAATAACGACGAACTACTCGTACTTCGCGAGGGAGGCTGACCATTTCGATTTCCTGGCTAAAACCGTACTGCCGCAGCTTGCCGCGCAGCGCCCCACCCGCGAGCTCAGAATCTGGAGCGCCGGCTGCTCGACAGGGCAGGAGCCCTACACCATAGCCATGGTCATTGACCAGTTTTTCGGCGAAAAGAAAAGGTTATGGGACACTGCGATACTGGCCACCGACATATCCACCAACGTCCTTAACAAGGCGCAGACGGGAATCTATCCCCTAAGGGACATAGAAAACCTTCCCCCTCTCTGGAAGAGCAGGTATTTCACCAGGATTGGCGAGGACCAGTACCAGGTGGTGCCCGAAATCCGCAAAGAGGTTATATTCAGAGTGTTCAACCTCATGGACCCCATAATCTTCAAGAAGCCCTTCGACGTCATTTTCTGCCGCAACGTCATGATATACTTTGACAAGAAAACGACAAACCAGCTCATCGAGCGGTTCTACAACGCTACGGCCGAGGGAGGCTACCTGTTTATAGGCCACTCGGAAACGATTGACAGAACCGTTTCCAAGTACAAATACATCCAGCCGGCTGTCTATCAAAAGCCCATTTCCGACAAGGGCAAAATTTAAAGATTTAATTTATGAGTACTTATAATAGTCGGCGGCCCGGAAATGCACGGACAGCGGCTATTTATCAAGCATATTTTGCGCCCCAGCAAATCGAAAGGAATGGTCACACTTATGCCCATACGCGTACTTGTCGTTGACGACTCGGTGCTCTTTCGCACAAAGATGCAGCTGAGTCTCAGCGATAACGATATAACCGTGGTAGGAAGCGCCGCGAACACCACCGAGGCGATGCAGAAAATCCTGGAGCTCAATCCCGACGTCGTCACGCTGGACGTCGAGATGCCGGGAATGAGCGGCATTGACTTTCTGAAAGAACTTCTGCCTCGCAAAAGCGTCCCCGTTGTCGTGGTAAGCTCCCTTCCAATCAATGCGCTGGACGCCCTCGACGCCGGCGCCGTTGACTTCGTTAGGAAACCCGTTGCCGGGGTCCCCAACGCGCAGGAGAATTTTCTGCAGGAGATGCGTGAAAAAATCAAAATCGCCTCCAAGGCGAAGGTCAGGCCCTTCCCTGCGCGGACGGCAAGGCCGGAAGGCCTTTTTAAGACGGCCCCCGATATCAAGGCGAAAAAGGACATCGTCATCGCAATCGGCGCTTCAACAGGCGGAACCGAAGCGATTATCGAGGTCGTAAAGGACCTGCCCCCTTCCACTCCGGGCATTCTGGTCGTCCAGCACATGCCCGCGAATTTCACGAGACTCTACGCGCAGCGCCTCGATAAAATCTGCAAGATGGAGGTCAAGGAGGCCGCGGACTACGACAGAGTATTTCCCGGGAGAATTATCCTCGCAGCCGGCGACTACCATATGACTCTGAAAAAAGACGCCGACGGCTACTATATCAGGAGCCGCCCGGGCGAGAAGGTCAGCGGGCACTGTCCCTCGGTCGACGTGCTCTTCGACTCGGTGGCCGAAACGGTCGGAAAGAACGCCATCGGCGTGCTCCTGACGGGCATGGGCGCCGACGGAGCCAAGGGCCTTCTGAAAATCCGCAGGCAGGGCGGCTACACGATAGGACAGGACAAGGAGAGCTGCGTTGTGTACGGCATGCCGATGGAGGCAAAGAAGCTCGGCGCCGTAGTAAAGGAGCTGCCCATCGACCAAATCGCAGGCGAAATAGTAAACTACCTGGCGAAAAAGAATAAGAATTAATTTTAGCTTATCAGTCTAAACAATTAAAGGGCGGAGGCAAACGCCTCCGCCCTTGCTTGTTCTGTTTTCCGTCCGGCATTTGTGAAATATAACATGTTTTATTATTGGTTCCGGGGCTTTATCCGCCCCAACGGAGCGTTGCAAGGGACCAGAAAAGCGGAAAACCATATATGAAACAAGCTCAGATAGCCTTGCTATCTGAGCTTTCCTGTTCTTAAATAGTTCTCCCTTACTTCTCTTTCAAATTCCTCTGCGCTCAGCGGAGGCGAGTAGTAATAGCCCTGCATTATGTCGCAGCCGATGCTGTGCAGGAAGTCGGCCTGTTCCTTCGTCTCCACGCCCTCAGCGATGATGGAAAGGTCAAGCTCCCTTGCCATTTGCACGATGGAGCGCAGGATGCAGTAGCCCTTTTCAATATCTCCCTCGCCCGACAAAAAGTTCATGTCCAGCTTCAGAACGTTCACCGGCATGCTCTTTAGTATGTTGAGCGAGGAATAGCCGCTTCCAAAGTCGTCCATCTCGACGGTGAAACCGTAGCCCTGGAGCTTCTTTATGATGTCTATCATGTGCTCGGGATTCCCTATGCAGGCCGACTCCGTAACCTCGAGCCTCAGTATCTTCGGGCTCAGCCCGTGCCTGCTTACAAGCCCCATCAGGGCCGCGCACAAATCCATCTTGTAGAAGTCGACCCTTGAAATATTCACCGACAGGGGCATGTCTTTAAGCAGGCTCCCCTCCCGGGTCCATTTCTCCAAAAGGCTGCAGGCGTACTCCCAGACATACAGGTCGAGCTGGGCGATAAAGCCGTTTTCCTCAAAAATCGGGACAAAAATCTTCGGGTGAATAATCCCTTTCTCGTGATGGTTCCAGCGCGTGAGGGCCTCGGCGCCCACAATTTCCCCGGTTACATAGTTGTACTGCGGCTGCAGGAGCACCTCAAAATGGTTGTTCCTGAGGGCGGTCTCCATCTCCCCGATTATTTCCTGCTCCTCGAGAATGCTGTCGCGCATTTTGTCGTCGTAATAGGCGAAGTACTCCCAGTAGTTGCCCTTGACCGCCCGGGAGGCCATTACGGCCATATCGTACATCTGCTCGACAGGCATCGTCCTGTCCACAATCCTGTATATGCCGATGCTGGCCCTCAGCTGGAGGCTTATGCCTATCTTGTTTACGCACCTGCTTATCCCGTCCGAGAGCTCCTCGATGTCGACTTCGTCCTCGGGCGCGCAGATGGCGAAGTGGTCGGCCTCAAGCCTTGCGTATGTACCGTTCTTTACGTATTCCCTGAGATACTCCGCTATGGCCTGGAGCAGCGCGTTGCCCGCCCGGTTGCCGAACAGCTGGTTTATTATTCTGAAATTGTCGATATCAAACTGAATGAACAGGTAATTCTTATCGGGATTGTTTCGCAGCAGGGACTCGGTCTCGGCGGAAAAGGCGGTTCTGTTCAGTATCCCCGTAAGATGGTCGTGCTCCTCAAGAAAGCGTTGCTTGCCGAGCAGCATTCTCTGCACCGTTTCGTCTTCGAATATGACGAAGGTACCGACAAGAAGCCCTCTCTTGTCGTATATCCGCGAACACTTCACAAAAAAGTGAAGCCGCTTTCCGTCCCGCTCCGTATTGTAGAAAAAGCCCTCTTCGGCCTGCGGCAGCCTGACATTGAGCGAGTTGCGTTTTGCAAATTCCTCAAAAGTGAGGGCTCCGAGCATCTCTTCGCTCAGCGAAAACAGTTCGCTGCTTCTTTTATTGTAAATCGCCAGCGAGTTTTTGCTGTCAAAGACAAGAATGGGATTGGTATAAGAATCAACAAGCATTGACTTTATCTCCGATGAAAATTTTGGGGGATGCAGCTGGGCAAAGAGCATATAGCAAGAAAATACGCCGAAAGTGAGCACAGACACGTCAATATAATTGTGGAACTTAAAAACCTTAATAAACACTGCTATAACCATACTGGCAAAGAAGGTAACAGCCAGCGCCCGGTATCTCTGCCAGTAAACCTTCGGAACCATAGTATGCGCGCGGTAAATTAGGATACAGTTCAGCGCGGCCAGCGCTCCAATAATTAAAGCATACACATAAGAGTAAGGCCGCAGGTAAGTCGCCGTGTAAAACCTCTCTCCCCTGAACCACTGCGGCGCTATCACCGTAACAATTGGCATAACAGCGTTTGCAACCAACACAAGGGAGTTTGCCGAAAGGACAATTATCAGCGCCCGGCACAGGAGCCTGCTTTCGATTCGCTCGCCCCTGTATTTGTCTATAAACCTCACGGACAGCAGGAGCAGGGCGGCAAGGAGCCAGGGTGTAAGCAGGCTCTTAATCGAGTAGGCTATCCGCGCCTGGTCCTGATTGCGCGACTTAAGAGCAAACATGCAGCTGAGCGTTATAAGCGAAGCGAGCAGCAGCAAATATTTTATCGCCCGCTCCAGCGCGCCTCGCTTCGGCAATTCCGTGAACAGACAGGCTATGGAAAGAAAGAAGGAAAACATGAATATTATAAGAGAAATACTCTTCACCTATTGCTTCACCTTCTTAACCGTTCCACACCCTTCTTTGCCAAAAGGCAACAAAAAATGGCGCAACTAGTAATTTTATTCTATGTGCGGAGCTTTTTTAAATACTTTTTTCTAGTAATGCCATTCGCCTCTGGTCGCGGACTTGATGACCATTTTTCCGTCCCCGGAATAGAAGTACTGCGTCCTTCCGTAATCCTTTCCCGTATCCTCCGCGACAATCGGAATCCTGTGCCTCATAAGCTCCGCCTTGACGGCGGCCACGTTCCTTTCGCCGATGTTCGAGAGCGCCGAGTTGTTCAGACCCGCAAACATCTGGGCCCCGCCGGCAATCTTGGCCGTAATACGGGACTGCGCGGCCCCTTCCCTCGTCATGAGCTGCAGCAGCCGCTTAATCGCGGTGTCGGCAAACTTCCCCTCCTGCTCGAATGTTACGTTAAACCCCTGGCTCGAGGGTAGCATAATATGCGAAAGCCCTGCAATCTTCATCTTCGCGTCATACAAACATATGCCCACGCAGGAGCCGAGGGCATATGTCACAAGCACATCTCCGTTTTTGGCTATATTGTATTCCGAAATCCCTACTACGATTAACCGGCTCATTAACCCAACCCCAAGCTTCTCATCATCTTTTGCAGAGCTTCAACCTCGGGTATGAGTAAAACATGGCTTGCGGCATGATTGATGCTGTTGTTAAACTCATCCTCGATATATATGATTTTGTCGCTGATGTCAGCGTAATAAATCGTAGGGACGCTCAATATCGCCCCGACCATATCCATGCAGAAGGATGGCGGCGAGAGCTCTATTCTCAGACCGGTCAGAGAGGCTATCGCGTTTACATACGAGGCGGCCATGATGTTGCCGACCTCCATGACGGCCGAGCGGCCCATGTCGTTGTCCACGTCGAAGCTCTCTTCGCCAAGCAGGTCGGATAGGACCATGTTCGCAAACTCCTTCTGGAGCAGGAACATAATCATGCCTGTCAAATCGCCGCTGATTGTAAGCAGCAGCCCTATCATCAGCTCCTCGGGACCGCCCAGCCTGTCTGTAACCGTCTGGTAGTCCAGGACGGTGACCCGCGGCACGGCAATCATGACGGGACGGTTTAACATCTGAGAGAGGGCGGTGGCCGCGTTTCCGGAGCCTATGTTCCCAATCTCCTTCAGCGCATCAAGCTGCATCTCGTTCAAACTACTGAAGTCAAACAAATTCATCAACAGACCTGCCTTTCGCAACTTATAAACAACACCGCGTTGCTCACAGTTCGGTTAACATAATCCAGCACAAAACTATTTTCCCAGGCCGTTTATCGTCTGCTCGTTTTCGTCGGCAACCTGAATGAGGCGGGCGCTAATCTGGTAGGCCCTTTGCGCCGCTATCATTCTGCTCAGCTCCTCGGTAAGCTCGACCCCCGAATTCTCAAGGAAGCCGGAGATAATTTTGCCTCTCCCTTCCCATGTGGCCGCAGCCGCGCCGGAGATGGCGGTCGGCACATAGCAGGTCGAGGACACGGGTTCGAGCGCCTCCGGATTGGCGAAGGTAAACACGCCTATACGCTCGCACAGAACCTCGGGAGCAAAGTCCTGCTTGACGTTCGAGCTGTCGCAGTAAATCCTATACCCGTTGCTGTCCAGGACGTAGGCCCCGTCCGAGGTCACGAGATAGGCGCCGTATCCTTCAAGCCCGATGGAGAAGCTGCCGTTGCGGGTATACTGGACCCTTCCATCCCTTTCCACGGCAAACCAGCCGTCTCCATTTATCGCAAAGTCAAGCTCCCTGTCGGTCTTTATCAGGGCGGCCTGCCCCGGAGTTATCCCGACCGCGACAGCCTTCACGCCGTGCCCGGTCAGGGGATTTGTTTCGGTGTTCACGTACATATCGGTATACAGAAGGTCCTGGAAAGACGTGGTCTGCGCCTTGTACCCGACGGTATTTACGTTCGCGACATTGTTGCCTATCGTGTTGAGCGCTTCCTGATAGGCCATGAGTCCGGAAACTCCGCTGTAGAATGCAGCTTTCATAAATTAACGCTCCTTCTTATATGTTCTTTAAGGCCTAGACCTGGGCTATCTGGTGGGCTTTTTCGTTTACCCTGTCTATTATCGAAAGCGCGCTGCTGCAGGCCTGGAAGGCTCTCTGGGCCTCCAGCAGCAGGGTCAGCTCCCTGTTGTAGTCCACGTTCGAAAGCTCAAGGCTCTTGTGGATTATCGAGTAGCCCTGGGCGTTCTGGAGCACGGCCCCCTGGGGTGCGGCGTAGACGCCGTTTTCAAGCTCGACCGGGGCCGTCCCCTCCGGGAGCGCGGAGATTCTAAGCGTGTCTATGTAGGCTCCGTTCGAGTTGTAGATCCGGCCCGAGTCGTCAATCACAAAGTCCGCGTTTCCCACTCTAATCGGGCCGTACATGCCCTGAACGCGCCCCACCGACGGGAGCACGAGGTAGCCCTCGGCGTCCATGTTGAAGTGCCCGTTCCGTGTGAGGAAGAGCTCACCGTTTGCTCCCGCGACGGTGAAGAAGCCCTCGCCGGAAATCGCGGCGTCGAAGACGCGGTCGGTGTTTGTGAGCTCGCCGGACTCATGGTTTGTCACAACGTCGCTGACAATCGCGGCGGTAGCCCCGCTGCCGCCTATGACCGTCTGGGAGTTTGCGTCCTTGCGGGTCATCAGCTCCTGCTCAAAGGCGGACATAAGCATGCGTTTAGAGCGGTAGCCGGGCGTCTGCGCGTTTACAAGGTTGTTGCCTATTGTGTCAATCTCTCTCTGCCGGGTGAGAATACCCGAGGCAATCGTATAGAATCCGGATAGCATGGCGCCTACCTCCATTTTGCACTTTCTGAGAGCGGCTATTTATTCGCCGAAGCTCGAATCAAAACCGCTCTGCCTCAGATAGTTTTCTATGTTCTCAAGAGCTTTCTTTCTTATTTGCGTTATGCGCTGGGGCGATAAGTCGAATATCTTGCCAATCTCGCGCAGGGTGAGGTTCTCGTAGTAGTAGAGAGTGATTATCTGCCTCTGCCTTGGAGGAAGCGAGTTTATCGCGTTTGCCAGCGCCTCGCTGAGCTCCTTCCTTATTACGCTCGAGACGACCTCATCGTTCATCTCGCCGCCGGAGGCCTTCGCTTCCTCGAGCTTGTTGATGTAGGCCGACTCGACGAGCTCCTCGAAGGAGAGCGTGTCCACCACGGACATCTCGAGCATGTCGCGGCCGAGCTGCTCCTCGCTTATGCCCAGGTATTCGGCAAGCTCGAGGTTTGTCGGCTCGCGCATTAGCTCAAACTCCAGCTTCTTCTTCCCCTGCGCTATGTTCTTCCTGGCTTCCCACAGCCTGTTGGGCAGCCAGTTTTGCTTTCTTAAGTACTTCAGGACCGAGCCGCGGATGGCAAGGTAGCTGAAGGTGTCGAAGCTGGCGCCTCTGTCAGGGTCGTAGCGCTCTATGCATTCGATAAGCGTAATCACACCCTGATTAAAGAAGTCTTCGTAAGGGATATTGGACAGCAGGACGTTGCGCATTCCGAAGATTGCGGCGTTGACATGCCTCAGATAGTGCATGACCAGCTTGTTTCTAAGCTCTATGTCGCCGGTCTCCTTGTACCTCCGCATGAGGCCCTCGGGGTCCTCGACGCGGACCTCCTTATATACTTCCGTGACCTTTTGGCTGCCCATGACATCCCTCCTTTACCCCACAGTTAATCAAGGTAAAAACCCGGTTTGCCCATCGCGCGCTCCCAATCGGCTCAGATTCTTATTACCCCGAGCGACTGTATCTGTACGTTCGGCTCAAGGTCGTTGTAAGAGAGCACCGTAATATTGGGGAAAAACTGGTCCATGAGCTTTTTAAAGTAAACCCGCACCACCGGCGAAGTGAGGATAATCGGGTCCTGGACGAGCTTTTTCATCTTCTCTATCTGCTCGGTTGAGCTTGTGATAATCCTCTGTATCACATTGGTGTCGAGCGAAAGGTAAGAGCCGGTTTCGTGCTTCTTAAGACCCTTTACTATCATCTCCTCTACGGTGCTGTCGAGGTTTATCACCTTAAGCTGCCCGGCGACCGCAAAGCGATGAGTTATTGTGCGCTTGAGCGCCTGGCGCACATACTCGGTTAAAAGGTCCGTGTCCTTTATCGTCGGCGCATAGTCCGAGAGGGTTTCCAGGATAATCTCCAGGTCGCGAATCGGGATGCCCTCTCTGAGAAGGTTCTGAAGCACCCTTTGCAGCTCGCTAATGCTGACGAGCGAGGGGATGGTCTCGTCGACGATGGTGTCGTTGTGCTTCTTGAGATTATCGAGCATCCTCTTTACTTCCTGGCGGGTCAGAAGCTCATGAGCGTGCTTGCGCATAAGCTCCGAGATATGCGTTATGATTACCGAGGTCGCGTCTATCAGCGTGTATCCTGCTATCTCCGCCTTGACCTTCTTGTCCTCGCTTATCCACTTTGCGGGCAGGCCGAAGGCGGGCTCGATTGTATCGATTCCGTCGACGTCCTCCGCAGGGTCAAGGTCCTCGGGTGCAAGCCCGAGGTAGTGGTCAACCAGGATTTCGCCGACCGCAATGGATTCGCCGCGCAGCAGGACCTCGTACTGGTTGGGGTTGAGCCTGCTGCTGTCCTTGAGCCTTATCGGGGGCAGCACCATGCCCATCTCGTCGGCAAACTGCTTGCGGAGCATGACTATCCTGTCTAGGAAGTTGCCGCCTGCCTTCTCGTCGACGAGCGGCAGTAGGCTGTAGCCTACCTCGACGCCGATGGCGTCGACATTCAAAAGCTCGTAAACATTGTCAAGGTTGCGGTAGTAGCTGACCTCGCTTGTGACTTCCTCGGTGACCTGCGCGCTCTGAGCCGCAAGCGCAAGCGCGGCCTTGTTCCTTCTCAGAAGAACTATGCCGAGCGACAGCAGCATAACCGCGAGAACGAGAACCTGAAGCGGCGGAAAGCCTATTATTATGAGCGCGGGCATCGCGGCGCCCGCTATTATCATGACCGTGGGCTGCGAGGTAAACTGGCGGATGACGTCCAGGTTGAGGTTGGACTCCGAGGCCGAGCGGGTGACTATCATGCCCGTCGCAACCGAAATCAGCAGGGCCGGAATCTGGCTCATAAGGCCGTCGCCGACCGTTGCTATCGAGTAGGTGTTCACGACGCTTGAAAAATCTCCGCCCTTGATAAGCCCGACGATTAGTCCGCCAATCAGGTTTATAAGGGTTATTATGATTGAGATTATCGCATCGCCCTTGACAAACTTCGAGGCACCGTCCATGGCGCCGAAGAAGTCGGCTTCCCTCTGGATTTTTTCTCTTCTCTCCTTAGCCTCCTTCTCGTCTATAAGCCCCGAGCTAAGGTCCGCGTCTATCGCCATCTGCTTGCCGGGCATCGCGTCGAGCGTAAAGCGCGCCGCGACCTCGGAGACTCTTTCGGCGCCCTTTGTTATGACTATAAACTGGACAAGAACGATTATGAGGAATATGACAAGTCCGACGACGACGTTGCCGCGGATGACGAACCTTCCGAAGGTGTCAATAACTTCGCCGGCGTAGCCGTCGTTTAAGAGAATCGAGCGCGTCGAGGATATGTTGAGGCTGAGCCTGAAAAGCGTTGCGATAAGGAGCAGAGAGGGAAAAATCGACAGCTCGAGCGAATCCTTTATGTACATCGTCATAAGGAGAATGACGAGAGACAGCATCAGATTCAGAATGAACATGAAATCCAGCAATGCCGGGGGCAGCGGGATTATGAGGAGCGCCACGATTACGATAACGAACAGGGCCACTCCGTTGTTCAGGAACTTATAATTCATATTACTTCAGATCCTTCTTCTTCAAGTTGTATACGAAGGCAAGTACTTGGGCAACAGGCTTGAAGAATTTTTCCGGAATCTCATGGTCGACTTCAACTGCTTCATAGAGCGCCCTTGCAAGGGGCTTGTCCTCCGTGACGTAAACCCCGTTTTCCTCGGCAATCTTTACTATCATGAGCGCAAGGCGGTCCATTCCCTTGGCGACGACGACCGGAGCTGCGTTCTTCTCCGGCTCGTACTTAAGCGCGACCGCATAGTGCGTGGGGTTTCTGATTACGACGTCCGCCGTCGGCACTTTCTGCATCATTCTCCGGCGCGCGCGCTGCTGCGCTATGGAGCGCTGCCTGCTCTTGACCTGCGGGTCGCCTTCGAGCTCCTTGTACTCGTCCTTGACCTCCTGCTTGGTCATGCGCAGGCTCCTTTCGTACTCCCACCACTGGTAGAAGTAGTCCGCGGCGGCGAGGAAGATAAAGATAATCCCGGCCTTCAGCACTATGCCCATTATTATCTCCCCCGTATACGCCATCGCCTGAAGGAAGGACAGGTCCGCAAGGCGCGGGAAGAGGAGAATTTCTTCTTTCAGTCCAGTGTATACGATGTAAGTCAGTATCGCTATTTTCAAAAGGGCCTTGAGAAGCTCCACAATGCTGCGCACGGAGAACATTCTCTTAAAGCCGCTCAAGGGATTAATGCGCTCGCCCTTGAAGGAAAAGGTCTTTGCGGAAAAATGCATCCTCGTCTGCAGCATCGTGGAGATAACGGCGGCAAAGGCGGTAACCAGCAGAAGCGGCAGGGCGGTCTTTGCAAAAAGGAGGGCGCCTTTTATGAAATAGTTGCGCACATCCACGTCCGCAATCTGGTGCTGGGTCGGCATCAGCGAGAAGAACTCCCTGATTGTCTCCGTTATCGACAGGACTATCGAGGGAAGAAGAAACTTCATCGCGTAGAAGGATGCGAAAAGCGAAAAGGCGATAACGGCGTCCCGGCTGAAGAATATGTTGCCTTTTTTTCGTTCGTCCCTTTTTCGCTTAGGGGTTGCTTTTTCTGTCCTAGAGCCCGCCATTATTTACTCCTTAAAAGACTTCAAACAGCCTTTGCAGACTTATAAACATCTTATATGTATAGGAATCGATGAATTCCGTAATCGGCACCGCAAAAAGGAACAGCAGTATAAAACCGAACAAAATCTTGATTTGAAAGTGAATTGAGAAAACGTTTATCTGCGGGATGAGCTTCATCAGAATCCCCATCGCAATCTCCAGCACGAAGGAGGCCGCGATAAAGGGAAGCGCAAGGCGCATTGCAAGCGAAAAGGCATCGAGAAATACGGACACGACATACGTTCCGACCTCCGGTCCTATGCTTACGGCTCCCATGCCGACTATGCCGAAGGAGGAGGCCGTTATTTTAATAAGCAGCAGATGGCCGTTTACCGCAAAGAAGTAAAGAATAAATAAAAGCTGCAATACGTTACCCGAAACTGACACCTGCAGGCTCGTCCCCGGGTCAAAGGCCCTCGCCATTGAAAGGCCGAAGCCCAAATCGGCCAAATCTCCGGCCGTGAAAAGCAGGTAGTAGAAAATCTGGAATACATAGCCGAAGGCCACGCCGATAAGCAGTTCCTTTATCATTGCAAAGAGCATCGACAGCATATTCGCGGCAAGCTGTGGAACCGCCGAGCTGTCCAGAGCGGGCGTCATCAAAACGGTTATCCCCAGCACAAGAGCTATCCGGAACTGGGTGGGGATGTTTTTTCTCGAGAGCAGCGGGTTTAAAAACCATATTCCGCCTACGCGGCAGAAAACCAGAATATAGGCGTATATGTTGTCTACAAGCAACTGCAGCGCCATGGTATCACAGCTTTGTCATGAGCCCGAGCAGGTCCTGAAACAGCTCCGTGAGATTGGTCAGCATCCATGAGCCGAGAAATACCAGCAAAAGCGCAATCGCTATTATTTTCGGAACGAAGGTTATAGTCTGCTCGTGTATCTGCGTCGCCGCCTGGAAAACCGCAATCACAAGGCCGATAAGCATGCTCACAAGCAGGAGGGGCGCCCCGAGCTTGAGAATCATCCAAATCGCCTCTTTAAATACAAGCAGCACGTCGCCCTGCGACATACTCTCTCATCTCCTTGTCCGATGCCGGTATTTCAGTAGAAGCTCTTCACCAGCATCTCCATAATAAGGCTCCATCCGTTCACTACCACAAAAAGCATCAGCTTGAAGGGCAGCGATATCATCGAGGGCGGGAGCATGACCATTCCCATCGACATAAGCGTGCTTGCGACTATCATGTCTATTATCAGGAAGGGTATGAAGAGCAGAAAGCCCATCGTGAAGGCCCGCTTAAGCTCGCTTGTTATAAAGGAGGGAACTATGACATCGAGGCCAAGGCTCAGCAGCGACTCGGTGTCGGAGGTGTCCACCCCGTTATACTTGCCGCCTGAAAGGTCAAGGAACAGATTGAGGTCGTCCTCTTTAATCTGCTTTAGCATAAACTGCTTTATCGGCCTTTTCATGTTTTCAAGCGCGGCTTCCTGGGTTATCTCCCCGTGTATGTAGGGCTGCAGCCCCTGTTCGTTTATGTCCTTCAGGGTGGGGCTCATTATGAAGAGCGAAAGGAAGAGAGCCAGACCGATGAGCACCTGGTTGGGAGGGGTCTGCTGCAGGCCTATGGCGTTTCTCAGCAGGGAGAAGACGATGACTATGCGCGTAAAGCAGGTCATCATGATAAGGAGCGAGGGCGCGAGCGATATCAGCGCAAAGAGGAACAAAAGCTGAAGGCTTCCCAAGGTGCCGTCCGTTCCGTCGGTATTGAGGTCGATGCCGATGCTCGCCGCCCGTGCCGTGGCCGGCAGAAGGATTGCAAGCAGGGCTATCGCAATCGCCGCCGTGACCAGGATTTTTATCCACTTGCCTTTATGGCCGCAGTCCAAACGCCTGCCCAAAGAGACCTCTGATTTCATTGCCCTATTCCTTCCCATCGGATTTCGCGTTCTTCAGTACGTTTTTCAGCACGGCCGAAAAGCTTGCGCCTGTGAGCTTCGGCGCCTCGGGGGACGTAATGGGGAAATCCGCGGGATCAAGCTCGGTAATGAGCGAGATTTCACGGGGTGTGGCCCCCAGCAGGAACATTCTGTCCGCGGCCTTTACGACTATCAGGGACTGGTCCTTCCCGAGAGCGATTCTGGATACTATCCTGAGCTTGTCGGAAAAGGTGTTGAGTCCTCCGTAACTTTTCGCTATCAGCCGGGGAGCCCAGTACGCGCCTGCAAATATCGCAACCATCAAAAGCAGCATGCCCACGGCCGTCAAAATAGTCTTAAGCTCCTCCACATAGGCCGCCTCCTTCCCGGAAGAGCGGGGTAAGCCTGCTAAATGGGCAGAATCTTGCTCACAGTCTGTACAATGCGCTCCGGCTTGAAGGGCTTGACTATGAAATCCAGGGCGCCGAGCTTTATGGCCTCCATGACCATGCTCTCCTGGCCCATCGCGGAACACATTATGACCTTTGCGTTCGGATTTATCTGCTTAATTCTGCGCAGAGCCTCAATTCCGTCCATGTTGGGCATCGTAATGTCCATGATTACGAGGTCGGGGTTGTTCTCCTGGTAAAGGACGACCGCGCGCTGTCCGTCCTCGGCTTCTATAAACGTATTGTACCCTGCTTTGTTCAGGTGGCTTTGCACCATCTTTCTCATAAAACCGGCATCATCAACTACTAGTATTTTGTACATGACTATCCCTCTTACAGTTATATAATTGCACTTTAGCCTTGAAAATGGTGTAATGCCTCACCGCAGTTTTATCCGCGGCCTTAGGAGGCGGTCGCGACTCTATGTATCAGGCTGCCATCCCGCCGGGAAATGGAGGGCATTACGGTTTATTATACCATAAACTGCGTTATTGCGACAATTTTCCATCTTGCGCGGCGGGAAGAACAGGAAATATTTCAATCGGGTCATAAATCCGTCGGCTACTGCTCGGAGCCCAGGGATTCCATCAGTTCCTTTGCGCCTACGATTTCCGTTATTCGCACGCCGAAGTTGTCGCCCACCACGACTACGTCGCCGTAGGCAAGCAGCTGCCCGTTTACGAAAATCTCCGCGGGAGAGCCTGTCTGCGTGTCGAGCAGGACGACCGTGCCCTGGCCGAATTCCATGATGTCCTTGATTTTTCTCTTTGTCCTGCCGATTATTACGGAAACCTCAAGCTGCACGCCCATCAGGAGCTTCATGTTGGAGCTGTACGGCATCTGCTCGAATGCCTTGCCGGGCGAAAAGTCGGGGAAGGCGGCGCTTCTTACGTTTACGCGCGGGTCCGGTCCCCTCATCTGCTGCGCCGGGTCGTAGGGGGCGTAGTTCGGCGGCAGCACCGAGTACTGCGTAGACCCGCTCGGAGCCTGCGGCGGCTGTATCGGCTGGTAATAGCCCGGTTGCTGCGCCGGCGGCTGGTAGGGCGCCGCCTGCTGCATCGGCTGATAGGCCGGCTGCTGCACCGGCGGCTGGTACGGCGGCACCGGCTGCTGCATTGTCTGCTGCGAAACCGGCGGCTGGTAGGGCGGTACCGCTCCGGCATAGTGAGCCGCGTACGGTTCCTGTTGGGGCGTTGAAGCTGTGGAAGGCATGGGCTGCGAAGCGGGGCTCTGCGCAGCGGCGCCCGCACCGACCGCTCCCGCCGTCATTTCCTGAGCATGAGACGGCTCATCCGGCTTTGCGATGCTCTCGACCTCGCCGCTTACGGTGCTTACAACCTTTCTCGCCAGACCGACGGGCAGGAAACAGCGGAAGGTAGTATTCAAAACTCCCTTTATCATCAGTTTGAAGTTTATCGATACTACCTTGTCCTCGCCCCTGATTTCGCTGAAAACCCTCTCCGTCTCGTCCTTCGTTTCGACAAGCTTCGTCTCGGGCGTCGAGATGTTGATTGGCATGTGCAGTATCTCCGACAGAGCGGTCGCCGCCGCGCCCATCATCTGGTTCATTACCTCGCTCGCCGCGCTCAGGCTCATCTCGTCGAAGACGAAGTCCTCGGGCGACACGGGCTCCTCGTTCCCCATCAGCAAATCGAGGATAACCTGCATGTCGCTGCGCTTGAACATCATCACGTTGACGCCTTCCAAGCCGTTGACATAACGGATTTTTACGATTACGGCAGGCTCAAGGTCGCTGCAGTCTATCTCCCTGAACTGCTCCTGCTCTGTCTCCGGGGCGGTAATTGTCACCTGCTTTTCCAGCATGGTGGACAAGGCTGTGGCAGACGCACCGATACTGATATTCATTATTTCGCCTATTGTATCCAGTTCCTCAGGTGTTAGAAATAAGATTTCCTTATCCACTGTCTCATGCCTCTCTTTTCATAGCTTCTTTATCTAATGCCTTCACTAGCTTTATCGCTTTCTTGGAGTGCGCCTCCCCAATCCTCGCGGTGAACCAGGGGATGCCCTCTACTTCGACGATTATGTCCTCGTCAATGCGGCGGTTCAGTATGATGACGTCGTTCACCTGCAAATGCATGATGTCCGCAAGACTCATTTGACAGGTATCGAGGTAGGCCGTAATCTCCAGGTCCGTGCTCTTGAGGTAATCGATGATGATTTCCTGCTTTTGCTTTTCCTTCTCCGGGTCCTGCTGCTTTACGGAGTGCATGTACTTCGTGCTGAAGCTGCGGATGATACCCTCGAGGCTTTCAGCCGACATGCACATGTTGGCCGTGCCGGTGTATCGTTCTTCCTTGATTTCAATGCTTACGATAACGACAATATCCTGCGGCGAAAACGCCTGAATGAGCCTTCCGTTCGTCTCTATGCTTCTAAACTCAGTCTTTACCGGGAAAAATCCGCTCCAGGCTTCCTGCAGGTAGTTCGTTATGTTGGTGTAAAAGAGGCTGAGCAGAGCGATTTCTATGTCCGTGTAATCCCTGTCCGGGGTATAGAGTTCGCCCGAGCCGCCCATCAGCCTGTCAATTACCAGATAGCCGAAAGAGGTGGGAAATTCTAGCATGATTGTCGATTCGTTATACGAGTCCTCGTTTTGCTGGAAACTTATCATTCCCACCAGCGTGTTGTCGGGAAGCGCGTTGTTGAATTCCTGATATCTCTGTTCTTCTATCTGAACTACGTTCACTTCACAGGTACTTCTGAGAACACCGGTGAAGTAGGAAGAGATAACGCGAGTAAAGTTCTCATAGAGGTTGCTCAAGGAGTTTAGCTGGTCCTTCGTAAACTTCTTAGGCGAAGAAAAATCGTACAGCTTTTCCTTGTTCTTATCCTCTGGTTTCGGTTCTTCCAATTCTCCGGCCCGCATTCGCCTGAGCAGCTCGTCTATTTGGTTTTGAGTTAATGCCTCTGCCATCTATGCCGGCCACCTTTCATGGCATACTGGATATTTCCGGTCCCGATATTAAGCCGCTCATTAAGGTTAGCCCGCGGACCGTTCTTTGTTCAAGAAGAAGTAGGAGGAATAAGTAAATCCTCTGTATCTCCGGATTTCGGATATTCATATGTGTCATACAATCCTTTAAGCACCCCGTACGGATCGAATTTGGTTTGGCTCTTCTTCCCTATGATGGCCAGCTCGACTCTTCTGTTCGCCTGCCGGCCCTCTTCCGTGGAGTTGTCTGCCACGGGGTAATTCTTTCCGTATCCGAGTATCACAATCTTTTTCTCGTCGAACTGCTGCTCATGCTCAAGGTTGATAGCGACCATTGCGGCCCGCTCGCCCGAGAGCATCCAGTCGGAAACGGGAGTGTCGGCGTCCGCCGTGTGCCCGAAAATAGTCACAAGGTCAATATCATCCTCGTACTCCTTAATCGCCTTTCCGATAAAGTCAATCGTGTCCCGGCTGCCTTCCCGGAAGACATATTTGTCGGGCTCGAAAAAGGCGGAGCTGCTGAAGCGGATATAAATTATATCATCGTTCTGCGACAGGTAGACGGCGTCCTGCTGATTGTGTTCGGTGACATACCTCGACAGCTTCAGGAAAAGCTCGGTCATGGCGTCCTCCTCGACGGCGTCCGGGTCGCCAATATACGACGAGTCTTCCAAATACACTCTCCCGATAAACGAGCGTATGAAGGCGTTGAACTTTTCCTGGTTTACCGTCGACATGCTAAGGAGCAGCACAAAGAAGGTCAGAACCAGCGTGACCATATCGGCGTAAGTGTTGAGCCAGGACTCTCCTCCTCCGCCGCCTTCTTCTCCGCGCTTTCTTCTCATGTTCTCACCCTCTTACCAACTCTGCCTCTCGCCCTGGACTTCGTATCCGCCTTGCCCTCAGGCTCAGGCGGAGTGGCGGCAGAGGCTCCTCCTTTGGCTTCGATTCTCCTCCTCTGATACTCAGGAAGTATGTTCATGAGCTTATCGTTCAAGAGGTTCGGGTTTATTCCGGACTGGATTGCCAATATTCCCTCATAGATTAAATACATGCAGAAGTATTCCTCGTCATGGCGGACTTTGAGCTTGTTCGATATCGGCGAGAAAACGACATTGGCAAGAATCGCGCCGTAAAAGGTTGTGACGAGGGCGACCGCCATGTTGGGTCCGAGGGATTCGACGTCCTGCAGGGACTTGAGCATGTTTATAAGACCTATCAGGGTTCCTATCATGCCGAAAGCGGGAGCGAGGGAGGCTCCCTTGTCGTAAAAGGCCCGCTCCTGGGCGTGCCTGTCCTCGAGGCCGTCAAGCGAGGATTCGAGCTGGTTTTTTACCTCCTCGGGGTCGACGCCGTCGACAAGCATCTGAATTCCCTTCTTAAGAAAGGGGTCGGTCATTTCCTCCAAATCCGCTTCGAGGGAGAGCAGGCCGTTCATTCTGGCCTTTTTTGCAATCTCGGTCAGCTTGCTTATGTAGACCTCAGGCTTATACTCCCTGGGCGAGAAAATGATTTTCAAATGCTTGGGTATTTTCAGAAACTGGGACACCGGGAACATAATCATCAAGGAAGCGATTGTGCCGCCGACGGTTATAAGGATACTCGGGAAATTGTAAAACGCCTTCAGGTTGGCGGCGAGTATGTTGTATCCCGTTTCCGGCGCCTCTTTTTCGCTCAGCATGATACTCAGAGCAACAAGTCCGAAACCAAGAATCAGACCCATTATCGTATTTGGGTCAACTTTACGCCTCATTTTCTTCGCCCTTTCTGTTTGTTGTAATGCAGCTTATGCTTCCGCATGAGGCTCTCCTGAACTCTATAACCTTCTCGATGACCTCGGTAATGCTCTCCTTTACGATGTACAGAGTCTTGTTCGTAAGGCGGATAACTGTGTCTGGATTCTCCTCGATTGTCTCGATAAGGTCCGAGTTGAGCGCAAACACGGTTCCGTTCAGCTTCGTAAGCAATATCATTTTCAGCCCACCCTTTTCGGCAATCAATTGATGTCATGCCTGTTTTTCAGCCATGGGCAGATGGAAAAGAGGGCTTCTCCACCTGCCCATGGCGATGACCCGTGGTCATCACCATGGAATGTACAGCTTAACGTTTGAGGTTGATAAGTTCCTCAAGCATTGTATCCGAAACCGTAATGATACGGCTGTTCGCCTGGAAGCCGCGCTGCGTGACTATCATCTCGGCAAACTCCGAGGACAGGTCCACGTTCGACATCTCGAGCGCGCTCGTCTTCAGGGAGCCTGTGCCGTCGCTGCCGGGGTCGCAGAGCTTGGGCTCTCCGGAGTTTGCCGTCGCCTTGAAGTAGTTCGAGCCGTGAGGCGCAAGTCCCGAGGGGTTTGCGAAGTTCGCCAGCGAGATTTTGCCTACCACCACGGTCCCCTTCTCGGCATGGCTGACCGTAACCGTTCCGTCGGAGCCTATGGCTATGCTCGTTAGCTGGTCCAGAGTTACGGGACCGCCTTCGGTTCCTCCCTCGAGCACAAAGGCCTTGGTAGAGAAGCCGAGGTCCTTCGAGGCCGTGGCCGGCTTTACGGTCAGAACCGTGCCGTCGATATAGGCAAACATCTTATCATTATCTGTGGGAACGCCGCCGAAATTATCGTTCAAGGCGTCGAAGCCGGGGTTCGACATCTTTATGTAGTCGCCCTGCGGGCTCATGAGAAGTATCGAGGAGGCCAGCGTGTCCTTTGAAATCTTCGCGCTGTAATCGGTGCCGCCTACCTTCATCGTCACTTCCCAGTAGTCTCCCTCGCTGTCGCTGTGGTAGACTGCGTAGAAGTCCGAACCGCCCATAACGGTACCCAAGCCTGCAAAGTCGGAGCTTGTCCCGAGGAAGGTCATGCCGCCGAAGGCGGGCGTGGTCATGCCCTCGATGCTGCCCGGGATAATGCCGAAGTTGCTGCCCGCTATCTGCGCGCCGGTGAGCGGCTCGGTGTAGGCGGGTTTGTAGGCCACCGCCTTGTAGGTATGGTTGCCGAGTGTGGCCTCAAGGCCGAAAGGCTCGCCGAGGTCCGCGACATCAATGCCGAGCGCCGCCGCGGCGTTCGCGGCCGAGGGCATTTTCAGTTCAATATACCCGTCAGCCTCGTTGCCCGTTTTAAGGCGGACAGTGCCTCCGCTTGCCTGTACATATTCGGAGTACTCGACCGTGCCTATTTTTGCTGTCAGCTTATACTTTCCGGCCTCGCCGATGCCAACCTCGCTAACGGAGAAAACGATGTCTCCCGTGTACGGGAAGTTTGTGCTGACGCCGATAATCGTCGCTCCGCCGAGCAGGGGCAGAGTAACAGTAGCTTCCGGCTGATTTGTTTTTGCTATCTCCAGAGCGTCTTTAAGTGCGACACCGGTTTTCTCCACTTTTAGCGATATCGTTCCTTCCGGCGTAGTGCTGCTTTTCAGTGTCAAAACAGTCGTGTTGGCCGCCGTGTTTGTATCCAGCTGACCCATATAAGTAACGTTGCCAATCGTAACGCTAACGTCGTACTTACCATCCGTACCGCCAGTAACATTAAACGAATACTTGCCTTCAATAGATGAAGTAGGCGTCGTAGCTGCAACTCCCGGCTTAAAGCTCTGTATTGACAAAGCCCCGCCGAAGAACTGGTTCGGGTCGTCAGCCTTCAGGGTAGTTTGCAGCACGGTCGGCGCGCCGGTGAAGCCTCCGTTTACCGCGTCCCGTCCGAAGACGTTCTTGCTGGCCGAAATCGTGAAGGTGCCCGCCGGGTGCTGCTTGCCGCCGTTTGCCTCGGTTATAGCGGCGTTTATCGCGTTGTTCAGCTCGGTGAGCGAGGAGAACTTCTCGTAGGCGTTGAGCGAAACCACAATGGCGCCGGTCGCCGTGATGGTCGCCGCGGCCTTAAGACCTGCGGGCAGGTCCTCGCTCGAGTTAATCGTAATGGACACATTTCCGTACTTCGTCGCGTTCGAAGCGGTGATGGTATAGGTGATTCCGTTTATGGTCTCGACCGCCGTCGGCTTCCTCGCCTCTACTGCGCCGACGTTGTCAAGCCTTATCTTCTGGGTGCCGGGCGCTCCGTCCGCGCTTGTCGTTCCGAGAACGAAATTGCCGTTTATGTCCACAAGGTATCCGTTTGCGTCATAATCGAGCAGGCCCGCCTTGGTGTAGAAGATGTTGCCGTCGGCGTCCATGACCTGGAAGAAGCCCTCGCCGGTAATCGCGACGTCAAGCCCGAAGCCCGTGCTCTGGAGGCTCGACTGGGTCATCTGGGTCTGTATCCCCGCGAGCATCGAGCCGTAGCCGACGGTCGAGGGGTTGGTGCCGCCGCGGTTCGCCGTTCCGCCCGACGCGTCCCTGATTGTCTGGTAGAAAATATCGCTGAAGACTGCGCGCTGGGCCTTATAGCCGTAGGTGTTGACGTTTGCGATGTTGTTGCCTATGACGTCCATCTTAATCTGATGGGTCTTAAGTCCGGCAACGCCGGAAAACATAGCTCTATTCACAAACCATTCTCCTTTCCTCTCGGAACCGCCGCACCCTTCTGTCGTTCGGGGTGCGCTAAGCCTCCTTGGAAAGGTCCAGCTTATACTATAACGGTTCCTTCAATATTAGTAAAAACTCTGCCTTTAGCGTTTTCTTTGCTCAGCGCTGTGATAATCGTGTTGTTCTTCGCGTTCACCACATAAGCCGTGCCGTCTATCAGAATGAGGGTGTCCCCGAGGTTTTTCTCGCTTGCGAGGCGAATGCCTTCGCTGAGCCTTACAAGCTCCTCCTCCGTGACCTCAATCTCGCGCTGGGCCACTCTTTTCACCGCATGTTTTGAGAAGTTGACCCCGCTGCTTCTTATGGTATCGAGCAGCACCTCCTGGAACGACGGTCCCTCGGTCCGTGAGGCGGTCTTTTCGGTAGCGCCCGTTGTCGGCTTAACGCCGGGGGTCCCCGTGACGACCGGCTTTATGAATTTAAAACGAATGTCGTCCATATGTCTTGCTCCTTACTTACCGGTTTTCCTCTACTTTTCCCCGGCAGCTCCCTCCTCTCCGCCGTTTCCGCCGCCGGTGCCGACCTCCATGACCTGCTGCAGCGTGTACTTTTTGTCGCCGATGTAGAGGATGTACTCGTTGTTGACCAGCGAGAGCTTGTCCACCACTCCGGTTGTCGTCTCAAGATTTCCCGAAACGTTGAATCTCGAGGCGGTAACCACCTTTCCGACGAGGGACATGGCGTAGTTCATTTTCGAGTAGCTCGCCATCTCCTGCATCATCTGCATGTTGGATATGGTGGCTATTTGGTTCAGCATGTCGCCGGTGTCCGTGGGATTGTAGAAATCCTGGTTCTGCATCTGAGCGACCATGAGCTTGATGAAGTCGGAGGCCTCCAGCGTTGAGTTGTCGGTCTTATCCGTAAAAACCGCGTTTATTACCCTCGGCTGACCCATGGCACGCTCTATGCTGTTGCTCATAGACACACTCCTTTCCTCTAAACGTACCTGTCAAAGCCCGTGCTAATCAGGACCGGCCGCGCCGGCGCATCCTCCGGCTCAGCCTTAAACTCGTAGGAATGCGAAAGCGTCGCGTCCCTGCCTCTGTTAAAAGGCTGGTTGTTCGCAAACTGCTGCTGCCAGCCCGCGCCCAGCTGATGGAAGGCCGCCTGAGACGATTCGGGCGCCGCCGTCACTGCCTCGTGGACCTCGACCTGCATCGGACTTACGGCCTCTCTCAGCGACGACAGGTCGCTGTTTATGAGCTTTGCGGTTTCCGCTCTCGCCGCCTCTATTCTGAGGGTCATCTTACCGCTCTCTTCAATAAGCCTTACGGTTATAGCCCCCAGCTTCTCCGGCCTGAGCTTCACGACAAACTCGCTCCTGCCTTCGCGGAGCCGCTGCGCAATGCCGGTGCTAATCTGCCGGGCAAGGCCGAAGCTTTGCGCGATTTTCTGAGGCTCGTCCGCCGTCTCCGGCTGCTCGCTCCGCGTAGGTCCGAGGCCCTCTGCCGCCCTGAGGCTCTGCGCGGCCTCCTCGGACAAAGACTTTTCCTCGCGCCCGCGGCTTATGCGGAACCTGGCTTCGCCCGCGGTACTCCGCAGCTCCTCCCAGGCGCTCTCCTCCGAAGGACCGTCCGACCTGCGTAAACTCAGGGAAACAAGCTTATCCCCCTTTATCGCCTCCTCAAGCTCGGAATTTTCCGGCCCATTTGCCTCCCGCAGCTCAACGACAAAGCGGGCGGCGATAGGCTTTGCCGCAGGCCCGCGCAGGACCTCGGGCACCGCGCCCTCGGCCTTGAGCTCCGACGCTCCCGCGGAAGGGGCGTCATTTTGCTCTACCGGCTCCCGGATTGCAGCTTCCTCTTCAAAGCTCAGATCCGAAGGCTGGACCTGACTCAGAAACGGAAGAGTTTCGCTTTTCAACCTGTCAAGGAGCCATAAGTCGGCAGCGGAGTTTACAAAGCCCTCGATATCCGTCCCCGATACTACGGGCGATGCTGTGCCGGCAGGGATTACATCATTAAAATCATTAAAATTAATAATCCCTTGATTGCCGATGAGCCCGAGAGAGCTTAAGACAACTGAGGCGTTGGCCTGCAAAACGCCGTCCCCCAAGTCCGGCTCATCTTCATCCGCCTGAAGCAAAGGCACCTGTCCGTCCAAATTGGGACTCAAGGGGTCCTTCGCTAGAAGCATCAGCAGAACGTCGGCGAAGGACAGGGCGCCCGGGCCGGCTTGGGACACAGCCCCGGCCTGCCGCCTGTCTAGCCCCGCAAGGGCCGCGCTGCCGAAAAGGCCGTCGGTAATAACAATATCGCTCAACATATCTCACCTCCTTTCAAACAGGCTTATATCGAACAGGATTTAACCTGCTTCGATTCTACGCAAATCACTGCCCGCCGAAGGCAAGCTGGGTGGTCACCTGCTCCAGGATAATCTCCCTGTTCTCCTGCATTTCAAGGTACTTGTACTCCTCGTACTTTTTCTCCTTGAGCCTGTCAAAGCCGTTGAGCTCCTGCGAAAGGCTTATAACCTTCTGCCTCTGAAATTCGACAGCTTCGGTGGCCTTTTTCAGCGCGGCTAAAATGGCCTCCCTCTGATCCTTCGCATTCTCGATTACAAAGCAAAGGGGAGTTATCTCGCTAACATAGGCCCCTTCGTCCTGCAGCCTCTGCAGCTCACGGTTTTTGCTTTCGATACATGCGTTTATCTCGGTCAGTCTCTTTATGAGCTCTTCCCGGCGCCGGCGGAGCTCCGCCAGATGCATTTTCTCCCTGTCGAGAAGCTGCTCCTTGTAGTCTCTGACCCTTTCCAGCGAAAACACAAAAGGTTTCAATCCCAAAACCCCCGGTTACTTTACGGTTTCAAGCAAAAGCTGCAATGTCTCGTCAAAGCTGTAGGAAGACTCCGTCGACTGCGTCAAAAATCTTTCCATCGCTTCCCTGTGAGCCACCGCGTTGTCGAGCTCGGGGCTGTTGCCCGGTTCATAGGCGCCTATGGAGATTAGGTCCTCGTTGTCCTGCAGTATCGCGAGCATTTTCCTAAGTTTATTTGCAGCCTCTTTGTGTTCCTGCGACACTAAACCCGACATCAGCCTGCTTACGCTGCTCAGCACGTCGATGGCCGGATAGTGGTTCTTCGAGGCGAGTTTTCTTGACAAAATGATGTGCCCGTCAATGATTCCGCGCACCGTATCGGAAATCGGCTCGTTGGTGTCGTCGCCTTCTACCAGTACTGTATATATTCCAGTAATCGACCCTTTTTTAAAGTTCCCGGCGCGCTCAAGCAGCTTCGGAAGCGCCGAATATATCGAGGGGGTGTATCCGCGGGCCACAGGAGCCTCTCCTGAGTTGAGCCCGATGTCCCTCTGGGCCATCGCGAACCTCGTCAGCGAGTCCATCATTAATAGCACGTCCTTGCCCCGCCTCTGGTGGTACTCGGCTATCGCGGTCGCGGTCTGCGCGCATTTGAGCCTCATGAGCGCCGGCTGGTCCGAGGTCGCAACGACGAGAACCGAGCGTTTCTTGCCCTCCGGCCCGAGGTCGCGCTCTATAAACTCCACGACCTCGCGTCCGCGCTCGCCGACAAGCGCGATGACGTTTATGTCGGCCCTGACGTTTCGCGCTATCATTCCCATCAGGGTGCTCTTCCCGACGCCGCTTCCGGCGAAAATGCCGATACGCTGCCCCTTTCCTATCGTGAGAAGCGCGTCTATCGCCTTCACGCCTATCTCCATAATCTCGGAAATGGGCGGGCGGTCAAGCGGGTTCCCCGGCGAGCCGTTTATCGAAACCGGAACCCCGCCGGTTATGGGGGGACCGTCGTCTATCGGAATGCCGAGGGCGTTAATCGTCCTGCCGGTGAGCTCGTCGCTCACCTTTATCGTGAGCTTTTCGCCGCGGGTCGTCACCGGGCAGCCGTAGCCTATTCCGTCGACTTCGCTGTAGGGCATCAGGTAGGTCACCCTGTCCGCGATGCCGACGACTTCGGCCAGGGCCGTGCCGCCGTCGCTTAGGTGAATCTCGCAGACGTCGCCGATGCTGCACTCAAGGCCCACGGCCTCTATCATCATTCCAGTTACCCTGCATATCTTGCCTTCGAGCGTGTTCAGCTTGGCGCTGTGAAGCAGGTCCCGGTATTTTGTCATATCCCACAAGCTCTGGTCCATCGGGAATCCCCTTTAACTCTCAGGGTTTTCGGCTTCCGAAAACACCCTTCTCAGGTTCTCGGCCTGCACGGAAACCGTAGCAACCGTCGCCCCGCTCTCGGTTACCACTCGGCAGGTGTCGATTGGCGCCTCGACCGGCGTTACCATCGCCTGCCCGCGGTACTCGGGCTTATTCAGCTCCTCCTTCAAGCGCTCGACGAGCTTCGTAAGGCGGTTTGAAACCTCGACCTTGAGCCACTGCGAGCCGAGCGATTCCGAAACCGTCTTGAGGACCAGCTTTTCAAGCACCATGTCGTCCTCGCTGATTTTCTGCAGAATCAGCTTCTCGGCGATATCGACGGCAAAGTACTTAAGCTCCCTTATGTATCTCTCCATATACTGCTCCTGCTCCAGTCGGATTTCCCGAAGCAGGGCTTCAACCTCTGCTATGCAGCGGCTAATTTCGGCCTCCTTAGCCTTCCTTGCGTCGTTGTAGGCCCTCTCCTCGGCCTGCCGGCAAATCTCGGCTATCTCGTCCCTGTACATCCGCTCAATATCCTCGCGGGTGAGAGGCGGCGGTTCGATATACACTTCCTTTATAATAGTCCGGACCTCCGGTTCGGGGCGCGGCTCGGTCTCGGGCGGCGCCGCCTGTTCCGCCGTGTCCTCGGAAGGCTCTTCTTCATCGGAGGGTGGTGTAAGCGCCTGATTCTTCGTCTCATCGTCGACGTCGGGTATCTCCACCCTCGCGCCGCTGTATATGAAAGCCTTGATGACTTCAGGCAATTATCATATCCTCCTCCCCTCTCGAGATTACGATTTCGCCGGCCTCCTCCAGGCTCCTGATTACCTCGACAATCTTCTGCTGCGCCTGTTCGACGTCTCTCAGGCGGACATTGCGCAGGTACTCGATATCCGCAAGGATATTCTCTCTGGCCCTGGACGAGACGTTGTTAAGCAGCAAATCCCTGATTTCCTTGCTGGAGCCCTTGATTGCGACGGCAAGGTCCTGCTGGTCGACTTCGCGGAGAACTCTCTGGATGGTGAGGTCGTCGAGATTTACTATGTCCTCGAAGACGAACATCAGCTTGCGTATCTCGTTGGACAGCTCGGGGTCGGTCTTGTTCAGCTCGTCGAATATGTAGCGCTCGGTCGTGCGGTCGGTGTGGTTCATAATCTCGGCGACATAGTTCACACCGCCGATTTCCGTCGTCTCGAAAGAAATCATCGACGCGAACCTCTTTTCAAGGACGGACTCCACTATCTTCACAATCTCAGGCGAAACGGAATCTAATACGGCTATCCTCTTTATTACGTCGAGCTGCAGCGGCTTCGGGAAGGAGCATATCACCCTCGAAGCCTGCTCGGCGGTGACGTACGAGAGCACGAAGGCTATGGTCTGAGGATGCTCGTTCTGAAGCACCATCGCCAGATTCTTGAAGTTGGACTTCCTGACGAAGTCAAAGGCGCGCGTCTGCATGGCGTTCGCAACGCGGCTCATGTACGAGGCCGCAAGCTGGGCGCCGAAGGCCCTCTCCAGCACTTCCTTGGCATATAGGATTCCGCCCTCGGAAATCACCTTATGGGTCTGGCAAAGGCCGTAAAAATCGTTGACGATTTCCTGTATATCGGAGGGGGACAGCCGCTCGAGCTTGGCGACCTCCAGCGACAGCAGCTCTATCTCGTCCTCTCTCAGGTGCTTGTAGACTTGAGCAGCCTGGTCGGCGCCGAGGGCCACAACCAAGGCCGCCGCCCTTGCCGCCGGTGATAGCTTTTTCCTGGTAGCCAAACTACTCACTCTCCTTAAGCCACGACCTGATCAGGTTTGCGGTTACTTCCGGATGTTCCTTAGCGAAGGTGCGGACATCGTTCAGCACCGCCTCATCCTTAACGTCCATCCCGCTCTTGGCGAGCAGCTCAAGCTGCTTCTTGTACTCCTCGATCTCCAGCAGCCTGTTCTCTTCCGCCTCCTGTTCCTCGGCCATCTCTCTGAGGCGTCTGAGCTTACGCCTGCGCCTGATGAGCAGAATTAACACGACGATAACTATTATAAGAAGGAGCAGCGCTCCGCCGGCCGCGTACAGCATCCAGGGCTCCATTTCCTCCCAGAAGTACTTCGGACCCGGTTCTTCGGGAGTCGGCTCAGCCTCGGGGACCCCGAAAGTAGAGACATAGATATATTCAGGGTCGATGTTGACGCTCCTGGCGACGAGGGAAACCAGCTCGTTGCGCACATTCTCTGTAAAGTTCGGCTCCTTTACCATTACGGAAACGGTGGCATGATCGAGCTTGGCATTGCCCTTTTCTATCTGGGTCTTTATGTAACCGTAATCGTAGTTGCGGTTCCAATAGTAATAGGTCATGCCCTCCTCGTCCCCGGGCTCGTTGTATGCGTACTGGGGAATGTCGGTATTGTTCTCTTCGCCGACAATATCTCCGGCCGGAACTTCCCCGCCTACGGAGTACTGGCCTTCTTCGTTCCTGGTATAGCCGCCGCCGTCCGGCCTTTCCAAAAGCTCCATGCGCTCGGATATCATCTTGTCGTAGTCTATCGTAACCTTCGCGACAGCGACCACGCCGTCCTCGCCGTAGCGGGGCTTAAGGAGCCTTACTATGTTGTCCTCAATCTGGCGCTGCACCATCTGCTCGTAGAGCAGGTTCTCGGTGTTCGTAATGCCCTCTTTCTTCTCCTCCACCTTGAGCTCAAGGCCGGTCAGGGCGTCGACCACCGTCACGTCCTCCGGCGACATGTTGGGCACGCTCGAGGCGACAAGGTTCTTTATCGCCGCGACCTGCTCGCCGCTGAGCTTGACGTTTTTGCCGAGCGTAAGGAGCACGCCCGCCGTCGCCTTCGACTTCGACTCGGCCGTCTGCCAGACCGAGCCGGTGCTGTCGGGTAGGTTGATTGTAACCGTCGCGTTGGTCACGCCTTCTATCCTCATCAAGGTCGCCTGTATCCTGTCCTGAAGCTGGTACAGAAGCCACTGCTTCTTTTCCGACTCCGTTGAGGTCAGGCCGGTGTGACTGGAAAAAATATCATAGGTCATCGCAGTCTTGGGGTAGCCCAAGGCGGCGAGCTGGAATATCCAAATGTCGTATTCATTGTTCGGGACCATGATTTGGCCATTGGGACCAATCTTCGGCTTTGCGCCAAGCTCCAGCAAGGTCTGGTAGACTTCCGAAGCTTCCTGCGGAGTTATATCCTTATATAAAGCAACATACTTCGGACCGGAACTTCTGAGCGCAACCGTCAAGACAATCGCCGATAGCACGACAGCCCCGGCAACTATGGCAAGCGTTATCCTGCGGCGCTTGGACATTTTCGCAAAAAAGCCCTTAACCTTTCCAAAGGCCTTAAACTTTGCAAAAATATCCTTAAAATTAGCTACACCCACAATAATCCTCCGTCAACATGCAGAATAAAACGCGCATATTTATATCTGCATCTGCATTATCTCTTTATATGCGTTAATAACCCTGGACGTAAGCTGAACCGTAGTCTGCAGGGCGGCCTGGGCTTTCAGGCTGTTTATCTGTATCTGCGCCAAATCGTCCGCGTTCCCGAGAGCCAGATTGATGCTGTCCTCCGCCGCGGCCTCCTCGGCGGCGGCAAGCTCTTCAATTGACTCCTGCAAAATATCCTTGAACGACAGGGAACTTTCGCCGCCTAACTCCCTGGCTGTATTATCCGATACCTGAAACTCCATTTTCTTGATAGGCGTTATAGGTGTAAAACTTGTAAAAAGCTCTCCCATATCGGTTGCACTCCCATACAGTTTTTGTTATTCTATCGTTGAAAGCCCAATTCGCCTGTGCCCGAAACGGCATCGGCGGATTTTATCATGGCTTTTATTCACAGCAAAGCGTTTTAGCTCAGAAAGTACGAGAATATAAGAAAAAGAGCAAATCCTATCAAATTAGGACCGCTCATTGTTTGTCCGCCCGGTCGCAGCCTCCCGGCGGAGGGCGACAGAACTCTCACGGCAAAGCAGGGCTCCGCCGTGTGCATAATATTCATTTGAAGCGATGCGCGCGCGACTTGACTGCACGGTATTTCTACCGCACGAAACAAGGCTATCGATTATATGGCCCCCGTACCCGGCGGGCATGTCCTGGGCCTGCGCCCAGCAATCATATGTATAATAGTAGGTATGCTTTCCCATCGAACCGCATCCTTGCTAAGTAAATTGTTAAATGCTGCACTTTATTAAGTTGTACGGTCCGTCATATGCCCTGTTCTATGCAAAACAATTCGCATATTCTACATTTTTAACTAGCTATATAGTTTGTCGCATAATGTGATTTTTTGTCTAATTATGTCCCAATTATAAAACATATCTGGCAGATATTCAAGCCATTTTTTTAATGTAGAGGAAAAATTTCTATAAAAAAATTGGAAAAAGGTGGGGCGCGTTGTGCATATTTACATATATAACATATCGTGACTGCTCGCGGCACCCGGGCGAGAACTTTATGTTTAATGAATGCTTAAAAAATCGTCAAGACAAATAAATATTCACTAGTTTGGGGGATAAGATGGAATTTCTTGAGCAAATCGGCATATGGATTTATCCTTTTATTTTTATCGGGAAAATCTGCGAGGTGGCGGTTTCCACAATCAGAATAGTCCTTATAAATCGGGGCGAGCGGGTAAAGGGCTCGATAATCGCCATTTTCGAGATGGTTTTGTGGCTCTGCGTCACCGGCACCGTCCTGCAGGGCTTCCAGGACGACATCATAAGAGTCGTTATTTTCGCGCTCGCCTTCGCCGCGGGGAACTTCGTAGGCTCTTGGATGGAGGACAAGCTCGCCTTCGGGCTCTGCTCCCTGCAGGTTATAGTGCCCGACAACGAGAAGAGTTGCGAGCTTGCAGCGCACCTGAGGGAGAAAAACTTCGCCGTAACCGAGCTTAAGGGCAGGGGCAAGGACGGGGAGCGCGAGCTCATGATACTCCACCTTAAGCGCAGGCGGATAAAAGAGGCGACGGAGATAATAAAGACCAATCTCAGCAACGCCGTAATCGTGATAACCGACACCAAGGTAATCCACGGCGGCTTTATTAAGAAATAGAGGTATAAAAACAAAGGGCCCGGATTTCCCGGGCCCGTATCAATCATATTGTTCTTTATGTCCTCACGTTAGGCTGGTACTTCTTCACGGCCTCAGCCAGGGCCTTTATCTGCGACTGGGTGTAGGGCGGCTCTTCGATTTTCGACCTGTCGCGTTCTTTAAACCTCTCCGGTTTGCGGTAGCGGTTTAGAACATAGCGCGGGAGAAGCGGCAGCTCCTTTGCCATCGCAACAAGGTCCTCCTTACTAAGCTGCGGGAAAACCGTCGTCCTCACCTCGAAGTCGATGCCGCTCTCAAGCAGCAGGCGGATAGTCTCGAGAACCTTTTCCGCCCGCGCCCCCTCGCCGCAAACCTCAGGGTATCTGGCGCTCGGCGCCTTGTAGTCCACCGCGTAGTAGTCGAAAAGGCGCTCCTTAATGAGTTCCCTTACGACCTCCGGGCGGGAGCCGTTTGTGTCGAGCTTCAGCTTGTAGCCGAGGCTCTTCGCCATCTGCGCAAACTCCATAAGGTCAGGCTGCAGCGTCGGCTCGCCGCCCGATATCACCACCCCGTCGAGCAGCCCCGCCCTCTTTTCGAGGAATTCTCTTATATAGTCCGGATTCAATACCTCGTAGGGGCCGTCGACGAGCATCCTGTTGTGGCAGAAAAAGCAGTCATAGTTGCATCCGGGCACAAAGAGCACGCAGGATACGAGCCCCGGAAAATCTATGAGCGAGCTTTTTGCCAGGCCGGAGATTGTCATGCAATGTTCTCCTTGATGACGAACTTCTTGCGCTGGGCGTACTCCTCACGCTTGCCGGCATTGTAGTTCTGCACGGGCCTTAGGTAGCCGACCACGCGGCTCCAGACCTCGGTGTCGCGGCCGCACTCGGGGCAGGTGAAATGCTCGCCCGAGATATAGCCGTGGTCCTGGCAGACCGAGAATGTCGGCGTGAAGGAGATGTAGGGCAGCTTATATTTTGTGAAAATCTTTCTGATTAGATTCTTGGCAACCTTCGTGTCCTTAATCTCCTCGCCGAGGTAGAAGTGCAGCACCGTGCCGCCGGTGTAGAGCGACTGAAGCTCGTCCTGGAGCTCCAGGGTCTCGAAGATGTCGTCGGTGTAGCCGACCGGAAGCTGAGTGGAGTTGGTGTAGTACGGCACCTTGTCTCCGGCCGTAATTATATCGGGATAGCGCTCCTTGTCGCGCATAGCCAGGCGGTAGCAGGTGCTCTCGGCCGGCGTCGCCTCGAGATTGTAGTAGTGGCCGGTCTCCTCCTGTATCTCGGCTATGACCTTGCGCATGTACTGGAGCGTCTTAATCGCAAACTCCTGACCCTCCCTGGTCGTCAGGTCGTGCTCTCTGCCGAGGAGGTTCTGGCAGGCCTCGTTCATGCCGACAAGGCCGATGGTGTTGAAGTGGTTGTACCAGTAGTAGCCCGTCCTCTTCTTTACGTCCTTGAGGAAGTTGGCCGAGTACGGGTAGAGGCCCTTTTCGGTCTGCTCCTCTATAATCTTGCGCTTTATCTCAAGGCTGGTCTTAGCTATGTTCATCTGCTGCCAGAGCCTTGTCAGGAACTCCGACTCGCTCTTGGAGAGATATGCAATCCTCGGCAGATTAATCGTGACAACGCCAATCGAGCCCGTCATCGGGTTTGAGCCGAAAAGGCCGCCGCCCCTCTTTCTGAGCTCGGCGGTGTCGAGCCTTAAGCGGCAGCACATCGACAGCGCGTCCTCGGGCGAGAGGTCGGAGTTTATATAGTTGGAGAAGTAGGGAACACCGTACTTGCAGGTGATTTCCATGAACTTCTCAACAACAGGGCTCTCCCAGTCGAAGTCCTTCGTGACGTTGATGGTCGGAATCGGGAAGGTAAAGACCCTGCCCTTCGCGTCTCCCTCCATCATTACCTCGCAGAAGGCGGTGTTGAACATGTCCATTTCCTTCTGGAACTCGCCGTAGGTCTCGGGCATTATCTGGCCGCCCCAGATGACGTGCTCGTCCTTCAGCGTGCGCGGCGGCACTATGTCGAAGGTGAGGTTTGAAAACGGGCACTGGAAGCCGACCCTCGTCGGCACGTTCAGGTTGAATATGAACTCCTGAAGCGCCTGCTTTACCGTCTTGTAGTCGAGGTTGTCGTATCTGATAAAGGGCGCGCAGTAGGTGTCGATGGAGGACCAGGCCTGGGCGCCGGCGCTCTCGCCCTGGGTCGTGAACGTGGAGTTCACAATCTGCCCGAGGAAGGAGCGCAGGTGCTTGGGAGGCTTCGACTCCACCTTTCCGGGCACTCCGCCGAAGCCGTACATGAGCAGCTGCCTCAAATCCCAGCCGGCACAGTAGGGGCCGAAGAAGCCGAGGTCGTGGATGTGGATGTCGCCCGAAAGATGCGCGTTTCTGACCTCCTCGGG
>ENA-UPAD01000407-UPAD01000407.1-bioreactor-metagenome-genome-assembly--contig:-NODE-407-length-60756-cov-304.770432_pt1 | contig 60756 bp, 60 predicted proteins | sample MGYA00238179_ERZ772710 | MGnify/ENA primary metagenome ERZ772710 (study PRJEB29004, sample SAMN07631245) | bioreactor metagenome | isolation source: Switchgrass digestor | place: USA: Dartmouth...
ATGGTGATTTTGAACGGCATATAAACCGGGTACGGAGGAAAAAGCGGAAAGCGCTGAACGATACTGTGCTTTAGACTCAGGTCCATCAGCCGAGACATACCAGAGCGCGAATGCAGATGAAGAAATATGAGTCTTGATTTTACCCGGTTTGGTGCGTACAATCTTATTCAATACCTGGATAAGAAAAAGATGATTACGGAGGGGCAGTCATGGATTTTTTTTCAGCAGATCCCTTGCTTATCCCCTAAGGGCATATGTTATTGTTTGGTCAGAAGGAGGCTGGATGCCGTGAGAATAAAGGAAGTATCCAGGATAACCGGCCTGACTGAAAAAACGATCCGGTTCTATGAAGAAAAGCAGCTGATCCATCCTGAACAGACGACGATCAACGGCAGGGTTTTTCGCAATTACACGGAGCGTGACATAGAGCAGTTGAACCTGGTCGCAGAACTCAGGAGACTGGACTTCTCCATTTCCGATATTATTGCCATGAGGGATGAGCCCGGAAGGATCCCCGAAATACTGGAGAATTACCGGAATAGGACCACCACGGATCTTGAATTCAGGACCGGGGTGCTGGAACGGTTGAGACAGGTAGATCCAAACTCCGTTTCGTCCATCCGGGAACTCGGGGAGCATCTGAAGGAAATCGCAGAAAACAGGCCGCTCCCGGCGGCTGATGTGGAACTGCAGTTTTACAGGATCGATGGCCTGACAAGGGAAGAAATGGAGAAGGAAGTCCGGGACTACTATGAGCGGCTGTCCCTGGAGCAAAAAAGTGAAGTCAGGAAAATGAAGACAGGCAGCGCAGTCCTGTATGCTGCATCTGTTGTTTTGACCCTTATTACGGGACTTCTGACCTGGAGAAACACGTATTACCTTGGTTATATCCCGTCCTACCGGGACGGTTCAGGCTGGAAATGGGTCCTGATACCTATGTTTGGGTTGCTGCTCGGCGCCATATCGTATATTTTTGCCGGGATGCTGAGGAATTTCAGGCATATGGATGAACCGGCAGCAATGTCAGGTTTGCGCAGTTTTCGGACTCTTGCATCGATTTTGCTGGGCGTTCTTTTGATCTGGATCTTTATACTGGAAGGGAGCCATAAGAGCCTGGAACAAGCCAGGACAGAAGCCGCTGATGCAGCGCGGCAGGAATGGTACGAACTGCACCGTATGGCGGACTGGGTCCAAACGTATTACCTGGATCCCGACGGGAATGAAACGGGAGATCACAACGGTTCCACACAGCAAGGCCGGGGCAATGCTCCGGGACAGGATCAATGCCTTTGTTGATAAATACCTGGAAGAGACTGAAATGCTGTTTGAATCAATTTATTGAAATGCTGTTTCAATAGGCGCTGTTGTGACGCGCCCATACGTTACAGAGTAGTTCGGGATATTACACGGAAAATTGCGCAAGCGATATCTTTGCGGCCTATTTTCTGACTCAGATGTTCCGGAATAAACTGATACCTAAAAATATAAGGAATATCATAGTGTAAAGTTTTTGTAGGTATAAAAAAGCAAGCTACCTACTCAATGTGGTATAGTTTTAAAGTAATCACACAATCAAACATAACCAACAGAAGAGAGGTAACCTGCTATTATGATTGTACGTGAAATTTACGAAAAAATCATCCCCGAAATTGATAAAAAAGTGGCGGAAGGACTGTTAAATGGATCAGGATTTTCAGAACTGGCAGCCATAGTACATGAATGGGTAAACAAACTGGGGGTCCGAATCCTTGAACAGATAGCAGAAGATGCAGATAAGGCGTTCAAAGACTCAGCAGAAAGGAAACGACATTGGCAAATTGTTCGGAAAGATACACGCGGGATACTGACAGCCATGGGACAAGTGAATATCACAAGGAATTATTACCGTCATAAAAAGACCGGAGAATATTCACACCTGGTGGATGAAGTATTGAAGCTTCCAGCCTATGACCGAATAGATGAGGGCCTGAAAGCTGATCAAATATTAAAGGCATCGGGTATGTCCTACAGCAAAGCCGGAAGAGCGAACAGTTATGCTGAGGTGAGCCGACAGACAGTTATGAGGTGCATAAGAGAGGCAGGAACGCTGATCCATGCTTCTGAATGCAGTCTTATATGTTGAGGCAGATGAAGACCATGTGGCCCATCAAGATGGTCAGGATCAGAGCAAATGAGCCGTTTAAGAGCTTTTATCTTTAACGGTGGCAACCTTTACGCAGCATTAAAGAAAACACATGACAACGAACCAAGAATACCCAAGAAAACAGTAAGAAACATTCGTAAACGGGTTATGAAGGCTTTGAAAACATAGGTAATATCCCTGTCCTGCAGATGGCAGGTAGGACAAGCAGAACTTATTTGATACTTAGAGGTATTCAACACGGAAGCTTAATGTATTGAGTAGGAGTTTGATATTTATTCCTACAAACTGTTGACGCTATCCTATAAATAATATGCATTTCATTTATATAACAAAATAAGGTAATATCAAGATGAAAGACATGTTTCTAGGGAAAATAGCTTGAATACGGGGGGAGATTTATGTCGATTGCGGAAATACCGATTACTGAAAGGAGAAATCCCGGTATGGATATCTTGCTTATCAGGCATGGCGAATCACACCGCAGCTCACTTGAAAACTACAATCCCGAAAAACTCTGTCCCGACCCTTTGCTTACGGACAACGGAAGAAAGCAGGCGGAGCAGCTTGCCCGCAAACTAGCAGGGAAAGGCATTGACGCGATATACGGGATCATTGTTGTGACCTCGCCCCAGGAACCGGTGTCCATGATCGTAACAAAAGCCGTCAGGATGGCGGAGATGATGAATATCCCTGTCATCGGCCTGGTAGAAAATATGTCATATTATAAATGCCCTGATTGCGGCAGTGAACACAACTTATTCGGCAACAGCCATATCGACGAGATAGCCGGAGTGTATGACTTAAATGTACTTGCCAGGCTTCCTGTCGATCCCGGAATTTCTTCCGCTTGCGATAAGGGAATGATAGAACTTTTTGGGGGCGACTGGCTCGATCCGGTCGCAGAAATACTGGAAAAGCAGTAATGGTTCTGTTTACCTCACAGGCCCTAAATAACACATGAGCAGCTATCGGTAATTATACGGTACCTGCAGAAAACATTATACGAGGAGACATTTAAATGATCAGTCCTGTCATTACTGTACGCCCTTTTGGGAAAGACATAATGTATTTACCGCCGGAAACACAGCTTTTATCCGCATCTGTAATTTGTGAGCAGGGTAATGGCTCACCGGGTGATCCGTACCAATTATGCATCCAGGTAAAAAACGACGGGGACGTTCCGTGGAGAGGCGTTATCCGCGTTTCACTGCCGGTGGATGCGCCTTCGCCGCGTTTTTTCCTGCCCGGCTTCATGTACGGCACCAACCGCGGGGAGGCGCCGCTGACAGTGGACAGTAAATGCCCGCGCCTCAGGGAAGACGGCGATTTTCTTGCCTCCGCATGGTGGATGGTACGAAGCGACCGGCTTTCACAACCCTGTGCCTTCGCTTATGGGAATGGACGCCTGACCGGCTTTGCGGCAGCACCATATTACGTCCGCTGCGACAGCTGGCAAAAAGCGTGGGAAACCGGGATGCGGGGGGAATTCGACCAATACACGGGATTTGGATGCTCCATGCAGCCGGGTGAGCTTTGGTATACGCTGGGCTAGGCATGCGGCTTACCTGGTGGGACAGAGCGTGTACCTGGTCCTGAAGGCGTACGCATTGGAAAAACGTGAACGGAATGGTTTGCGCTGATGCCGTGGGCCTGTGGATCGATCCTTGAGGGATTGACGGGCGATGTGTGGACGGAGGCTGCGCTTTCGTCAATTACGTCACAATAAACAGGGATGCCTTTTATGCAGCCATTGGAAAGTAAAGTAGTCGCATGGGCAGCCCGGACCCGTCGAACAACGCACTCTGAATGATACAATAAGCACTTCAAAATGTGTTTTCAGGGGAAACGAATTGAAGTATTCTGTAAGTACCGGGGTAAAAAAATAGCTTTCCTGAGAAAAAGGAAAGGCCTCACACGGAAGACGATATAGAAAGGCTGGTACATAATGACAATATCATAAGGAGCCGCGGCAAAATTGCTGCAGCTGTACAGAATGCGAAAGTGTTCATGGATATTCGGAAGGAGTTCGGTTCATTCAGCAATTACCTGTGGTCTTTTGTTGACGGACAGCCGATGATTGACGTTTCTGCGGGTTATACGGACCGCACCCCTCTTTCTGACAAAATCTCAAAGGACCTGAAGAAGCGCGGAATGAAATACATGGGTTCGACTACGACTCTTGCGTATTTGCTGGCAGTAGGCATTTATAATGCGCACGAACCCCAATGTTTTCTTTCGCCTGAATGCAGTGATAAACCGGGTGACCGTTAAAGGAATATAATATCCAAAATGCCGGCGCTGACTGGCCGATACGGTTTCGTGTGCGGACAGGATCCCGGCAATGCATAACAGGATGTTCCCTGTTCAGATTCAATAAATTGATTTGAACAGCTCTTCCGTCGCTTCCGTATACTTATCAGCCAAGTCGTTGATTCGACTGCGGAGCGATTCTGCGAAAATCAGATCATAGCTTGATACCAGCAAGTCATGCATCTTTGTGTGAAGACTATCCGTATAGTTGTATGGGAAGTTGTAGCGTGTCTGGTTCACGTACATGACAGAGCCGCTGTGATCCCATGTTTCATTTCCGCGAAAGTCCAGGCAATGGTCCAGGACCCAATCCGCCATACGGTAAAGCTCAGACCATTCCTGCCTTGCTGTATTGGCGGCTTCTGTCTTAACCTGCCCCAGGATTTTGCAGCTCCGGATTGATGTAAAAACACCGAGCAAAAGGCTGCCAAGCAAAACCAATGCAGTAGTCCGAAAACCGCGCAGACTGGTCTTTGCGGCTGGTTCATCCTTACAACTGATATTTCGCAGCGCCTTTGCGAAGATTGTTGTGACAACGCCGAGCATCATGCCAAACTGGGGGATCAGGATCCACTTCCAGCCCAAATTGTCCCGGTAGGACGGAATATAACCCAGGTAATATGTGTTTCTCCATGTCAGCAGCCCTATGATCAAAATCAATACAGCAGATGCAATATACAAAGCTGCAGCACCTGCGATCTTTCTCATTGTTTTCCTTTTATCTTTCAGCGACTGCCGTTCATAATAGTCCTTGACTTTCCTTTCCATTTCTTCCCTGGTCAAACCGTCTATCCTGTAAAACTGCAGTTCCACATCCGCTTCCGGAAGCGGCCTGTCTTCCGCGATTTCTTTCAGGTATTCCCCCAGATCCCGGACAGATGATACTGAGCCGTACTCTATCTGCTTCAGCCGCTCCATCACCCTGGCCTTAAACTCGAGATCGGCTGCGTTTTTTTCCTGGTAACTCCTCAATACCCCGGGGATCCTTTCACGATCATCCTGCATGGTTATGATATCTGAAATGGAAAAGTCCAGCTTTCTGAGGCATGCGACCAGTTTCAGCCGGTCTATGTCATCCTCCGTATAGCTGCGGAAAATCTTGATTCTCGTCTGTTCAGGATGGATCAATTGCTTTTCTTCATAGAATCCGATCGTTTTTTCCGTCAAACCTGTTATTCGGGATACTTCTTTGATCCTCACGGTCCCCGACCTCCTTTTCGCCATAAAAATAACATATTCCCTTAGGGAATATGCAAGTGTTTTTTATAAACCTGACGACATATCCGGGGATACGCATACCAGGTGCGGTATCGCATCATAGTTGGAAAATCCAAAGGGTTCCGGTTTCCGGACTCATCTCAGACTTAAAGGAGTCGTAAACGGTTTACGTTTAAATATATCCCCAAATATTAACAGACTGTCAGGCGGTAAGAATCATCCCCGCATTCTGATTACCAGCCGTTCCTGTGACAGATCACAGTCGGGTCGATATTCTTTAAGTCCGGTGAACAGGTCCTTGCCATTACCCCGGCCAGTTCCCCGGTCATTCTGACGATCTGATCTCTTACTCCCTCTGGACCGTTTTTTTTCAGCGGCTCCATAATGGCTCTTCCGACAGAAACCGCATCGGCACCCAACGCAAGAGCTTTGAATACATCCATTCCGCTCATGATACCACAGTCTACGAATATAGGTATCTTGTGATCGATCGCTTTAGCTATCCTTGGTAATATATACAGCGGCGGGACTGCATAATTCATGATCCCATGATGATGGGAAACGACTATTCCCTTTGCCCCGGCTTCCAATGCCTTGCAGGCATCCTGCTCACTGAGGACGCCCTTTATAATAAAAGGCAATTTCGTGGACTTTACAAATTCCTTTATTTCAGAAAGTGACTTAGGCTTCATCTTCTCGCCCAGAACAACGTCATACCTGCCATCAGCCCCGAAAGCATGGTCAACATCCATTCCAACGGCTAAAACCCCGCAGCGTTCCGCGTGCTCGATCCTTTTAATAATATAGTCATTATCTTCATATGGTTTGATTATACTTATGGTACGGGCGCCGGTAGCCGTTATTGCTTCCAGCTCAGCCTCATCACCCATGCCTGCCCAGGCAACGGCATTTGCCATACGGGCTCCCCTGGCCATTTCAACCATTCCGTTTTCCCGTATATTGTTCAAATGTGAAAGGGCTGCCGTCATAACAGGCGTATCGAAAGACTCCCCATAAAGTTCGAACTTTGTTGACGGTATAACAGAATCTATATGCCTCATTTCAACCAACAATGAATCAAAGTAATCCCTCGTGATCTGATCCGAATCCCATGGTTTGCTGCGTTCCATGAATCTTGCCTGCCTCCTTCGTTTGATATGCAAATCCCCTGATCTTGACCCGTACACCTGCACATTGATCGATCTTCTGAAATATTATTGCTCTGTTCAGCTGATTTTATTGTAACAATCGGCATTACAAATCTCAATACTTGCAGACGGGACTGCTGCAAGTTGTAAAATTTCATGGGAAACATGGTTATGAAAAGAGTAGACATGCAGCTTGGCGGAGATGTAAAATTTAGAATGACTATATATACTTGTTTATTATCTTGCGATGCAGGCTAGGTCGGCTTAAATTAAGTATTGCCGGATATCATGTACAATCCGGATCCAGGAGCCGATTACAGGGAGGCAAGTTGAATGTTGATGGTTGATATGACATGGAATGAGGTCAGGAAACATATACAGCAGTTTGCCTGAGGGTTATGTAGGGAACCTGGGCTATCCTTCCTATGCGACAAAAGAGAAGGGGAATATATTCGTTGATCGAATGATAGACAGGATGATCAACGACTGCTCTGATTTTCTGAAACCTTCCTGCCTGGGATAGTTCCAGATATTTGGCGGGATTTGAAGGAGCAGATCAAGGCACACATGGCCTGCAGTTCCGGGAGGACCCGGATTGCAGGCTTTTTTGCCGGAAACTTATGTAGGCTTTTAGAATGGTATTTTTATGCTATTATATAATAAATGTTAAAAAAAGAGGCGATCGGTTTGGTCATTGATTTCCATACCCACTGTTTTCCGGATGAACTCGCTGCGAAAGCTGTTGCGTCTTTGTCAGAAAAGGCATGCATCCCGGCAATGCTGAACGGAACGCTGAGCGATCTGAAAAGATCGATGGAAGCCAACAACATAACCGGTTCGGTGCTGTTCAACATTGCGACAAAGCCGTCACAGACAGCAAAGATAAATGACTGGGCAGTCCGGATCCAGGATGAGGGTATCATATCTTTCGGAAGCATCCATCCGCTCTGTGAGGACTGGGAGAGCGAGCTGAAGCGCATTAAGGAGCTTGGGCTCAGGGGTATAAAATTCCATCCTGAGTACCAGGAGTTTTATGTCGATGATGAAGCAATGTTCCCGATCTATGAACTTGCCTTTGAACTTGGGCTTGTCATAGCTATCCACGCCGGTGAGGATATAGGCTTCGATCCCCCTTACCATTGCACGCCTGAACGGCTGGCCACTTTGCTGAAACGCTTTAAGGGAGGAAAGATAGTGGCTGCACATATGGGAGGATACAAATACTGGGATGAAGTCGAAAACCATCTCGTGGGGAAGGATATCTATTTCGATACTTCATACGCTGTCGGCATCATGGACGGCGAGCAGGCCAAACGAATCATTTTTAACCACGGATACGACAGGATACTGTTTGGCAGCGATTCTCCCTGGAAAGACCAGGGCTGGTCGGTACAGAGCGTAAAAAATCTTGGCCTCGGACCGGAAATCGAAGAAGCCATTTTTTACAAAAATGCGGTCAAGTTGCTGGGCTTGTAAAAGCGTTTCTTTACAGGCTGATCCGTTTTTCATGTCCGCATCGCCAACCAGGTTTGATGCTGAAGAACACAGGACAAAATCTGATTATATGAGGAGGAGAAAACATGAAAAAAGCAGGTATTGTAGGAGGCATGGGGCCGGAATCGACTATTACATATTATCATGATATATGGTTGTCATGATAAATTATGCAAGATGCTTCGGATTTACCGATCCTTTCCCTGTGCACGATGAGGAATTCGGATATGAAGCATGGGCAATGTTTACTGACACCTCGGACAGTGTGCTATCTGAAACGCAAAATGAGAAAATTATGATAAAAGACTTTGATGGTGGTTTGTATGCGACCGCTGAGGCTACAGTAATAACTATTCATGAAATGAGCGGCATTATGATAGAACTTTTGGAACTGCGCTTCTGACAACCGCTCTGCCGACAGAATCGTCCTATGGCGGAATCAGCGTATAAACTGATCTATAGCTTTGTTTAAATCCTCGATTGCCTTCCAGTCATCCGAATGTACCGCATCGACTATACAATGCTCGATATGGTCTTTGAGGATAACTTTTGCAGTGCTGTTTATCGCAGCTTTTACCGCACTTAGCTGGATAAGCACCTCTGAACAGTCACGGTCATTCTCGACCATCCGTTTTACTGATTCCAAATGCCCTATTACTTTTGAGAGCCTGTTCAGTATAGCTTTTTTTTCGGTATGAGTATGGACATGATCATGTCCATGGATATGGTCATGCGTTAGAGAGCCGATAGAGTCATGGGCATTATTGATGTTTTTATTGTTTGCATTATCGTTGTTTATACTTCTCATGTCTGCTTTCGCTCCCGGATCGCTTTGATCGGCTGCCCTTCTTATCAAATCTACAAACTTGCTTTCCGCAGGTTTGATCATGCCTGCGGAAAAACACGACCGGATTTTAATATATTCAGGTCCAATATATCCAGATTGCGTCGGTCAAGCCGGCGGTATGCAGCAAATCAATTATGTGCAGCCATAATTACAGTATAATTGGTTTTGCTCCGCGCAACAAGGTCTTTGTCCATAACTGACTTTATAAACCGCACGTACTGGAAAAGTCAGAACCTGTCCGGGTGGAACCCCCTGGCCAGGCGTTCCACAGTGTAAGCCATACGGTTCCCCGGCAGTACGCTTTCCAGTTCAATGACGACGAAACGTTCGTCCCTGACACATTCGAGTTGTGCCAATACGCTGTTGGACTTGATTTCAGAAATTTTCTCCTCAACGGAAGGCGCATCATAATCGTGTATCAGGATCACATCCGGTTCCCGTGCCAGTACTTCTTCGTAACTGACCGTGATCCATGCCTTATCGTTCATATCTTCAAACAGGTTCCTGCCTCCGGCCAGTTCTATCAGGAGAGACTCGAAATTGCTGCCGCTGCAGGTAAATACCCCGTTGTTCCCACTGTCATATACGAGCACTTTCGGTGCTTCAAGCCCGCGGACTTTGTCCGCCGCCGCCGATATGCGCGCTTTCTGGTCCTGCACATAAGCTTCTGCTTTGTCCTCTATGCCGAAAATCTTACCGATATCGAGAATTTCCCGGTACTGCTGTTCGAGCGTTGCGGCACAGTTCATGTACGTTGTGATGCCGTAGTCCATCAACTCGTCAACGTCCAGTCCTCCGCCGCCAAACTCCCAGTCGATGCCGTAAATGAAATCTGCTCCGCTTGTAATGACTGCTTCCCGGGTGGCGGAGCCGTAGTTTAGCACAGGGATTCTGGCGAAATCCTCCGAGTATTCGGGCAATGGTCCGCGGCTGTGGTTTTTGAGGCTGGTGCCGACGATACGGTCCGTCAGGCCAAGCGCGACAAACAGCTCCGTGCAGTTGGGGCCCAGTGTCAGCACCTTTTGAGGTTTTGATGCAATAGTGACTTCTCTCCCATAATTGTCAAAGGTCATGGGATATGGACCGGAAGATCCGCCGGCATCGGATGGGACCTCCGGCGTCCCGGCCGAGTTCCCGGCTGTGCCTCCGCATGCCGCCAACATAAATGAAAGTGCCAATGCAAGGATTACATAAGCTCTCAAAGATTTTTCCATAATCTCACCTTCCTGAAGTGCCGGGTTCAGCAAGTGCAGAGTTTCAATAGGCATCTATGCGTTTTTGCCGGTCTGTGCGTTTATACCGGCAGGTATAAAGGTTATCGATATTTTGCCTGTTACCGGGTGTACCGCAACATCGCTTAGAACACCGAATACGTCATAAATATTTTCAGGTGTGAATACTTCTTCGGGTGTGCCCTTCAATATGATCCTGCCTTCCTTCAGGACATATATGCGGTCGCAGTAAAGCGCTGCCATATTCAGGTCGTGCATAGCTGCCAGGACCGTTACTTTGAGCCTTTTGACCAGGTCGAATATCTGCAGCTGATAACTGATATCCAGGTGGTTTGCAGGCTCATCCAGCAGGAAAAAATCGCATTCCTGCGCAATCACCCGTGCAATGATGGCACGCTGCTTTTCACCGCCGGACAGGTGCCGGTAACTTCGCTTTGCCATACCTTCCATGCCCATGTGTTCCAAAGCGTGCCGAACCATATATTTATCATGGGCGTTGTCGATGTCGAACAGCTTTTTATGGGGACTCCGCCCCATTGCGACGATTTCCTCCACAAGAAAATCAAAGGGAACATCGTTTTCCTGTCCGACAACTCCGAGTTTCAGCGCAGATTTTCTATGGCTCATCGCCGACAAGTCCTCTCCGTCGAGCATGATCACGCCGCTGTCAGGTGCCAAAGCCCTGTATATGTTCTTCAGTACTGTAGATTTACCGCTGCCGTTAGGCCCGATCAGGCCCACGAATTCGCCTTTGCTCACATGAAGTGCGATATCATCTATGTCATTTTTTTCGCCGTAGGAAAACGTAAGGTTCTCAATTTGCAGGCGCATTGCCCTGATCCCTTCCTTTACTGTCTCCATCTCCCGCTGTTCCTTTTAAGCATCCATATAAATACAGGACCGCCGATGATCGCTGTAAGGACGCCGACGGGCAGTTCCTCGGGGGCCAGGAGCATCCTTGCCGCAACATCTGTCCAGACGACGAAGATACCGCCTGCTAATGCTGAAACCGGCAGTACTTTCCGATGGTCCCCTCCCACCAGCAGCCTGGTGAAATGCGGCACCATTAGCCCGACAAAACCTATCGTTCCGCTGACAGAGACGGTCAAGCCTGCCATCAGCGACGCAACGAGCACAAGGAGTTTCTGCAGCCGCCGCACATCGACCCCTAGCGCTCCTGCGCTTTCATCGCCAAGTAGCAGCAGGTTCAACCCGCGATAATTTATCATCAGTACGAACATGCAAACCAGCAATATCACAAGCGGTAAAGAGAGATATTCCCATTTTGCTCCCGCCAGGCTGCCCGACATCCAGAATGATGCGTTATGCAGCCCAAGCGCATTCGGCGCACTGAGAGTGATGATCCTCGTTACTCCGTCCATGAACATGGAAACAGCCACGCCGGATAAAAGCAATTGAGTGATATTGATACGTCCGCGGACACGGGATATGGTATATACCAGGACTATGGTCAAAGCCGCGCCGATAAAAGCGCTGACGGGCAGCGAGTACTTCCCGAGGAAAGAGAATGCTCCGAAAATCATTCCCAGCGTCGCCGTGGCCGAGGCGCCCGAAGATACTCCCAGGACGAACGGGTCGGCCAGGTCATTGCGCACAAGCGCCTGCATGGCCACACCGGTGACAGCCAGTGAAGCTCCAACGACCATACCCAGCAGCACCCTGGGCAGGCGCAGCCCGAGTACGATGTTCTGGTCAAGCTGTTCCCATGTGCGCGGAATACTCCTCAGCCCGGGAATGCGGCTGGCCAATATTTTAAGTACTTTATCCGGTGAAACGGGTATCGGTCCGATCCCGACTGCAAACAGTATCGTTGCTGCCGACAATATGACCAATATCAGAATGATAACGGGCATATTCGTCTCTGCACGATTAAATATCATCTTTGATTTCCGCATTTTACAACACCGTTCTTCTCCTGGACCTGCGGTCCAATTGACTTATTTCTATAAAATCAAGCCTGCGCTGATGATCGATCCAGGTATGTTTATATCCTAGCAAATATAAGGATCGGTACAAGCCCCCATGGGGGATGCCGATGCCTTACGAAGATGGTTTTTATAGCATATTGACTTTGTCGAAAAATGTTGCATAATTATAATAGATGATCTGTTAAAAATGTAACAAAAACAGACACATACTGTATGTTGATGGCCAAAAAGGGATTTTTTTACGCATAAAAAGGGAGATATTACAAGATGGAAAGCATTTGCCACCAGCACGAACACGCCGATATAAGCAGCAAGGATGAGCTTGTCGCGCTTATTGAATATATGGTTGACCATAATGCTTCACATGCGAAAGAACTTTTCGAACTTGCCGAAAAGCTTGGCAAAGAAGACGAGGGCGAAGCTTTTTGTTTTGTGAAGGAAGCCATTTGGGATTTTGAGGCGGCGAACAGGAAGCTTTCTCTTGCACTCAATGCCATCGCGGGGAGATAGTGCATGTGTCTTTCGGTTGCTTACAGGAATGAAATGCTTCCTGAGAAAATAATCATGAAAAATGTTGTGTTCATCGAGTGCCGTGACGGAAAGGTAATACTTACCGATCTTATGGACCGCACCTGTGAGATCGAAGGCAGCCTTGAAAAAGCTGATCTTACGGAAGGCTATGTGATCATTCGTACACAGGTATAACGGTCGGGGTGGATGCCGTGGGAAAAGACTCAAAAAAGCCTGTTATCATCGCCGTGGTCGGAAAGGGAGGTGTCGGAAAGACTTCCATTTCCGCCGCTATAGTCAGACTTTTGATTGAGAGTTATCCGAATAAAAAAATACTCGCGATCGACGCTGATCCTGCCATTGGACTGTCAACCGCCCTGGGGGTCGAGGTGGCTTCGACGGTCGACGATATCAGGAAAGCCTTTGTGGACACTGCCGAGGCAGGCAAGCCCGAAACTGCTGTTGAACTCCTCGGAGAAGCACGTTACAGGATGTTTGACGCCCTTGTTGAAAATGACAGCTTTTCTTTCCTTGCGATCGGACGCCCGGAGGCGGCCGGCTGCTATTGCAAGGTGAATTCATATCTTAAGGAAATTATAAACATGATCGCCGGGGCATTCGACTATGTCGTCATTGACGGCGAAGCGGGCATCGAACAGGTCAACAGGCGGGTGATGGAAAAGGTGACGCATCTTATACTCGTTTCAGATGCAAGCCGCAAAGGACTTGGCGTAGCCCGCACGATCAGCAAAGTTGCATCCGATCTTGTTATGTATGATAGAAGCGGACTTATAATAAACCGTGTTCCCGACATGTCTGTCTGCGATTCACTTGAATTTGATATGGACCTGCTGGCCTGCATCCCGGATGACAGGCTGATGACGATGAACGATATCATGGGCAGAACCATCTTTGCGCTTCCGGAAGGATCGGAAATAGTCAAAGGTGCGCGTAAAGCCCTTAACAATATTGGAATTATCGTATGACCAGGAGAGAGGTATGAAGGACTTAAAACATCTTTACTATTTCGAACAGTTGCTTGATGACGCAAACAACGAGCTTGTGCGCAAGGCACAGGCCCAGGGCAGGAAGTGCGTCGGCAGCGTCTGCTACCAGATACCGGAGGTGCTGCTTGAACTGCCCGGGATATTCCCGGTCCGTCTCCGGGCCCCGAGAACGGGTTCCATCGATATGGGCACATATTACCTGACAAGTTTCCTTTGCGAGTATACAAGGGCTTTGCTCGAGCGTGCGCTCGAGGGCGGATACCGTTTCCTCGACTGCCTGATAGCACCGGACGGCTGCACCATGATAAACCGTTGTGTCGAGAATATGGAACTGCTCAAAACGATGGACAAGGAGGGTTTCTTCTTCAAATACCTCGAAGTCCCGATGAAAGTGGACGAAAACGCTCTCAACCTGTACGTTTCGGAATGCCGCACAAAGATCCTTGGCGCGCTTTCGGAGCATTTCGGCATCGATACATCCGACGGGGCATTGAGGAAAGCCGTAAGTGATTTTAACAGGGTCTGCCGCATCATCAATGAAATCGGGGATTTCCGCAAGGAGGAAAACCCGAGGATAACAGGTTACGAGTTCCATGTGATCTGCATGGCGACCTACGTATGCCCTAAAGACATGCTTGTTGGCATGCTTGAAGAGACCCTTGAGGAGATAAAGACAAGAGAACCCGACAGCAAGAAGAAATACAGGGCCAGGGTCGCCCTCGTCGGCTCAGAGATCGACGACATCGACATGGTCAAACTGGTCGAGGAATCGGGAGCGCTTGTCGTGGCGGACAGGTTCTGCTTCGGTTCGCTTCCCGGCAGGAAAGAGATACGTCTCAGCGATACGGAGGATGCCCTGACGGGGATATGCCGCCACTACATGACTGAGAGCCTGTGCCCCAGGCAGATGAATATCAGCAAGGTGCTGTACCGGAAGGAATATATAAACCAAATCGCAAAAGAGTACAATGCTGACGGGATCATTGTCGAACAGATGAAGTTCTGCGACCCGTGGGCATATGAAAGGATGACGAGCACTTATGCCCTTCGCGAAGACTACCATTATCCGGTTCTTTCCATCGACCGTCCGTACGCCGTAGGCAACTCAGGCCAGCTTCGCACGAGGGTCCAGGCCTTCGTTGAAAGCATCGAGATAAAGAAGATCCAGGGAGTATCAAAGAAATAAAGGAGATACAGGGAGCAACTAGATATGGGCAGGAAAATCGGAAGTGAAAAACTTGGAAACCTTTACAGCGGGGGTAAAGTAAGAAAACGCCGCGAGTGGCGCGGGCTGAAGGATACGCTGTACGATTACTGGCGATGGCTCAAGATCATGGGCATGCTCGCCGGATTTATGATGAAACCGGCAAACCTGAAGGGCTTCCTGCGCTATCGCTGGATGCTGAATTACCTGGCTGTTCCGCAGATGATCGACAGGCATACGGCCGGACTTCGTGGCACCCATCTGCGGATAGCGCGCGAGGAGTACGACCTCGTCGCGAAAGACGTTGCACTGCTCTTGACGAGAGTGTTCCGGGCAGATAAAAACTGCGGCAACGACAAAGAGTTTTCTAAGAAGATCGTCGTTCTCGATGAAAACGAAATGTTCCACATCATGTGCGGATTCCCGAATCTCATGGCAGTAAGCTGGGAAACTGCCGCGGTCTATGTGTCGGTCCTCCTGCGGGGAGACGGCGTTACGCATTACCTGGATGTTGTCCAGGAGATGGGCATGCCGGGCGATGTCTGCCCGATGCCGGCAGCAGAAGCAGGCGTCTGCATCGATGACGATATTCCGATATTCGGCGCATGCGCTATCCAGTGCAACACTACCTGCGACGGTTCTCTGCTGGGGAACGCCATACTTGCAAAGAGATACGAGGAAGAAGGGATCCCCACTTTCCAGATAGCCGCTCCGCTGCGCCATACGGAAGAAGGCGTCCAGGAGTACGCAGCGCAGGAAATAAGGAACGCGATAAAATTCATCGAGGAGAATACCGGCGAAAAATGGGACTGGGACGCGTATTTCAGGTGCGCAAAACGCTTCAACGAGGAAACCAGGCACCGTGTCGGCTGGATGGAGATGTCGAGGACCGAATACCCCCAGGTCATCGGGGCAAACCTTGCCCTGTACTCTGAAACGACATATATGGCGGTTGCAGGCCGTTCGCAGGAATTCGTCGAGGCGGACAGAAGGATCACCGCACTTGCAAAAAAGGCATTTGAGAGAAAGGAAATGATCATTCCGGAATACCGCCACCGCGCGATCATATGGGGAGTCCAGGCCCAGTACTATACAGATTTCCTCCCATGGCTCCAGAACTGCTGGGGCATACTTCCGCTGGTCGACATGCTGAGCCTCGTTTATTTCGACGAAATATCGGAAGATGACCCTGAACAGGCAATTTACGACATAGCAAAGCTTTACCAGGAAATGATCATGCGCAACCGTACCCACGGCGGGTACGAGCTTCTTCTCGACGATCTGTGGAGGTTCGTCGAATATTACAACGCTGACCTTGTGATCCTTTGGGAGCACATAAGCTGCAAGGCTCTTAACGGAATGCACGGACTTTTCGAAGAGCGCGCAAGGGAACACGGAGTAAGGCTTATCTGGGTCAATCACGACCTTATGGATCCGAGGGTCGTTTCGAGGCAGAGTATCCGTGACGATATAAACCGCTATATGCGTTCGGTCCTGCACGAAGAACCTCTCGATCCTTCGCTTGAAGTTATAGACGACGCAATGAGCTGGTAATAAAGGAGGTCAATCATGAAGTATTTTGGCGGATGCGATGCAGGAAGTACTTACACGAAGTGCGTGATCATAGATGAGAGCGGGAAGATCGTTTCGGATGTAACGCTCAAGAGCAGGATCAATGCGGTCCTGAGCGCGGAAGAGGCATTGAAGCAGGCCATAGCCAGGGTTCCCGGGCTTGATTCCGCGAAAGACCTTGCATACCTTGTAGGTACGGGCTACGGCAGGAACAAGGTCCCATTTGCCGATGAAAACATTTCAGAGATCAGCTGCCATGCCATGGGCGTCCACGTTACGGATCCCACTGTCAGGGCGATCATAGATATCGGCGGACAGGACGTAAAAGGTATCGCGATCGACAAGGACGGGACAGTCCTCAACTTCGCGATGAACGACAAATGCGCCGCAGGCACGGGCCGCTTTTTCGAGGCAATGGCAAGGGCATTCGAAATGGATCTCACGGAATTCTCGAACCTTTCGCTCAAGGCAAAGAACGTGATCCCGATCACATCGCAGTGTACGGTTTTTGCGGAAAGCGAAGTCATTTCCCTCGTCGGGGAAGGAAAGCCTATGGAGGAGATCGCGGCAGGTATCCAGTATTCCGTGGCAAAACGCTGCTTCGTAATGGCGAAAAAGGCGGGCGCCGTCGACAGGATAACGCTTACTGGCGGATGCGCAAAGAATGCCGGGCTGAAGGACGCCATTGAAAAAGTGCTCCGTATCAAGGTCATCGATCTTCCTGTAGACCCGCAGTTAATGGGAGCGCTCGGCGCCGCCGAGTTTGCCCGCCAGAAGGGCTTGGCGAAAGGGGTATAGTCATGAAAACATTACTTACTGTCGTTGGTATTATGATCGCTGTTGTCCTGGCGTTATTTTTCCTGACGTTCACGGTATATATCTTCAATCTTGACATGAAGCTGATGGCGGCCCTGGAGCCGCATCTCAGCAAGATATACGATAAAAGGAAGAGAGAGCGCCGCATGTGACGATGAACCTTTATGATGGATGTTTTGCTGAAATAGATAGATTGCTGGACGGCCATACTCCCCGGACAAAAGAGGGTTTTCCGGTGTGGGAGGATGCGGGGCAGAACCAGATACTTTTCAGGAGCGATACGGCATACGAGCTTGGAGGGAAAAATCTGCCCGCGGTAAGTTCAGTGATATTTACCGATGATGCCGGTAAAGTCGGCAGGGACGAAGTCTTTCTCTACGGACCCGACCTGCCGGAGATAAAGGCCGATTCGCCTTACGCGCGCATTGCAATGATACGCGTGAACAGTGAAACCATAGGCAGCGGCGAAAAGCTTTATTCCGCCATCCGGAAGATAGAATACACGCGGTACCACATTAATCCTGACGGCTATATGATGCGCATTTCCGCCATGACGCAGAGGGAGTGCGTGAGGATAGGCAGTAGGGCGCTTGAAGCCGGGCTAAGTTTTTTCGGAGTCGGCAGGCTGTTCGTGGACGCCTACCGCAAACACAAAGATGTTGAAAACGTTAAGCTGATCTTTATCACCGAACCGGGTTTCCCGTACGGAAAACTCATGGATGTGGCCAAAAGGTCTGAAAACATTACGAAAGCGCTTGACCATCTTGTAAACAAGCTGAAGATGGATTGCGACATATGCAGGCTCAAAGACATCTGTTCGGAGGTCGAAGAACTCTATAAAAAAGATTTTGGCAATCAGGGCACATGATTAAGGAGGTATTGAAATGCCGGAAATGAGCACCAAGTTCGTCCCAAAACATTATGGCGACGCGAATCCCAACCCCAAGCTCCTCAAGTTCGTAAGAAGGGTAACCGACAGATTCGAGGGAAAGCTGAAGGGCATTACGACGAAAGACCCGGAATACTGGGGCCTGGCATGCATTTTCGAGGACGAGATGACCGAAAGCGAACGGGAGAACTCCCTTGACCTGCTTCTGACCATGAAAGTGAGGAAGAAATACCCATACGCGGAAATGATCAGCAAGTGCGAAAAACTCGGCATGACAAGGGAAACTGCCGATGAGATCCTGGACAAGCTTTCAGTCCTCGGCATGCTTGAATATGACTACGGCGACAAATACACGAAAGACGGTCCGGTTCCCGGAACGACATACAACAGGGAAGACCGCCATTACTGGATACCTCTTTTCGTTCCCGGATCTGCCGAATATACGAACATGAATATAAAGCTCATGGAGAAGCATCCCGAGCTTGCAATGTTCTTTGAGCGCATGACCTACCTGCCGCTGGCGGGTATCACGCAGATGGTGCCTCCGGGGGGCGCCGGGATAGGCATGCACGTTATCCCTGTTGAGCAGGCGATTTCAATGGAGAGCAAATCAGTCGATATCGAACACCTTTCTTACTGGCTGAAGAAATATGAAGGGCATATCGGCGCATCCATATGCTCCTGCCGCTACGGGAGGAAGGTGCTTGACGAAGGCTGCGCCGACGATTACGAAGGCTGGTGCATAGGTCTCGGAGATATGGCCGACTACTGCCGTGAAACTGGCAAGGGACACGACATAACCTACGAAGAAGCGATGGAGATCCTTAAGAGAGCCGAGGATAACGGATTTGTCCATCAAATAACCAACATTGACGGTGAAAACAAGATTTTCGCCATCTGCAACTGCAACGTAAATATATGCAACGCGCTTCGCACGTCGCAGCTTTTCAATACGCCCAACATGTCGGCTTCGGCCTACAGGGCGCATGTAAAGAAGGAAAACTGCGTGGCCTGCGGCCAGTGCGTCCAGTACTGCCCGGCGGGAGCGCTCAAGTTAGGCCAGAAACTTTGCAGGAAAGACGGTTCGGAAGTCGTCTACCCAAAACAGGAACTTCCCGATGCTGTAAAATGGGGCAGAGATAAGTGGGATGAGGATTACCGCGACAATAACCGCATCAACTGCCATGAAACCGGTACATCGCCGTGCAAGACGGCATGCCCAGCTCACGTTTCCGTCCAGGGTTACCTCAAGCTGGCTGCGAAGGGCAGATACCGCGACGCCCTCGCGCTTATCAAGAAAGAAAACCCGTTCCCTGCAGTATGCGGAAGAGTCTGCAACAGGCGCTGCGAAGATGCCTGCACAAGAGGCATGATAGACAGGGCCGTTTCGATCGACGCTGTCAAAAAGTTCATTGCCGAACAGGATCTGAATGCGGAACACAGGTACGTTCCGGAGATCGTAGTTGCCTCCAACAGGGGCCGCTGGAAGGAAAAGATAGCAATAATCGGAGGCGGACCCGCAGGCCTTTCATGCGCATTCTACCTTGCGCAGATGGGGTACTATCCGACAGTGTTCGAAAAGAATGAGAAACCTGGTGGTATGCTCACTTATGGTATTCCATCCTACAAACTTGAAAAAGATATCATCGATGCGGAAATAGAAATAATGAAAGAAATGGGCGTCGAGATCCGCACCGGGGTCGAAGTCGGTAAAGACGTGACGATCCAGTCACTGCGCGAGGAAGGATACAAAGCCTTCTATATCGCGATCGGATGCCAGGGCGGCAAATATCCCGGCGTTCCCAATGACCATGCCGAAGGCACGGTTACCGCTGTAGATTTCCTGAAAGAAGCAAACTGCGGCGCATACAGGTTTGATGACGAAACCGTGGTCATCGGCGGAGGCAACGTCGCCGTCGATGCCGCGAGGGTCAGCGCCCGAAGCGGGGCCAAAAAGGTCACGATGGTCTGCCTTGAGACCAGGGACATCATGCCGGCATCCGCAGAGGAAATAGCGGAATCGGAAGAAGACGGCGTGAACATAGAATGCGGATGGGGACCGAAGGAGATCATAGTCGACGAAAACGGAAAGGCGACCGCCGTGGTATTTAAGAAATGCACGAGAGTATACGACGAAAATGACAGGTTCTCGCCGCTTTATGACGAAAACACCACGATCACCATACCGGCGACGAAGGTCATCTATGCGATAGGCCAGGCAATCGAATGGGGCAAACTCCTTGAAGGCACGAAAGTCAAGTTCTGGCACGGGAATTACCCCGTGGCTGACAAGCTCACATACCAGACTGACGAAGAAGATATTTTCGTCGGCGGTGACGTCTATACCGGACCGAAGTTCGCGATCGACGCTATCGCTGCAGGCCATGAGGCGGCTGAATCGCTCCACAGGTTCGTTCAGCATGCCCATATGACCATCGGCAGGAACAGGCGCGAGTTCATCGAACTCGACAAGAATGATTTGAGCTTTGGCAGCTACGATACTGCGGGAAGACAGGAGGAAGGCCTGAGGCCGGATGTGGATCCGAAATCCTTCCGTGACGCCCGCGCTACGCTCACGGAAGAGCAGGTCAGGAAGGAAACCGCAAGGTGCCTTGGATGCGGAGCGACTATAGTTGATCAAAACCGCTGTATCGGATGCGGCATATGCACGACGAAGTGCAAGTTTGACGCAATCGAACTCCACAGGGACCATCCCGAAGCGACCAAAATGGTCGTTGCGGAAGATAAATTCAAGTATATTCTGCCTTATGCCGCAAAGCGCGCCGTAAAGGTAGTGGCCAACAGCGCCGTAAGCATAGTGACCAAAGGAAAGAAAGATAATGCATGAACTGGGAGTAGTATTCCACTGTATTAAAGAGGTAAACAGGATCGCCGCCGAAAACAATATCAAAAGGGTCAATGCCGTCGTCGTTGAGATCGGCGAGGTTTCGACGGTGATCCCTTATCTCTTTGAAGACTGCTGGAATTGGGCCGTAAAAAAGGAAACGGTGCTTAAAGACGCAGCAATCAAAATCGAAAAAATAGATGCGGTAACGCATTGTGAAAACTGCGGCGATAACTATCCGACGGTGGAATACGGAAAAACATGCCCGTATTGCAAAAGCGAAAACACATATTTGGTGACCGGGAATGAAATCATAATCAAGCAGATCGAAGCGTCTGACGACGAATGAGGCCACGCAGTACGCGGTTATAACAGCCTTTCTCCGGGGAATAATGCTCCGGTTGGAGAAACGAGGTGAACGATATGGATAAGATCAGGATCATTGAAGTGAAACAAAGCGTTTTTGCCGACAATAACGCACAGGCTGATGAACTGCGCAAAGAGCTGAAGAACCAGAAAACGTTCCTGCTGAACCTGATGTCGTCACCGGGCAGCGGGAAAACAATGACATTGAAGGGCATTATAGAGAGACTGAAGGGAAAAATGAAGATCGGTGTAATGGAAGCGGATATCGATTCCGATGTCGATGCCAAAGCCATCGCCGAGACCGGCGCGCGTGCGATACAGCTGCATACCGGAGGCATGTGCCATCTCGATGCATATATGACACGCCAGGGCCTTACAGAATTCGGTACCAATGATCTCGATCTCGTAGTCCTTGAAAACGTCGGAAACCTTGTATGCCCTGCGGAGTTTGACACGGGCGCTGTCAAAAACGCAGTGATACTCTCCGTTCCCGAGGGACATGACAAGCCGCTGAAGTATCCCCTGATGTTCGAGGTATGCGACGCGATGATCATCAACAAGATCGACGTTCTGCCATATTTCGACTTTGACATCGAAAAAGTCAGGGAATATGCCCGTATGAGAAATCCAAAGCTGAAGATATTCCCTATTTCAGCCAAAACGGGCGAAGGAATGGACGAGCTTTGCCGCTGGCTCGAGAACGAAGTAAGGAAGTGGCAGGGAGAGTTGGTCTTCTGATCAGGGGTAAAACGGCACCGAGCCCTATATGGGCAATATCCTTGAGTCAGTTGAATTCACTGTAACGGTATATGAAACAGTCACATATACAGTCTATATTGCCGGTAAAAATGCAACCGGGAAGATCACGGTAAAAAATAGATGTAAATTGGTAGTTGGTAGGTTTATAAGCTATACATAGTATTTGTGATTTGTTGTAATCATCATATGTCATTTTTTGTTATTATTATTAAAAATTGAGTCAAAAAATGCATTAAGTGAATCATGTTTTGCCGATTATGATAAACTTATAATATACAAGGTACAAGTCACTGCAAATTGACTCAAGGAGCATTTTATGAAAGATAACACCAGCTATTACGTTATTTTAGGGATACTCAGCTTTGGCGAGTGTTCAGGTTATGATATTAAAAAGAAAATTGAAAATGAGATAGGGTATTTCTACAAGGTCAGCAATGGTCAGATCTATCCTGTTTTAAAAAAGCTTCTGCAGCAGAAGAACGCAAGTTATAGCGTTAAAAAAAGTGACGGAAAACCCTATCGAAAGGTCTATTCCATAACAGACCAGGGATATACGGTATTGAAGGAATGGCTTGACAGGAAAGATTATCCTCATAATGAGTTCCTTCTGAGGCTATACTTCGGAAGCATACGGCCGATAAGCAGGAATATCGAAATGATAAATGACTTCAAGGCAGTAAAGGAAAAGCATCTGGAGACCTATAACAACATCCTGGAGTATTTCAACCTGAATACCATTGATAAGCTGCAGGATTATTACAGCTATTTCACTCTACGATATGGTCACCTGATGGCAAAAGCATATATCGATTGGTGCAACGAAGTAGTGGATACATTGCAGGAACTGGATAAAGAAAATAAAGGGTAGTTGTCCGGATCAACCTGATCCTCTTGACAGCGGGGCTTAGTTCGCATATAATATGTCAAAATGACATATGTCAATAAGTCTGGAGGAATGGACAGTGAAGGGAAAAAGATTCACCGCACTTTTGATAGTGCTTGCTTTTTCAATCGTATCCGGATGCACGCCAAAAAACTCTGAAGTTGATAATCCTTTGGAAAATCAGAATATTATAGCCGAAGAAGCCACTGATGACAAAGAGACGGCTGAGAACACAGAACCAGTTGCAGAACCCGATCCGGAGATATTGCCGGAGAACGCACCGGTCGTCTACATGACAAAAGATATCAGTCCGGAAGGCTTGATACGGATATATGAGGCATTAGGCCGGCAAGCTTCAGGTAAAGTTGGGATAAAGGTACATATGGGTGAACCGGGAGGACATAATTATCTGGATCCTGATCTGGTAAAGGATTTCGTGCTTTCGGTCAATGGTATCTTTGTGGACTGTAATACTGCCTACGGCGGCCGTCGTGCAACTACTGAGATGCATATGCAGGCTGCGGAGGATCATGGATTTACCGCATATACATCGGTTGATATTATGGATGCTGACGCGGAAATCAGCTTGCCTGTAGAAAACGGAAGGCATTTGAAGGAAGCGCTGGTAGGGTCTCACTTTAAGGACTATGACTTCTTTGTCGTTCTTTCGCACTTTAAGGGCCATTCCATGGGAGGTTTCGGAGGAGCGATCAAAAATATGTCCATCGGTTTTTCCTCCCAAAGGGGCAAGAACCTGATCCATAACGCCGGAATCCACGACACAAACTCCTGGCTGTATGGAGGATACATACAGGACCATTTCCTTGAATCCATGGCTGAGGCGGCAAAAGCTATCGCTGATTATGCCGGGGAAAACATCCTGTATATCAACGTTATGAACAATATTTCCGTAGACTGCGACTGTGATTCAAGTCCAGCCGCCCCGGTTATGGAGGATATCGGGATACTGGCTTCGCTTGATCCTGTCGCGCTTGACAGGGCCTGTGTGGATCAGGTCTATGCGGCAGATAAAGAGAAGAGCGCGAGCTTAAGAAGACGTATCGAACTTAAAAATGGGACACATACGCTCGATTATGCCGAGGAAATCGGCCTGGGAACTCAGAAGTATAAATTGGAGGTAATCGATGATTGATATACTCAGCCGGGAGTTTACATATTTATGGTATTATTTCTCCATATTGTTCGAACAGATTTTTAAATATTGGGTGCTCGGTATCCTGCTGGGCTCTGTCATTTCAGTATTCTGCAAGGAGAAGATCCATTCGGTCTTCATTGGGATGAAGAACAGCAGGTGGGGGCTGCTTGGCATCATACCTGCAAGCCTTCTAGGTATAGCCTCGCCGTTGTGCATGTATGGGACTATACCTATTGCGGCCTCCTTTTCAAAAAAAGGAATGCGGGCCGACTGGCTCGCAGCCTTTATGATGAGCTCCATATTGCTCAATCCACAGTTATTGATCTATAGTATGGCACTGGGCAAAACCGCAGTGTTCATTCGTTTTTTATCATGTATGCTCTGTGGTGTAACAGCCGGCTTATGTATCCATGTATTTTACAAAAATAAAAGTTTCTTTAATTTTTCCAGCTTTGGAGATATAACAAACAGGGATACCGATCCCAATGTCCTTGTGCGGCTGCTCAAAAATATCGGCAGGAATATCAAAGCCACCGGTGGCTACTTTTTGATCGGGATCATTCTGTCAGTGCTGTTTCAGCGCTATGTTCCCGCAAACTCTTTTGCAAGGTTGTTTGGAAGTGAGCGTAAATTCGGAATATTGATGGCTTCTACGATCGGTGTCCCGCTATATGTATGCGGCGGAGGAACGATTCCCCTGCTTGTGGAATGGCTGGATGCCGGCATGAGTATGGGATCTGCGGCAGCATTCATGATAACCGGACCATCGACAAAAATAACGAACCTTGGTGCTTTGAAGGCGATACTGGGGTTGAAGCAATTTATTTTATATTTATTGTTTGTAGTCGTATTTTCTGTCCTTACAGGCATAATATGCAATATAGTATTTAAATGAAAAATGCTACCATATCAATACGGCAGGATATGCAGCCATACAGCTCGGTGTGGCTTGCACTAGAAATGAGCCTGATCTGTTTTTTGCTGAAGCAATGCTTTTGACCGGTCCGTAATGCTCTCCCTGAATGGATACAGATACTGTATCTTGGCTTAACATGTCGCGGAACATATAGTTTTGTATAGCGGGCTATTCTTTACGAAAAATTAGCAGTAGATTTTTGTATAAAATGTTGTATAATATGACAGGTTGCGATTCGACAGCAGGGAGAATGAAATGCATTTCTCCGGCGGTTATATCCTGGCTTGGTGCAAACCAATACTGCGTTGCTGAACCATAAGAAAAAGGGAAAGGAAGGAAAGAAAAATGTCTCTCAATTGGATCATCGCTGTACTAAGTATCATTGCAGTAACACTAGCATATGTGGTCTGGAATTATATGCGGATCCGCAAGATGCCGGAGGGAACGGCGGAAATGGTCGAAATGGCTGCAATTATCCGTTCTGGCGCGAATGCATTCATGAAAACCGAATATAAAACCATTGCGATTGTTGTCGTTTTAGTTTCATTGGCTTTATCACTTTTTGTAGAAAAAACCAGCGGCATTACTTTCATAGTGGGTGCTGCCATGAGCAGCTGTGCTTGCGTACTTGGTATGAAAAGTGCTACATACGCTAACGTGAGAACAGCGAATAAGGCGCGTGAAAGCATGTCCATAGGTGATACTGTCAAGGTTGCGTTGTGCGGGGGCAGCATCTCCGGTTTGAGCGTACAGGCTTTTGGTATGCTCGGCCTTGCTGCGGTTCTGCTGATTTGGGGCGGAGTCAACCATCAGACGGAAGGCAGCGGTCTGCTGATCCACCTCCAGGGAGTCAACGCTTCTGTGATGCGCGTATCGACATATTCGCTCGGATGTTCCCTGGTTGCTATGTTCAACCGTGTCGCAGGCGGCAATTATACAAAAGCAGCGGATATTTCCGCTGATATCCTGGGGAAAATCCGGAACGATCTTCCTGAGGATGACAGCAGGGTCCCGAACGTGATTGCCGACTTCATCGGTGACAATGTCAATGATATTGCCGGTAACTGCTCAGACCTTCTTGAGAGTTTTGTCGCAACAATGTCCGCTACAATTATGATCGCCGTGATCCTGTTCCAGAAATTCGGCATCGAAAAAATGTTCAATCCGACTGTGATCTTCCCGATCGTCCTTGCGGGAGCAGGTTTGCTGAGCTGTCTGATTGGTATGCTGTTTGCCAATGTGAAAAAGATGGGGAACGATCCTTCCCGCGAATTGAATCTTGCCACCTGGATCTCCGCAGGATTGACGGTCATTCTTGGTCTGGGAGCATCATGGCTTATTTTCGGGAAAATCGATGCCGCCACATTCGCGACATTCGAATGGAAAGCAAATTGGCTGAGCCCGTGGATCTGCGCTGTGCTCGGACTTGCCAGCGGTGTGGCGATCGGATCCATTACAGAATATTACACATCTTCAGACTTCAAACCTACCAGGAAACTTGCTGAAATGGCACCCGAGGGCGACGCATTTGTTATTACCAAAGGTGACGCGATCGGAAGCCGCAGCTGTCTGCTGCCTATAGTACTTATCGGCATTGCTCTTTTTGCCAGCGGAATAATAGGCGGTACCTATGGTATTGCTGTTGCGTCTCTCGGCATGCTCTCTTTCGTTGGCACGACTGTTTCCATCGACGCGTTCGGACCGATCGCCGATAATGCCGGTGGTCTGGCGGAAAGCTGCCACCTTTCCGATAAGGTTCGCGTGATCACGGACAAACTGGATTCCGTCGGTAATACGACTGCAGCCATCGGCAAGGGGTTCGCCATTGGCAGCGCCGCATTTGCAACGGTCAGCCTGATCGTTTCCTATGTTGGAAATTACACTCCAGCAAACTCTGAAATGATACTGAATATTGCCAGCTTCACTGTGGTTGCCGGTGCGATAATCGGCGGTGCCCTGGTGGAATACTTCAGCGCGATCCTGTCGGACAATACGATCGAGTCAGCACGTGCAATGGCTGATGAAGGGGATAAACTTCTGTCTGTTCCCGGCGTCCTGGAAGGCAAAGTCCGCCCGGACTATAACCGGATGATCCAGATGGCGACGCAGGGGGCACTCCGCAAAATGCTGTTCCCTTCCGTACTGGCAATAGTGATTCCTGCTATCAGTGGATTTATTTTCGGTGTTGAATTTGTTGGGGGCTTGCTGATCGGAGCTACGATCGTCGCCATTCCGCGAGCCATCTTCATGGGGAATTCCGGCGGAGCTTTTGATAATGCGAAAAAATACATCGAATCCGGAGCCCTGGAAGGGCATGGCAAGGGAACGGCAGCGCATAAATCAGCGGTTACCGGCGATACTGTCGGCGATACACGCAAGGATGTCGTCGGTGTTGCACTTGATATCTTTATAAAGACGATGTCGACAGTCGCTAATACGCTTGTCAACGTTTTCCGGAACTTCACGCTAATCCGGTAATATTTCGGCGAGATAAATGATTTTCGACCCATTTGCCGCCGCAGTCTGCTTGATACTTGCAGATTGCGGCGGCTGTTTTTTATAAAGAATAGCAGGAAACCAAAATTGAAAAATGCTGAACAATTCTGTATACTTTATTGAGAAAGAAACACGTGGAAACAGGCAGTCACTGCAGAAGCATGGTTGACGGCGTGTCTGCAAAAACCATCGATGGAGGATGCCATGACAACAGATGAATTGCGGGACCAGCAATACGCTAAGACTCTGCAGCGGCTTATCCGGATGGAGACAGTCTCTGTGGCCGGAGACAGGAATACAGAGAAATTCGTGCGGTTCCATTCGCTTCTTCGAGAATTATTCCCAAATCTGTTTGAAAAGCTGGATGTTGAAAATTTTGCAGGAAGCCTTTTGATGCGTTGGCCTGGAGCGCGTTCCGAAAAGCCGGTCCTGCTGATGAGCCATCACGATGTGGTAGAAGCGGCCGGAAATTGGAGCCATGAGCCGTTTTCCGGCGACATAGAGGACGGGAAACTATGGGGCCGTGGTTCTCTGGATACCAAGTGCAGCCTCTGGGCTATGCTGCAGGCTGCCGAAGAGTTGGCTGCTGAGGGCTTTTGCCCGCAACAGGATCTGTGGTTTGTATCCACCTGCACGGAAGAAACGGACGGATCCGGTGCGGATACCATTTCTCAGGAACTGCAAAAGCGCGGTGCAGAGTTTTCCATGGTGCTGGATGAAGGCGGATTTATCCTCCATGACCCAATCGGAGGCGCTGATCACGATTTTGCCATGGTTGGAGTAGGGGAAAAAGGCTGCGCGGATTTGAAATTCATTGCCCGTTCCAAAGGCGGCCATGCTTCTATGCCTGGAAAGAATACACCGTTGGTGCGGCTGGGCAAGTTTATGGCTGAGGTAGAGCGTTCAGCACTTTTTTCGCTTCATATGGACGCAGTTACGGAGGAAATGCTGCGCCGCTTTGGGCGATATATGACCGGTGTTCCGGGTGTGTTGCTCCGAAACATCCGCTTCTTCAAGCCTCTGCTGACCAGGGTCTTGCCGGGCGTGTCCAATGCAGCAGGCGCCATGCTGAAAACCACCATCGCTTTTACCATGGCCAGCGGTTCCCAGGGCAGGAATGTGCTGCCCCAGGAAGCCTGGGTCGTCGGCAATATGCGATTTTCTATCCATCAGGGACGACAAAGCTCCTTTGAGGCCATCCGGAAGGTGGCTGCAAAATATGATATTGAAATGGAAATCCTGGACCCCGGATTCGAGTCGCCGGTTTCTGATTTCCGGACACCGGAATTCCGCAAGATCGAGCAGGCAGTATCGGCCATTTTCGGCGATGTTGTCACAGTGCCTTACATCATGACCGGTGCCAGCGATTGCCGCTATTTCAGCCGTGTCAGCCGCAACTGTTACCGGTTTGCACCCTTTGCCATTTCGGATGAGCAGCTGGCCTCCATACATGGCGTCGACGAAAATATCACGATTTCCGGGATCCATCGGGCAGTGGATTTTTATAAGTATATTATAAAGGAGAATTAAGCCATGGAGAAACAGAAGGAAGAAGGCAGCCTGGATTTTAGCGTTAAGTCCTTTGTTACAGCCCTGGTCGTCATTTTTGCACTGATGGTTGTGACCTATGTACTGACGTTGGTGATTCCCGGCGGAAAATTTGAACGGGACGCTGCAACAGGAGAACTCATTGAGGGCAGCTTCCGTGCCGTTGAAGGCGGGATCCCATTCTGGAAATGGATCCTTTCGCCGTTTTTGGTCCTGGGCGCGAAGGGCAGCGGGACCCTGATCGCCGTCATCGTATTTCTGCTGGTCATCGGCGGCGTCTTCAACGCGCTGAGCGAGCATAATCTCATGAAGTATATGCTGGATAAAATCGTAAGCAAATACGGCGCCAACCGATATCGCCTGCAGGCTATCCTGATTTTCTTCTTCATGGCCATGGGCGCTATGATCGGCTCCTTTGAAGAATGCGTTCCGCTGGTTCCCATCGTAGTGGCGCTTTCTGTCTCGCTTGGCTGGGACCATCTTACCGGAATGGGTATGAGCTTGCTGGCTGTCGGCTGTGGTTTTGCCTCCGGTGTATGTAATCCTTTCACGGTGGGCGTTGCCCAGGAACTCGCAGGGCTTCCCATGTTTTCCGGCGTCTGGCTTCGGCTGTTGAGCTTTATTTGCATCTTTCTGCTGGTGTGGCTGTTTGTCCGCCGCCATGCGAAGAAAGTAGAAAAACCGATCCAAACGATATCTGCCCAGGCACTGGTCTGCGATCGCAGGATGGATCGCGGCATTGCGTGGTTTGCCGGCATCTTGGGCACTGGTATCACAGTAGTGCTGTGCTCAAGCTTCCTGACCTTCCTGCAGGACTACACCATGATCATTGTGGCAGTTATGTTCATGGTAGGCGGCATCGTGGCGGCACTGGTGTCCGGTATGGGCGGAAGGGAACTGGCGAAGTCCTTCGGCAGCGGCGTTGTCAGTGTGCTTCCGGCTGTTTTGCTGATCCTTATGGCTTCCTCCATCAAGTATACCCTGGAGACGGCCCATATTCTGGATACCATACTTAATGGCGCAGTAGGCCTGGCTGACACCATGCCCCGTTGGGTGGTGATCCTGTTCATTTACTTTATTGTCCTGATGATGGAATTCTTCATCAGCTCCGGCAGTGCCAAGGCATTTATGCTGATCCCGCTGATCGTTCCGCTGGCGCAGCAGTTTGGCATCAGCGCGCAGCTTTGTATTGTGGCCTTTGCCTTCGGCGATGGTTTCTCCAATGTGTTTTATCCTACCAACCCTGCGCTCCTCATCAGCCTGGGGCTGGCCGATGTCAGCTATGGCGAATGGTTCCGATGGAGTTGGAAGTTTCAGTTCATGAACCTTGTCATGACTTCAGGACTGCTGTTCCTGGGCCTGGCAGTGGGTTACTGATGACAGATGTGTTTAAGTTTCCAGGTACAGATAATATAAAGGACGACCCGCAGACGTCGATCAATTCGGGACATGTTGAGTAAAGAAACCGCAGATAAGGAGGAAAATTGATATGCGTGTAACTCCATTATTCGAGAACGTAGATTGTGTTTCATTTTATGTTGATGATATCGACAGAGGTCTCACATTCTATCAAAAGGCTTTAGGACTCAGTCTGCTTTGGAGAGCGGAAAACTCTTGTGGCTTGGGAATGCAGAAGGGAATAACGGAATTAGTTCTTGTTACAAGTCATAACCCGATGGTCGATTTGAAAGTCGATTCTGTTGAAAAAGCATTGCCTGAATTTATTGAAGCAGGCGGGAAACTGGAATACGGACCATTTGATATTGATATAGGGAAATGTGCCGTAGTCTCAGATCCATGGGATAATCGCTATTGTATCCTGGATATGAGTAAAGGGACCTATGATGTGGATGAGAATGGCAATGTAATTAGTGTATCGGTCAAGAAGTAGCAAAGGAGGATAAATGATGGGTACTGATTTTATCACGCTTGTAAACAGCAGGTTTTCTGTACGCCGTTTTTCCGACAGGAAGGTTGAACAGGAGAAGATAGACTTGATCCTGCGTGCCGGTCAGGCAGCGCCGACTGCATGCAACAATCAGCCGCAGAAAATATATGTGCTGCAGAGTGCAGAAGCATTGGAAACCCTTCAGAAGTGTAAGTATTCTCACTTTGGGGAGACACTGGCGTTTCTTGTTTGCTACGACTCTGAATTATGCTGGACAAGAGAGTTTGACGGCAAGGCGAGCGGTGATATCGACGCATCCATAGTTGCCACCCACATGATGCTGGAAGCCTGGGAATTGGGAATAGGTTCGACATGGATCATGTATTTTGATCCTGAAGCAGTTATGAATGAATTTGACCTTCCGGACAATATTGTACCGGTCTGTATCCTGGTTATGGGGTATCCCGCACAGGAAGCAGTCCCGAGTGTTCTGCACAGCAAGAAGAAGGATCTGAAAGATATGGTAACGGTTTTGTGAGGATGGACCCGTTGGCATGTTTCCTCTGCAGGGATGGATCAGCATGTGACATTATGTCTAGTGCTGTTGTACAGGTAATAAAGTGCCGAAGAAAGGAAAACACATGTTTACATACAAAAGATGTACAGAAGCAGACACAGATGCTATATACGAAGCTTTTATCGCTGGTTTCTCAGATTATATCATTAAGATCGATATGCCAAAAGAAGATTTCCTAAAGCATTTTTTCGGACCAGAGGGCAACAGCCATGAATATTCAGCGATAGCTTTTGACGATCGCAAACCGGTCGGGCTTATCCTCGGCGGCATCAAGGTCTATGAAGGTTTGAAAACGCTTCGGTGCGGAGCGCTTTGCGTCATTCCGGGTTACAGGGGAACTGAGGTCAGCCACAAACTGTTTGATCTTCACAGGGAAACAGCCCTGGAAAACAATTGCAGCCAGATGTTTTTGGAGGTCATCGCAGGCAATGGAAGGGCAGTAAAATTTTACAGCAAAAAAGGTTACGAAAAAGTGTATGATCTGGTTTATTATTCCCACAGCGATCCGTCTGATATCAACACTAATTTGCCGTCCGGGTTTACAGCCCAAAGAACAGACATCGATGCTTTGCGAAGATTCAGGTGCGGAATCCGGGATATACATATCAACTGGCAGAATGATTTTGATTATACAAGTCACTTTAATGAGCAAATATATTATGCAGTATTCAAAGAAGCGAACATGGCAGGAGGACTAAGCATCCATCCTTCAGGGAGAGTTAATTTTCTGTGGGTCGATCCCGGATTTCGAAATAAAGGTATTGGGAGCGGGCTTATTAGTCATGCGGTCAGGGAACTTGATCTTAAAAAGCTGGCGATAAGCTTTCCCAATAATGCATCACTTACTGGTTTTGTAAAACGCCTGGGCTTTGTGAAAGACCCCATTGTGCAGTACGAAATGTATATGCCGATATAAAAATGTCGTCCTGATAAGTTAATGTTCGACGTTAAGGAGAAAGATGGGGATAAGGGGCTAAGGTAAAGCTATGAATGGTATGGATGTTAGTGTTCTGCTTTATCTCTTCGGCAGTGTGTCGTTTTGGGCTTGCGAGATCGATTTCTCAAGGATTCGATTATCTTATCGTAACGGTTACGCCAACGATAGATATTTCGCTGGTTCACCCGATATTTGATTAACGCCTATATCACATCTGACGGAATCAGGAAGTATTCATACAATAAGATAAATTAGTAAAATGAAAACAAAAAATAAACATATAGATATAAATTTCGTATTTTTATCAGGGGTAATAACCTGCGGTAAGCCGGGATTGATCCTGTAAAAATGTAAAAGATGATAAACTATACTTTAGATAAAAAGGTGTTTTGGTATGAAAAAAAGAAAGATATCAGTATCTTTTTCAGTAATAGCTTTAATTGCAATAATATTTATATCATTTAAACTGATAAAAAAGGATGATAAAATTGAGAAAACAGAAAGGAATTATGGGATTTCTCATGTTGAAGCAAATATAACCTCAAACGGAGTTGATTCCACTAAGCCGGAAGAAGCTGTGCCGAAGCTGGAGCAATTATTGCAGAATCTCGAAAAAGAGGGATATAATATCGAATACTTTGATTCAGTTTTTGATAGTGATATTTCCTGTAATAGAATTTATGCCACGAAGGACAATAAGTTCATCGATATTTGCTATGATTTGACAGAGGAAAATGCTGAATCGGCTTTTTATGAATATGAAAAAAAGTATGAAAAATATTACCTCATGGCAATGAACGGAACCCTTGTTTATTGTTTAAGTGATAAAGAAGCATTTAAAGATGCAGGTTTTAGGAGTCTTGCCAATAATGGTATACAATATATCAATCATTAGAAAAATACCTAGCCATCTGAGCGAATAGGTTCAGACAGGAACGACGTTTTGGCGGGTTTCGGATCAGTTTATTCAAACATATTATTAGTGTTTTTCAGACAATAATAGGTTAAAATATGGGCCGCGCCTCTCTGGTAAGGAGCTTGCGGGTCTGAGATCTGCCCCCATGGAGTTTTCAGTGTGAGCGGAAAGAAAGCACAGATTAAAGATAAGGACCGTTGTATGGAGTGCGGCGCTTGTGAGAAAGCTAACACAAGACTTTCACTGAATCTTGTACGGAGCAACAGGGCAAACGAAGCCATACAATTCCATAAGTCCTGGCTTGAACGAGAACCGGATAATTATCCTGCCTGTATGTCTGTTGCCTTTACATACGATTTTGCAGGTGATTATGAAATGGCATATGAATATTTGAAAAAAGCGGAGCTGATGCAAAACAGTGACTATGATATTGAGGGGGTAGAAATATACCGGAGCCGGAGATATATGCTGGCACCTTAAGAAATATGATGAAGCCATCGAGTACTGGAATAAAGCTTTCGAAGCTGATACAGGCAGTATCTCATGCCTTTTTTCAAAAGCCGGAGCATATGAAGAAATGGGGGAATTCGAAAAAGCGATTGAAACTTACCAATGTATAACCGACTGGTTGACTCGTCAAGGATATGATGCCAGTGAACATGATTACCCTAACCGAAAAATCAATGAATTAAGCAAAAAATTGTAATTTATGTAATGTTGTTTATTATAGCAAACCAAATTTATCGATATGGCGGACAGGTGCATTATAGTCGGCATCATGTCCGCGTTTATTATGTTTTCCAGGCTTTAAACCGGAGAACTTGTGGTTTTTGCAAAAACCAGGCACAGTATTAACAAAATCCATTGATCAAAATTATAAAATAGTTTACATATCCGGTTAATTGGCTTATAATAGGATAAAATTATACAACAAAGACGATGAAGGGGACAGTAGGTATTTATTGAACGTTACAGCGATTCGGGGATGGTGGGAGCCCGATACAAGTAGATAAGTACTGAACATCACTCCGGAGTTTCAGGCTGAAATGGTCAAAGTAGGTTCTGACGGTTTTCCACCGTTAACAGGAACGCATATGTTGGTATGTCGTATCAGGTGGTATAGCGGAAGTATAACTTTCGTCCTGTTATGGGGCGAAAGTTTTTATTTTCCCTTAAATCACCTCCGACATCCCGCACTAACTATTTTCTTTGGAGGTGATGAGAATGATTGAAGGAGACATTAGCAGCGACATTGGTATTATCGGCAACACTTTCATCATTCAAGGGAGGATAAGAAAATGGCTGCATTTGACTCAAAAAAAGATTTTGTCAGGATGGAACATGAAATTCTAAAATTCTGGGAAGAGAAACAGTGCTTTGAAAAGCTGAGGGCAAAAAACAAGGATAATGAACCCTTCAGGTTCCTGGACGGACCGATCACCGCCAACAATCCAATGGGAATACATCATGCCTGGGGAAGGTCAATAAAGGACATTTTCATAAGATATAAAGCAATGAAAGGTTACTCCTGCCATTACAGGAATGGCTTTGACACGCAGGGGCTCTGGGTGGAAGTAGAGGTCGAAAAAGAACTTGGGTTTGCAAGCAAGAAAGATATCGTGGACTATGGCATAGACAATTTTACCAAAAAGTGCGTTGAGAGGATAAAGAAGTACTCAGGAACAATAACAGAGCAATCCAAACGCCTTGGTCAGTGGATGGACTGGGACAACTCTTACTATACCCATACTGATGAAAATATCAGCGGTATATGGAGCTTTCTTAAAAAGTGCCACACCAATGGCTGGATCACACAATCCTATCGCCCGCTGCCATGGTGTCCCAGGTGTGGAACTTCCCTGTCCGAACATGAAATGTCAGGATCATATAAAGAAATTGAGCATACTGCTGTTTTTGTAAAGCTTCCTCTGCAGGAGAAAGAATGGGATATCCTTGTCTGGACAACCACTCCATGGACTCTGTCAGCAAATGTCGCACTGGCAGTGCATCCTGAAATCGAATACTGCTTAGTGCATTGTGCTGATAATGAAAAGCCTCTGGTATTGGCCAGGAGTGCTTTGAAAACGTTGAAAACCAAAGGGGAAGTCCTTAAAACCCTCAAAGGAAGTGACCTTGAGGGCTTGCATTATGAGACATGTTTTCCGGATTTACCGGTCCAAAAGGATATAGATCATAAAATCGTTCTGTGGGATATGGTATCCGCCGATGAAGGCAGTGGTGTTGTGCATATAGCGCCTGGTTGCGGCGCTGAGGATTATCAGCTGGGGCAAAGTCTCGGGCTGCCGGCTATATGCCCGATCGATGAGTCGGGTTCTTTTACGGAAGGCTATGACTGGCTGACAGCGCGTAAAGCCTCGGAAGCTGCGCCCCTGGTGTTTTCCAGGCTCGAAGAACAGGGCAAGCTTTACAAAACTCATAAATACAAGCATAGCTATCCGGTATGCTGGCGATGCAAAACTGAGGTCTTATTCAGGCTTGTGCGCGAATGGTATATAAAAACCGATGAAATCAGGCCTAAGCTGCTTGAAGCTGCAAGCAAGGTAAAATGGGAGCCCGAATATATAGGCAAAAGGATGCAGGACTGGCTGATGAACATGGGGGACTGGAACATATCCCGAAAGCGTTTTTATGGACTCCCATTACCGTTTTACCCCTGTGAGAACTGCGGCAAGCTTACTGTAGTTGGCTCAAAAGAGGAATTGATTGAGCTTGGAGGGCAGAAGGCGGAAGAACTGCCTGAACTCCATCGGCCCTGGATCGATGAAATAAGTATAGACTGCCCTGAATGCGGCAGCAAGGTATCAAGAGTCGCTGAAGTAGGAGATGTATGGCTTGATGCAGGAATAGTGCCCTTTACCACACTCGGCTATTTTAAGGACAAAGAAAAATGGAATAAATATTTTCCAGCCGAATGGGTAACCGAAATGAGAGAGCAGGTCAGGCTATGGTTTTATTCCCTTTTGTTCATGAGTGTGACACTTGAGGGAAAGGCTCCTTATGAAAGGGTGCTTGCATACAACAGTGTTGTTGCGGAAGACGGCACAAAATTCTCGAAGACAGGCTTTATGATAAAGTTCGATGAAGCTGCTGAAAAGCTCGGAGCTGATACTATCAGATACCTGTTTGCCGCTGCCAATGTAACAACCGATGTAAGATTCGGCTTTAGCCTTGGTGAAGAGGCACGAAGGAAGCTCTTGTCTTTCTGGAACATTTTTGTTTTCTTTATGACCTATGCCATGATTGAAACGCCTGAACTAAATGGTGCCATTGTGCCGGAAAGTCTTGATGTCACTGACAGGTGGCTTCTTGCAAGGACAGATGAGTTTTTAAAAGCAGTGACAGATTTTATGGACAGCTACAAGACAGCGGAGGTTATAAAGGTATTTGAAAAGTATATCGATGATGTGTCCAACTGGTATGTCAGAAGCAACAGGAGAAGGTTCTGGAAACAGGAGTATTCCGGGAACAAGCATGCAGCATATTGGTGCCTGTATAAAGCCTTAAAGGTGATGATACAGGTAATGGCTCCTATTATACCTTTTTTGACCGAATACATGTGGCAGAATATGGTCAGGTTTTTTGAAGCTGATTCAGAAGAGTCCGTCCACTTAAGCAATTGGCCTGAACCAATAGGTGCTGTAAAAGATGAAAGTATTCTGGAACAAACAGAAACTGCGAGAAAACTGATCGGTATGGCCCTGAAGATAAGGAATGAAAACCAGCTCAAAGTCAAGCAGCCTCTTTCATGCATGTATGTTGTTACAACACCCGAAAATGAAGCTGCAATCAACAGGATGCTGGATATTATAAAAGATGAACTGAATGTGAAAGAGGTTGTGTTCTTAAGTGATTGCAGCAGCTTAACTACCAAATACCTTACGCTGAATTTCAAAAACGCAGGCAGTGTACTGAAAGGAAAAGCCCAGGCACTTAAATCATGCCTTGAAAAAGCAGCAAAAGATGAAATGGCTGCAATGGTGGAGCAATTTGAAACCCGGGAAATGGTGAATGTGCCCGGATGGTCAGAAGCGGTACCCGGGAGCTTTTTCATTGAAAACACCGGGTATAAAGAGAACATTGCTGTTGCGGCTGATATGGATATCACTGTTGCTCTCGATATCTCTCTTACAGGAGAGCTTGTAATTGAGGGATTATACAGGGAACTGCTCAGACAATGCCAGCTTTTACGGAAGGAAGCAGGGCTGCAGGTTGAACAGCGGATTTTCCTTGCAGTTATAAGCGATTCTGAAATGATCAGAACCGTTCTCGAAAAGTATGGCAGGAACATCGCTGAAGAAACCCTGGCAGTAAAGCTTCCTGCCAGGGTTGACGACCCTGTGATTGCTAAGGAAGTGGATGTAGGCGGGCATAATGTAATGCTTCAGATAGGTATATAAATACATTGTTATAAACTGATTCTGAACCGCTCCGGCCGGTATTTTGAAAGATCTGTCGGAGCGGTTTTCTGATGCAAATATAAATGAAGTTAGCGGAAGTGCGAGTTAGTGCTGATACCGGGGTCAAGTCTTGATTTTACCGGGCTTGTCGCTTACAATTAGTTTATCTGCCGGAAATAAATAATATGGCAATTATAGCAGACCCTGAAGGAAATTTGCTTGAGATCGGAAGCTGGGTACAGGGCTGATATTATCTCTGTAAACTGTGATTTTAACACTGAAAACCTATTGACATAACGAACAGATGGTTTGCTGGACAGCCCACTGACATTGGTGCGAAAGGAGGGTGCCTTATTCAAAGGATAAAAGATTTTGTTATGACACATAAGCACATATGGCTGTGTCTTTATTTTCCGGTATACATAGCATTATTTTTCACCATCGAAGCCCTTTCGCCGGAGGACGGATACTGGGTAACGGATCTGCCGATCGATGCAATGATTCCTTTTGTACCGCAAATGGTATGGGGTTATTGCCTGTTCTTCATTTTATTCGTAATTGTGGGAATACCGCTGCTCATTGGGGACGGAGACGCTTTCAGACGATGGATGTACTACCTGATGACAGCTTTCACCCTGACCCTGGTATTCGATGTGCTCGTTCCGAACATGCAGACGCTGAGACCGGTCGGTTTCGTACCCACGAACGTTTCGGAAAAGCTTCTTGCCCTCATCTGGAGTGCGGACACGCCGACGAACGTGTTTCCCAGCATGCACGTCCTGGGGTGTATCGGCGATGGTGCTGCCGTACTTGACAGCCGGGTTTTCAAGCGATGGCAGAAATGCGTCATTCTGATCCTTTCCGCTGTCTGCAGCGTATCGACAGTATTGGTCAAACAGCATGCTTTTATTGATACTGTAGCTGCATTGGCCTTCGCCGTGCCGATCATTCTTATCGTCTATCGCAATAGAATAAAAAGAAGCATAAAATCACAGGAAAGGTCCTCCGGACATAAGAAAAGGGGGTTGACTGTATGAAATTACTGATTATACGCCATGCCGAACCGGATTATGAAAAGGATTCGCTGACCGAAAAGGGCTGGAAAGAAGCAGAGCTTTTATCAAACAGGATATCGGCCATGGATATAAAGGAATTTTATGTTTCCCCGCTTGGCAGGGCACGTGACACAGCAAGTGTGACGCTGAATAAAATGAACCGTACCGCAGAAGTATTACCATGGCTGAGAGAATTCCATGCCCGGATATATGATGAAAAACTGGGCAGGGAGAGGGTCTGCTGGAATTCCCTCCCGCAGGACTGGACAATAATCGATGAGTATTATAGTAAGGACCTCTGGCATACAGTGCCGGTGATGAGTAAGGGCAATGTGATATCGGAGGCAAAAAAGGTTTTTGAAGGGATCGATAAGATCATAGAAAAAAACGGATATGTGCGTGAAGGCAATTTATATCGGGCGATCAGCCCGAACAGGGATACCATAGTCCTTTTCTGCCATTTTGGTGTCGAATGTTTGATCTTGAGCCACCTCCTGGGGATCTCGCCTGTTGTTTTGTGGCATGGCTGTTGTGCTTTGCCGACTTCTGTAACTACCCTTGTTACGGAAGAGCGCGTAAAGGGGATCGCTTATTTCAGGATGATTGCTTTCGGGGATACCTCACATTTGTACGCAGCAGGAGAGAAACCATCTTTCGCGGGCATGTTCTGTGAAACCTATGACAATTTTAATGAACGCCACTGATAGTAATTAAGGGATACACCCAGGCAATGAGTAAAAATATGATCGGTTCGGGTCTTTTATCGTTAAATATTGAGCCGGGCCGTTTTTTACCTGGAGGCTGGCGCAGTGTTCTAAAGCAACAGAAGGGAGGTTTCGGCTTGACCAGGGACCTCTTTGTGAAAGCCTGGCAGGACGTTCATTTACATTCGTTTTTTCCTATGATTGACTTCATACATTAAGAAGTGTAGTATTTAGTATGTCAAAAAGAGAGCAGAATACCAATGGAATAATGTGCTCCATTTCTTCAAGAGGCTTGAATGGACAGCATTCCATTCATATATGGCGCTATTTTGATAATCGTGCAAAAGGAGATTTCAAAAATGAATGCAGCCAAATTAATGCCGGGTGACGTCATCGGGATCATCTGTCCTTGCCATACTGCAGATAAAGAAAGGTATGCTCGATTCTTTTCGGGGATCAACAAACTTGGATTCAAGGTTAAAGAAGGCAAAAACCTTTACAAAACTACATACGGATACGCCGCGAGTGAACAGGAAAGAGCAGATGATTTCAATGATATGATTTTAGATCCGGAAGTTAAAATGATCCTGTTCGGCGGCGGCAATGTAGGGAATGAGCTGCTTCCCTATATTGATTATGACGCTGTTAAGAAGCACCCTAAAATCATATGCAGTTATAGCAATGGTACTACGATCCTCAATACTGTTTATGCCCAGACCGGTTTAACAGTTTATTACGGTCAGTTCCCCGGTGTATTCGCAAACATAAGCAAATACGATAGTGCGCAGTTCCATGCTCATTTCACAGATGGATCTCCAAGGATGTTTGAAAAAAACAGTGAATGGACATGCTTAAGGAACGGAATTTGTGAAGGAACGCTCATTGGCGGCTATACTACTTGCTTTGCATTCCTTTTGGGAAGCAAGTACTTTTCATATGACAAGGACAAAGATTATATCTTGTTTTTGGAAAATTATGAAGCTTTTAATGAGCCATCAATAATAAGCGCCCATTTAGCCTATATTGAGCAGCATGAATTCATGGATCATGTTAAGGGCCTCCTGTTTGGACATTATTCTGAGAAAGTATACCCTGAATTGATAGAAAGCTTAAAGCGGTTTGGAGAAAGGAACAATATCCCTGTTGTGATATGCGATGATTTTGGTCACGGTAAGAATCACGGGATATTGCCGATCGGAGCGCATGCCAGGTTAGATGCCGATGCCAAAACACTGCAGTTTTTGGATCCTCCTTAATAACGATGGCTGAACCTGTATAAGTACCGTAATGGATAATAATACTACGAAGCTGGCCAATGATCACCTTTCCTGCAGAAAATACTCCAACACTTCCTGTTAACCTGTTCAGGCAGTTCATGGTTTAACCCGTGGCCTGATATTTTTCCTCTGCCGCTTGGCTGTGCATGTGTTCGATCGACAGCATCGATATGATTTTTTGAACATAGGGATGCAGCAGATAATCGGTCAGAAAATGCTCCGCAACCATTTGCATATCCTCAACGGAAACGGTTTGCGCCAGTTCGAAGGTATGATCGAACGCATTCCGCTTTGCCTCGATCAATGAATCGATCCTTTCCAGCAAATAATCCAGTATTGCCTGTTTATTGGTAAAATGATAATAGACAGTACTTTCCTTGATACCGACTTCTTTGCAGATACATATGCTTTTTTAATACCAAACAAGCAATTGATTTATTATAATTTTCTTGTAGGAGATTTTCTTCTATCACCTACTTAACAAAAGCACTAAGCAAAATTGGGAGGTGAGACCAGGACCGGGTATACGACATTAAAACCACAAGCTTCAGAGGGGCCATTTGCAAATCAGGGATTGCCGGAGGTATCTGATTTAAATGTGTTTCCCAAATATCGGCGCAGAGGGATCGGCAGCAGGATCCTGGATGTGGCGGAGAATTTTGCTTCAGAGTCAAGTAGAACGATCACCCTTGCTGCAGGTCTGCATGCAGGTTATGATATGTTATAGAAATCATAATTTGGCAATCCGATAGGTGATGTTTATGAAGATTATCGATATCATATTTGAGAAAGTTAAGCTATTGGGACTCTCAGTCAGAGAAGACAGCAGAGGAGTCATGCACGTTACTTATAATGAGAAAGGTTTGTCCGAACTGGGTATTGGTTTTAAAGTGAAGGAATATCGAGTATATACAATGCCAATGAAGGGGACATTTTTCGGCATCCATTACCAGGATCCTGTTTTCCCGCAAGCAAAGCTGGTGAGCGTTATACAAGGAAAAGGGCTGGACTACGTTGTTGATTTGCGGCCGGACTCGAAAACTTATAAACAGTGGAAGGCAGTCGAATTGTGTGCCGATAATGCTAGGGCAATTTATATACCAGAAGGGTATGGGCATGCATTCTTATCTTTGGAAGACAATACGATCCAGCAATTTGCAATAGATGAATATTTTAAGGCAGATCATACGAAACAGATCAATTATAAAGATCCTCAGATCGGATTAAGTTTGCCGCTGGATAATATAATACTTTCTGATTATGATAAAAATGCGCCTTATTTATAAAAAGCATGGTTGGAGTGTTCAGATGAAGCCTGCTATAACACCCTGGGTCATCTGGAAAGCATTAAAGCCTGCTTTTGATGAAATGTTTCGGGTCACCAGGCAAGACGGTTATTTATTGTTTATTGCAACCTGGAAGATGGATATAGCAGTCCCCGACGAGTTGAAAAATATCATAAATGATTACGGCAGCATAGCAATGCTTGAAGAAATCAGAAACAGTAAATACAAATGTGCATGCACTGCCGATATTTATATATAGAAGGGGGTAGCGGAAAATGACACTGCATGAACAGGCAAAAGATATCGTGGCAAGGATGACGCTGGAGGAAAAAGCCAGTTTATGTTCGGGAAAAAATTTCTGGGAACTGAAAGAGATAGAGAGGCTTGGGCTGAAATCGCACATGCTGACGGACGGCCCTCACGGGCTCAGGAAACAGGAAGGGAAGGCAGACCATGTTGGTATAAATAAAAGCGTCCCCGCGGCATGTTTCCCCACTGCGGCAGCTACCGCGTGCAGCTTTGACCCTGAACTTCTTTACGAGATGGGTGAAGCATTAGGCGAGAAGTGTATCCGCGAAAATGTTTCCGTCATACTGGGGCCCGGTATCAACATAAAAAGGAATCCCCTGTGCGGGCGCAACTTCGAATATTTTTCGGAAGACCCGTACCTGGCCGGAGAGCTTGCATCCGCTCTTGTCGACGGCATCCAAAGCAAAGGGGTGGGAACATCCCTGAAACATTTCGCAGCTAACAACCAGGAAACCGCAAGGATGGTATGCGACAGTGTCGTTGATGAAAGGGCGCTCAGAGAGATCTATTTGTCTGCGTTTGAGAGAGTAGTCAGGAAATCGCGGCCTTGGACCGTTATGTGCAGCTATAACAAGCTGAACGGAACTTATGCAAGCGAGAACAAGTGGCTCTTAAGTGATGTGCTCAGGGATGAATGGGGATTTGATGGAGTGGTCGTAAGCGACTGGGGCGCAACGGCCGGGATAGTGAACGGGATCAGGGCGGGCCTCAACCTTGAGATGCCGTACAGCGGGCCTGTAAATGCAAAGCGTATATGCAAAGCTGTTGAAAAAGGGGAACTGGCGGCTGATGAACTTGACAGGTGCGTGACCAGCATCGTTGAATTATATCTGAAAGCCCAGCAGGACAAGAAACCTTCCGCAAGGACGGAGGAAGATGATCACAGGCTTGCCCGCAAGGTTGCCGTACAGTCCATGGTCCTTCTTAAGAACAACGGCATCCTTCCTCTGAACAAAGAAGACAATGTCGCTTTTATCGGACAGATGGCCAAAAAGCCCCGTTACCAGGGAACGGGAAGCAGCAGGATCAACCCGTCCTTCCTTGACAATGCATATGATGAAGCGGTAAAGGCAGGATACAGGGTGGCCTATGCAGACGGGTATCTGCTTGATGGGAAAGATGAAAACGAAGATAAACTCAAAGAAGCAGTCGAAGTTGCAGGATCTTCCGATAAAGTAGTGGTTTTTGCCGGCCTTCCCGACGAATATGAGAGCGAGGGATTTGACCGCACCTCGCTTAAGATGCCGGAAGAACAGTTGAAACTTATAAATGCGGTCGCCAAAGTGAATAAAAATGTCATAGTGGTGTTACATTGCGGAGGTCCGGTGGAACTCCCGTGGAAAGATGACGTTGCCGCGATTTTGCTGGCATACCTTTCAGGGCAGGCCGGCGGATCGGCAACGGTCGATCTGCTCTGGGGAAAGGAAAATCCAAGCGGTAAGCTGGCTGAAACCTGGCCCGTTTCACTGGAGTCATGCCCGTCTTACAAGTACTTCCCGGGCAATCTCAAATCAGTCGAGTACCGCGAAAGCATTTATGTCGGTTATCGGTACTATGATGCCGTCGGGGCAGAAGTCAATTATCCTTTTGGATATGGCCTGTCGTATACGGCTTTTGATTACAGCAATCTTGTGATAGAGAAAATGGGAGAAAACGAATTCACCGTCAGGGTCGATGTGGAGAATACAGGCGACTGCTTTGGGAGGGAAGTGGTGCAGCTTTATGTAGCAAAGCCGGACAGCGCCATATTCCGCGCTCCAAGGGAATTGAAAGGATTTGCAAAAGCAGCGCTGGATCCGGGTGAAAAGAAGACGGTTACATTCAGGCTCAATAAAGACAGTTTCAGGTATTATAACGTGAAAACCGGATCTTTCTGTATCGAAGGAGGAACGTACCTTATCTGTATCGGGAGAAACAGCAGGGACATGGTACTGGAAGCTGAAGTCGATGTTATAGGGGACGGAAAAGAGGAACTTCTCGGGGACGATATGAAATACCTTACCGATTACGCTAAGCCGAAAATGCCATTCACCGCATCGGATGAACAGTTTGCCAGGCTGCTTGGCCGCAGGCCGCCGAGCTTCGATCCGGATGCTGAACGAATATATGACGCTTCCTCTACACTCGAAGACATCAGGGACACTTTTATCGGCAGGATGATATTGAAGAATGTCAGCAAACGGCCAGGTTTTACGGAAGATGATACGGACGCCGCCACGAAGAAGATGTTCGATGCCATGATCATGTCGATGCCTTTGCGGGCCCTGATGACTATGGGAGGCACTATGGATCTCGACCAGGTCGACGGCATAGTCGATATGGCAAACGGGCACTATCTGCGTGGTATCCGAAAGTTCCTGAAAAAATGATAAGAGGACACGGGGACGGTTCGGGACTGCTGTCCCGGACGGTTCTCGTGTCTTAAAAAGGTATGGGGATACTCTAATACTTTAGCTTCCAAAGAATCGATTACTGGTATGGCAACGGCTCGTATTTTTTTCAAAACACTCCAACCTTTTTCAGATTCATTGCACTATATAATCGGACGGTTCCGAGGTAATATGCATGGACAAGCAAAAGGCTGACGAGATCATAACTGAATACTTGCCCAAACTGTATGGATTTGCCGTCAGAAAGTCTTTTTCATATGCCGAGGCGGAAGAACTTTGCTCGGATATCATCTGCGAATTATATTCTTCCTTGCGCAAGGCCGATGAAGTGTACAACACAGACGGCTATGTCCGGCGAATAAGCGAGCATGTATACTCGAAGTTCGTTTCTACGAAGAAAAAGCACCAAGGGGTTTCTATCGACGGAATAGAGATACTGTTCGAAGATGATTTCAGTTTAGACGAGACAGAAGAGGAAGTACAGCGGTTGAACCGCGAAATTGCTTTCCTCACCAAAACACGCCGTGAAATCGTTTTCTCATATTACTATGAGAATAAACCGATTTCCGTTATATCAAAAGAACTCGGATTACCAGTCGGAACCGTCAAGTGGCATCTGAACAAAGCACGGAATGAACTGAAGGAGAGGGTTGGTATGGAAAGGAAAATCGGAAAACTGGGTCTGAAGCCTATAAAGGCTGTCAGGATCTGGCACAGCGGGACTCCCGGGACAAACGGCGGACCGGAGCATTACCTGAATGACAACCTGAATTTAAACATCGTCTACAGTGTGTACCATAAACCCGGAACAATGGAGGAAATCGCGGATGAATTAGGCGTTTCCCCGGTTTTCATCGAAGAGAGGATAGAGTTGCTTGAAGGCAACGGATTCATCGTAAGGCAGGCTAGCAACAGGTTCACGACATATGTAGGGTTTGAACCGGAGACATATTCCCTTGAACTGCGCGAAGAGATCCTGAAAAAACAGCTTGAAGTTGCGGAACTGCTTGCCGGAGATTACGCGAATGCCGTACGTGCTGCAATTGCTGACGTAAAAGATGTATATATCCCGGGCGGAAACAGGGAATTGCTTGATGCAGCCGCAATTTTCTACGGTGTCTCCAACAAGTGCCGGCTGCCTGTAAAAAAGGATCTGTCGCGGTATTATATCAAAACCACGGACGGAGGGAACTATACAGCTTACGTGGAGATCCCCTCTACCCAGTTCGACACGGATTATAAGCCTACGCTGTCGCTGCCTTCATACTGGGCCTGCGGATGGATGTTCCGCGAATCGAAAAAATACCAGGTGTTTGCCTGCTCGATAGACTCAAGGTATTCTGCAAGGAATGGCAGTACGGAAGGCAACTATATGTCGGATTACGAATACCTGTACGAGTTTATGACCGGCGCGATCTCGGAAGACACCGTCAATGCGGAGAAATTCAGGCGGTTAAGGGAACTGAGATACATAGCGGACGACAATAAGGTGAATATAATGGTGCTGAAATGCCTTCTGTCCTGGTTTGACATTATAGATCCGGCTTTATATTAAGTGGTGGTGAAATGATCACAATAAAACAAGCTTCCGCTGATGATATACCTGTTATAGAAGATATATTGCTCGATGCGGTGAACTGGCTCGACAGTACCGGCAATTCGCTGTGGACAAAGGAACAGGTGTCATGGCAGCGTCTATCGCGTGATTTTACAGCAGAAAACTTTTACATAGCATACCTGGACGGAGAAGCAGCCGGCTGTATGGCTCTTGTCGATTACGATCCGGTATTCTGGCCGGATGTGCAGAAAGGCGAATCCCTTTTTTTGCACAAGCTCGCCGTAAAGCGGCCGGCTGCCGGAAAAGGCGTATCGAACGCTTTGATACATTATGCGAAAAATGAATGCAGGAAGAGAGATATAAAGTATATCCGGCTGGATTGCCATCAGTTCCGTGACAAAGTCAGAAAGTTATACGAAAGCGAAGGATTTATCTGCGTCGATGAAAGGTGCCTGTGGGGGAAATACCACACGGCATTTTATGAATGCAGAGTAGAGTAAGGTGAGATGTTGGCGGTTTGCCCATAGATATTTATGGATCAGGGTATATTTCTGCAAATGGCTGCGATATTGGAAAAACAACCATAAGTTATGGAGAAATTGTAAAGAATGGTCAATATGCGATTCTCCCAATTAGGAAGATTTAATTTATTACTGCGATGATACAAAAGCTACTGGACATAGTCTTCCGCTAATACTCCTACTACATGTCACAATGAATATTATTGCTTCTTGAGCAATTTAGCGTAAAATTGACGGCAGGTATGGTAAAATATACGCAGCGGTTTGGGCACTTCATTTGACAAATAGCTCCGGCAGGCAGGGTATGTATATAATCAGGGAAGGGAGGTAACATTTATGGAATATACACCGGAGAGAATACAGGAGATCGTCGAAAGACAAAGGAAATTTTTCCGGTCCGGGGTTACCCTCGATGTCGATTGGAGACTGCAGCAACTGAAAAAACTGAAGGCGGCTGTCTTTGCCCATGAGGGAGAACTTGAAAAAGCGCTGCACGAAGACCTGGGACGCAGCAAGGTCGAGGCATACCTGTGCGACATTGGCCCTGTGATCGTCGAGATCAACGAAACCATACGGGGACTTAAAAAATGGGCAAAGCCTGAAAAACATTTCAGCGGCCTTATGTGCTTTCCAAGCACGTGTACAAAGGTATATAAAATGCCATACGGCGTTTCGCTGATCATCAGCCCGTTCAACTTTCCTGTTCTCCTGACGCTGGGCGTATTGATCCCATGCATTGCAGGAGGCAATACGGCAGTACTTAAAACAAGCTCGAAATCGGCGGCCAGTACCAGGGCTTTGCAGAAACTGATCGCGGAAACGTTCCCCGAAGAATATGTGACTGTTATCGATGGCGGTCATGATGCGGCTGACATGTGCCTGGCGCAGAGATTTGACAAGATATTTTACACTGGTTCTCCGGCCGTCGGAAGGCATGTGCTTACGGAAGCAGCCAAAAACCTGACGCCGGTGGCGCTTGAGCTTGGCGGTGAAAACGGCAACTGGTGCATCGTCAGAAAAGACGCAAACATAAGGGATGCTGCACGCAAAATCGCATTTTTCAAGATCTGCAATGCAGGACAGATCTGCATCAATATCAACCAGGCCGCGGTAGCTGAAGAGATAGCGGACGACTTTATCGAGGCGCTGAAGAGCGAGTTTATCAGGCAGATCGGTGAAAAGCCCGAAGAAAATGAAGAGTATCCGAAACTTATAAACGATGCGGCATATGAGAAATGCCGGAAGTGGGCGGAGAAATATAAAGACAGGATAGTATTCGGGGGGACAGGCAGCAGAGAAGCAGGGAAATTTGCTCCGACAATTATTTATCCCGTCAGCATGGACGAAGATATAGTCAAAAATGAGCTGTTCTGTCCGCTGCTGCCGGTCGTGCCCTTCAGGGACGAAGAAGCCGACAGCCTGATGGAGACCATTGCCGACAGGGAACACCCCCTTGCAATGTATGTCTTTACAAAAGACATGAAATGGGCGGAGAAGGTCATGTCGACCCAGCAATACGGCGGAGGATGCATCAATGAGGTTTGCATCCACATGATGGTGAAAGGCGTGCCGTTCAACGGCGTTGGACACTCAGGAATGGGAGCATACCACGGAGAGTGGGGCTTCAGGGAGTTCACGCATCCGACCACGGTATTGAAAGGCAGATCGCATTTCAACCTTCCTTTGCGTGAACACCCTTATACCGGGAAACATGAAAAAAGGAAAATGTCCCTGCTGAAATTATTCGAAAGATAACGGCTGCTGTTCTTTTGCCCTATACTTTAAAGCTTGACACTGTGTCAATCAACGTATTCGAACTTGCTTTTGCCGTTTCTGCCTCGATGATAATATCGCTCGACATCTGTGCTATGTCAGATGCGCTCTTCGCAATGCTTGATGATCCTTGCGCCTCTTCATTGGATGCAGTTGCGATTTCGTTTATTGCCTTGACCATATTCTGTATTGAAGCCAGTATCTCCTCGGAAGTGGCGCTGAAATCAGCTATCATGTCATTTATTGTGACTAAGCTCTGGCAGTACTTTTCGCTTGAGCTGACAAAATAGTTATAATCGTTTTCCACTTTTTGTTCAATAAATTCAATGATCTCTTCTGAGCCTGAAGTGAGAGAGCTGACGGTTCCAAGCACTATTTTGGTCATTTCCTGTATGCTTGATACAGTCTCCTTGGATCTATCCGCAAGCTTCCTGATTTCTTCGGCCACGACCGTGAAGCCTTTTCCCGCTTCTCCTGCTCTTGCAGCCTCAATGGCAGCATTCAATGCGAGCAAATTGGTCTGGGAAGTTATTTCCAATATAACTTCAGATAGTTCATTGATCTTGTAGACTGCCTTTGATCGCTCAATAGCATTCTCGAGGTCGGCCCTTACCTTCCTGTATATTTCCCCGGCCTGCTGTTTGGATTCTACAGCATTCTGTCTCATCTCTTCACTTATCTGGCCTGCTTCTTTTGCGGTAAGCGCACTTTTCTGTGCCTTTGCTGCAACAGTTCCGATAGCGTATTCGATTTCCTGGGAAGTGGCGTTCATTTCTTCGATCGATGCGGAGGTTTCTTCAATGCCTGCTGACAATTCCTCCGTCGTGGAGGAAACTTCTTCTACGCTCCTGTTGAGCTGTTCCATTTTGGCATTTATATTGACCAATCTTTCGTTTACATTCGATGATTCCTCGACAACCTTCGTAATAATATCCTTTATGGATTGCTGCATTTTACTGACTGCATTCGCGAGTATCCCGGTCTCATCTTTCATACCGAGCAGCTTTGAAGGTATCTTTTCTGTAAAGTCGCCGGTGGCTACTACATCCAGATGATCCGAAACCATCCTGATGGGCTTTGAGATATTTATCGCTATTATATAAGTAAGAACTATGCCGATCGCAATAAAGACAATTCCCAGGGATGTTAATGCTGCTATGATGCTATCGACTTTTTCCATGACTTCGTCCTTCGGCGCTGTTATCGCCAATGACCAGTCTGTCCCTTCCACCGGGGAAAAGCCCATGTATTTTGTGTCGCCATTATAAGTATATTCGCCTGCTCCCGTTTTGCCTTCAACCATCTGCTGTTCCAGTTTGACCAGTGATTCCAGTCCGGGATCCGTCTTAACGTTTTCGAAGCTGTTATCCATGTTGCGGACCTGATCCCTGGAAGTATGGGCTACAACCGTGCCCTTGCTGTTGATCATGAAAGCAGCTCCGTTTTTTCCATTTTGAAGATCCCTTGTAAGGTTGCTCAACTCATATCCGTCACGGACAGCGATCAGCACGCCCTTGACTTTATTTCCGTCTTTGATTGGAACTGCGTAGGATATTATTAATCTATTGTCTGCTTTATCGACAATCGGATCTGAAACAGCCTTTCCGCCTGATAATGCCCTTTTAAAATAGTTATTTGCTGATATATCCGTGATATCTCCGTTCGTGCTTTTAGCCTGACCGTTTGCATCCGCGATACCCATTTTCAGGTGGCCGCTTCTCTCCGCCTCTTTTTTCAGGATATCCAGCTTTTCATCAAGTGTTAATGTGTCTCCGCTTATCGCATCGGTTTCTGCCAATGCAGCAAGTGTATCCAACCGGGATCGAACTCTTTCAGCGACGACCTTTGATGCCTTTTTTGCCTGTTGTGTCAACGATTCGTCTATAGCTGATGATACTGTATTGCGGGCTATTGTGACCGACGCTGCGATAAGTCCTCCGCAGATAAAGAACAGCAGTGCCCCAAAAAATAAAGTCAATCTTGCTTTCAAACTTCTGAACTTCATAGTTGTCCCTCCATTGCTGCAGCACTTTTTGTTCGTGTAACTTCTGCAACCGATATAAACCTGTTGATTTTACATTTGCAATCCATAATTAACAAAAAATGTTATAATGAATGAAACAAAATGTCATAATATGTTGAATTTAACATTTTAAATAATATAAAACAATCCGGCGGAAATGTAAATGGGCGTCAGCCACTGAAGTTATCAGCCGTTGGGATTTTTGCCGGGATGAACGGCCTAGAGCACCAGGACATGTCGATTTAGTGAAGATCACATTGAAATTTCAATAAACATGTTATAAAATAATATTGATATGAGCGGCGACTCACGTCAAAACGAATCTCATATTGCATACTGTTTCATATCACATGTGAATAACGGGTGGGATCAATGTATAAGAAACTGGATGCCGATACCATAAACACGATCCTGGAAACCGGAATAGAAGAATTTGCCGCCAATGGCCTGGACCGCGCCAATATCAATGTAATAGCCAAAAAGGCCGGCGTCAGTGTGGGTGTGATCTATAAATATTACAAGGACAAGGACAGTTTCTTTTTGGAATGCGTCCGGCACAGCCTGAGACTCCTTGAACAGGTGCTGAAAGACGCTTTTTCGGGTGACGCGGATGTGATGACATGCATCAGGCGTATCGTAAATTCTTTGCCGGAGCATTCCAGGAAGCACAGGAACTACAATGTGATGTACAACGAGATCACTTCCGGAAGCTGCAGGCGGTATGCCTGCGTCCTGGCAAAGGAGATAGAATCGATCACGGCATCCGTATATGAACAGCTTATGGACAGAGCCAAGAAGACAGCAGATGCCCATATAGATATTGATTCCCGCATGCTCGCCTTCTTTTTCGACAACCTGCTGATGATGCTGCAATTTTCCTATAGCTGCGATTATTACATGGAAAGAATGAAAATCTACTGCGGTGAGGACATCCTGGACAATGACGAAAAAGTGGCCGATGAGTTCATAAAGTTCATCGGCAGCGTGCTGGGCTTCCAGTGACGACAGGCCGGAAACATCCATGTGATGGCTGGCCGGAACGGAAGCAGCCAGTGATGGCCGGACGAATGAAAGCGGTCGGAAGATGACCTGTTTATATATGTGGTATCCGGGAAGGAGGGATGTCTCCTTGTATGTTATAGCATATGATTTTGGGACCACTGGAGTGAAAACCTGCCTCTTCAGCATCGGGAAAACGCTGGAAATGGTCGCCGGAGAATACGGGGAATATGGGCTGTATATCCTCGAAAACGGCGGGGCCGAGCAGGATACTGAAGAATGGTGGGACGCGATGTGCGCTACCACGCGCAGGCTTATTGAGAAGACCGGCGTCAGGCCTGAGCAGATCGACGGCATGACTTTCTGCTCCCAGATGCAGGGGCTTGTGCTCGTGGACAAAAACGGCAACGCCCTCAGACGGCCCATGAGTTACATGGACCAGAGAGCGGTCACGGAGATGAGGGAAACCCTGGGGCACGGGCTTGCCATTGAGGGGGCCAATATACGAAAGCTGATAAAAAGCCTGGTCATCACCCATGCCGCTCCGACCAGCGTAAAGGACCCTCTCTGGAAATACAAATGGGTACAGAAAAACGAGCCTGATATTTACTCAAGGGTACATAAATGGCTGGATGTCAAGGAATACCTGATCTGCCGCTGTACCGGCCGGTTCGTCATGACGAAGGATTCCGCATTCGCCACATTCCTGTATGATACGAGGCCGGGAAAGTGGGAATGGAGCGAAACGCTCTGCAAAATGTACGGCGTTGATCCGAAGCATCTTCCTGATGTAATAAACTGTTCGGACCAGGCAGGAGTGCTTACGGAAAAAGCTGCGAATGATCTTGGGCTCAGGCCCGGAGTCCCGGTTTACGGGGGAGGCGGCGACGCTACGCTGATAGGCGTCGGCGCAGGGTGCACTGATGTAGGCGATACGCACATTTATTGCGGGACATCAGGTTGGGTCGGTACGGTGATCGACAGGCAGGTCGTGGATATTTTCGCGAAGATAGCGGGCACTATCAGTGCGGAAGCGGGCAAGTACATATATTTCGCTGAAATGGAGACTGCTGGAAAGTGCTTTGAATGGGTGAAGGACCACCTGGTCCTTGACGAGATAGGCGTTTACCTGCAGAAGACGCATATTACCGAGAGCAGGGAAAAAGTATATGAGAGCCTTTATGACTACATGTCCGAAACCATATCAAAGATCGGACCGGGAGCGGGCGGCGTGATTTTTGCACCGTGGCTCCACGGAAACAGGTGTCCTTTCGAAGATCCCAACGCGGCCGGGATGTTTTTCAATATTAAGCTTGAAACAGGGAAAACAGAAATTATAAGAGCGGTGCTGGAAGGTATCTGCTATCACCTCCGCTGGATGCTGGAAGCCCAGGAGAAGAAGGTCGAAACCTCCTGCACGATACGGTTTGTAGGCGGCGGCGCATTGTCGCCCGTCACCTGCCAGATGCTTGCTGACATTACGGGAAGGGTCATCGAAACAGTCGAGGCTTCAAAAGATGTGGGCGCCGTTGGCGCAGCCGTTCTGGCGGCGGTGGGAAGCGGAAAGCTGCCGGGGATGGCGGCTGCCAGAAGTCTCATTCCCGTGAAGGAGCGGTATGAACCTGATCCCGGGAGGAAAAAAATATACGACAAAAACTACGAGGTTTACAAAAGGCTGTATAAAACCAACAAAAAGAATTTCGCAATGATGAATGTCTATGGCAGGGAGGCCTGACAATGGAGGAGAGAAAAGCGAGAATACTTGTTGCCGATACCGGCAGGAAGCTCCTTGAAACGGGGCTTGTGGCAAGGACGTGGGGAAATATAAGCTGCAGGCTGGATGGGGATGATATCGTCATTTCACCTAGCGGACTGGATTATACGAAAACCGGGGAAGAGGACATCGTTAAACTGAACCTTTCGACCGGAGAGTGGCAGGGCATCCATAAACCGTCCAGTGAAAAACGGATCCATATCGCAGCTTATCAGACGTTCCCCGAAGTGGATTTCGTGATCCATACCCATCAGACTTACGCTACGGCAATAGGGCTGGCAGGTTATGAGGACCTGGACATGACTGATGAAGAGAGGGAAAAGCTTGGAGGCGTCATGCGGGCCAACTACGGCCTTCCCGGAACGAAAAAGCTGACTGGAGCAGTGAAGGCGGTCCTCGATACCGGGGCAAGGGTCGTCCTGATGGCGAACCATGGCGTCCTTATATGCGGGACCAGCCGGGAAGAGACGATGGAGAAGGCAATGCTCCTGGAAGAGATCTGCAAAAGGAATATTAAAGGCAGTATTGGGCCGGATCTGGATGAAGCGGCCCGGGAAGCTTCCGGAAAGGCACCTGAAAAGGCATCCCAATTGCTGGGGGCAGTAAAGGAAAAATTCAAATATGCTGCCCTGGTGCGTAGTCCTGCTGTCCTTGCGTGTGCGAACAGGGGAGTCCCTGTATATGCGCAGGTGGATGACATGGCCCAGATGATCGGCCGGAAGATCCCCGTCGTATCCGATGAAACAGGCAGTGTCGTCAGGGCGCTTGAGAGAAAGAACGCCGTACTTGTGCCTGGTATCGGAGCCGTTGTGAGATCCGGGACTGAAGATGATACGGCAGCGCTTGAACTGCTGGTGGACAAGGCGGCGGTGTGCAGCATCCACACGGCTGCCCTGAATGTAAAAGCGAGAATAGGGATTTTTGATGCAGCTTTGATGAAAGCTGTTTATGAAATGAAATATTCCAAACAGAAATAGCGGGAGATGCCTATGAAAATGGATAAGAAAAAAGAGTTCATACGAATGATAAAATTCTTTTTATTTTCGGTGTCAGCCGGCGTCATCGAGATCGTTTCGTTTGCCCTGCTGAACGAACTGACGGGCTGGACGTACTGGCCCTGTTACCTGATAGCGCTGACGCTGTCTGTTCTGTGGAATTTCACGCTGAACAGGAATTTTACATTCAAGTCGGCATCCAACGTCCCTGTCGCCATGTTAAAGGTCGCGGCATTCTATGCCGTCTTCACGCCCGCCACGACTCTGCTCGGAAATTACCTGGCTGAAGACCTGGGGTGGAATGAGTACCTGGTAACGGCAATCAACATGGCGCTCAATCTCGTAACGGAGTACCTGTACGACAGGTACTTTGTGTTCGGCAAATCGATCGATACGAACAAACGCGCGAAACGCGAACAGATAGATGAATAGGCAAATCAGGGCAAAAAGGAAGAGGAGGTAATGAGGATGAGCGAGTATGGAATAAGCAGGTGGGACGATCCCGCTGAGATCAATGCGAAGCTTAAGGAGCTTACGAGCCAGCCGATATGGGAAGTGGATGACGACTATTACAACAACGTCGTACTGAAATATTTCAATGAAAAGTGCAAATCTTCAAAGGCCGTTTTTGAAGAAGCAAAGGAATATATACCTGGCGGTGTCCAGCACAACCTTGCATTCAACAAGCCGTTCCCGCTGTGCATGGTAAAAGCGGAAGGAGCATACCTGTATGACAAGGACGGCAACCGGTATATAGATTTCCTGCAGGCTGGCGGCCCGACGATCCTGGGCAGCAACTACCCTGTCATAAGGGAAAAGGTCATCGAACTTCTCAATGAATGCGGACCTGTGACAGGTTTGCTCCATGAAGCGGAACTGATGATCGCGAAGGAAATCAACAGGCACATGCCGAACGTAGAAATGTTCCGTATGCTCGGTTCCGGAACCGAGGCCGTAATGGCCTCGCTGCGCATAGCCAGGATCGCGACCGGGAAAAAACGCATCATCAAGATTGGCGGGGCTTATCACGGCTGGTCGGACCAGATGGTTTACGGCCTCAAGATCCCGGGAAGCAGATACCTGCTTGAGTCCCATGGTATCCCCAAAGCCTCGTTCCGCTACACCGACGAGGTGCGTCCGAACGACCTGGACATGCTTGAGAGAATGCTGAAGAAAAACCGGCTTAAGGGCGGCACAGCCGCGGTTATCCTTGAACCTGTGGGTCCTGAAAGCGGAACAAGGCCGATCGCCATGACATATAACGGGGAGGTGCGCAAACTCTGCGACAAATACGGAGCGCTGCTGATATTTGATGAAGTGGTGACCGGGTTCCGTGTCGGCCTGGGCGGAGCGCAGGGTTACTTCAACGTGGTACCTGACCTGACGATATTCGGCAAGATCGTTGCCGGAGGATATCCCGCTGCAGGCGGCGTAGGCGGCAAAAAAGAATATGCGCAGCTTATGGCGGCCGGCCTTGCCACAGGTAAACACAGGGCTTATGTAGGCGGGACACTTGCGGCTAATCCCCTTTCCTGCCTGGCGGGATATACGGCGATCAGGGAAATCGAAAGGACGAATGCCTGCGTGATCGCGGGAAGGATGGGCGACCGCCTGTGCGACGGCCTGAAGGAACTGATCGAAAGATACGGTTTGCCATTCGTCGCCTACAACCAGGGTTCCATCGTGCATCTTGAATGTACCGGTGCGATGAGCTTCGACTTCTCATCTATGTCGTTCATTAAATCAGCGCTCGGTATCCTGAAACACAAGGATATGATGTATGAGAGAAAGGACTCCATGGAAAGGATGGGAGCGGCCTATATGGCAAACGGGATAGTGACGCTTGCCGGCAGCAGGCTGTATACATCCATGGCAGACACGCCGGAGATCATAGATGAAGCATTGAACAGGTTTGAAGAAGTATTCAGGCATGTCAGGAAAACGAATAAAGGGATGATCAGGTAGTCCGGCAACCTGGCCGGAGTATGCGGCCTCCCGGCCAGGATAAAACACCCGATACAGTAAAAAACGCTGCAAAAAGTGGTGGCGGGCAATCAGGTATTTGTGGATGCTTCGTGTACAGCTACTGGCCGGCTCATTTGCTCCAATGAGGGCGCAGGTCACTCGCCGTCCGTGGCTCGGGACCAGCGCCGGCAGCGTCCGTGCTGCCGGTCGTGGTACCTGGCGCCTCATTCGAACTGCATGACCCGTCCGTATCTGTAGCACTTGCATCCAACTATTACCTGATTGCCCGCCACCACTTTTACTTCTGCAACTTTCGCCATTAAACTGCAAAGGCAGTTCCCATTTTGGAGAAAATATGTGACAATAGTTAATGTATTGCTTGTTTTATATTAAGGAGGGGTCCAGACTCCCGTCCATAGGGCAGATCGATTGATCGAGGAAACCTGAAGACAGCAATTTTTATCAATCCTATATGTTGAAACTGCTATATATTATTCTTGTAAATTCCAGCCAGGGACGTTCTTTTGAAGGCAGTTCCGCCATTGAAGAATAATATTGCCAGGTGGTTTGAGCATGAAAAACGTGAAGCAAAAAATCATTGATTTTTTACTTAAGAATGCCGACCCGTCCATCGTACTGCGGGTGAAAAAGGAAGTACCGGGCATCCTTTCTAAGGAAGAAGAAAGTGAGCTTTTAGACAGGATAAAGCAGCAAAAAATCGTCCAGGTGATATTACAGTCACAAAAACCTGACGGTTGGTTCGGAAACCACTTCCATGGCCAAAGCGCCAAGTTCGGCGCCGGCATGTACGACAATATGGAAGTAGGATTGCGCTACCTGGCTGAAAAGGTTTCCCCCCGGAAAATGAATATATCAAAAAAGCAGTATATTCTATCATGCATTATGCAGAAATGGAGCGGGACTGCCCGGCAATACTGAGGGAGGAGTAATTGACAATGAAAAGCAAAAAGCAGAGGATGGTCGATTTTCTCCTTAAGAATGCAAATCCCTCTATCAAGCGCCGGGTAAAAAGCGAGGTTTTGCACGGCCTCACGGCCAGTGAAGCAGCCCTGTACCAGGAGCAAATCATGCAAGAACCGATGATACAGGGCATAATAGCTTATCAGCAGGAGAACGGATGGATAGGGAGAGGTCTTCACGGAGGGCTTGATACACAGGAGGGCGCGACAAAATACCTTGCAGAAAAAGCGGTGGACAGGGAAACACCGGTGCTCAAACTAGCCATGGAGGCTTTCGCAAGGATTCCCATTGATGATTGGTGTTATGATACGCGGGGAAAACTAATAGACGAGTTCAAGGCAACAGGGCACGGGCATAATCTCATCCGCTGCGCCTGCATTGCCCGCGCCGGGTATGATGATGTAATAGACATATCTCCACAGGTCCGGTTGTCGCTGGATTGCTTCCGCCGTGTACTCGAAGTTGATTCGGTGCTGGATATCACCCATACGGTCCGCGGCGGAAAACTGCTTGTTTTCAACGACAATGAAAGATGGCCCTGCCGCTATCATTTGGACATACTGGCACATACAAGCTCATGGAAAAATGAAGATAATATCAGGATGATTGCTGATTCCGTCGCTAAGCTGATGAAAACCGACCGCCCGGAACTTGTGAACCTGGTTCCCTTGTCGTGGGTCGGACATCCTGTAGGCCCGCTGGGAGCGTTCCCGGCACAGGGGCTGACCGTTAAGTCAACCACCCTGCTGCCGAGCCCCATGTCGATTCCTTACCGCGGCAGGCCGGAGGTATATCAACTGGAGTATATCGAATGGTTTGCCCGCTGCGGTATTGTAAAGTATGTTCCTGCATTGAGGGAAGCAGTTGAAGATATTATCAGATATGTCGATGATGAAGGTATCTGTCACGCTCCCGTGTTGGAATTGAAAGACTGGGGACCATACTGCGGTTTCCGGCTGGAAACGGACTGGAGGTCAAAAACCCGCAAGGCATGCGATATCACCTTCAGGGCATTATTGATACAGCATTATGCCGACTTATGAGAAGTATGGCAGCTATCCTGCATGATTCTATTCTCAACAGGAATACTAGAAAAGAGTATCACCAAAAAATGAAAGGGTAGTTGGCCATGAATGAAAAGGACATGTATGCGGCAGATCAGATAAAAGCTCAGCAACAACCTGTACCGGGAAAAGAAAGCGCGATGGATCCTGAACCGATCTATGATGATCCTGATAAAAAAGGTACCGGCAGGCTGATGTCCAGGACTGCCATCATCACGGGCGGAGACAGCGGGATCGGCAGGGCTGTTGCTGTCGCGTATGCGAAAGAGGGCTGTAACGTAGTTATCGTATATAATATTGCAGATGACGATGCAAATGAGACAAAAAGGGCAGCGGAATCTTATGGCGCAAAGGTATTGCTGATCAAAGGTGACATCGGGGACAGCAGCTTCTGCAACGGGGTAGTGGACAGGACCCTGAAAGAATTCGGAGGTATAGATATACTGGTAAATAATGCCGCCGAACAGCATATGCAGAAATCTATAGAGGATATCACGGACGAGCAGCTTCTACGGACGTTCAGGACAAATATATTTTCCATGTTCTACCTGACAAGAGCCGCGTTGCCTCACATGAAAGAGGGCAGTGCGATTATCAATACCAGTTCTGTGACAGCATTCAAGGGAAACCGGGACCTGATCGATTATTCTGCGACAAAAGGAGCTGTAACGGCATTCACGAGATCCTTGTCCCAGAACCTGGCGGACAGGAAAATCAGGGTGAACCAGGTAGCACCCGGACCGATCTGGACGCCTCTCATCGTATCTACTCTTGAACCGAATGCCGTTGAGAACTTTGGCAAGGATACGCCGCTGAAAAGGCCGGGGCAGCCGGTTGAACTCGCGGAAGCCTATGTTTATCTCGCATCTTCCGATTCTTCATATATGACGGGACAGACCATCCATATAAATGGCGGTACTGTTATCAACGGATGATTGCAGGAAGATATAGAATCATATAAGTCCGGTCCTGTGGAATTGCTGTGTAGATCCGGCCGCCCGATGGGTATAAATATATAGATGTTCATACTAAAACGGGGTGGGCTATGAGTTTATACGACAAGGTCAGCACAGGGCTGGAAGGTTTCGACCAGGTGATCGATCATCTGCGGTTCGGAGATAACGTAGTATGGCAGGTAGATTCCATTCCGGGCTATAAGAAAATGGCCGGCTGCTTTGCAGAAAGCGCGAAAGCAGAGAATGTCAACCTGGTCTATATCCGCTTTGCGGATCATGAGCCCCTGCTGGATGCCGATGCGGGTTTCAAGACTTATCATATCGACGCGAATAAAGGCTTTGAAGGTTTTGCCACTGAGATACACAATATCATCAGTGAAGAGGGCAAAAGGGTATTCTATATTTTTGACTGCCTCACCGATTTGCTTGAATACTGGCATTCGGACCTGATGATCGGCAATTTTTTCAGGGCGACCTGCCCGTACTTGTATGAACTGGATACTGTCGCATATTTCGCGATCATGCGCAATTACCACACCTACAGTACCATCGCAGGCATCCGTGAAACGACGCAGCTTCTCCTGGATCTGTACCAGATCAGCGATAAAACCTATATACACCCGCTCAAGGTTTGGCAGCGCTACTCACCCACCATGTTTTTCCCTCATTTGGTCCAGGGCCGGGAGGCTGTATGCATTACGTCCAGTTCCGACGCTTCCGAGCTTTTTACCAGCATAAACCGCGGGGAAGCAAGACTGGACCACTGGAACACTGTCTTCAATGAAGCGAAAAAAATCCCGGATTCTTTCCACGACCAGCAAGAAGAAGTAAAGCGGCGCCTGATGCATATGCTCATAGGCGGTGATTCACGGATGTTCCGGCTGTGCGACCGGTATTTCACCCTAAAGGATATCCTCTCCATTGCATCAAGGGAAATAGGCACAGGCTTTATCGGCGGGAAGAGCGTTGGTATGCTCCTGGCCAGAAAAATACTGGAGGTCGAAGGCGGCGACCGATCTACACCGTATTTGGAACCCCACGATTCGTTTTATATCGGTTCCGATGTTTTTTACACATATATC